>ENA-UPTA01002390-UPTA01002390.1-activated-sludge-metagenome-genome-assembly--contig:-NODE-2390-length-19471-cov-3.969561_pt1 | contig 19471 bp, 21 predicted proteins | sample MGYA00238184_ERZ773361 | MGnify/ENA primary metagenome ERZ773361 (study PRJEB29100, sample SAMN05720205) | activated sludge metagenome | isolation source: anaerobic digester from wastewater...
CAGCACTCATTGAACGCTTTCCTCAGGCTCGCGTTCTCCGCGTTGACCGGGATTCTGCCAATAGCCCTAAAAAATGGCAGGCGTTGCTCACCAGCATTCATGCAGGGGAAGTGGATATTCTGATCGGCACACAAATGCTCGCCAAAGGGCACGATTTTCCCAAACTTACACTGGTTGGTGCCATTAGCGCCGATGCGGCATTATTTGCCGCAGACTTTCGCGCGCCAGAGCGTTTGTTTGCTCAGCTGATGCAGGTAGGAGGACGCAGTGGACGGGCAGATCTACCCGGCGAGGTGTTAATTCAAACCGAATACCCAACACATCCACTTTATCAGGCGCTAATTGACCACGACTACGCCCGGTTTGCCAAATCGCAACTCGATGATCGCAGAACTGCCGGCTTTCCGCCCTTTACCTTCCAGGCTCTGCTGCGTGCAGAAAGCCCCGCAATAGAGGATGCGGTTGCTTTTCTGGCACATGCCAGAACCCTCGGCGAGCATATCGCAACAACCATCGACGAAAATCACCTCACGCTGTACGACCCTGTACCGATGCGCATGCAACGACTGATGGCCCTGGAACGCGCACAACTGTTGGTTGAATCGACCAATCGTCCTGCGTTGCAGCATTTTCTGTCACTATGGCACCTTGACTTGCATGGCGCCAAACGTCCGCGAACCTTGCGATGGCACCTGGATGTTGATCCACTTGAGTTTTAGGCTATGGCAGATGGCGCTTTTCGTTCTTCCGTCAGTCGGCCATTCTTCGATCAATCGGCATCTGGCCTGCGTTATCATGTTGAACTAGTCAATTTGCCATGCGCATCTTCTTGCTACACTTAGCTTGACGCCACTGATATCTACAAATCCCTATGCCTGGTCTAGACCAATCCACACCGCAACCAACCGAAATCACATTGCATCAAGCCTCTTATTTATTAGAAGTCGCCTTTGATGATGGTGCTCGATTTAAGTTGCCTATCGAATTTCTTCGTGTTTATAGCCCCTCCGCTGAAGTTCGCGGTCATGGCAAAGGGCAAGAAACACTGCAAACAGGCAAGCGCTCAGTCACCATTACGGCCATTGAGCCCGCAGGCAGCTACGGTATTAAACCAACATTTTCTGACGGCCACGACAGCGGTATTTTTTCTTGGGATGTGCTCTATTACCTGGGAACACATCAAACCAAACTATGGGCTGACTATCTGGACCGACTCGCCGCTGCAGGGGCCAGCCGTGAGCCGAAAGTCGAACGAAATGAATCTCCATCATCACCAACACCATTGGCTGGATGCAAAAGCAAGCACTAACTATCAAGCCTTGACTAGTCTGCCAAAAGGCACATATGGCACCTATAGCGCACAATCGTATCGCGAGAAAATACCATGAATAAAACCCATTTCGGCTTTGAAACGGTGGATGAAGACACCAAAGCACAGCGCGTCGCTGGCGTGTTTTCTTCTGTGGCGACCAAATACGATGTAATGAATGACCTCATGTCGGTGGGTTTGCATCGGTTATGGAAAAAATTTACCATCGCCGTGGCAGCACCCCGTAAAGGTGAACGGGTATTGGATGTTGCCGGTGGCACAGCAGATCTTTCTGCTGCATTTGCAAAGCGTGTTGGTGTAACGTCTGCAACAGGTGGCCAAGTCTGGCTCACGGATATCAACAACGCCATGCTCACTGTAGGCCGTGACCGCTTGCTTAATGAAGGCATTATGGTCCCCGTTACGCAATGCGATGCTGAAAAGCTGCCGTTCCCTGACAATTATTTTGACATTGTCAGCGTAGCATTTGGATTGCGCAACATGACTAATAAATCACAGGCACTCGGCGAGATGTACCGCGTTCTGCGGCCAGGCGGCCGGCTATTGGTGCTTGAATTTTCAAAAGTGTGGGCGCCTTTAGAAAAAGCTTACGATCTTTATTCTTTCAAGATTTTGCCTTGGCTCGGTAAAAAAATTGCAGGCGATGCGGATTCCTATCGTTACCTGGCTGAATCTATCCGCATGCATCCCGACCAGGCCACGCTGAAAAATATATTGGAACAAGTAGGCTTTGATCAGGTCGACGTATTTAACCTTTCTGCCGGGGTTGTCGCCCTGCATCGAGGGTATAAACTTTAAATAGCCAGCAAGTCTGAAGCCACTCTTATAACATCCATTAAAAATCTACCCACACCATTATTATTTAACACAGGAAAAACCATGAAAAAACTACTCGTTACTTTTGCTATTTTGGTATTCAGCTTAGGCTTAGTCGTCGAGAGCGCCGAAGCACGCCGCTTGGGAGGCAGTCGTTCATTTGGCATGAATCGCTCCACTAACACTGTGGATCGCAACGTTACACCGCCCCGCCAAGCCGACGCGCCGCAAAATCCAGCTCGTAACGCAGCAGCCCCTGCGGCAGCTCAGGCACAACCGCGCAGCGGCATGAGTCGCTGGATGGGTCCTATCGCAGGCCTGGCTGCCGGTTTGGGCATCGCTGCATTACTGTCACACTTTGGCTTAGGTGAAGGCGTGGTAAACTTTTTGATGATCGCACTCTTAGCCATGGCAGCTCTATTCATCATTCGCCGCTTGCTAGGCAGTCGCTCAACACCTTTATCCACGCAGCGCGCCCAACCCGCAACTGCAGGTGTTTCGATTCGGCAAGAGCCTATGCACTTTGACACACAAAAAGTCGGCGCTGGTGAGACGGCGCAAGCAGCTTCAAGCGCCTCTCATTCTGCTTTTCCTGCCCATTCTGGCAACAATATCCCGACTGACTTTGATGTTGAGGGCTTTTTACGTCAAGCAAAACTGAACTTTGTTCGTCTGCAAGCCGCCAATGATCGCGGTGATATGGCAGACATTCGTCAATTCTCAACACCCGAAGTGGCTGCTGAAATTCAACTGCAATCTCAAGAGCGTGAAAATGCTGCTCAACAAACAGATATTGTTCAACTCAATGCTGATTTACTGGAAGTAACAACCGAGGCCTCACAACATATTGCGAGCGTGCGTTTTTACGGACAGCTACGTGAGACGGCAAATGCAGCGCCTGCGCCTTTTTCTGAAGTCTGGCACCTGGTCAAGCCGGTTACTGGTCTTAGCGGCTGGCAAGTCGCAGGTATACAGCAGGACTAACTCTTATGCGCCCACTACCTGAGCTAGTGTTAGCTTTTGTGAATCACCTGCTGGATCAGTCCGCGTGGGCGCGGCTAAAGTTGCAACCATTTGTCGCCCAACACGCGAAAATTTCATTACCACCTTTTTCGCTGGTATTCACCGTCACAACAGAAGGCCTTCTGACCCAAGCCGCTGCCGATGTCCAACCTGCTGTTTTGATCGACTTGCCCGCCAATACTCTTTTCTTGTTATGGCAGGGCCAAACAGCCATTATGCGAACAGCGCGCATCAGTGGCTCAGCCGATTTTGCGCAAAACCTAGGTTATGTTTTGCAGCACTTGCGCTGGGATATCGAAGAAGACCTTTCCCGTTTTTTTGGTGATATCGTCGCTAATAGAATGAAAGCAAGCGCTCACGTTTTTGCTGTGAAACAAAAAAATCTGCTCAACAACCTAACTGAAAATCTCAGTGAATATCTTGTTGAAGAGCGCTCAGTATTAGTGCACCGTATTGCCAGCGCCGACTTTACGATGGCTGTCAATCGGTTGCCAGGTAACATTTCGCATCTAGAAGAAAGACTGCAACGCCTGGGATGATAGTGCGCCCTCGCTACCGCATTGGCCAATGGGCGGTTGTCCATCCAAAAAATACAACAAACCCGACGCCACAACGATTACGGAAACATTTAATGGTTGTCGGGTCAGCATATCCTGATTAAAATCAGTCACTCTCCTTTTATCCACCACCACTACTCCTTGGAGCAACTATGGAACATACTTTACCCCCTCTCCCCTACGCTATTGACGCGCTTGCACCTCATATTTCGAAAGAAACTTTCGAGTATCACCATGGCAAACATCACCAAGCCTATGTCACTAATCTGAACAATCTGATTAAAGGGACTGATTTCGAAAATCTGGATCTTGAATCCATTATCAAAAAAGCCCCTGCAGGCGGCCTTTTTAACAATGCGGCTCAAGTTTGGAATCACACTTTTTTCTGGAATAGCATGAAAGTAGCAGGTGGCGGAGAGCCTACCGGTGCCTTGGCAGCCGCCATTACTGCTAAATGGGGCAGCTTTGAGGAGTTCAAAAAAGCATTTCAAACATCTGCAGTTGGTAATTTCGGTTCAGGCTGGACTTGGCTGGTTAAAAAAGCTGATGGCTCTGTCGATATTGTTAACACCAGTGCTGCTGGCACGCCATTGACGTCCGGCGATAAAGCATTACTCACCATTGATGTCTGGGAACACGCTTATTACATTGATTACCGCAATGCACGCCCCAAGTTCGTAGAAACTTTCCTCACTTCGCTTGCAAACTGGGATTTTGCTGCAAAAAACTTTGCTTAAGCAAATTGCATGAGGCATAAAAAAAGCAGCTTAAGCTGCTTTTTTTATGCCTCAACCAACATCAAAGTGCGACCGTATTGCTGTACTGTATTAATGGCCGTGCTTACGTAACCGCTCAATAGCCGATAATTGTGCAATAGCTTCACTTAATTCTGCTTGCGCACGCGCGTAGTCCATTTCAGCACTGCGGTTAACCAGCGCTTCTTCAGCACGCCGCTTAGCCTCTTGTGCTTTCGCTTGATCAAGATCTGCACCGCGTATCGCAGTATCAGCCAAGACAGTGACCAAACCAGGCTGCACTTCGAGCAAGCCACCTGCGACAAAAATCAACTCTTCTTTATCATGGGATAGCTTGATACGTACAGTGCCTGGCTTGATGCGCGTAATCAAGGGCACGTGACCAGGCAAAATGCCTAATTCACCACTTTCGCCGGGCAAAGCAACAAACTCTGCCAAACCAGAAAAAATGGACTTCTCGGCACTTACTACATCTACATGAACTGTCATGGCCATTATTTATCTTTCATCTCACAAGCAATTATTAGGACGACTTGTTATTGCAGTGTCTTAGCCTTTTCAAATACTTCTTCGATGGTACCAACCATATAGAAAGCCTGCTCTGGCAATTCGTCACACTCGCCATCCACAATCATCTTGAAGCCCTTGATTGTGTCGGCTAACGGCACAATTTTGCCGGGTGAACCAGTAAATACTTCGGCTACGTTAAAGGGTTGCGACAGGAAGCGCTGAATCTTACGGGCACGTGACACAGCCAGTTTGTCTTCCGGCGCTAATTCGTCCATACCAAGAATCGCAATGATGTCACGCAACTCTTTATAACGCTGCAGGTTCGATTGCACGCGGCGGGCAACGTTATAGTGCTCTTCACCAACAACGAGCGGGTCCAGCTGACGTGACGTTGAATCCAGAGGATCAACCGCAGGGTAAATACCCAAGGCAGCAATATCACGCGACAACACAACGGTAGCATCCAGATGCAAGAAAGTCGTGGCTGGGGATGGATCAGTCAAGTCATCCGCTGGCACATAAACCGCTTGAATGGAGGTAATCGAACCCACTTTGGTTGAGGTAATACGTTCTTGCAAGCGACCCATTTCATCGGCTAGTGTTGGCTGGTAACCTACCGCAGAAGGCATACGGCCTAGCAAAGCAGAAACTTCGGTACCTGCCAGAGTGTACCGATAGATGTTATCGACAAAGAACAAAATGTCGCGACCTTCGTCACGAAATTTTTCTGCCATAGTCAAGCCGGTCAACGCTACGCGCAAACGGTTGCCAGGTGGCTCATTCATCTGACCAAACACCATGGCCACTTTATCCAGCACTTTGGACTCTTCCATCTCATGATAGAAGTCGTTACCTTCACGCGTCCGCTCGCCCACACCGGCAAAAACGGAATAACCACCGTAGGACTTCGCAATGTTGTTGATTAATTCCATCATGTTGACGGTCTTGCCCACACCCGCACCGCCGAACAAACCAATTTTGCCGCCTTTTGCAAAGGGGCAAATCAAATCAATCACTTTGATCCCTGTAGGCAACAGATCAACCGAAGGCGATAATTCATCAAACTTAGGTGCTTTGGCATGAATCGGACGCAATTCGTCACAAGCAATCGGACCGGCTTCATCAATCGGACGGCCAAGCACGTCCATAATCCGACCCAGCGTACCTGTGCCAACTGGCACAGAAATCGGTGCACCTGTCTTTTTAACTTGCATGCCACGACGCAAGCCATCGGATGAACCCAGTGCAATAGTACGCACCACGCCATCGCCCAACTGCTGTTGCACTTCAAACGTCAAGCCATTTTCCGCATTGCCTGAGTTTGCTTCATCTAGCGTCAAAGCCTCATAGACCTTGGGCATGGACTCGCGAGGGAATTTGATATCGACCACCGCGCCAATACACTGAACGATGCTTCCGTTGCTCATGGTTATTTCCTTAAATTAAATCCAGTTATTCGTTATAAATCAGTTTGGCAAACATACTGACTGGTTTCAAGCAAAGACTTGCAAAAATACTTTCGAAAATCTCTTTAGCCGGCAATTGCTGCAGCCCCGCCTACAATCTCTGAAATTTCTTTAGTAATCGCCGCTTGCCGCGCCTTGTTATAAACCAGCTGCAATTCTTTGATCACGCTGCCAGCATTGTCCGTTGCTGCTTTCATTGCCACCATACGAGCTGATTGCTCGGAGGCCATATTTTCTGTCACACCTTGATAAATCAAGGTTTCAACATAGCGCAGCATCAGGTCATCAATGACTGTTTTAGCATCAGGCTCATACAGATAATCCCAGTCACTTTGAGGAGTTCCCAAGCGCTCTCCCGATAAAGGTAGCAAAGCCTCAATCACTGAATCTTGCGCCATCGTATTCACAAAGCGCGTGTAGGCAATATAAACCTCATCCAGATCACCAGCATGATATGCATCCAGAATGACCTTGACAGGACCAATCAGCGTATCCATATGGGGCGTATCACCAATATGCGTGATTTGCGAAACCACTTTTGCACCCAGGCGCTGCATGAAACCCAACCCCTTGTTACCAATGCACGATACGTGAATATCACTTACGCCTGCAGCTTCCCAGCGCTTCATTCTGGTTAGTACCTGGCGCAAAATATTGGTGTTCAAACCACCGCACAAACCCTTATCCGACGTGATAACAATCAAGCCAACGCGTTTTATTGTTGGCTTTTTGACTAGAAAGGGATGCTGATAGTCAGTAATCAAGGCGTGTGACAAGTTAGCAGCCAAACGACGAATTTTTTCGCTGTAGGGGCGGGCAGCACGCATCCTGTCTTGTGCTTTACGCATTTTGGATGCAGCCACCATTTCCATCGCTTTGGTGATCTTGCGTGTATTTTGCACACTTTTGATTTTGCTACGAATCTCTTTACTACCTGCCATGATCGTCCCTTATCAGCCTGTCAGGTGCCTGAATCAAACCCAAGATTTCTTGAATTCAACAAGTGCTGCCTTTAGTTGCGCTTCAGCATCTTTGTCTAAATCTTTGGTTGACTCAATTTTGGCCATCAAATCCGCATGTTTTTGGTGCAAAGTTTGATGAATAGCCGCTTCAAATGCCAGAATTCTTGGCACATCCACATCATCCATAAAACCTTCGTTAGAGGCATACAGCGAAACAGCCATATCTGAAACTGAAAGTGGCGAGTACTGCAATTGCTTCATCAGCTCAGTAACACGACGACCGCGCTCTAGCTGCTTGCGCGTCACTTCATCCAGATCGGATGCAAATTGAGCAAATGCAGCTAATTCACGGTATTGAGCCAAAGATAAACGTACACCGCCACCCAGCTTCTTGATCACTTTGGTTTGTGCAGCGCCACCTACGCGAGACACCGAAATACCGGCGTTCATTGCAGGACGAATACCCGAGTTGAATAAATCTGTTTCCAGGAAAATTTGACCATCGGTAATCGAAATCACATTGGTCGGCACAAAGGCAGAAACGTCACCTGCTTGTGTTTCAATAATTGGCAAGGCAGTCAATGAGCCTGTTTTACCTTTGACTTCGCCATTAGTCAGCTTCTCAACCCACTCTTCTGACACCCGAGCCGCCCGCTCGAGCAAGCGTGAGTGCAGGTAGAACACATCGCCTGGATAGGCTTCACGCCCTGGTGGGCGACGCAATAACAGAGAAATTTGACGATATGCCCAAGCCTGCTTGGTCAAGTCATCATAAACAATCAACGCGTCCATCCCGCGATCACGGAAATATTCGCCCATGGTACAACCCGCATACGGTGCCAAGAATTGCATTGCCGCTGAATCCGATGCAGTTGCCGCAACCACCACGGTATATTCCATCGCACCATGCTCTTCCAGCTTTCTGACAACGTTTGCCACGGTGGATGCTTTTTGACCAATTGCCACATACACGCAAAATACATTCTGGCCTTTTTGGTTAATAATGGCATCCACAGCAACAGCGGTTTTACCCGTTTGGCGATCGCCAATAATCAGCTCGCGCTGACCACGACCCACAGGAACCATGGAATCAATGGCTTTCAAACCTGTTTGCACAGGCTGTGAAACAGATTTACGCCAAATAACGCCGGGCGCAACTTTTTCAATTTTGTCAGTCAGCTTGGCGTTAATCGAGCCTTTGCCATCAATCGGCTCACCCAAAGAGTTTACGACGCGACCTAACAATTCAGGGCCAATGGGCACTTCAAGAATCCGCCCTGTACATTTAACTGTATCACCTTCGGATATATGCTCGTAGTCGCCCAAAACAACTGCACCTACTGAGTCACGCTCCAAATTCAATGCCAAGCCAAAGGTATTGCCTGGAAACTCAAGCATTTCGCCCTGCATGACGTCAGCCAGACCATGAACACGGCAAATACCATCAGTGACCGAAACAACCGTTCCTTCATTACGGGCTGTTGCCGACAGCTGCATTGTTTGAATGCGCGTCTTGATCAGATCACTAATTTCAGATGGATTTAAATTCATTCAATTACTCCTAGTTCTTTAAGGCAATCGCCATAGCGGCAAGCTTACCGCGGACTGAGGCATCAATTACCTCATCTCCAACTGCCATACGCACGCCACCAATGAGCTCTGGATCAAGCTTTACTGTCACGCGCAAACGACATGAATACTTGGCTTCCAGTTCAGCCACCAAATTTTTAAGTGTTGCATCATCCAGCGGGAATGCTGAAGTGATCTCAGCATGCTTAACGCCCTCGGCATTTGCTTTTAATTCATCAAACAAATGGGCAATCTCTGGCAGAACCAGCAATCGATGGTTTTCAACCAGAATACTAATAAAGCTTTGCTGATCCGCTGTAAGCTGACCACCTGACGCTTCTAAGTAAATCCGAGAGAGCTGACCAGCAACGCTCTTTGGATTGCCGATACACTCGACCATTTCTGGTTGAGTAGTGATTGCAGACAATTTTGCAAGCACCTCTGACCAATGCGCCAACACATCAGAGCTACCTTTTGCTAGCTGAAAGGCAGCTTCAGCATAAGGACGGGCCAACGTTACGTTTTCCGCCATTTCTGATCAAAGCTCCGACTTAAGCTTCGAGAGCAATTCAGCATGAAGCTGCTGATTAATCTCTTTGCGCAAAATTTTCTCTGCGCCAGCAACAGCCAACAGCGCTACTTGTTCGCGCAAGGCCTCTTTAGCGCGCTGCGTAGCGACACCCGCTGCTGCTTCTGCGGCCTCGCGGGCGGCAGATAAAACACGAGATGCTTCAGCGCGTGCTTCTTCTATTAACTGGGCTGCTTGCTTTTCTGCAGCCGCGCGAAACTCTGCAGCCGATTCACGTGCTTGACGCAATTCATCGGTCGCCTTTTTTTCAGCGTGCACCAAATCAGCCTTAGCTTTATCAGCCGCAGCCAGTCCTTCAGCGATTTTGCCCGCACGCTCGTCGAGTGCCTTGACTATCGGCGGCCACACGAACTTCATCGTGAACCAAACGAAAGTCAGGAACACCACGATCTGAGCAATAAGCGTTGCGTTCAGATTCACGGCAAATTCCTTTCCTAATATTGTGCGTTGATACGTTCAGGAAAGAATTACTTCAGGAATGTAGAAGTTGCAAACCACAAAGCGATACCTGTACCGATAATGAAGGCAGCATCAATCAAACCTGCCAACAAAAACATTTTGACTTGCAATGCATTCATCAACTCGGGCTGACGTGCAGAAGATTCGAGATATTTACCACCCATCAATGCGATACCGATACATGCGCCAATCGCGCCCAGACCGATAATCAAACCGCAAGCCAGTGCGACAAAACCATAAACCTGATCCATAACAACTCCTAAGTAGTAAATAAAAAAGAAAAAAGTTAAAAACTAACGTAACAGCTAAACAAAAATCAATGACTCTCATGCGCCTGACCCACATAAACCAAGGTCAGCATCATGAAAATAAAAGCTTGCAGCGCAACAACCAAGATATGAAACACAGCCCAGGAAAAGCCAGCAACTACATGACCCAAAAAGAGCAAAACGCTAGGTAAGTTTGCACCAGTCCAAGCTGCACCCATCAGGGCGATAAGCATAAAAATCAATTCACCCGCAAACATGTTGCCAAACAGCCGCATACCGTGCGAAATAGTTTTTGCAGAGAACTCGATAATCTGCATTGCAAAATTAACGAGACCCAGCACCACAGCCAAAATAGGATTTTTACTAGTGCCAAAGGGGGCACTAACCAGCTCATGCGACCAGCCGCCGATCCCTTTGATTTTGACATTGTAATAGAAGCAAATTAACAACACAGCAACCGACATACCCATCGTCGCATTAATATCTGCCGTTGGCACCACACGCATATACGCGTGGTGAGGATCATGCCCTAACGAGCCGTACACACCCTTCCAGATCTCCGGAATGAGATCCAATGGCAAAAAGTCCATCGCATTCATCAAAAATATCCAGATAAATACCGTCAGACCCAAAGGGGCCACAAACTTTCGCGATTCAGCACTATGAATCAAACCCTTAGTTTGGTCTGCTACCATTTCGACAAGAATTTCTACAGCGGCCTGAAAGCGTCCAGGCACACCTGCAGTAGCACGTCGCGCAGCCAACCAGAGAAAAAAACCACCCAATAGAGCGAGAAAAACAGCCCAAAAAAAGGTGTCATAATTGACAAGACTGAAGTCGATCAGCTTGACCTGCTTCGCGCCCGTACCATTGAAGTAGATCAAATGGTGGGCAATATATTCACCTGCCGTAGGTGCGTGACTTACAACTTCTTCGTGGCCGTTTGTCATGGTCAGGACTTTAACAAAAAAGCAAAAAAATTAGCCTGAAGTACAGCAAACAAACCCCCTAGCATAGCAAGCCAGCTTAGGCCCATCATGCGCTGCACAACGACTAGCATTAAGACGGTTGCCATCACTTTTAATAATTCGCCAGCAAAAAAAGTCGCAGCATTCGCACGACCATGCTTGCTCACATACCCAAGTGAAAGCACAAAAAACAAATTTGGAAATAGATACGAAGCACCACCCAAAATGGCTGAAATTGCCTCATGCCCACCACCTAAAACCGCTGCAATCAACGCCGCCAATAACAAAACAGCGAATTGCAAAAATACCACTTTCAACACTTTTGCCACCTGCCGCATCTATTTTGCATAAAAATAATCACGCTTTAGGGGCGCACGCATTTTAAGCTTTTCATTCAAAAAGTCAATGCGATCAAGACGAAATATGCTAATAGAAATACTTTTTCAAGGATTGCGTATGCGCGCAATCAAGCCATCTAGTTGATCAAGACTCCCAAACCGGATAGTGACACTCCCTGCACCTTTGCGATTAGCACTAATTTTTACTGTTGCCCCAACAGCATCGGATAGATCCTCTTCCAAACTAACCAAATCACGATCTAATGCTGCCTTACCATCGCTTTTTTGTGGGGGATTTAATTCACTCGCCACGAGACGCTCTGTCTCTCTAACGGAATAGCTTTTTTCTACCACGGCTGCAGCAATACGCCCTTGATCTGATTTAGGCAATGCCAACAATGCTCTTGCGTGCCCCATTTCAATATCACCAGCCATGAGCATGTCTTGTACAGGTTTTGCTAGCTGCAACAAACGCAGCAGGTTTGTTGCAGCTGAACGAGATCTCCCTAAAGCATCCGCTGCTTCTTGATGAGTCATCGCAAACTCATCAATCAACCGTTGAATACCAGCAGCTTCTTCCAGCGGATTGAGATCTTCACGTTGAATATTCTCAATCAACGACATAGCCAGTGCCGCGTCGTCAGGAATATCTCTAATTAAAACAGGGACTTCAGGCAATCCAGCAATTTGAGCTGCTCGCCAGCGACGCTCGCCTGCAATAATTTCGTAACTTATCAACCCTTCCACTGCTACAGGGCGTACAGATATTGGCTGTATCAAACCTTGCGCTTTAATTGAGGCGGCAAGTTCCTCTAACGACCCCGGATCCATGCGCGTTCTTGGCTGGTACTTGCCTGGCCGAAGTGCTGTAACAGCCAACATACCCTGACGTTGATCCTGCCGTGTATCAGATTCAGGATCCAGCAAAATATCCAAGCCTCGACCCAGGCCTTTCAAGCGCGTTGCATTCATGTTATTCCTTCCAGTTTTTAACGCGAGTAATCATTTCATCGGCAAAAGCCAAATAAGCTTGCGCACCCTTGGCGGCTTTATCAAATAGCACGCCAGGAACACCATAGCTGGGCGCCTCGGCTAATCGCACGTTGCGTGGCACAATAGTTTTAAACACTTTATCGCCAAAGTGCTGCTCTAACTGTGCTGATACATGATTTGACAAGGTGTTGCGCGGATCAAACATTACGCGCAACAAACCAATTACCTTCAAATCCTGATTCAAATTAGCATGAACTTTTTTGATGGTATTCACCAAATCAGACAAACCCTCTAGCGCATAATATTCGCATTGCATAGGAATAATCACTCCATGAGCCGCGCATAGACCATTCAAAGTAAGCATGGAAAGAGATGGTGGGCAATCAATCAACACAAAATCATACTCATCCTGATGCACTGCCAAAGCTTGCTTTAAGCGAGTCTCCCGATGCACCAAATCTACCAACTCTACTTCTGCACCAGCAAGTTCGCGGTTAGCCGGCAACACGTCATATTTCCCACTTGGCGAAGCAACCCGCGCTTCTGGCAGAGTGGCCAACTGCACAAGCAACTCATATACGGACAATTTGAGTCCGCGCTTTTCAATACCACTCCCCATAGTGGCATTACCTTGAGGGTCAAGATCAACCAACAAAGTACGCTGGCCTTGTGCAGCAAGTGCGGCCGCCAGATTAACCGTGGTAGTGGTTTTACCCACCCCGCCTTTTTGGTTAGCTACAGCAAAAATATGCATGTCAATTTGCTTTCTGCAAAACAATCAAATGGCGCTCTGCCATCAAGCCAGGAACCACCAGCTTCTTACACGCCTTTACTCGCCAATTTGCTGGCATACGGGCAATTTCGTCTTCCGGCAGCTGCCCCTTCATGGCATACAAATAACCCCCATCAACAATCAGATGCCCTGCTAGCGAAACAAAATCAGCTAACTCGGCAAAAGCGCGCGATATAACCGCATCACATGTACTTGCCGGATAATCTTCAACGCGACCACCAATCACTGTTATATTGGATAAACCAAGCTCGATTTTGACTTGCCGCTGAAAAGCAGTTTTTTTATCAACTGAATCAATTAAACCTATGTTTAATTGCGGGCAGGCAATAGCCAAAGGGATCCCGGGCAGACCTGCACCACTGCCCACATCAATCCAGCGCCGTTCCGCCAGCGCCGACTTTTCCATATGCGGCAAAATGCTCAGCGAGTCCAGCAGATGCTGCGTAAGCATGGCGGATTCTTCGCGGATAGCAGTCAGGTTGTAGGTGGCATTCCATTTTTTGAGCAGCTCAAGATAAGCCAGCAACTTTGTATGTGCAGCCTCCGGTAAATCCAGATCCAGCACATGCAAACCTTGTTGCAACATCTGAGCTAAGGTCATGCCGCCTTCCGACGTTTCAAGTGAACTAGCAGTAAAGAAATCGCCGCAGGAGTAACACCTTGAATACGCGATGCTTGACCTAGTGTTTCCGGACGCGCTTGATGCAGTCGCTGCTGCACTTCAATTGATAATCCATGAACTGATTTGTAATCCATTTCTGCTGGAATAGCCGTTGACTCATGTGACAAACCTTTCGCCACTTCATCCTTTTGTCGCTCAATGTAACCTTGATACTTTGCCTGGACCTCGACCTGATCGACCACTTCCTTATCTGTCGTAACACAACCCCCTGAGACATTCATTCCTTTATGGTCACTCAAACTCATCAGCGCGTCGTAGCCTACTTCCGGCCGCCTGAGTAAATCGAACAAACTGTATTCCCGCTCCATGACTTTACCCAAAACGCGTATCGATTCAGCCTCGCTGATAATATGCGGATTTACCCAGGTTGACCGCAACCGCTCCACTTCTGCGGCCACCGCATCCCGTTTGCGATTAAATTGATTCCAGCGTAAATCGTCTATCAAACCTAATGCACGACCTTCCTCAGTAAGCCGACTATCTGCATTATCTTCACGCAAAGACAATCGATACTCTGCGCGACTGGTAAACATGCGGTATGGCTCAGAAACACCCCGTGTTATCAAATCATCTACCAAAACACCTATATATGCCTGATCCCTTCTTGGCGCCCAAGCCGGTAAATCCTTTACGAATCGGGCCGCATTGATACCCGCGAGCAAACCTTGTGCTGCCGCCTCTTCATAGCCAGTTGTACCATTAATTTGTCCCGCAAAAAATAAACCGGAAATTGACTTGGTTTCCAAACTGGATTTCAAATTCTGTGGATCAAAATAATCATATTCAATCGCATACCCCGGCCGCGTCACATGGACATTCTCCAACCCCCGGATAGAACGCAGCAGTTTAAGTTGTACATCGAATGGCAAACTGGTTGAGACGCCTTGTGGATAAATTTCATAGGTATCCAAACCTTCAGGCTCCATGAAAATCTGATGGCTGTCTTTACCTGCAAAGCGATGAATTTTGTCTTCAATCGAAGGGCAATACCTTGGCCCTACTCCTTCAATAACACCCGTAAACATTGGTGAACGATCCAGACCTTGGCGAATAATGTCATGTGTCGCCTCATTCGTATGCGTTATCCAACAAGGGATCTGACGCGGGTGCATACTCGCGGAGCCCATAAATGAAAATACTGGCACGGGATCATCACCCGGCTGGCAGGTCATCGCAGAAAAATTGATCGATCGGCCATCCAATCTTGGTGGCGTGCCTGTTTTCAACCGCCCCATGGGCAGCCTTAACTCCTTCAACCGCTCACTTAACGAAATTGCTGCAGGATCACCAAAGCGTCCAGCACGGTAGTTTTGCAAACCAACATGCACCAAGCCATTCAAAAATGTTCCTGCAGTTAATACAACCGCAGGCGCAGTAAAGCGAATGCCTAGCTGCGTAACAACACCAGTAATTTTGTCACCAACAACACTAAAATCATCTACAGCCTGCTGAAACAAAGTCAGATTTTCTTGACCTTCCAAGCGCGCACGAATAGCTTTTTTGTATAACTGCCGATCTGCCTGCGCGCGAGTTGCACGCACTGCGGGGCCCTTGGATGCATTTAGCGTGCGAAATTGAATTCCCGCCTCATCTGCGGCTAATGCCATCACACCACCCAAAGCATCAACCTCCCTGACCAAATGCCCTTTGCCAATACCGCCAATTGATGGATTGCAGGACATAGCACCCAGGGTTTCAATATTATGTGTGAGCAGCAGTGTTTTCGCACCCGAACGTGCAGCAGCGAGCGCCGCCTCGGTACCCGCATGCCCACCACCCACGACAATCACATCAAATTTTTCTGGAAAATTCATAATTTCAATCCAAAACGCAGATCGCTATGATACGCCTCGCAACACACAAATAAAATTGGATTTGTTTCACGTGAAACACTCTAAGCGGTTATCTATTTTCAGCCTATGTTTCACATGAAACATAGGTTACTTACCAATACAAAACCTTGAAAATATCTCACCTAACAAATCGTCGGCAGAAAATTCACCTGTGATGCTTGATAAAGCAACTTGAGCCAACCGCAGTTCTTCAGCACATAACTCAACCTGCCCTAATCGCCGTCTCGCCAGCGCCGACTTTTCTGCCGCACACTGCAAAGCATCAATATGCCGAGCTCTTGCCAACACCACATCTTCCTGCCCACCTATCCACCCTGCTACGCGCAACAATTCTGCCCTCAACAAATCAACCCCTTCGCCGCTACGTGCTGATAAATAGAGATGCACTCTACCCCCGCACTCAATTCGCCGAGGTCTCTCACCCGCTAAATCTGCTTTATTCTGTATTACCAATCGCTCAACCTGCTTTGGCAAACGCGCCATAATAGCTTCATCCGCTAGTGTTATGCTTGTACGCGCATCCACTAACTGCAAAATGACATCCGCCTTTTCGAGCGCCTGCCATGCACGATCGATCCCGATCTGCTCCACCGGATCATTTGTCGTCCGCAAGCCAGCAGTATCAATGATATGCAAAGGAATACCATCAATTTGTATCATCTCACGCAAGACATCGCGGGTCGTCCCAGCATGCTCAGTCACAATTGCACGATCTTCACCGGACAGGCAATTCAGCAAAGAAGATTTACCTACATTGGGTAAGCCCGTTAAAACAACCTGCAAACCCGTACGCAACATACTCCCTGCCCGAGACCTCGCTAGCAGGCTATCCAAATCGTGTTGAAACTGCTGCAGTCGATTCGCCACATCTGTCTGCTGAATCAAATCAATTTCTTCTTCAGGAAAGTCTAGCGTTGCTTCAATCAGCATCCGCAAGGTAATGAGTCGCTGAACAAGCTGATCGATTTCCCGCGAAAAAACACCCGACAAAGAACGCAACGCTGAACGCGCAGCGGCGGCCGTACTGGCATCAATAAGATCAGCCACCGCTTCAGCTTGCGCTAAATCCAGCTTGTCGTTCAAAAAGGCGCGCTGAGTAAACTCTCCAGGATTCGCAATCCGTGCGCCCAGTGTGATGCAACGCTCAAGCAATAACTGCATCACCACAGGACCACCATGACCTTGTAACTCGATCACGTCCTCACCCGTAAATGAGTGCGGCGCCGAAAAAAACAGCACAATCCCGCGATCAATCACCGACCCCTTTTCATCCAAAAAGTCGGCCATGGTGACACGGCGCGGTTCAGGTGTTTTATTACATAAGGCATGCGCAAATGGCAATAAGTCCCGCCCAGAAACGCGCACCACACCAATACCACCTCTACCCGGTGCTGTCGCAATCGCAACAATTACGTCCGGTGCAATACTCGCCATGCAAGCCTCACGTCATGATATTGGCAGCCAAGACCAGATTACCTTGACTAATGCCTATTAAGCCTTACTTGCTAACTCAATCGTGCGGGTAATTTTCCACTGCTGGGCGATCGATAACACGTTATTCACAGTCCAGTACAACACCAAGCCAGCAGGAAAGAACAAAAACATTGCGGTAAAGACGATAGGCATCATCAGCATCACCTTTGCCTGTAAAGGATCAGGAGGCGCAGGATTCAGCTTTGTCTGAATAAACATCGACACACCCATGAGTAAAGGCAAAATATAGTAAGGGTCCTTGGCTGACAAATCTTGAATCCAACCAATCCAGGGCGCATTACGCATTTCAACCGTACCCAGCAACACCCAATACAAAGCGATAAACACGGGGATTTGGATTAACACTGGCAAGCAACCACCCAAAGGATTGATATTCTCTTTTTTGTAGAGCGCCATCATTTCCTGATTCAACCGCATCCTGTCGTCCGCATAAGTTTCTTTCAGCTTGACCAACTTAGGCGTAACCAAGCGCATCTTGGCCATAGACTTATAGCTCGCTGCAGACAGGGGGAAAAATGCAAGCTTGATCAAGACCGTCAGCAAAATAATAGCCCAACCCCAATTCCCTACCAAACCATGAATTACACTCAACACCCAAAATAATGGTGCTGCGATCACCGTTAGCCAACCATAATCCACAACGAGATCCAACCCGGGCGCAATGAGTTTTAGATTTTTAATTTCTTGTGGCCCGGCATAAAGGGAAATAGCGCTTTTCCCATCAGCACTCGTAGGTAGAATAACCCCTACAGAATAAAGATTATTATCCAGCGCACGCATATAAAACTCACGCGCAACAGTTCCCGGAGGAAGCCAGGCAGCAACAAAATAATGCTGAATCATTGCTAACCAGCCGTTATCTGCCTTGGAAACAAATTTTGCTTCGTTATCTTTGATTTTTTCGAAAGTAACTTTTTGAAACTTCTCTGCATCTGTATATACCGCAGGACCGGTAAAACTTGATGAGCCCACCATCATCGGATTGCTTTGCTCTTCAACCGACTTACCATCCCGCGTAAACTGATAATAAGCAAACCCAGCCTTGGGCAAACCTGTGCTGAATATCAATCTTGTAGCTGCCGCGATGAAAAATGTAAGTCTTTACTATCACCTCACCTGTTGGTAAGTCAGAAGATAACTGAACAACCAATTCATTTTTATCAGTTGGCAAAGTAAACGAGGTACTTACAACACGCCACAAACTGCGGTGATTGGGGAGACCTTCACCAATCAAGCCAGATTGCGCCATATAGGTATGCCGACCCTGCTCCTCAAACAAGGTAAATGCGCGCTTTTTGTCGGCAGAAGAATGGTGCTTCTTTAAATCTAGCTGAACAATATCTCCACCCAACGTTGAAATTTCAACAGCCAACAAATCTGTTTCAACTTTAATCGTTTGTGGTTTAACCGCTGGATTCACAGGTGTTGCATTGCCATTAGAAGTGACTGCAGGCAAACCTGGCGCAGAGGGATTGTGCACATCCGCCAGACTTGGCATACTGGGCTGCGGTGTATCACCTATTTGCTTTACCGCACTAACTAACTGAGTAGCAGGGGCGTTATGTTTTTGCCAACCATCCCAAAGCATCACCAGAGAAAAACTAAACACCAGGAGCAAAATCAATCGTCGGTTATCCATAACATTCTCAGCTAAAAAACATAAAACAAATTAAGACTTAAGGGACAGGATCATAACCACTAGGATGCCAGGGATGGCAACGACACACCCGGCGCACTGTCAACCAGATACCAATGAGTAAGCCTTTTTTTTGAAGGGCGGCAATGGCGTAATGAGAACAACTCGGCTCGAAACGACAATGACTACCAAGAAGCGGACTTATCGTCCACTGATAAAGATGAACAAAAAACAGAAAAAACCTAACCAACCAAGTACTCATGACGAGACCAACTGATCAAATAACGCATTAATCTGCATTCTCCAACCCCGATGCAGCAAACTTTTTTGAATAGGATGACCTTTTCCATCACCCAACTCACCTAAAGGGGCAATAACGCGCAAAACAAGGTCGCCAGATCGGAAGAGC
>ENA-UPTA01002392-UPTA01002392.1-activated-sludge-metagenome-genome-assembly--contig:-NODE-2392-length-19437-cov-8.429729_pt1 | contig 19437 bp, 17 predicted proteins | sample MGYA00238184_ERZ773361 | MGnify/ENA primary metagenome ERZ773361 (study PRJEB29100, sample SAMN05720205) | activated sludge metagenome | isolation source: anaerobic digester from wastewater...
CGAGATCATGGCCGAAAGCGAAGAGCTTCTGGCACATAAACGAGCCGTGAGTATACGTCTTAAACAAGATTAATTCAAACCCATTATGTCAATGCTCCCTTTAGAACAATTGCTCCGCAAAAACATACTAGAGCTTACTCCCTATTCCTGCGCCCGCGACGAGTTTCAGGGTCAGGCATCGGTGTATCTCGATGCCAACGAAAACCCATACAACGGACCCTACAACCGCTATCCCGATCCTTTGCAGCGGGAGCTTAAGCAGAAAATCGCAGCGATCAAGGGATTGCGCTCCGGGCAAGTGTTTTTGGGCAACGGCAGCGATGAATCCATCGATGTCTTGTTCAGGGCTTTTTGCGAACCCCGCACAGACAACGTGGTAGCCATAGAGCCTACCTACGGCATGTACAGAGTTTCCGCCGGAATCAACGATGTAGCCTACCGTGCCGTCTTACTCGACGAACATTTTCAAATAGATGCCGGCAAAATTTTGGCCGCCTGCGATGCCCGTACTAAGCTTGTTTTCCTTTGTTCTCCCAACAATCCTACGGGCAACAGCCTGAACAGAGCCGAAATCCTGAAATTGCTGGACCGATTCGAGGGGATACTGGTGCTCGACGAAGCCTACATTGATTTTGCTTCGGAGCCTTCCCTGATGAGCCGGCTGGACGATTATCCCGGTCTGGTTGTGTTACAGACATTTTCAAAAGCCTGGGGCAGCGCTGCCATCCGCCTGGGTATGGCTCTGGCCTCTGAATCGATAGTGAAGGTGTTGAACAAGATTAAATACCCCTACAACGTTAACCTGCTCACCCAGCAGCAAGCCGCGAAGATGTTGGAATCTGCTCCCCGGGTGAAGGATTGGGTAGCACAAATCCTGCAGGAACGTGAACGGCTGCGCAAAGCCCTGTCAGAACTCCGTTTGGTCAAACACATTTACCCCTCGGACGCCAACTTTTTGCTGGTAAGGGTAAGCGATGCCAACCGACTTTATACTGCTTTGACAGAACAAGGCATCATTGTGCGCAACAGGAATAATGTATCTTTGTGTCTGGGTTGCCTTCGAATAACGATAGGCACAGCCGGCGAAAACCAAATCCTGCTACAGGCTTTAAAGGCCTTGGATCAAAACTTTAGTTAGTGTCTTTGTATATTAATAATAGAATTCCAATGAAAAAAAGAGCCTTGTTTATCGATCGCGACGGAACATTAATCGAAGAACCAAAGCCCAGCCTGCAGGTGGACAATTTGGATCAATTGGTGTTCTTGCCCAAAGTAATCCGGAATTTATACTTTATACGCAAGAAACTGGATTTTGAGTTTATTATGGTGTCCAATCAAGACGGCCTCGGCACAGATGCGTATCCCACAGAAAATTTCGAAAGGGTGCAGAATAAGATGTTACAAATCCTGCAAAACGAAGGCATTTGTTTTGATGCCATTCACATAGACCCCAGTTTGCCCGAGCAAAATTCACCCGGCCGGAAACCGGGAACCGCCATGCTTACATCCTATATGGACGGAAGCTACGATCTGGCTGCTTCTTTTGTAATAGGAGACAGGATGACGGATGTTCAACTTGCACATAATCTGGGTTGTAAGTGTATATTGTTAAACGAAGAGATAAACCTTCAGGAATCTAAGGAATACGCCGCAAGCTGTGTTATGCAAAGCACGGACTGGGATAAAATCAGCGCTTTTCTTTTTGCCGGCCAGCGCAAGGTCAGCATAGAACGCAAGACCAAAGAAACCGAGGTGAAGTTGGAACTCGATTTGGACGGTAGCGGTAAAACCAATATCAATACGGGCATTAAATTTTTTGATCATATGCTCGAACAGATAGGGCGACATTCGGGTTGCGATCTGAGCATAATTGTCAAGGGCGATTTGGAGGTGGACGAGCATCATACGGTAGAAGATACCGCTCTGGTTTTGGGCGAGGCCTTGCGTCAGGCCTTGGGCGACAAACGAGGAATTGAACGTTACGGTTATTGTTTGCCTATGGACGATAGTCTTTGCAGTTTGGCCCTCGATTTTGGCGGCCGGCCCTGGATGGTTTGGGACGTGAATTTTCGCAGAGAGAAGCTGGGAGAACTCCCCACGGAGCTGATTTTTCACTTCTTCAAATCCTTGAGCGATTCTGCCAAAATGAATCTGAATATCAAAGCTTTAGGAGATAACGAACACCATAAATCAGAAAGCATATTTAAGGCATTCGCATTAGCACTCAAAATGGCCATACGCCGCGATATTTATCGTTACGATTTACCCAGTACCAAAGGCCTGCTTTAATCTATTTGCTCTGTGCTTTTTCAAATAATTTGCTACCTTTGACACCTCCGGTTCACTAAATACCAAAGCAAATGAAACGTATTTTTTTCAGCTTAGGCTTGTTGACCCTCGTCGCTTGTCCCTTATTTGCCCAAACCTCAAACCTGGGCCTGGCAGCAGACCAACCACAGGAGCAGCCCTCCAGATTTCCTACTGAACTCGAAGTAAGCCTTTCTCCCAAGGATATTGTGTACGCCACAAAAGATACTTCGGTACTCAAAATGGACATTTATCGTCCCCAGGCTCAGGATAAAGCTTTGCCCTGCCTGGTGTTTCTGTATGGAGGCGGTTTTAGCTCCGGTTCCAAAGACAATAAAACCACGGTGGAATTTTGTCATCAGATGACAGACAGGGGCTATGTGGTGGTGGCCATCAATTACCGTCACGGTATGGCCGGTGTCAAAAACAAAGGTTTCAAAATGGTTCGCAGCCTGGAAAGAGCCATCGGTATGGCGGTAGAAGATTTGTATTCAGCTACGGATTTTTTGCTTAAAAATGCCGAGTACATAGGTATAGACCCCTCCCTGATAATGATCAGCGGCTCCAGCGCAGGTGCTGTAACCGTTTTGCAGGCCGATTACGAATTGGCCAATCGTTTTGAGAGGACCGCCCTGTTGCCTGAAGATTTCGGCTACGCCGGAGTAATTGCCTTTGCAGGCGGTGTTTTCAGTCGCGAAGGTAAGCCCGGTTACCAAAGGCAACCGGCGCCCACTTTTTTCTTCCACGGCAAGGAAGACCGTATGGTCAAGTACAAGTCTACCCAATTTTTCAATATCGGATTCTTTGGCAGCCACGCTTTAACCAAGCGCTTTAAAAAATTCGATTTTCCCTACGTGACTTACCGTTTCGAGGATATGGGCCACGAAATGGCCGTATTGCCTATGCAGCATTATCAGGACGAAATAGACCGTTTTATTAAAAGCTGCGTATTGGAAGGCTGTTTTTGTCGGAAAGACAGCACAATAACAGATCACGGGCTACCCAAGGCCGATTACGGAAAATGGAGACTCAGCCGGATTTACGAATAAACCTTCTTTACCAATAAGCTCTACTCGAGGGGGCTGAGAGCGATGTAAAAGAGATTGCACACCCCCGATTTGGTAATCTCGTAAGAACCTGCCTCCAGCCTGTCTACCACGATGATTTTATCGTTGTCTTCGTCGGTATAAGCTATACCGTTCAATTTCATACTGGCTGCCTCGTTGGGGCCGAAAACCAGAGTCAGCCGCCTGCTGTCGTTCAGTACAAAGGCAATGCGGGTGCTGCTTTCCATCTTGAGGCACTCGGTGTAAACGCTGTCCTTGTAATTAACCGTACCCTTGCTGTTGGAATAATTGCCCGTGACGGTGAAGAAATCGTTGGAGGGCCCCGCCGAACGGCTGAAAGTACAGACGATATCGCCGTTACCGGGCTCTTCTGCCGGATCACCTCCACCTCCCGGATCGTCTCCTGTTTCACCGCCCCCTGTTTCACCGCTTCCCGGATCGCCGTTCCCTGCCTGACCGAAGAAGCCTATCAGACTGCTGCTGTAGGAGGCTATGGCCGCTTTGAGCGCTTCGTTCACGGCGTAAGAGGCATCGTCGACGGCGTTGTCGAAGCTCCAGGTGAAATCACCCTTGCCCATGCGTCCCGCGCCAAGCGGACCGCAAACAATTTCCGGCACCTCTTCGGCCGGGTGAGGGCTGTAGGTATACATCAGGGTTTCGTTAATATCGAAATTGTTGTAGGTATGGCTGCCCACCAGGCTTTTGTAAGAAGAAGGCACGCTGTCCTGTCTGGAAGCAGCCTCGTAGGCGTCAAAGCTGGTGGCGGACTGAGTGTGGGGGATGAACTGGAGATTTGGGGTTTCGGCAAAAACGTTCCCAAAGCTCTTGATCATTCCTCCGTTCTCGCCCGAAAAAGTGCCGTCGCCCGTGGCATCTGTTCCCTGGAGAGAAATCATCATAGGCCGTTTGGTATTGCGGAAGTAATTGGCTTCGACAAAAACACTGGCCCCCATGGTGGCCCCCACACCGTATTTGGAAATCCCGTCGTAGAAGTTGTTGTACACATGCACCGACATAACGCGTACACGCGGATGCCTCGAATCGGAATGGTCGAACCAATTGTGGTGGTAGCTGATCCAGTTTTCGCCCGATTCGCCGGTCATGCCGCAAAGCGAGGCTTTGCCTGCATCCCAGAAATGATTGTAGGAAAACGTAGCGTATTGGCAATTGTCTTTGAGATCGAGTGAGCCGTCGCCCTTGTTTTGATCGGAGGCACTGCCCGGACTGCCGTAAAAAATATCGCAATGATGTACCCAAACATGTTGGCTGCTTTTGATGGAGATTCCGTCTTCCTGAAAATTCATCAGCCCCAGGTTGCGCACTTCGATGCTGCTGCCGCGGTACAGGGTGAGCCCCCAGCCATAGGCTGTGGCATCGTTTCCGACACCTTCGAGCGTTACGTTCAAAGGAGCGGCTCCGGCATCGCTTTTCACTTGCAGGCCGTCCTGATCGCTCAACAATTGACCGGCCTCAAAATCTTCCGTGCGGATGGTTCCTATAAAACGCACTGCCCAGGGCGTGGAGTCGTGGCCTTTTTGCTTGCCTTGTAAAATTTTTCCTATGCCGGTACGCGTTTCGGTTTTCCCTTTAGAATCTATTATCACGTTGTGAGTGATGCTGTTGCAGTTGTCTTTGGTCACGTAAAATACTAGGGCATTGTCTTTGAGGCTGCCGTCGTTTTTGTATGCGCCGATACCTTCGTTCAGATTGTGGTGGGCAAAGCCGCTGCGATCGTGGGCCCTTACTTCCACAAAGTCCGATTCGGCTGCAAAATCGTCCATCTCTAAACCTTCCCGGTCGAGGGGAACGATTTTAAAACGATAATAACCGGCTTTCAAGCCTATGGCGTCGGCTCTGCCGTAGCTGCCGTAATTGCGGATCAGCGGGCTGTCCAAAGGCCAATATTCGCTTCCCGTTTCCTGCGATTTACAATAGACCCGATAGGAGAGAGCGCTTTCCAAAGGTTCCCAGCTTACGGAAGCCGCTTCGAGCCAGCCTTCGGTCGAGACGATGGCTATGGTGTTTGGAGTTGAATCGGGTTCCTGCACAAAATGAATGCCGGATGCAGTACCGGGGAAATGCAGGCTGTCTCCCTGTTTGAAATAAATACTGAACTCGTTGTTTTCGCCAAAAACTATGCTTTCGAGCTCTTCCAGGCTGAAATGCTCCACGCTGTCTGTGTCACGAAGATCGACACGCAGTTTGGTATTTGCCTGCAATCCGGTCAAAACAACTACGAGCAAGGCAAGTGTCAGCATTTTCTTCATGACAAGCGAATCTAAAGTTTGACAAAACGAACCAGGTACTTGCCCGTCCTGAGCAAATAGACGCCGGCAGGCAGATCGCTTAGGTCTATCTGTACCGAGCTTGCGTGAGCTTGTTGTGTTTTGACCAGGCGGCCTTCGATATCGTACAACAGCAGACGACTGCCGGCTTGGAGGTTTTCCAGCGGCAAGATATCCTTTACCGGATTGCGGGCCAATAAAACACGCGTATTTTGCAGGGGACTGAGTCCGCTTCCTTCCGTAAATTCAATGCTCAACAACAGACAATGGGTACTCAGGCTGTCCGTGTCTGAAAAATGCAACACAGCCGTGTCGCCTTTGAAGCTGATGCGACCGATCGTTTGTTGCAATTCCTGACCATCGATCCGTACTATTCGTTCCGAATAGGAATTCAGGCTTAAAAGGCAAAACAGGGTCGGCAGCAGAATGCTACGGAATTTCATGGTTGAAGATTTATTTTTTCGGATGACTTGCGCAGTTTTCCAGCAAGTAGTTTTCGGCCTCAATACTCCACAAGCCTCGGTTCTTCTCACAAATTTCAGCCAGTTTACGGAAAACGGGATTGCTTTCGCCTAAGCGGGCAAAGTCGGAAATAGGCGTAAGAGGAAGATCGATGTGGTTGTATATCAACTTTTTGCCTCCTGGAATGGAGGGCAAATTCAAGGTGGCCTCTATCACGGCATTCAGTCCGCCGATATGTGTAATCAGGCCTGCCGGATCCATACCCCGGCCCATAAGCTCCAAGGCTTCAATCATATCGTCGGTATTGCCTCCGCTGGTGCCCACCACATGGGTGTAGGCATAATGTACGTTGTAAAAATTCATCATGGCGCTGAATTTGGGATCGGAGGGACCGGCAAAAAAGTTCAGGCAGCCGTCAAAGCCCAGAATAGCATCGGCCTGTTCAATCACGGAACGCACGGGCGCAAAAACGAAGACGTCGTCGTAGCCTTCTCCGGAGCTAAGTTCTTTCAATCCGGCTACCGGGTCGGGCAGGGCGGCCGTATTCATGTAAACAAGCTTTATGCCCCTGGAGGCAGCAAATTCGGGCGTGTAAAGTCTGGCGGCCCGGTCGAGCCTGGCCTGGTCAATATCGGTCACTACCAGCAATGAAGGCTTACGGTCTTCTCGATGCAGCACATAGTTGATGGCCGCAAGTCCCATTGGGCCAACACCGGCCAGAATAGCCATTTTCCCCTTGTCGACAATTTCCATCTTATGTACGTAGGAACCGGGGGTTGTGTGGTAATTGGCGTGCATGGCTCCGATCACGCAGCTCAGGGGCTCCGAAAGGGAGGCAGGATAAAAACCGGCACCTTTGTAAGACAAAAGGCAGTTCTGCTCCATTACTTCGTTGGGGATTATTACATAGGTGGCATCGCCTCCTATATAGGCATAGGAATAGCCGGGAGCACTCAAAATACCCACCGGACCTCCTTCGTAATTCATCGCCGGTTGTATGGAGAATTTTTCTCCGGCTTTGAATTTATGAGCCCATTTAGAGCCCACTTCGATCAGTTCTCCGGCAAATTCGTGGCCGATGATGATGGGGTTTTTATCCACGTCGTCCGGAACACGTTTATGGTCAGCTCCCTGTATGGCTGCCTTGTAAGAAGACATACACAAACTGTCGCACACTATTTTTGCCAATATTTCATCGTCCTTAATGGCGGGCAATTCAAAAGTCTCCAGGCGAAGATCTTTTTTGCCGTACAGACGTACTGCTGTTGTTTTCATCTTGGTTTTCGAGTAAAAAATTAATACTCGCAAAGGTAGTAAAAATCCTCAAGCTCTCTTTAATGGAAATAATATAAAAAAGCCTTTTTAAAACACTTGTTTTTATTTACATTTGCAAATCTTATCGGGCAGCGCTCTGATTGGCCTTTATCCGCTTAAGAAAGAGCAACAAAGCCTGTTTTTTTTGGATCGAAATTTTCATTTTTATTCCTATGTCAGACAATAAAAGTATGCGGACAGCCCTGATTTCTGTTTATCACAAAGAAGGTTTGGACGAAATTTTACACCAATTGCACCGGGAAGGGGTTGAATTTATCTCCACCGGAGGCACCCAAAAATTTATTGAATCACTGGGTTATCCCTGCGAAAAAGTTGAAAGCCTCACCGGTTATCCTTCGGTACTGGGCGGTAGAGTAAAAACCCTGCATCCCAAGATATTTGGCGGCATTCTCAACCGCCGCTCGCTGGATACCGACCGGCAGGAATGCGTAGAATACGATATACCTGCCATCGACCTGGTGATAGTGGATTTGTATCCCTTTCAAGAAACAGTAAAATCGGGAGCCGCTGCCGAAGATATTATAGAGAAAATAGATATAGGCGGCATTTCGCTTATCAGGGCGGCTGCCAAGAACTTCAACGACGTGGTTATTGTTGCTTCACAAGCTCAATACCCTGCTTTACTCGACTTGCTGAACGAGCAGGGAGCTACCACTTCACTCGAGGACCGTCGTTGGTTTGCCCGTGAAGCTTTTGCCGTTTCATCGGGTTACGATGCCGCCATTTTCAACTGGTTCGACGGGGCAGATGGCTCAGCTCTGAGAGTTGCCATCGACCACTCCAAGGTTTTGCGCTACGGCGAGAATCCCCACCAGCAAGCTTCCTTTTTCGGTGATTTCGATGAGTTGTTTGAGCAGCTCAACGGTAAGGAAATTTCTTACAACAATCTATTGGATATAGACGCAGCCGTATCTATGGTAAACGATTTCGACGAAACCACTTTTGTTATCGTCAAACACAACAACGCCTGCGGACTGGCGTCGCGTCCTGTGCTCGTAGATGCCTGGAATGCCGCTCTTTCAGCAGATCCGGTGTCGGCTTTTGGAGGCGTTTTTGCCACGAACGCCGCCATCGACAAAGCAACGGCCGAAGAAATCAACAAACTTTTCTTCGAAGTATTGATTGCGCCCGACTACGATTTCGACGCTTTAGAAATATTGACCCAAAAGAAGAATCGCATTCTTTTGATTCAGAAAGAAATTCCTCAAGGGGGAAAACAATTTCGCTCCCTGTTCAACGGAGTGTTGGTGCAGGATAAGGATACGCATACCGAAACCGCAGAGGATTTGCGTTGCGTTACCGAAAAAGAGAGCGATGCAGCTCAGATCGAAGACCTGCTTTTTGCCAACAAGGTGGTGAAGCACAATAAGAGTAACGCTATCGTGTTGGTAAAAGACAAACAGCTTTGTGCGGCCGGCGTGGGTCAAACCTCCAGGGTGGATGCCCTAAGGCAGGCCATCGACAAAGCCAGGAGCTTCGACATGGAGCTCGAAGGGGCCGTAATGGCTTCCGATGCCTTTTTCCCTTTCCCCGATTGCGTCGAAATTGCAGATGAAGCAGGCATTACGGCTGTAATTCATCCCGGGGGATCCATCAACGACAAATTATCCATCGAATATTGCAACGAACACGGTATGGCCATGTACACAACCGGATACAGACACTTTAAACATTAAAACCGATATGGGAATCTTTTCTTTTACTCAAAAAATAGCCATCGATTTGGGCACTGCCAACACTATCATTATGTGTAACGATAAAATTGTGGTAGACGAACCCAGTGTAGTAGCCCTCGATCGTAAAACCGACAAGATGTTGGCCGTAGGCGAGAAAGCACGGCTGATGCACGAAAAAACTCATGAAAATATCCGCACCGTGCGTCCATTGCGCGACGGAGTCATAGCCGACTTTTATGCTGCCGAGCAAATGATCCGCGGACTGATTAAGATCGCTCTGCCCCGGGGCAGCGGTTTCTTTTCTTCTCTGCGTATGGTGGTTTGCATTCCTTCGGGCTCAACCGAAGTGGAACTGCGTGCCGTGCGCGACTCGGCCGAGCACGTAGGCGGACGCGAAGTGTATATGATATATGAACCCATGGCAGCCGCCATTGGTATAGGGATCGATGTGGAAGCCCCCGAAGGCAACATGATAGTGGACATAGGCGGCGGCACTACCGAGATTGCCATTATTTCGCTGGGCGGCATAGTAGCCAACAAATCCACCCGCATTGCCGGTGACGATTTTACCACAGACATTCAGGAATATATGCGCCGGCAACACAACCTGCGTATAGGGGAACGTACGGCAGAACGCATTAAAATCAATGTAGGCTCTGCTCTAACGGAGCTGGAAAATCCTCCGGAGGACTTTTTGGTATACGGCCCCAATCAAATGACGGCTTTGCCAATGGAAGTTCCCGTTTCCTATGTGGAAATTGCCCATTGCCTTGAAAAGTCGGTTTCCAAAGTAGAGACCGCGATTTTAAATGCTTTGGAGCAAACTCCTCCGGAGCTTTATGCCGACATCGTACGTAACGGCATCTACCTGACCGGTGGAGGATCTTTGCTCAGAGGTTTGGCCAAACGCCTGAGCGATAAGATCAATATTCCCTTTATCGTGCCCGAAGATCCTTTACATGCTGTAGCCAGAGGTACCAGCGTAACTTTGAAGAACGTAGATAGATTCAATTTCCTGATGCGTTAATGCGACAACTTATTCATTTTCTCGTCCGGTACAGAAACTTCTTCTTGTTTTTGTTCCTGGAAATCCTGTCGCTGATACTCTTATTTCGTTTTAACGACTATCAGCAAGGGGTTTTATTCAGTTCAGCCAATCGAATAAACGGGAAATTGTATACTTTCAGGGAAGCGGTAAGCGGTTTTTTTGCCCTGCGCGAAAACAACACGGAGTTGTTACGCATCAACAGTGAGATGGAACTCAAAATAGCTCGTCTCGAAGAGAGTTTGCGCAAAGCCGGGTTGGAAGAGGAGCAATTAAAAGCCGCGGGCAGCTACGAATTCATTCATGCCAGGGTTATTAAAAACAGCGTTTCGCAACTGCGAAACTACCTGACCCTAAATGTGGGTAAGCTGGACGGAGTTGCCGAAGGCATGGGGGTTTGCAATCATCTGGGTATAGTGGGGGTGGTGAGTGTCTGCTCCGACCATTTTTCGGTCGTCATTCCGGTACTGAACCCCGAGATCAGTTTCAGCTGTATTGTTTCCGGCAGCAATAGTGTGGGTTCACTCAACTGGAAAGGAGGAGATACACGTTTTGCCTGGCTGGAGGAATTGCCCGACTACGCTTTTTGGGCTGTAGGAGATACGGTGGTAACCAGTGGTTTTTCGGATGCTTTCCCCTACGGAATTCCCGTTGGAGTGATAGAAAGCATCGAGAGGAAAAGCAACAGTAGTTTTCATCGTTCCAAGGTCAGGCTGTTTACCACTTTTGAGTCTCTGGCAGACGTGAGGGTAATTTCGCATTTTTTGCGTGAAGAAAAACTGGAATTGGAAAAAGAGCTTAAACAATGATACGTTTATTTCTGAAACATCTTTTTTTGTTTGTACTCTTGCTTTTGCTGCAAATAATAGTATTTCAGCAGCTTTATTTCTGGTATGTAACGCCCTTAGTATACGTCTATATTCTTATTCGCTGGCCTGCGACGCTTCCGGCAGGCTGGGTACTTATCCTGGGTTTTTTGCTTGGCCTGTTGGTCGATATCAACGTCGATACTCCCGGCATGCACGCCGCTGCCACTACCTTTGTGGCGTTTTTACGGCCGTCTTTACTCAAGGGCTTCCTGAATAGAGACGAGGTTGAAAATCTGGAGCCCAGAGAAAAAAGCATGGGTTTTCTCCCTTATTGGAAATACGCCGCCAGTATAGTCTTGCTGCATCATACTGCGCTTTACGTACTGGAATCTTTTTCCTTTTTCGACCCCTTGCTCTTGCTGGTTAAAATTGTCGGAAGCGCCTTGCTGAGCCTTTTGTTGATTTTTTTATTCGAACGATTCTAACTAAAGACCGGACATTGCCATGCGATCATCTACTACCGACTATGAGAATAGGGGCAGAATTCTTATTCTGATCATCGTGGGCGTGATATTTATTTTTATTGTTCGGCTGGCGTATTTGCAGTTGTTTTCGGAAGAATACGACAAATACGCCGACAGCAACGCATTGTTCAAAAAAACCATCTATCCCGAACGCGGAGTGATATACGACAGAAACGGGAAACTGATGGTGTATAATCAGGCCTTTTACGATATCATGGTTACTCCCCGCGAAATGCAGGGTCTGGACACCCTGGAGTTTTGTTCCACTCTAAAGATAGATCGCGCCTTTTTTGAGAAGAGAATGACAGACATTCGCAACCGGAGGCTTAATCCGGGTTATTCTTCTTATACCCCTCAACTGTTTATGTCGCAATTGTCTGTCGAAGCCTATGGACCGTTACAAGAAAAACTCTATCGTTTTCCGGGATTTTCGATTACCAACCGAAGTCTGAGACGTTATTCCCGCCCTATAGCCTCGCACGCACTCGGTTACGTGGCCGAAGTAAACCGTAAAGACATCGAAGAAGATAACTACTATACCCTGGGAGATTACAGCGGCCGCTCAGGGATCGAGAAAATGTACGAAAATGTATTGCGCGGCGAAAAAGGAGTGGAAGTTCTGCTGAGGGATGTGCACGGTCGCATAAAAGGAAGTTACAACGAAGGTAAACGCGATTTGGCCCCTGTGCCGGGCAAAGACCTCACTTTATCGCTCGATATGGACCTGCAGGAGTACGGCGAAAAACTGATGGAAAACAAAAGAGGCGCTATAGTGGCCATTGAACCCAAAACAGGAGAAATACTGGCTTATGTGTCGGCCCCTTCGTACGATCCGTCCTTGCTGGTAGGCAGCACTTGGGTGCAACATTACATGGAGTTGGAGTCTTCGCCGCATAAGATTTTTTTGAACCGTCCCATACAATCTTTTTATCCTCCCGGTTCAACTTTAAAACCCGCACAGGGATTGATTTTTTTACAAGAGAATATCATCAGTCCCTCCACTAAATTTGCCTGTTACGGCGGTTATTTTTTTGCCAGACAGAAGTTGGGCTGCCACAGTCATCCTTCGCCCCTGAATCTGCCCGATGCAATTTCGGCTTCGTGCAATGCTTACTTTGCGGCCGCCTATCGAAGCATGATCGACCACCCCCAATATTCTTCGGTGCAGGAAGCTTACGAACACTGGCGCAGATTGATCTGCTCCATAGGCTTTGGCAGCCGTCTGGGAGTAGACTTGCCCTACGAACAATCGGGCTTGATACCTACTACGGATTATTATAACGGAATATACGGTCAAAGAGGCTGGAGAGGGGCCACGATCATATCCAATGGCATAGGCCAGGGAGAAGTCCTGGCTACTCCGCTCCAAATGGCCAATTATTGCGCCGTGATATGCAACAAAGGCTGGTATATAACTCCGCATATCGTGCGTCAGGTTCATGGTATGGAAGCAGACACAAGCACCATAAAAAAGCATGTCTCCGGAATAGATCCCGAACACTTCGAGCCCATCATCGAAGGAATGCGAGGCGCAGTTACCAGCCCTATGGGAACTTCCAAAGGAGTGTCCATTCCCGGTATAGAGGTCTGCGGCAAGACAGGCACGGCCGAAAATCCCGGTGTGGACCACTCCATATTCATATGTTTTGCACCCAAAGACGATCCGCAGATCTGTATGCTGGTCTTTATCGAAAACGGAGGTTTCGGAGCCACCTGGGCAGTGCCTATGGCCAGCCTGATGCTGGAAAAATATTTGAAGGGAAGTATTGCTCCCGGACGAAAATGGATGGAAACCCGATTATTGAACGCTAACCTTATGAACGTTGAACTCAAAGATTAATCCCATAAGCCTCTGGAAAGCAGTAGATATACAGACTATAGTTATTTATCTGTTTTTAGTTATCGTAGGCTGGCTCACCGTTTTTAGCGCCAGTTACAATTACGACAGCGCGGTCCTGTTCGATTTGAACAGCACCGCGGGCAAGCAATTGATCTGGATAGCTGTTTCGCTGGTGACGGCTTTCTTTATACTTCTTATCGACGCCAAATTTTATTATTACCTGTCTTACAACGGCTACATTATTGTTATGTTTTTGCTGTTGCTCACCCTATTGATTGCACCCGAGATAAAAGGATCCCGTTCCTGGCTGGTGTTTGGGCCTTTTAGTATTCAACCGGCAGAGTTTGCCAAATTTATAACCGCCCTGACCCTTGCCCGCTATTTGTCCGATTACGGCTTTAATACCAGACATCCCGGCTCCATAGCTATCTTGTTTGCTCTTTTACTTATCCCTATGGGATTGATCTTTTTACAAAAAGAATCCGGTACTGCTTTGGTGTTTTTGGCCTTCCTGCTGGTCTTTTTTCGCGAAGGGATGTCGGGCGTGTTGCTTTTTGCCGGTGCCTGTTTCCTGAGTTATTTTGTGTTGGGGCTCAGATTTGGTGAACAGACCTTGTGGGAACATACTTCTCTGGGCAATTTTTCGGTACTACTACTTATAGCCTTGGTTGTTTCCGGTTTGCTTCTTCGCTACCACAAAAAAGACAACAAAGCCTGGTTGGTTGTTTTGCTGGGCAATGTTTTGCCGGTAATGGCAGCCTTAATCTGGAACCGCTTTACCAAATGGGGTTTTGATATTGCCCTGCTTCAATTGGCGCTCTTGGGCTTATCTGTCGTTTACGCCTTGTACCAGAGCATACGTCACAATTCCAGAAATCCGGCTTTGATTGCTCTTTTTGCCGTGCTCTCGGTGGCCTTTTTGTATGGTATAGACTATACCTTCGACCGTGTGCTGCAGCCCCATCAACAAACACGTATTCTGGTTTTGCTGGGTACCATGGACGATCCTTCGGGGGTGGGCTATAACATCAATCAGGCCAAGATTTCCATAGGATCGGGCGGTTTTTGGGGCAAGGGTTTCCTGAATGGAACGCAGACCAAATTGAAATACGTCCCGGAACAGGACACCGACTTTATTTTCTGTACCATAGGTGAGGAATTCGGCTTTGCCGGTTCGGTGTTTCTTCTGCTTGTATATGGTTATTTGCTGGTCCGACTGATTTTTATGGCAGACCGGCAACACTTTGCTTTCGCTCGAATTTACGGCTATTGCGTGGCCAGTCTTCTCTTTGTGCATTTGTTGGTGAATGTGGGGATGGTGCTCGGCCTGATGCCCGTAATAGGTATCCCTTTGCCTTTCTTAAGTTACGGAGGCTCTGCTTTACTGGGATTTACTATTCTTTTGTTTATTTTCCTGCGGCTGGATGCCGACAATATGAGGCGACATTAAGCACATTACCTGAGCCTCAGGCATACTCCCACACTCCGGATGCCTTCCAATACTTCGTCCTGCATGGCGTGGCTGAGCTCGATTTTGAACTTGTCGGTTATAGGCAGGCTTTTTAGGATCACTTCATGCGTAAACAGCGATCCCCAGCCCGGACCCGCCCATTTTCCGTCTTCTTTGGTCAGCTTGATGTCTATGAACTCACGATAAGCGCTGTCCGGCAAAAAAATATCCGCGTTCAGGCAAAGATTGGCGTAAGGGTAGCTGTTGTCGTTGCGCAGTTGAATGACGATTTCTACTTGTTCGCCTTTGCCGGAAGCAAAGGCGAGGCTGTCTTCAAAACACAGAATTTCGGTTCTGTTCCATTGTGAGAGTGGCCTGAACTCATGGTAGAGGCTATCCTCCCGGCAGGCGCTGAACAAGAGCATAAGCAGGATGGTAAAGATGTTGCTTAGTTGGCCTGGCTTCATTTTGCGTCCGGGCTGTTTTGATTGTTTCTGTTGTCGTTACGGGTATTGCTGCCGTCTTGCCTGTTCCGGTTGCGGGAACGGTTTTTCCTGTTCCTGTCGGTCCTGCTGCGGGCTTCTCTTGTTTTGTTTTCGCCTTGATTGCTTCTGAAATTGGAACGTTTTTTGTTGTTTTTGTTTCTTTTTTTATCGAAGCGTTGCAGATCGCTGTTGAGGACATCGCCAAATTCGTTCCGGTTTTTTTCTTCGGCCTGTTCCAGCAGTGAGTCCACACGGATGCCTTTTTTATTCAGCGCAATAATCTGCAGGGCCCTCTCCACCGGTATGCTGATGGCGTTTACCATGGAATCTTTGTCGGTGGAGTAACTGACCTGACGTTTTAAGAGGTCGGTCTTGATCTGAAAATAGCTGGCGTCTTTGGTTTCGAGCACTATGTCTTTGGCCGGGAAACCTTTTTGAGCCTCTACATACATATCTGTTTCGTAGTTGAGGCAACATTTGAGTTTGCTGCATTGTCCGGCCAATTTTTGAGGGTTCAGGCTCAGGTCCTGGTAGCGGGCGGAGCTGGTAGAGACGGAAACAAAGTTGGTCATCCAGGATGAGCAGCACATTTCCCTTCCGCAGGGGCCTATGCCTCCTATACGGCCGGCCTCCTGACGGGCTCCGATCTGTTTCATTTCTATACGCACATGGAAGGTGTCGGCCAGTACCCTTATCAGTTGCCTAAAGTCCACCCGGTCGTCGGCGATATAGTAAAAAATGGCTTTGTTTCCGTCGCCCTGGTATTCTACGTCGCCTATTTTCATGTTGAGATTGAGCTCTTCGGCTATTTTGCGGGAACGCAGCATGGTGTCGTGTTCAAGGGCTTTGGATTCGGCGAATTTTTCGAGGTCTACGGGACGGGCTTTGCGGTAAATCCGGCGGACTTCCTGCTGATCAAAGCGATAATTGATTTTTTTCATCTGCTTGAGCACCAGATGGCCGGTAAGGCTCACTTCGCCGATGTCGTGACCCGGTGAAGATTCCACCGCCACCAAATCGCCTTTTTGCAGGGGGATTTTGTTGCTGTTCAGGTAATATCCCTTGCGGGTATTTTTGAATTGCACCTCGACGTAATCCGTCGAAGCCTGAGCTTCGGACAAATCGCAGAGCCAATCGAAAGTGTTCAGTTTTTTTATTTTGTTACAACCGCAAGCCTTGGTAGACATCAAGAAGCCGTTGTTTTGTAGTTTATAGGTCATAAAAAGCTTATTTAAGCTACAAAAGTAATTTTTTTTAGCTTCTAACGCAATTATTTAAACAAGAGGATGCTTTGCACGGCGGTATCGAAAAATACCATTTTAGCCTGCACGTTCTGTTCGATATGCCGTTCGGCCAGGGCAAAGAGATCCATAAAAGCCTGAACGTTGCGCTGGTTGATGTAGGGAAAAAACTTGGAAGAAAAAGATCTTTCTTCGGGATTGAGGTAGCTGAGTTTTTCTTCGCGGGTGTTGAGGATGAAATTTTCGCGAATCATGCGTTGGGCAAAGCTCAGGTAATTCTTTTGCCTTTCCCTGCCTATTTTGGCCATCTCTTCCGACCAAAGCCTGAGGTCTTGCAGGCTCTTTTGCTTTTCGGGCAATTTGGAAGGAGGAAAATGGGCAATGGTATAAGCTGCCCGCATATGGCGCATGAATTGTTCCAGGAAGAAACGGTCCTCTTCGTCCGATTCCAATAAACGGAGCGCTTCGAGCCAACTGCCTCCCGCCAGACGAACAAGCGATTTGAGGCTTACCGGTTCCATAGCTTTGAGCTCTTGCAAGGCCCTTTCCATATCTTCGTCGGCAATGCGGGGCACCTGAATATGCTGAGCCCTCGAATAAATGGTTTCCAGGTTTTTTTCGCTGTTTTCCGATACCAAAAGAAATACGGTGTTACCTTGAGGTTCCTCCAGTATTTTGAGCAATTTGTTGGCGCAGGAAGTGTGCATTTTTTCGGGCAACCAGATCAGCATTATTTTAAATTCTGCTTCGATGCTCTTGAAGCTGAGTTTGCGTAAAATCTCGGAACTTTCTTCGGCGTAGATCATGCCCTGGGCATTGCCGGCTCCGATGTATTCCATCCAACTGTTGTAGCTAAAGTAGGGTTTACTTGCGGCCACTTCTCTCCACTGCGGGAGAAAGTCGTCGCAAATCCAATTTTTCTTGCTGTCGGGTTTATAAATGGGAAACACAAAGTGCAAATCGGGATGAACCAGCTTGTTGAATTTGCGGCATGAGGCACATTGTCCGCAGGAGTCGCCTATCTGCCGGTCTGTGCAGCAAATGTAGCGGGCCAGGGCCAGAGCCAAAGCCAGCTCACCTCTGCCGGGATTGCCCGACAACATCAGAGCATGTGGCATACGGCCGGTGTCGACCATATCGAGCAAACGTTTTTTGACGGCCTGCTGGCCTATGACATCTTTAAAATACATTTTCCGTTTTTGTTGTGTCTGCACTGGCTATCAAAGGTTCAGTTTGCAATTGCCGGATGATCTCCAGTTTGACCAGTTCAAAACTGTCTTTATATTCGGGTTTCAATGGGGTAGAGGGGGGCGATTCCATCCTGAGCGGATCGATGGGGCTGCCGTTTTTGTACACCCTGAAATCCAGGTGAGGGCCGGTAGAGAGCCCGCTGGAACCCACATAACCCAACAATTCCCCCTGCGAAACCTTTTGGCCTATCGCCAGGCCCTTGGCAAAACCGCTTAGGTGCATATAGGTGCTGGTATAGGTGCTGCTGTGCTTAACGCTGACGTAATTGCCGCCGCCTCCGGCCTGATAGGCTTTTTTTACCACGACGCCGGCACCGATGCTGTACACGGGAGTGCCCGTGGGAGCAGCGTAATCCACCCCGTGATGCGGCCTACGAATTCTTAGCACCGGATGCATCCGGCTGTGGCTGTAGCGCGAACTGATGCGGGAATAACGCAAAGGAGCCTTCAAGAAGGCTTTACGCAGGTTGATTCCCCGTTCGTCGAAAAAATCCCTGAATCCGTCCTGCACAAAGGGAATGGCGTAATAATCGTGACCCACGTGATTAAAAACGGCTCCGTGTATTTTGCCTATGCCCACCGACACCGTGTCGTCGACAAAATGCTCATCGTAGATTACCTTGTAGCTGTCGCCGGCCTGTATACCGAAGAAATCGATTTGCCAGGCGTAAATATCCGAAAGATCCAGAGCCAGGTTGATATTATATCCCCGTTCTTTCATGCTCATCCACAGGGAATGGTCGATTTCACCCTCAGCCAGCCGGGTTTCGACGCTGATTTCTTTTTGTTTGCGGTAAATCTGCAGGCTGTCGGAAAAATCGAAGACCACAAAATCGGTGACGTTTTCCTGATAGATGAAATACTTCAATGAGTTGGTGCTGTCCCTGCTGCTCAGACTGTAATAAGGTTTGCCTGCCTGCAGATGCCTGACGTTGAATATCGGTCTGGCCTTTTTGGCGCATAGCTCTATCGTCGAGGGACCGACGCCCAGTTGACCCAATAAAAGCGAAAGGCTGCCTCCGCGGGGAATCTTGCCTTCTTGCATTTGCAAGGTGTCGGTGCGGATACCTAAAAAATAACGAGCGGTATCTTCTTCTTGGGTGTGAATCTCGGTACTGTCGGTTGTCTTATCGGTTTGGCTTTTTTGCCGGCAGCCCTGTGTGGCTGTTAGCAGCGTTAGCACGATGGCGAGCCGGCTAAAAATCTGAAGCGCTTGTTTCATCGGGTTTATCCTTGTATTTGAAAGGGACAAATTAAAAGAATATTATCGGAAACTACCCTCTTTGCCCGGTCTATTTTAAACAAGCTAAAGTTTTGTTTCAAATTCTTTGGTTTTGTTGCCGGTAAAATGATAAAATATACCTCGAAACAGGTATGTTTTTGTGGAAAAAGAGTATCTTTGTGGCCAAATTTAAGTTTTACTCTAAAAAACATAACAAACATGATTAAAGTAGGTATTAATGGTTTTGGCCGCATCGGCCGTTTGGTTTTTCGCGCCGCTCAGGAAAGGAACGACGTGCAGATAGTTGCAGTGAACGATCCTTTTATGGATCTGGACTACGTCATCTATATGTTGAAATTCGATACTGTACACGGACGTTTCAAAGGTACAGCCGAAAACAAGGATGGTAAATTGGTGGTGAACGGTAAGGAAGTGGCTT
>ENA-UPTA01002395-UPTA01002395.1-activated-sludge-metagenome-genome-assembly--contig:-NODE-2395-length-19427-cov-35.378484_pt1 | contig 19427 bp, 20 predicted proteins | sample MGYA00238184_ERZ773361 | MGnify/ENA primary metagenome ERZ773361 (study PRJEB29100, sample SAMN05720205) | activated sludge metagenome | isolation source: anaerobic digester from wastewater...
TCGGTGCAAAGGCGAAATGAGGTAACTCACAGCTCAAAGCTCATCAGCTTTGAACGATCCACCATTCTTTCAGGACAGAAGAATTTCCAGGTCTTCTCGATTCAGAGAACGGAGAAGTCCCGTGTCCTCCTGAATCAGCGCCGAAAATAAATCCCGTTTGCTTTGCTGCAGTTCCAGCACTCGCTCCTCAACCGTGTTTCGGGTGATGAGGCGATAGGCGAAAACCTGTGAAGTCTGGCCGATGCGGTGGCTGCGGTCAATGGCCTGGGCTTCGACCGCCGGATTCCACCACGGATCCAGCAGGTAAACATATTCCGCCGCTGTCAGATTCAACCCCAGACCGCCTGCTCTCAGACTGATCAGAAAAAGCTTTTCGGATTCTTCTTCCTGGAAAACCTGGACAAGCTGTTCGCGGTTTTTGGTTTTTCCGTCAAGGTACAGATAGCGCTGTCCGATGCCGTCAAGCTGTTTTTTCACGATGGCCAAGAAGCTTGTAAATTGAGAAAAGACAAGAGCTTTGTGTCCTTCTTCCAGGATTTCTGCTAGCTGTGGCAACAGAAATTCTGTTTTGGCGCTGGCGCCTGTCTGCCATTTCGGGTCCAGCAGGCCCGGATGACAGGCGGCTTGCCTGAGCCTAAGCAGCGCTTCCAGAATATGCATTTTGGATTTGCCCATTCCGTCTTCATCGAGCTTTTTCAAAAGGTTCAAGCGGTAATGATCGCGCAGTTCATTGTAAAGCCTTGCCTGGGTTTTGTCCATTTCACAATACACCACCTGCTCTGTTTTCTGTGGCAGCTCCGGCGCGACGAGCGCCTTGGTGCGCCGTAAAATGAACGGTTTCAGCGCCTGGGAAAGTAGTGCCCGGGTTTCGGGTGAAGAGGCATTCGCGTCGGCTGACATCCGTTTGAAAACGGAAGCTGCGCCCAAAAGGCCCGGATTCAGAAATTCAAACAGACTCCACAATTCACTCAAGTGGTTTTCGATGGGGGTTCCGCTCAACGCCAGGCGATGGCTTGCACAAAGCAGGCGAACCGCCTTCGCTGTCACGGTATCAGCGTTTTTGACCGCCTGCGCTTCATCCAGAATGACATAGTCAAATGGAATATTCCGGAAGAAGGTGATGTCGCGGCGCAAGGTTCCGTAAGTCGTCAGGATCAGATCATATTTTTCAAAATGCTGATCGTCGGTTTTTCGCGACATTCCCGTGTGATCGAGGACGTTTAGACCGGGGGTAAATCTGGCTGCTTCTTTTTGCCAGTTGAAGATGATGGAACGGGGCGCCACTACCAGGGAGGGATGGCAGCTTTCCTCTTTTTTCTTTTCCTGTGGATTTTCTTCTTGAAGAGTTTCGAAAAGCTTCAGCAGTCGTCGCTTTTCCAGCATGGCCAGCACCTGAACGGTTTTGCCCAGTCCCATATCATCGGCCAGGCATCCCCCGTAACCGAACTTTCTTAAAAACTCAAACCACCCCAGGCCTTCTTCCTGATAACGACGCAGCACGCCCTGAAAACTGTCGGAGGCGGAGGATGGTTTAATTCCGCAGAAGTTTTGCAGTTGCTGTCTTGTATTCTCAAAAAGGGCGTCACAGGTGGCTTCCGGCTGTGCGGCAAGCAGCGCGTCCAGCAGACCGGCCTGACTTCTTTTAAAGCGCACATGCCCCTCGCCCATCTCGCCCATCCCGGCCAGAAATGCGTATTTTTTCAAGACTTCTTCAGGAATGACGCCGAATGTGCCGTCAGACAATTCAATCAGGCTTTCCTTTTTTTGCAGCGCACGAAGCAAAGCCGGTAGTTTGGCTTTCTGGTTTTCAAATTCACACTCGCCGTGAAGTTCAAACCAGTCGATGCCGGTGGTGACGTTTAGCGTAAAGGCTCCGGCTTCGCGGTAAAGCTTTCCGTCCGCTTCAATTTGCCATCCTTTGGCGGTAAGAATCGTGACCACATGAGAGAATTGCCTGGAGGCAATTTCATGGGTCGCGTCATCACTTGCATCCCGGAGGGTTTTAAATCCCAGTTCATGCAATGTCTGGATGGCGTCTTCTTCCGCCTGACCGTTTCTCAATAGGTAGCTGCTGATATTTGCGGAATAAAAGCCCCTGGTTCGCGGAAACGCGGCGACGGGACAGCCTGCATAGAGGAAATGCAGGCTTGCCCGGAACTTTCTTTTATCCTGCAAGTAATAAAAAGATTGCTGCGTTTTCAATGTCAGGCGGATTTTGATTTCGGACGCTACTTCGGATATCCGAACCTCTTCCGGAAACGAAAGAGGCGGCAGATAGGGGATGGAGTAGAGTTTATTTATGAAATCAAATACTTGTGTTTTTAGAATTTCCAGGCGGCCATGCTGTCGCAAATGCTCAATCCAAGGGTAGGCGCCCAGATCATCAAGACGGCAGATGTGCTTTCCGATAATCAGAATTCTTTGATGGGTGATGAGGACAGGCTCCGTCACCGGTATTGTTTTTTCCGAGCAGTTCAATTCGACGGTAAAAAGATAATTTTCGTTTGTTGCGTCCGGGATCATTTTTAAAACGGGCGCCCAGACTTCTTCTTCCTGCCACAAAAGCGGTCCCAGCATCGTTTCGGCATGCTCGTTTTGATAATAAAGCCGCCCGGTGGCCGACATGGCCGGCAGCACAACTTCCGCCATCGGCTGCGAGATCATGAGGTTGGAAATGCCATAATAAGAACGTCCATAATCGTAAACGCTTCTTGCACCGGACAGGATGGATATAATTTTTGCGTCTTCCTTGCTGCATTGAGACAACGCAATGTTACTGATGCACGCGGATTTGAGGCTGCCCCAATCGCCGTTTTTTTTACGACCGCGGGTGAAAATGCTTACGGACAAATCACACACATAAGATGGCGCTGAATAGCCGGACGCCTGCCGGATGGCATAAACGATTTCCCTGGCGGCATCCGGTTGTGTCTGCTGATCGCGGCTGACGGGTGAATGCATGAAGGCCCCATGGATGTTATTCAGGCAAATATCCCACTGTGGCGGCATTATCCGTTTTCTTGAGGCGGATAGTTTTTGGCCGGGGTGCACATCATCCACATCATCCTGGAAAAGAGCATTTTGTGGAACAAGTTTGAGGCGGATATTCGGAATTTTCTGGAAAGACGGCAGAAGATTGTTGTTTTCCATGGTCAATAAAACGGCATAGATGTGTTTGCAATAATGATTTTCCCCTTGGGGACAGGTGCATGCAACGCATAAAAAACCATTTTGCCAGGAGATACTCACTTGATAAACATCGGTTCCGCGCACGCTTGCCATAACGGATAGATCATCCGCATAATCAATGGATACGCGGTCGTTGCCGCAATACTGCAATCCCCGGTTTCGGATGACCATGGGAAATAGATTCATATTGGAATGAAGAATATGCATGGCGTTTTCCTGCCTGGCCGGCACCATATAAAGTTTCGAAAAATCAATCAAGAATAAAATTGGCCAATCGATAAAAAGCGGCCCTCCTGAAAAAATTATGATGTGGTTGGTGAGCCTGACGGAATGGTTTTTACCGGCAAGATTATCTTGACATCCAAGCGGGTGTTTTTTATAGTCTCACCCCATCAATGAGAAATGGAAGTCAATGACCATGAACGATAATATTGTATTTTCCGGAAGCCTGCTTTTTCTGTCGCTCGCCGATATTTTCCAGATGCTTGGTGTCAATAGCTGCACGGGCAAGTTGACGTTGCGAAGTCCTTATTCGGCGGATGTCGGAATGGTGTATTTTATCGGAGGCAATCCGGCCAACGCGGTCTGGGGGAATTTGAGGGGGATCAAAGCCGTCTATGGTCTTTTCGGCTGGACAGATGGAAAATATGAATTTTCCTCTGAAGAGGTGAAGGGAATTGATCCGGTTATTCGCCAGAGCATCATGGAAATCGTCATGGATGCCTTGAGGCTGATTGATGATGGAGAGATCCCGAGGACCGGGCCGGAGCCTTTTGCTGGGAAAGATATGGAAAAAGCGGGAGCCGACGGATTGAAGATGGATTTTGTCTATCCGATTAAGGGGCCCCTGGTAGATTACCGTTTTGCCACTGTGGAAAAAAATTATCCCGATGGAGCGGTGATCGTGAAAGAAGGGGGGCACGGCAAGTGGCTTTGGGTGATCTGCGAAGGAACGGTCAGAGTCACGAAAGAAACAGCCGGCGGCGACCTGACCATTGCCCGGTTGGGGGAAGGCTGTTTTATCGGCACGATCGGATCGTTTTTGCGTGGCGATTATAAGAGAAGCGCCACGGCGATCGCCGAAGGCAATGTCCAGTTGTGCATTCTGGATGCGGATGCTCTGTATCTGGAATATTCCGCTTTGTCTTCCAATTTCAGAAACATTCTGCTCAGTCTGGATAACCGATTAAAGATGATTAATGAAAACGCGGTCTTGGCTTATACCGGCAATTACGCATGGGAATTGCCGAAGGACAAAGAGCTGGATGAACGGTATCAAAACAACACGGACCTCTATATCATCAAGGAAGGAACGGCGGATATTATCGCCAGAAGGTCGCAGGGAGACTTGAAAATGCTTTCTCTGGGAGTCGGCAATGTTTTCGGAAGAATTCCTTTTCTGGCTTTTGGTCATGAACCTTTGTCTGCATCCGTGATGACGTCCAAGGCTTTTCAAGCGGATATTCTCGACAGCGCGGCGCTTCAGAAAGAGTATGAGGGGCTTTCCCATACGTTCCGGAATTTTGTTTTCAGCACGGCAACCAATATTTCCATGACGACAAAACTTTTTTATCATTTGCTGGACAGGGACGAAGACTACAATAAAACGCTTAAAATACCAATGGACGAAGTATCCAAGTCGGAAGATTGATGGTTTTCGGTTCCAGAGGAACCATCAGGGTGCTTGATATTCTATGTTTCCGATATTAATAGAAAAAGTGACTGGCCAACAAAAGCCGTACCGAGAAGGTTTGCGAAAGCTCCTGGGAAGGCTTCCGTGTCCGTTTGCCGACGGGAATTCCGTTGGAATCAAGCTCCATTGGGGAGAAAGAGGCAATACGGGTTTTCTGCCCCCGGATTATGCCAGGGAAATAGCCGGATGGTTGAGGGAAAACGGTGTGAAGCCCTTTGTTTTTGACACAACCGTGCTGTATTCCGGCGGTCGACGTACGGCGGCCGATTCTCTGCGCACCGCTGCCCAACATGGTTACACCGCCGATTATCTCGGATGTCCGGTTCGAATTGCCGACGGCGAGGATGGACGGGATGTCGTTTCCATACCTGCAAGTTATAAACATTTTGAAACCGTGCAAGTGGCAAATGTTTTTGACCAGGCGCAGGGATTTGTTGTTTTTTCGCATTTCAAGGGGCACATGGTTTCCCTGTTCGGTGGCGCGATTAAAAATATTTCCATGGGCTTTGCCTCACGCGCCCAGAAACAGCGGATGCATGCCGACTATCATCCCGTTTTAAATCAGAAAAAATGCTCCTGCTGCGGTGTTTGTGCGGAGGTTTGTCCAACAAAGGCCGCTTTTATTTCCGAATCCGGCTATCCGGAATACGATCTGAAAAAGTGTATCGGCTGTGCTCAGTGCATCGCCCTTTGCCCGGAAGCAGCCCTGCAGATTTTCTGGGATTCGGATAAGACGGTTTTTCAGGAAAAACTGGTTGAGACGGCTGCGGCCGTTTGGAAAAAAATTCAGGGGAAGACGCTGGTCATCAACGCGCTGGTGAATATTGTCGAGGAATGCGATTGTCTGCCGGGAAAAAACGATGTCATTGCACCGGATTTCGGGTTTATTGGAGGCGATCATCCGGTAGAAGTGGATGAAGAATCTTTAAGAACGCTGGGATCGGCGGTCTTTGAAAATATTCATCCCGGAGTTCCCTGGTCATGTCAGTTTTCCTATGCCCGGGAAATCGGTTTTGCGCGCCGTCCATAACCGAATTTCATGAGCGATCCCCCTTCGGAGTTTGGCCATTCCAACAAAGGTTTTTCTATTTCCGAGTGTTAATATTTCTGCTTAAACATAAGGCCTTTAGATCCCGGATTAAATCCGTCGGAGACGGTTTGGCGAATTGCGCGTCGGCTCCCACGGATTCTCCTTTATGCCGCAGTTTATCCGTGATCAGTGAAGAGAATAAGACCACGGGCAATACTTGCAAATCCGGATCGTTTTTAATTTTCTGGCAAAGGTGATAGCCGTCCATTTCCGGCATTTCAATATCCGAAAGGACAATGTCGAGTAAATCCGTTACATTTTTGTTTTGCTCCGCTGCCTCTTTTTTGAGGTTTTCCAGGTACTTCCAGGTCTCTTTGCCGTCCACCATGGAAACGACGCTGAATTCCTGCTGTTCCTCAAGAAGACTTTTTACTTTCTGGCGAATCATTCTTGAGTCATCGGCATGGAGCACTTTTAGAGGATAGTTCAACTCCTTGGCGTTTGTTTCCGGCTGGGTTGGCTTTGATTCTTCTTTATTCTCAGGATCGCGGTAGGGGATGGCCAGGCGGGGGTCAAGCTCTCCCATCGCTTTTTCCAGATCCAGCATCAGGACCGTTTTGTTTTCCAACAGAATCATGCCGGTGATTGCGTCACAGTAATTCTGCATGAAAGTGTCCAGAGGCTTGATATTGGCCCAGCTGGTGCGATGAATTCTTGTCACTCCGGAGACAAGAAAAGCGGAGGTAACTTTGTTGAATTCGGTGATAATGACAGTGGGTTTTTCGGATGCCAATTGTTTTCTGCCCAACCACATCGCCAAATCCAGAAGCATGATCACCTTGCCGCGATGATTGAAGACGCCCGCAACAAAAAAAGCTGCGTTCGGGGGTTTGTTGATGACTGGCGGCAGACTGATGATTTCCAGAACCTTGGCGACATTAATGCCATAATAGCCGCGATAGCCTCCTTCCTCATCAATATAAACCTCAATGATTTCAAGCTCATTTGTGCCGCTTTCCAGCAAGATTCTTGCTTTGTCTCCCCCTGACATATCCGTTCTCCTTTTGAATTTTCCAGCCTCTTCCTTTGGAAAAAAACATGAGATATTTTTTTCTTTATTCTTTATGTGAAAAACCAACTCCTGTCAATCTTTACCCTGCCTTGTGGGGAAAATTGTTGCTCTTTGACTGAACAGGAAAGGGTTTTTCAAAGAGAGTTTTCATTTACTCGCCTTGGCAAAAAAACGGCCCAGCTCAACAGGGGTCCAATCCTGAAAACCGGGAATTTTCAGCCACAAATGCATCTTTTCCGGCATGGCGATGATCTGATAAACCGTTTGGATGTGACCCTGTAACGGCCAGGTCGCGCCGCCCTGGCCGATGGATGTGTCCAGAAGGTCTTTCATGATTTCAATATTGATTTTTCCTTTGTTTTTTTGAGCCAGATCAAGCAGATTTTTCCGCCGCAGAAGGGTTTGGAAACCGACATTATCCTGCATGACGATTCCCCAGGAAGGGTCGGTAAAATGGTTGGTGGATACCAGCAAACCTTCGCCATTGCCACTGTGCCGCCGGTGCTCAAAAGGCGCCCACTCATAGGACACGCCCTGGCTTGAATCCGCTGTATTGATGATAAAGGCGAAATCCGTTCGGGTTGTGTTGAAGAAGGCATCCACCTCCTTTAAGCTCCTGTAATCGTTAAGAGCCGACAGAAGACTGACCATGGCGGGAATGCGATTGGCGTAGCTTAATCCTCCACCTGAAGGCAGTCCGTTGTTTAATTCCAGAAAGATGCCGCCGGCGTTGATGCCGGTTGTTGCATACATGACGCCGGCGAAAGTAATAATTGCGTTGGGTACGCCCGAATCCGGATGAAAAATGGTTACCGTCAGGCTGCGTGCAAATTCGCGATATTTTTCAAACCAGTCATAATTTCTTCCTGCAATCAGGGATTGAGAACCGGTATAGGAGTCCCATGCAATGATTGCGGAGCATCCGGACAGGGAACCAAATAATTCAAGAGCGTTGAGCATGACTTGTTCGTCGAGCGAAAGCCCGGAGGTTTCGGCCATTCCGGAAAGAATATCTTTGAATCGTTGCGGATAAGATTGATATAAAGCGTTTGCCGTCTTTTGCATGGTATCGGCGCTTAGTTTCTGCTGTTTTTGAAAATAATCCAGGATAGCGCTTTTATATAAGATATTGATTTCCGATTTTAAAAGATGTCCGTATTGACGACCCATCTGGCGATAGTTGCCGTGTAAATCCAGCACATGAATTTTGCCGCTTTGATACCGTTTGCCCCCTTCAAAAGAAGCCACGGATTGCATGGTGTCAGATGCGGCAGCGGACGAAACGTAAGAAAATATGACCGCAAAAAGAAGAAAAACTCCAAAATACTTGTAAATCCTCATCATTCAACCTCCGAATTCGTTATGGATATGAGCTTTTGCTATCAGGATTTTCTTGACATGCAAAGGCGATTTTTTTATATTCTTTCCAATTGAATTTCAGTAAACTGAAAATTTCAACGAAATCAACATCTTGCCGTTTTGGTCGGTTTAAAGAATATGCGAAAGAAAAGCTCTTTTTTGATCTTGGTATTGCTGTTTTGGTGGGCATTCCAGGCAAATGCGCAAACAACACCGGAATCGGATGCCTATAACCAGGATAACATTATCGAGTTTGCTCAATCATTTTTAGGAAAACCCTACATCTTTGGCGGTACCACTCCCAAAGGCTTTGACTGTTCCGGATTTATTCATTTTGTCTATAAGCATTTTGATGTCAACGTTCCCAGAACGTCATCATCTTATTCGGATTTTGGCCGCGAGGTAAACCTTGAGGATTGCCAAAAAGGAGACATTATCTTATTCACCGGCACGAATTACAATCGCTCCGTCATCGGGCATGTCGGAATCGTCATTTCCGATCAGGGAGAGCCGCTTCGTTTTATCCACTCTTCGTCATCCGGAAAGCATCGGGGGGTGACGATTACCGAGTACCACAAGTCCGGATACCCTAAAAGGTACTTGGGCGTCAGAAGAATTTAACATTTGACTACATCACTGCTGCATAAGCAAATACCGCGTTCACATAAGCGATTTCATGGTTGTATTGATAAACCGAGCGTCGCATTTTCTTAATGTCGCCGGTTTTCCAGCCTGCACGATGCAGATAGTTGGCGATGCTGGCGAAAGCATCTGTATAGTCGTATAGGTCTTTTTTCCCGTCGCCGTTATGGTCTACGGCAAAAATCACATACGAAGATGGCATAAACTGGGGAATGCCGAATGCTCCCGCCCATGAACCTTTTATGGAAAAGGGGTCGATTTCTTTCCGCATGCACATTTTTACCCACACGCCAAGCTCCCGGTTGGCCATTTGAACCCGTTTTGCTCTTTTGCTGAGCATGGACATGGTATATAAGGCGTTGAATACACTGTATTTACCAAGATGCTCTTTAAAATCCGTTTCGATTCGGACAATGGCCACAATGACATTGGCCGGAACACCATACGTTGCTTCAATTTTCTTGAATAGCTCGTCGTTGTTGGAAATTATTTTTTTTCCGCTGGCGATGGATTCGGGGGTGAGCAATCTGAACTCTTCATCAAAGTAACTGAGTTTCTTTTTCTGCACGCCTTCTTTTACCGACGGCTGCTCGTAAATTTGGGAGTATATTTCCAGCCGCTCGTCCGAAAAAAGAGCCTCCACCACATCGGGACTGATACCGCCCTTTCGCAGAGATGCTTTTAATATTGCCTGTCTTTTTTCAAGACTTTCGGGTAGGGCCTGCTTGCGCAAATTGATTTTTTTCTTTTTCCCAACTTTGTGCTTTTTATTTTTCTGACTTTCCTTGCGGAGGAGATTCTTTTTGGCAACGATCTTATTGTCCGCGGCTTTCGCGCCATAGCAAAGGCAGGCAAGCGTCACGAAAACACTTATTAAAATGCTGTATAATTTCAATATATTGAATTTGTTGCGATTCATGGGTTGAATGGTTCCGAATTTCACAAACCGAGAGCTCCTTTATGGTATAGTTATCCGCTGCGAGATAGGGAGTTCTCCCCCTGACGCGTCTGTTGAAGGACGTGTCAGGGGGATGATGGAAGAAGGAGAATACGGCGTCAATCAATCGAGCGCCGCGTTCACTTTAGCCTGGGCCGCCTTTGTTTCCTTGGCGATTCTTTCAAATAGTTCCGCAACGGTTGGTATATCATGAATCAATCCTTGCACCTGCCCCACCGGCAAAACCCCTTCTTTAAAATCGCCGTTTTCCGTCGCCACACGGATGGCCTTAAAGGCATTGGCCAAATATGCCAGTTGCTTGGAGTTTGAGTATCCAGAAGCCAAGACGCCCAAAAACAACTTGATGTAAGGCAGATTCAACTGCTTGGCGATGTCCTGGGAGTTAAAAAATGCGGCAGGCCAGTTCAGTCCCTTTTTAATCGCTTTCTGGGCTGCGTCTGTTTTCATCACGCGGCACAATATTCCGTCAAAACGTTTGGAGAAAAGCGTGTCATAAACGTCTTTTTCCAGAGTGAGTTTTTTAAAGTTGTCATGCAGAGGGCTTTCTTTGGTTGTCATCAGCCGGGTGCCCATCGCTATGCCTTCTGCACCCAGCGCCAATGCGGCTGCAATACCGCGGCCGTCCGCAAAACCTCCTGCGGCAATGACGGGAATTTTCAAATTTTCCGCCAGGTGCGGAATTAATACCAGCGAGGTCACCTCCTCACCGTGAGCGGCTGCTTCCTGGCCGGTGGCGATGACCGCGTCCGTCCCAAAATCCTGTGCCCGTTTGGCATGCTTAACATTGACAACGGTTGCAAACACTTTGCCACCGTATTTATGCGCTTCTTTGACAATCCAGTCGCCTTTGCCCAGTGCAAAGTTAATCACCGGCACTTTTTCTTCCAGAAGAACTTTTGCGTTTTCCGCGGCCCCCGGAAACATCAAAGATGCGTTTGCCCCAAATGGTTTATCCGTCATCGAGCGAATTTCTCGAATGGCTTCCCGCGTCTGCGCGGCATTCATCGGACCGGTTGCCAGAATGCCGAGTCCTCCGGCATTGGCGACAGCCGCCACCATTTTCGGTACGCTGATCCAGCTCATGCCGGAAAGAATAAACGGATATTTGATGCCGACCATTTCAGTGATTCGTGTTTTCATAATTTCTCCTTATCATTAAGTTATTGTTATTCCGGTATTAAACGCCGCATAGCTTCGCCGTCCGTTGAGTTTGTTCAATTGCTTCTTTTGCCATTCTGTCCAGAAGCTCTTGACAGGTGGGAATGTCTCTTATCAGACCGATGGACTGCCCAACCATCAAAGGTGCGTAATGGACATCGCCTGTTTCCCATGCCTGTTTGACTTTCTGGCCCGAAAGAAGAGGAATCAGCTCTTCGAACCCGCCGTTTCTTGCTTCAATCGCCAAAACTTCCTCCAGGACTTTGGATTTCAAACCGCGACCCTGTAGGCCGATGGACTTTCCGTAAATCACCGTATCAAATTCCTGCCTCCGGATCAGCTCTTGCTTAATATTATCGTGGACTTCGCATTCCTTTGTGGCAATGAAACGACTGGCCATCATCACGCCCTCGGCGCCGAGGGAAAGTGCCGCCGCCAGACCGCGTCCGTCCGCGATTCCGCCCACGGAAACGACGGGAATCTTGACGGATTCGGCAATTCGGGGGGTGAGAACCATGGTGGTGACGTCATCACTGAGCGGATGTCCGCCTTCTTCAATGCCTGCCGCGTAAATGCCGTCAAAGCCGATTTTCTCCGCATGTTGCGCATGCCGTAAAGCACCGACTTTATGAAACATTTTCACGCCGGCCTTTTTCAGTAATTCCACGGCTTCCATTCCCGCTGCCTTATCCAGGGGCGTGCCAGAAAATTCTATGCCTGCAACCCTTTCTTCAGCGCACACTTTCACGTACATTTTATGATGTTCCGATGTAATACGCACGGAAGGCAGAAGCGTGATTGCGACAAAAAAGGGTTTGTCGGTTAACCGGCGTGTTTCTTGGATGGCCGCCCGGAAATCATCCTCCGTTTCGTAATTGGCGGCAGTCAGATTGCCGATGCCTCCCGCATTGGAAACCGCCGCGCACATCGCTGGTTTGCAAAGCCACATCATCGCGCCGCAGATCACTGGATACTTCACGCCGAACATTTCCGTAATTGCCGTTTTAAACATAATTTTCTCCTTTTATTAAAGTTTACGTTTTTCTCTGGCCAGAAGACTTTTTTGGATATTGTACTCAACCTGCCTTTGGAAGAGACGCCGCATGATGTAATCGCGATAATAATCCCCCATTCGAGTAAGTTCCGCAGTGATGGCGACATTTTCTCTTAAAGATTTCCCTTCCACCACCTTGCGACGCAGATCCATCTCCTGCTCTACAATTTTTTTCCCCAGTTCCACCCAAAACGTCAGATCACGAAATTGAATTCCCAGTCCGGTCAGTTTTTTTATGCCGTCCCTGGCGACCAGAATGTCATCCTGGTTATAAAGAGGCTTGCCCTGTTCGCTTGTAAACGAAATGAGAATGCCAAGATTCTGCGCTTCGTCCAATTCCTGTTTCGTCAGTCCGGTTGCGGCAAGAAAAGCCTCCTGATCCCAAAGGCGGTTTTCTGCTCCCTGAATCGGGCCGAAAACGGCGTTTTCCACACTCTCCGCTTCCTGAAGACTCAAGCCGTCATCCATGCGGCGCAAAATGTTTTTAATCAGGTGCAAAGGATAGTAGCGCTTTCCCTTCAATTCCTGAATGGCATTGAGCCGGTCAATACAGGCTTCTTCGTAGTACGACATCTTTTCGTTTGCTTTTTCCGGTTTGGGCAGCAGGCCTTCCCGGACATAGTAGCGGATTGTGGAGGCCGGAATGTTGCTGCGTCTGGCGATTTCACCGATTTTCAGTTTCATTTGCGCTCTCAAACATTGAAGTTGAGGTTTAATGTTATAATGGGATTGATGCCGGCTGTCAAGAGAATTATGAGAAAATAAAGAGGATAGGCGGAAATTTTTTTATTCTTGCCGTTGTCGGCGTTTTTTTTTGACCTTGGCAATGGTTTCCAATATAATCAATTGGAATTTTGTCGTTATTCAAAACGAGGAGAACGAAATTGTTTCTGAAATTAAGGAATGTTTTCCCATCAATGTTTGTGTTCATCTTGATCCTCTTATGGGTTCCAATCACTTCACCAGCCGGTTCGCCAAAGGTAATTACGAAAACCAGGATCATTAGGTTCATTCCCCAAATTCCATCAGAAAAAAGAGAAGGTTCCTGCTGGACCAATTCCAATATCATTCATCGGTCGGATGTCTGGCGATGTATGATCGACAATGACATTTTTGATCCATGTTATACCGCTCAAGACAAAACAACCATTGTCTGCGACGCCATACCTGATATTGAAAACCCAACTGGATTTGTTCTCAAGCTTACCAAACCATTACCGAAACCTGATGTTTCCCATGGAGCTTCATCATCCGCATCCATGATTGAACTGGAAGATGGAACCATTTGTGATTCAATTTCCGGTGCATCCGGCGCTACGGATGGATTCAGAACAGAGCGGATCGGCTATTCTTGCAGGATGAGCAGTAAGAATTTTGTTATCTTCGGTGATTTAATACCAGGGAAAGTCTGGATTGCAGAAAAAGGAATCCTCATGGAACAAAAGACCAATGATGATCTGCCGCCTATGCTGGTTAAGAAACTTCGGAAGGTCAAAATTAAAACTGTCTGGCAATGAAGCAGCTATCAGGTTTTTGGAAATATCGGTATCTTAATGGTTTTTTTATAGAAAGGAATCATATGATGAAACCCGTAACAACCATTGTCGTTCTTCTTCTTTTGTTCATATCCATAGCACAACTGCTGAGACTTATAATTCGGACCCAATAGCCTGCATGGATTTTCCTCTGTAAATATTGATGTTGTTCATTCCCTAAAAAAGGGAGAGGAATTCGATACTTTCCGCCATTTAGCTGCAAAAAAGGGAACGATGAACTATTTCTTGATGATATTCATGATATTGGGATTATTGGGGATGGGCGTGAGCCTTTCCATGGTTCGCAAATCGCTCAAGTGCCGGTACTGGCCACAGGCAATGGGAAAGGTTGAGTCCTGTGGAATTAGAAACGATCGCATATCTTCCGGTGACAACCACGGAGGGATGTCCAACACGCCCTTTGTTTTTTATGTATATTTTGTAAACGGGAGGAAGTATCAAGGAAATCGGATATCCGTCGGTGAACACGGGGGATCTCTGCAATATGCACAGAACATCATCGCCAATTATCATCCGACCAGAAATGTCGTGGTGTATTACAATCCTGATGATCCGGCCGATGCTGTGCTCGACACGAAGTTTAGCATTAATCTATTGCTTCCTTTTGTGGTCGGTGCCCTGTTTTTCATTCTTTCTGTTCTTTTTATGACCGGAACAATTGGAAAGAAAGATTAATCGTGTGACATAGCCTTGCTTTCTGTCACAGACGGATAAGGTGTGCAATTATATTCATTTCAGCCATTACCAATCCGCATCGTATGGAGCATTTTATTCCAAGCTTGCTTTCTTTTCATTCCTCCTTGCTTTGATGTATAATGGGACCGTCGTAATGCATAAGATGCCGCAAAATAAATACATCTTTATGTCGGATACCATACCGTAAAACGGGTTGGAGGATAAGGGATAAAACGGCTTGATATCTGCGTATATTGGCGCATCGAGAATGATATGGCTCAATGCTCCCCCAATGCCCGAAATAATTGCTGTTTTCATTGTCGTTCTGTAATTGAGGCCCATCCATTGCATAGCTCTGTGTATAATGGTTTTCCCTTTGAAGCCGACAATACCCCAGAGCGCTCCGATAAATGTAGCTCCAAGGAAACAATGCGCATAACCATGAAGCGGATATGACAAATTTAGCGTCATCACGGCTAAGGGTTCGATGTCGATGACAATATTGGCCAGAATAAAGATTGGAAGATCAATCCTTTCCTTCAAGAGAAAAGTTATGGCAGCACAGGGGCCGAAGTGAAAAGGAGTGAAAGGCATTTATCGTCTCCAATATAATTGATCATGCCATTTTCGTTCATTGTGCCCGCCAGTGCATGATCCTTGCCCTCACAATGTAGTTGTTTCTCTTTTATAACGCAAGTCTTTTGGATACCTTCTTTCTTGACTCCGTCGGGTTCATATGCTTTTACATGGTTTGTCCGGTTCTCAGGAGCGGTCTGATGGGAGGATGTTAGGGGCATGAGGAATATTTGCATGTTTGTGCTGATTTTGTTCGTGATTTTTTTTGCCTCCGGGCGGGTTGCTGCCCAGAGTCTGGAAACCTATTCTCAAGCGGTTTCAAACGCCAAAGCGCACGCCGATGCACCCGCGGCCTGGATGCCTGCCGCCACGGAGATGGTAAAAATTTCCACGGCTTCTTCCGTTGGAGAAAATCCTTACGGATTGAAATACTACGGTGTCCCGGCCAATGATCAGGTGATCGTCCGCACGCTCAGTTCCAGCAACGCCTATAACGGAGCGTGGGGAACCCTGACCACAGCTGGTACAAACTACGCGATATACGGTGCCAGCAATTCCATGAACGCCTGGGTGACGACGGGAAAAGAGATGACGGGCTTCATCGATAGTCAGGGGTTGAACGCCGGTACGGTGATCAAGGGACTGGAAAAGGGCCTGGGAATGAACGATAAAGGCAATCATGACGCCATTTTTGAAATGGCCGTGACTGTCGGCGATACAACCAATCCTTACCTTTTGCGGCCGGCGCGCAATCCGGACCCGACGAAATACAGTGTAAATCCTGGAGATTATGGAACATTTGCTTCGTTTCCCGCCGACGCCAAAACGGCCGGCATCGGAACCGGCGCGGCGGCGGACAAGATTTTTGTAAATTTCAAGCAGGCTTATGCCAACTGGGCGGCGCAGGCTTATTCGACCAGCCCCTTCCCCTGGACGCAACTGGGCTATACCTACTACTGGGGTCAGGCGGAAAATCCACCGGCCAATTTATCGGATGTTCAGGGAATGACCGAGTTCATTTTACTGGGCGGTGCGGGAAGCGCCGATCCGTCCAAGACGCCCTCCGGAACGGACGAATCGGGAAGGGTGATCGCCGTGGGCATTTACTCGCCTCAGTCTTACCTCTACACGAAGAATGATGGAAAAGGCTTCAGCAATGCTCCGGACGCTCAATACGGCAACGGTTTTGCCAGTTTTAACGTCACCGGCCCCTGCAACACCCTCTGGGCCGGAGCCGCTTTTCAGGCCGGCGCTCATCTGGATGCCGCTTCTCCCAACACGATCACCATCGTCGGTGCGGGCGGTTCGATTAGCGGCGGACAGGGAATTCTGGTCGGGTCGCAAAATTACACGGTGACAAACGCCGGATTCATCACGGCCGACGCGGACACAAAAAAATTCAACCTAAGCGGCAGTGAAAATATTGCCGTTTTGTTCAAGGGCGATGTGCATGCAATTCCCTATACCGGCGCTGTGAAGAATATCCTGATTAATTCCGGCGTGATTGCAGCTCCCAGCGCTAACGGAACCGCCGTGGCGGCGTGGGCGGGCGACACAGAGATTGTCAATTCCGGCGTGATTATCGGATCCGGCGATGCCGCCATTAAAACCGGCGCGGGAAATGATACCCTGACGCTCACCGGCGGCCGTATCATCGGCGGCATCGATCTGGGAAGCGGAACGAACCGGTTCAATTTCACCCTGAACAAGAACAAGGCTGATTCCGCTCTGATTGTCAACGCCGGCAATATCACGCTTGAAGGCAACACCCTGGCCGTAACAGTCGCCGGTACGGGAAATGTCCGCAACAATGATCGGTTTCTCATTGTGGAAGCGCTCCAGCCGATGATTTACACAAAACTTTCCATTCTCAACGACAGTTCCCTGCCTATGATTACTTTTTCCGATGCGTTAAGCGCGGATAAACAGCAGCTGTACTTTGTCGCTTTACGCGACGGCAGCTACTATGGACGGCACAGCGGCAACGCTTCCCTGGGGGCGGTTCTCGACAACCTGGCCAGCACCGCGACGGGAGACATGGCCGTGGTTCTGAACACCCTCGACCATTCCGGAAATGCCGGCGACGCCCGGAAATTAGAACCTAACGTAAACCGGGGAAACATCGAAACCAGTTTTGGAGCCGTCAACCAATATACCGGAACCGTGATGAACCGCATCAGCCAGGCGCTAGCGGCCCGGACAGAAAACGCTGGAACGACCGGTGTCTCGACCGGCGATGAAACCTCCCAAAGCGGGAGCTGGGCGCAGGGATTCGGAAGTTATCTGCATCAGGACGCGGTGGAAACAACCGGCGGCTATACGGCGAATGTCTGGGGAGTCTCCTTTGGTTTTGACACCCGTTTTTTTCAAAATATCGTCGCGGGATTCAGCGGCGGGTTCGCGCGGAACTATGTGACAACCGGTGATGAGAATACCCACACCGACGCCAACAGCTATCAGGGAAGCATTTACGGCGGACTGGCCCGGGATGCCTGGTATCTCGACGCAGTCTTGTCCTTTGCCTACAACCGCTACGATGCTTCCCGTCACATTGTTTTTCCCGGAATCAATCGCACGGCCAAAAGCAATTATAGCGGATATTCGTATTCCGGTTACATGGAAGGCGGGTATGCCGTGAAAAGGAATGGATGGGCGCTGACGCCTCTTTTGTCACTGCAAATGATGCGTCTGGAACTGAATGACTATACGGAGACGGAAGCGGGCGACCTGAATTTAAATGTCGGCCGCCAGCGTTACAACCTGTTTCAGACCGGCCTGGGGGCGAAGATGGCCTACCCGATCCAGAAGAAGAACTTCCGGATCATTCCGGAATTACATGCAAAATGGCTTTACGACTTTGCGGGCGACCCCCAGCAGGCCACTTCAACCTTCACAGGCGGTGGGGCGCCATTTGTGACAAAAGGAATTGATCCGCCTCGTTCCAGTGGAAATATCGGCGCCAAACTGACTTTTTTGACGTCATCCGACTGGTCTTTATCGTTGAATTATGATCTGGAAATGAAAACGGACTTTTACAGTCACAACGGTTGGATCAGTCTCCGGTATGAGTTTTAAACCGGGCGCCGTGCTGCTTTTGGGGTTTTTTTATCTGCTGATGATGGACGGGTGCGCGGCTTTTCCGTCCGGAAACCGCTATGACCAGGCAGATCGATTGGCTGCTGCCGCAGGTTTTCAAAAATCCTTTCTGACTACCGCGCCGTTTGTACTGACTTCCTATGAACGGTTTCGAAAGGCGGGTGATTCCATTTCCATTTATATTGAGGGGGACGGGAACGCCTGGCGCTCCCGGACAAGAATCTCGGACGATCCCACGCCTCGAAATCCTCTTGTTCTGGAACTGGCCGCGCTGGATTCCGCTTTCAATGTGGCATATCTGGCCAGACCCGGACAATATGCCGAATCCCGTGTCCCGGAATGTGATGAGGATTACTGGTCGGGAAAACGTTTTTCGGAAGAAGTCGTAAAGGCCATGAACGAAGCCGTCAATATTCTCTGCCGCCGGGCCGGGGCGAAAGATGTCCATCTGATCGGATACTCCGGAGGCGCAGCCATTGCTGTACTGATTGCGGCAAGGCGCGACGACATTGCCAGCTTGAGAACCATCGCGGGAAATCTTTATCCGGAGGCGGTAAACCGTTATCATCACGTAAGTCAATTGAATCATTCATTAAATCCGATGGATGTTGCCGGAGGCCTCCGGAATCTTCCCCAGCGGCATTTTACTGGATCCAAAGATGATGTTGTGCCTTCCGGTGTTGCCGAATCCTTCCTTTTACGTGCCGGTTTTCCGGACCTCCGTGCAATGACTGTTGTCGAGAACGCCTCTCACAGCCGGGGTTGGTCGGAGCGCTGGAAAGAGCTTCTGGATGTGTCGCTTTACTGAAAAAAGATCTAATTTCGCTTTTTTGCAAGGGAACGACAGGATAGGAAATGTCAGGAAGGATTTCAGAAGAACGGCGAGGCATTCCCTGTTCTCGATACCGTAACCAATAGACGAAGATTCGAAGTAAGTTAATGTCATGATCAAAAAAAAGTATTTACCCTATTACATCTTTGCTGCCGTAAGTGTGTTCTGGCTGATCTGCTTGCCGTTTTTTGAAGCGGATTTTATCAATCACTATTTTTTCATGCCTTTTCTGGGTGTTGTTGCCGCAACGGTCGCCAATGTCACTCCCGCAGCGGCGGGCATTGTCTATTTCCCTGTAATGACACGCATCCATATCGACCCAGCACAGGTGGTGATGTACACGCTGATGATCCAGTCGTTCGGCATGAGTCTGGGAAGCATAAAATGGTTTATTGTTGACCGCACCCTTTTTATGAAAAACGTTCTTGTGGTTTCTATAACAGGCGGAACCATAGGTATTGCGCTGGCGATTTTCTTTTTCCCCTTGAACGATGCACGGCAATTAAGAATAATCTTCGATTATTTCACCTATTTGAT
>ENA-UPTA01002397-UPTA01002397.1-activated-sludge-metagenome-genome-assembly--contig:-NODE-2397-length-19423-cov-9.107342_pt1 | contig 19423 bp, 15 predicted proteins | sample MGYA00238184_ERZ773361 | MGnify/ENA primary metagenome ERZ773361 (study PRJEB29100, sample SAMN05720205) | activated sludge metagenome | isolation source: anaerobic digester from wastewater...
TATTTCTGGTTACGATCGAAAACGATTATGTTTTCAGCTTCGTGATAATGACTGCCTGGTGATGCAAATCCGGTTATCACAAGTCAATCATACATTGTAACTGCATATATAACCTTATTCTGATTATTTGTGCAGTCAGGCTGTAATTCAAATTTTTATCACCTCATCAAACCACCTGGTAACCGACTCGCGGTGAGTCACGAACACTACCGTCACCCTCTCCTTCAGCCTCGCCAGCACCTCCATCACCGTCGCCTCATTCTCCGCATCAAGCGATGAGGTTGCCTCGTCAAGCAGCAACACCGACGGTCTTCGCAGCAGCACGCGGGCCAAAGCCAGCCGCTGACACTCACCCCCTGAGAACGATGTGTGCCAGTTCACCACGAACGCATCGAGCCCCTTCCTGAACCTCGCCACAAGATGCGCGGCGTTGACCTGCTCCAGCACAGCCATTATCTCCCCGTCAGAGATCTCTCCCCCGCTGTCCCATACAAGATTCTCCCTCAGCGTTCCGTCAATGAAGAACGGATCCTGCGGCAGGTAACCCAGCCCCGCCTTCCATCGCGGCAGTAACTCCTCATCCAGCAAAACGCCGTCAATCATAATCCTCCCGGCAGCCGGCTTTTGCAACCCCGCCACAAGATCGATCAGCGTCGTTTTACCGCGACCGCTCTGTCCCACAACCCCCGTTATGGTCCTCGCCTTTATTTCCGCGCTGAATCCGTCAAAGATCTTCTCCCCGCCAGGATAGCTAAAACTGACGTCGTGCAGGCTGACCGCCCTCAACAGCGGCAGCGGCATCTGGCCCCCGGAGACACGCGCCAAAGGCTCCGGCAAACTTTCATCCAAATCCATCACCAGCTTCACCGATGCCACATTTGAAACAATCATGCTGACATCAGTGTTCATCGATATCATCTGCGGGAAAATCCGCGAGAACAAAAGCACCAGTATCACGAACGATGCCACCGGCACACTGCCCGACCGGTACCCGAACCACACTATCCCCACCAGCACAAGCAGTCCCGCTATGCGCTGTATCAGCTGCGGCAGCGACCAGTTCTTCTGCATCATGTACTCCATGTTCAGCAGCGAGACATTGGCCTCGTCAAACCGGTCGGAGTAAAACTGCTCCGAGCTGTGCACCTTGGCAATCTTCACAGTCTGCCAGAAGTCGTCAATGTACTTCAGAAGCCTGTTGTACGAATCGACATACCCCTGCCCCAGCCGGAATGACCGCTTAAGAAACACACGCAGAGCGAAGAAGGTGACAGCCCCCACCCCTATTATCACAAGCGTGAAACGCGCGGAGATCAGCAGCGCATATACAGTATAGGCGCCGGTCATGATTACAGTTGTAAGCAACCGGAGATAGAAATAATAATAGTTCGCCAGGTTAGGCACCTCGCGGGTCAGAACCTGGAGGTGGTTGGTTTTGCTGCGACTGTTCAGCAGCTGCCAGTCGGCCATGATGATCTTCCGGAACAGTCTTCGGCGAAGGGTGTAAATGAATGTCTGCTGGTACCGTGCATCGAGGACCGATTTAAAATACTGTATCAGTGCGCTGAATGTCAGCAGCACCATGTACACGGCCAGTATGCTCCCGATTGTTATCTCAATCCCGGCCCTGTCGGCCAGGTTACGCACAGCAAGGGCTATCCCGTCAGGCTCTCCCGCGCCTATGCTAAGCAGTTGCAGCAAAGGTATGAGCAACACTATGGAGAACCCGGCCGTCACCCCCTGCAGCATTGTCAGCACGAAGATCAGCAGCAGCTTCCACGGCTGATGCCCCCGCAACAACCCGAATGTTTTTATGATGAACCCAACTTTACTCAATCCCAATACTGATAACTATCTAAGACCAGATGCTCGTAGAGCATCGAGAATTGTAAAAGATGACCGGGGTTGACAACGATCCTCGTAGACCTGGTCCCGATAGCCTCAGGCTGTCGGGAGGATCAAGAATTGTAACCTCATGGAACCACAACCTTCCTTGTTACCGCAACACCCCCGTCCGTCACCTTCACCACGATCACCCCGCTGATCCCTGCCGGCAAATCAACGGTATTCATCTCCCGGTCTGACATCCTGACCTCAGCCAGCCTCCTGCCGCCAATGTCATACACCCCGCACAGCGAACCCTCGCTGACATTGCCGCGTATTATTATCCTGTCACCTGAAACCCATATCCTCAGATTATCCCCTGAGGCCCCCGGATCTCTCATATCTGTGGGAGTATTCGCCGAAGCAATTATATAAAACCTTCCCGTGCCGTAGGTATCAGCCGGGAGCGTTACAGTGTAGCTCTTCAGCCCCAGTTCGGTAAAGGTACCTGTCACCTTGTCGGAAAGCCAGAACCTGCGGCCATCCACAGGAACCGTAACAGCCGAAAAGGTCACCTCTCCGCCCTTTTTAAAGTCTACCCCGACCGGCAGCGCCAGCGTATCGGCACCTGACAACGGCAGAGCCTGACGGGTGTAGTTTATGCCATTGTCCTTCAGGGCAAGCAATGTGTACAACTCCATGTCCTGTCCCGACTTGAACAGCCCGATGTCATATCCGGGGTCAACGCCTGTTGTCATGGAGCCTTCATACACTACTGTGGTCACAACTTCGCCCGACGCATACTTCACTTTAAGCTGCAGTCCCGGCCAGCGGTCATCGCTTTTTCCCGATTTAAGCATCGGGGTGACTGTGCTGTGCTCCTGCATAGCCTTGGTGAAAGTGAAGACTGAGTTGTCACTCATGGCCATCGCAAAGAAGCCCTGTCCGGCCTGAATGTGCGTCTCGCCGAGCTCTGTTCCTGAAGGCCAACCTGTTGAACGTGCGATGTAGTAATAGCCCCTGGTTGTACCGTCAAAGAGGTAGAGAGCCACATGGTTGGGATCGAACTGGCTCTGTCCGGGTGAAGCACTGTAATTGGCAAGAATAAAGTCCTCCGCTGAAATGGCTGACGGATACGGATTACCCAGAAGGTTCCATCCCCGGCCTCCCGGATTCTCAGGGCTCCGGCCGGCGACATAGGTCCTGTCAAAATAGCTCACATCAGCTCCATCAGCCTCCGCAAAGGGAGAGGAGGCATCATATGTAACATTGCCGTTAGCGAGCGGTCCGGTAAACGTTATTACCCCGTCGCTGGAAGGCTCCTGGTTTATGTTGTATCCCCGGCCCGCAACTGCGGAGGTAATCCCCGTTGAAGTCCATAACCCTGACGGCTCCGACCACTGGTAAACCGTAGTGATCTTTCCGTCATTTGCCGCAGAGTTGGCCGTCACCGGCGGCGCTGCAAGGTGCCAGTCGCTCCCTGCAACAGACCCCGTTTTAAGCTGTCTGTTATAAGAAATATTTCCCGTACTTGTACCATTTACTATAAGCGAGCCGCTCGATACAAGCGATGAGCCGATTGCAACAGTTCCATTATTAACCAGGTCTCCAGTGACGGTTACTGCCCCGCCTGGCTCCAGCACCATCTCTGAAAGAGATCCTAGTGTCAGGGATCCGTTTACCAGTATTGCTGACGTAACTGCAGGAACAGATATTATGCTTCCTGACCCGGGCACCCCGGCTGTCCAGTTACCGGGATTATTCCAGTCGTTGCTGATCAACCCTGTCCAGGCTGTTGAATGATGCTCCTCGCTGCCGATAGTAGCAACAGGATCTGACCCGGCCCACTTTCTAACCCTTACATTGTCAATATATTGTGTGCTTCTAAGTACCCCAAATCTGACTCTGCCGGAGCCACCGGTTGCTATTGACAAGGGTGCATAAGAAATCCCGTCAAAGGTGACCCGGCTGGCAGCACCGTTTCTGACAATTGTGACATTATGCCATGAATTCCATGTGCTGTTACGGATATCTGTCCAGGAACCCGTATACCATCTTACTGAAGGCTGGGTAAGGTACTGATAGAAGTAGAGTGAGCCATAGCTGGTAGTGGCATCGGTCAGCCTGACCATTCCCTGCGGATTGGCCGGACTTTCGGCAATACCACCAATATCGGTCACATTCCAATTAAAGTCAACGGCATAAACAGCTCCAAAACCTACCGCTGTTTCCGCAGAACGAAAAGCTTGGGTAGAACCATCCATAGGCTGTTCTACCACCAGGCCATTACCACCTTGATACCCTGCTTCGGAGGCAGTATAAACATATTCATCTTCTGATGTTTCCCACTGCTGAGAGCCTGTTTGCGATTCCCAGGTATCGGACATCGGATCATACACCTCATGATAGGTGAGTCCATAAGTATTTGAAGGCACATTACGCCCGCCGATTACATAAAGCTTACTGTCAATAACAGTACACCCCACACCGTCTCTGGGATATGTTGCGGAACCTCGCTGACTCCACAAATCTGTTTCCGGATCATACACATAATTAGTGGTGAAAAAGTAGTCATCATCCCAGCCATGGGTTACGTAAATTTTGCCATTTATTACCGGATTCTCCCGCGTAGCACCGTAAAGAGTTACCGGTAATGGAGTCTCATGAGTCCATGTATCAGTAACAGGATCCAGCACCTGGTTTGTGTTTGTGCCTCCGGTACCGTCATGACCGCCTATTATATAAATCCTGGAGTCAACAAGAGCGCACGTTCCCCACGTACGGGGGTAAGGCACATTATTTCTCTGTGTATATGAATCTGAAGCCGGATCATACTCATAATGATATGACCTGTAAAACAAGTGGATCCTTTCACCGAACCGTATAGCCATTAATCCCTGGAAAGAAATTGTTGCAGGTAAATTAGCCCGCGATGTCCAGCTGTCAGTAGCCGGATTGTAAACCTCCACCACACCAGTAGCGGCAGAGGTGCCCTGACCGCCAAACACATAAATCAGACCGTCAAATTCTACGGCCATCATTCCCCATCTGTTTGTCGGCATGGCTGTTTTCGGGGTCCATTGATTTGTTAATGGATCATATTCGTTGACGGTATTCTGAACGACATGATTTATGCCATAACCGCCGAAAGCGTAGAATCTTCCGTTATAGGAAGCTACGGCAACATCAGCTGAAGCTACCGGCACAGGAGCAAGCTCGGTCCATCCTGAATTGGGTGGTACATTATTCCAGTCTTCAAAATCATCGAAAAACTCAAAAGTCGCCTGCCCGCTGCCTGTTCCCGAAGCGTGGCTGTTGCCATAATAGAGATAAACCTCCGTTCCGGCTACGGGAATGAGGGGAATTTTTACCCAAATCGTGGCAGAGTCTCCCGGGACCCAGCTTTCAATCCAAAACGGGAGTAACGTTGTGCCGTCTGATGCTGTTAACCTGATATCACTTCCATCGGGAATAGCAGTATTAAAATCAAATTCATTATCCTTAATGATGATGCGGACCTGGAAATCTACAAGATCTGATCCGTTGGAATTGGATACTGAGATGGCGCGACGGAAAGGCCATGAAACATCATGCCAGCCCTGGGTATACGCCAGTTGGGAAATCAGCAATCCTGTCAGAATGAATATCAGAGTCTTCAGGTGGCTCCTCTTCCGGAATGTTTCTGTCTTCATGATACTCTTTATCTATTGCCCTGATGAAGTCTTACGGGTTACCCACGTTGGGCCCGGGAATATTAACCACTTACATTTCAAAACGATAAATTTAAGCCAGTCATAGTTTTTAAGCAAAGGAAATATGACCAATCATTCCCTATCATGGACGAACAATAAATGCAAAAGGATAAGGACACAACGGGTGCCCTTATCCTTTCATCATGTTAAGAGACTGCCCGAAGTTACAGAAGAGCCACCTTCCTGGTTGTAGAGATAGCACCGTCCGTGATCCGGATCAGATATAAGCCTTTTAGTCCTGAAGGCAGGTCTACTGTATTAAGATCACTGTCGTTAAGTCTGCGCTCAAGTATTCTTTTACCATTAACGCTGAAGATCTCGCAAAGAGCCTTTTCACTAACAGCCCCTTTTATTACAGCTTTATTGTTTGAAACCCATATTCGCAGCCCGTTATCATCTTCTTCAGTATCATTAACAGCAGTTGGAGTGTTGGCAGACGCAATTATGTAGAATCGACCGGTGCCGTATGTGCCGGCAGGCAGAGTCACAGTGTAGCTCTTGGTTGAAAGGTCGGTAAATATTCCGGTTGTTCGGTCCTCAAGCCAGAATTTATTTGATCCGACAGGTACAGACTCTGCTGAGAAAGAAACAGAGCCTCCGGTTTCGAAATCAATACCAACTGGAGTTTTAATTGTACTGTAATCTGCCATTGGAAGAGCCTGACGGGCAAAATTGACTCCATTATCCTGACCGGCCAGAGTCGTATAGATCTCAAGCTCCGAGTAGTTAGCGTATTGTCCCACGTCAAACGCAGGGTCAAGACCAACTGTCATATTCTCGCCGTAGACTATCAGTGTAGAACGCTCCACGGATCCGGCTTTAATAGACAGCTTTAATCCGGGCCAGCGTTCATCACTTCTGGCTGATTTCAACAACGGAATACTGCCATCATGTTCCTGCATATCCCTGGTAAAGGTAAAGGTAGAAGCGTCATTCATAGCCAGAACAAAGAAGCCCTGTCCCACCTGAATATTTTCTGCATTAATGTGTTCTCCACCCACGAAATCTTCCCAGCCTGTAGATAGTGAAACAAATTTATAAGTGGGACTGGTGCCCTGATATGCAGCTCCATCATGAATGTATAGTGCCACATATGAAGGATCAAATTGATTATCTGTCCAGCCAGTACCGTCATTCTGGTCAATGAACCTGGAAACACTCAATGCAGAGGTGAAGGGGTTACCAAGGAGGTTCCAGCCACCGCCGCCCCAAAGCGCATCACCATCTCTAATAATGCCGGAGTTACCAGTACCATCGGCATAACCACGCAGGTAGTTTGCGGCTGAACCATCATATGAATTCTGGAAAGGCGAAGTAACATCAACTGTAACTACATCTTCCAGCAATTCTCCTGTAAAAGTTACAATACCATCCCCGGTTTCAATCTGCTTTAGATTATATCCCCTGCCTCTTGGAAGATTGATCATCCCGCTTCCGTTGTTCCATGCTCCGGTAAGTTCATCCCATGCCTTGGCCCGGGAGATATCATCAACATTGTCTGAAGTATTGTTCGCCACAGGTGATGAAATCAATTGCCAGTCTCCACCGGAGGCTTTGGGAAGAAGATATCTGTTATAAATTACTGTACCAGTTACGGATCCAAGATTTTTCAATGAACCGTTATGTTGAGTATCTGAACTGTTTATTGTAATTGCTGCTGCATCAAGATTTCCTTCGGATAATACTGTCACATTTGCAGAAGGATCAACAACCATACTGTTGATTGACACAGTACCTGATATTTCCGGATCATTGGTTGCACCCGCCGGGATAACAACGTCATTATGAGACTCCGGTACAAACCCCGTGCTCCAGTTTCCCGGCTCGGTCCATGAGTTGCTGACAGCCCCTGTCCATTCAATATTTTCAGCACTGCCGAGAGAAACAACGGGTTGTGTGGCCACCCATTTCCTGACTCGGACATTATCAATATATTGAATTGTGGTAGGCACTATTCGGAATCTGAATTTGCCTGTACCTAAACTATATTCTGACCAATTATATGGTCCATAAGAGACACCGTCAAATACAATTGACCGATTAGATCCGTTTCGGCTCATGCTTACTTTATGCCAACTATCTCTCGGACTATTTGTAATATAATTTAATGTGCTATTTGCAGAAAGCCATCGTAGCTCCTGGGTTCCGTTAACGTTGTAATTATAAAAATTTCCGGCATATGAATATTCACTTAATCGTACCTGCACTTCAGGCCTGGATCCTGAGACGCCACCGTCTGATTTTACATTCCAGTCAAAATCAAGTATATAGTTGCTGCCAAATGTTTCAACGCTCTCTGCAAATTGAGGGCCAGAACTAGTATTTGCACTCATCAACAATCCATAATCACCTGCAGATTTTGCTACTTCACTCGTTGACACATAACTGGCGTTGGAAATAGACCATTTGTTTGATAATTCCACATTATAAGGATCAGCCGAGGGATCATATACCTCATGGTAAGGCAATCCAAAGGTGTTTACCATTACATTACGACCACCAACAACATATAGCTTATTGGAAACGACACCACATGCAACCCCGTCTCTCGCATGATTTGCGGATCCTCTTTGTGACCATGTATTAGTTTCCGGGTCATACATGAAATTAGTAGTATAGAAATAAACATTATTCCACCCGTGAGTAACGTGGATTTTCCCATCGATTACAGGGCTTTCCCTGGTTGCACCATAGATACTGACGGGTAATGGAGCCGCAGTTGACCAGGTATCGTTAACAGGATCCAAAACCTGATTGGTGTTTGTTCCACCATTATTGTACCCTCCAATTAGGTAAATCCTGTTGTTGACTACTGCACATGTTCCCCAGGTTCTGCCTGAGGGTATGTTGTATTTTTGCAAATATGTATCCGTGGCCGGGTCATATTCGTAATGATAGGCTCCATAAAACAGATGTATTTTATCACCAAATTTTACCCCCATAAGACCCTGGTTAAATATGTTATCCGGAAGACTCGCCCTCGTAGTCCAGCTATCTGCTGCCGGATCATACACCTCAACAGCACGTGTTACTCCTGAATTTGCCGTCCCACCAAAGACATATATCAATCCGTTGAATTCAACCGCAATCATTCCCCAACGCTCGGTAGGCATGTTTGCTTTTGAGGCCCAAATTCCAGTGGATGGATCATATTCGTATGTAATATTCAAAATAACATGATCAATCCCGTATCCACCAAAGACGTACAATTTATCATTATAAACCGCAATTGTGGCATCAGAAGTGGGTACCGGAATATCAGTAAGGTCCTGCCACCCTGAATTAGGAGCAGTGCCTGGTCCTGGATTCAGCCCCGATTCAAAATCATCAAAGAACTCAAATGTATTTGTGCCGCTACTGTTATCCGTGGCATTGGCATTGCCATAGTACATATAAATGGTCCCTGTACTGCCTGCTTCAACAGACGGAACCTTAACCCAGATATCAGATGCTGACCCATATGTCCAGGTTTCAATCCAGTATGGCAGTAACGTGCTGCCATCCAATGCGGTAAAACGGATATCCGATCCGTCTGCATTGACATTTTGCCAGATATTTGAATTCAGAGACACTTTCACCTGGTAATCAGTTAATGCGCTTCCTGTTGAATTGTCAATTGAAACAGGCACCCTGTAAGACCAGCCATTTAACCACTGACCTGAGGCGGCCTGTACTGTCAGTAAAAACGTCAGAGTGATGGTTGCCAGATTCCGTAAAATCCGTTCAGATGAAAATGTTCTTGTTTTCATTTTGCTCCCTTTTATAATGCTATAAACATCACTAACTCTCCGGAAACAGCGTTCCAAACAGTTAATTCAATAAAAATCATCAATAAACGCTCTAAAATAAACTAATTTTAGCGTCCTGACAATATAAATACTGTAAAGTTAATAGCTGTTTTTAATTAAAATTAACGAACCTTGCGGGCAATCGGTTTTGTTCCGTGGTTCAAACATTTGTCTCCACCAATAGTCCCAGGCTTATCATTTCTGCCAGACATGCCTCAGTCTCTGCTCTGCATTGGACCTCTTCAACAGCATATTCCTGCATCAGCTGAAGGCAGATCTCTTCCATTCCCAGCGGCACATCCAGTATCTCCCATATTCGTGTCGCTACATTGTTAAGAGAAAAATACTTGCCACGGTCAATGTCCATCATCACCAGCTCTTCGTTAACCCGTCCGGTAATAGCGTTTTTATTCTTTAAATACCTGTTCATCTGTTCAATCCCCTGACTATTAATTATCCCGACACGCTGAGGCCATCTTCTGCTTTATGCTCTCTGATGATATATCCCGGATAACTCGTAAAATGCTTTGATGTAAACAACTACCCTGAAAAGCTGCCTGCCATCAAATGCTGAAGAGTCTTTTTTCCAAAGATTGAAATCCTCTTCAAGCAGGTCAAAGTCAATAAAACCAAGATCCCGGTTACTCCTCCACAATTCAATTTCCCCGATAAAGTTACATCCCGCATCAACATACATCTGTTCTATAAAATCCCTGTATACAGGATCAACCTTGGATCGCTTCAGGCGAATCTCATCGGGTACGATTCCTTCCCCGATTGTCCGCAGAATGGGTCTCGTGAACCCATCCCGGCACAGCAGCTCAGACGGGACACTAATAAGATACTCTATTATACGCCTGTCAAGCAACGGATATCTGTATTCAATTCCTTTGTACCAGCCATTTATGCTCCATGCCTCACACCGTTCCTGCAAATGATAGTGATTAAGCATACCAAGATGGTGTCTTCTTCTTGAAGAGTGCATGTAAAAATCCTTAATGGCTCTTCTGTTACTTTTCTTGTATCTCGACCTGAGGTAACGTGCATCCTCCTTAAGTGAACGTGCAAGATCACTGTCAATAATGCCCAGTGACGGAAATAATACGGCTTTTAGCAGTACCTTCAACATCTGTCTTGGCCTTCGTACTGGATGACGGCGGAAGAATAGTCCGGGCTTCATCTCCCGTAACAGATCAGCTTCTATCGATCTAGATCCTGTACTGATAAACTCATCGCCTCCCCAACCGCTGAAGATCAGGTTCACATTTAAGGCCGAAGCCTGCTCAAGCAGCCGGTCATCTGCAAAGAATCCGACGTTGAGGAAGTAATCTCCGACAAGCCGGATAAAATCACCAAGGTTCAGATCCGAGAATACCGGAATGATCCCGGCCTCCTCTCCCAGCTTTGTTACCAATTGGCGTTCATCGTACTTCAGATCCGTAAAATTATCATCAGTGGGCGAAAGTGAAAAACCGTAAAACGGTTCCTGATAATAGTATTCTTTCCGTGTAAGCGCTGCAATTACTCCCGAGTCAAGTCCACCACTGACATGTGCGGCTGCAGTAAACCTGCTGTCACACCGGATTCTGACGGCGTCCTTCAACAATCGATCCAGATCTCTGATCATCAGATCATATGTCAAGCCATTGTTACAACCTACTTTCTCTGGAAACCAATATTTATTGATTTCAACTCCCCGAGTATCAAACTTCAACCAGTGTCCCGGCATGAGTCTGTTCACAGTGCTGCAGGGAGTTGAGCTTAGATCTGAATGCCTGAAATAGCCTGTCAGATATTCACTGTTTATCTTTTCACCTGATGCAAGAAAACGAGACAGGTCATTCAGCTCAGAAGAAAAAAGCAGCGAACCGTTCTTAACGCTCCAACATATGGGCCTTATCCCAACCTGATCACGAAATAGCCATAATTGCCTTATTTCAGGCAGAACGATACAAATCGCAAAATCACCATTCAATAGGGATACAAAACCCGGACCATCTCTCCTGAAAAGCTCTGCAACAAGCTCAGGTAAAGGGTAGGATGTGTCACCCTGTCTGCTGATTGAAAGTTCCTCCCTGTTATAGATGGTCCCCGATATAAGTACAGTTAGATCAGGGCCGGAATAACAGAGTTCTGACGAACTATAGGGCAAACGCTTATTTAGCATGACCCCGCCATCAAATCCTTCTGTTGTCATCCTGAAAAGTGAGACATCTGCAGATTTATGACCGGCAGGTAAATATGATAAAAAAGAAGCACTCTTATCAGGAGTGCAGCTAAAAACGCCAAAGATCATCAGATTGAGATAATACTAAAGCCTACGACTCCAAACCGGGAGGTCCGTGCTTGGAGGTGTCGTTGCGTTCATTGCCGGGCCGGGCACCACCCTTGGTATCCCTTTTAATATCAAGAACAACCACCTTAGGGGTTAACCAGGCTTTCTTATCAGGTTCTTGGTTTTCCATTTGTTGAATCTATCCGCAAGAATTCCAAAACAAAATTAGCACTTTTTAAGTAACGTGCAACAAAACGTGTTATTTTTTAAAAGGAGTACAAAATATTGTAATTACCTGATCTTTCAACAACTTCAAACTGATCTGAGTTGATCCAGGCGTGAGCTAAAATTTCACCCATGTCTTCGATGTTTACTCCTAAATAAACAGTTGATTCAATGCCTCGCCGCCTCAGCATACACCTTGCAGCCAATGAACTGACCAGGCATTTGTTTTTGAACGGCAGAATTCCCGAAGCTCTCCTGACTGCCTTTCTGATCTGCTCAAGCAGTCCAATGTCATTTTCATTGGCTGAAACGCCTGAGTCAGCAAACAGTTCAGGTATTTTCCTAAAAGGAATAAAACGCAGTATAAGCCAAACCCTCAGGTGAAGTAAAAGCGCCTCCCGGAAAAGCCGCCTTTCCATTAAACCGAGACGATTAAAGCTTCCTGTTTTGACTCTAAGACTTTTCAGTCCCATGTCCGGCAAGGTATTGAAGGATTGCCCCGTGCAGTTCGGAAATCCTTATTTCCATTGGCCTCCTGACTCTGATCATTCTTGTTTGTGATGCCAGGCTGACCAGGCTGCTGAAATACAACGGTTCGTTCTCAGGCATCCCTTTCATGTACTCAGGGCGATAGATCTCTCCTCTCAATGCAGAGAACCGATCAGAGCCGGTTACCTCTTCAAAGTCTACATTTCCACTCTCTTTGACCTCAATTAAAAGAAAAACGTCAGGCTTGAAGAAGTCACCTTCGGCTCTTTCCATTGGAAGGTAAAACTTGTCAGCACGTCTGTAAATGCTCAGGAGGCCTTCGGCTTCCTGTTCCAGTTGTTTCAGGGTGTCAGCCCATAGCTTAAGCCTGTCAGAAAGGGAAAGGATAAATGGAACACCCTCTTTCAAAACCACGGGGGTTACATCATCGGTAAGGAATTCAGCGCCGTCAAGACAGAATGCTGCTGTAACAGAAGACTTCCCCGCTCCGGTGTCGCCGCATACAAGAAATGTCAGTCCTTTATGCCTGAAACTGCTTCCATGTAACGGCAATATCATCCGTTGATGCAATATAGCTCCGTAGACTGAACCATTGAGATAAAGTTCTATCTCGTTTTTGCCGGCACCATCAACAGTTGAATATTCAATCTTTGAGCCATTGCAGGCATAAAAGCTGCCTATACCCTCCACCTGCATTGCAAACTCATATTGATTCATCTGCCAGTAAACATCGGAGAAAACGGGATTTATAACCTTCGTGATTGTACTGACCCTGGAGATCATGACATCCTTCAGTGGAAACCTCACATCATTCATCCGTCATACAGTTGAGTGATTACTATTCCGAAGTAATTGATAAACATAAAAGATCAAGGCCGAACCTACTCTCCTAAGTTTATAGGTCAATCCGGGATAAGAGTGAACAGAGAACCTCAATCTATTCATTTTCATCACCACAGTCTCATGCTCCGGCTCATCAGGCTCACTGACTTTCCTGATGGCGTATGAATTCAGGAATGTTGTTTTTTCATTTTTCCAGGGAATGGTTGGACATGATGGAAAGTACTGTGACAGCATGAAATTTGTCAAGGAAATAAGTCTGCCGGCCCTTAGCTTTTGTGCAAGTATTAAAAATTTCGGCCAGTCAATTTCTTCTCTCTGCAGTAATTCGTGTACATCTGCAAGCCACTTCAGCCTTCGCCAGTTATGAATGCTTCCGTGAATTACCATGTACAACAACTCCATCTCATCGTCCAAAACAATGAATGACCGGTCAGCAAATTGAATTTCTGACAGGTTGGCGTCTACCAGTCCGGCAAGTATAGTTGTCCGGACAGGAGGGGTCTGAAACAACCGCCAGTGCAGTTCAACTCTCAGTTCATGAAGACTGTGTGTAAATAAAACATGATGAACATGACTTAGCACAATTCTCCTCCCCGTTTTGTTCTCTGGCAGAGTGTAACCAACAGGTTCATAACCCAGCTCTGCCAGTAACTCCCTTGCCTTCAGGACCGAGGAAGGCTCAACCAAAAGATCAAAATCACAATATTTTCTGACCGTAGCATCTCCGTAGATCCGGAATGATAAAATTGGCCCCTTTAGCGGGATGAAGTTTATATTATGTGAGTGCAACAGGTCCCCGATCCTGAGAAACTCGGCAATTTTATCCAACTCCCTTGTTTTTGTCTCTATACTCTCTTCCGGGACCTCCGCTCCTAACAGAGCTTTTACCTGACGGGCAGAGAGACCGTGTCTTCCAAGAAGCTGATCCTTAGAAAATGAATGTATAGAGACCATTATTGAGGAAGATGCCAAAAAAAACTTTGGCAAGGGTATTGGCAATCCGGTACAGGTAAACGACAGGGAGGAAAGATTGAAACCTGGCTAGCCAACCTTGGTCACCTCTGTGACTCCGCTTACCCTGACAGTCTCAGAGGCACCCGACTCCCTCCTTTTTACAGCCACGATTATAATCTGAGTGGCAGCAAGACACAGAATCAACAGGACCAGGCCAAGAAGCAGAATGCCCAGGCCGTCAAGTAGGAAAGCAACAAAAATTATGGAAAGGTTGAAAACCGAAATAAAAAAAGTCGCCCTCCGGTGACTCAGGCCGGCACGAAGCATAAGATGGTGAATATGCTTCTTGTCACCGATGAAAATGCTCTTTTTATTACGTAATCGCAGTACAGTCACCCTCAGTGTATCAAAGAGCGGGACTATAAGAATTGCAATGGCTATTGTCGGTGCTGAATCCAGAGTTTTAACAGGGCTACCGTTAGCAACCAGTTCGTTGAAATGAATAGCAAAGACCGCCAGCGTAAATCCAATGACAAGGGAACCCGAGTCTCCCATGAAGATCTTGCCGGGTCCGTTCGACATGTTATAACGGAGGAATGCAATAAGAGAGCCCAGGAGGGCTGCCGCCATCACTGTGTAACCATAATCGCCGGATAGGAAAAAGAAAACTCCGAACGCGACCGAGGCAATCACTCCCACTGAAGCTGCCAGACCGTCTATCCCGTCAATAAGGTTGACTGCATTGATGATAATCACCATCACTAATAAAGTGACCAGGTAAGAGGGTATTACGGGTATATCGGAAATTCCCAAAAAACCATGGAAATTGGTAATGTGTATATTGGTAAAGACAGCCACAAGGATTGCAGCTCCGAATTCGCCCGCAAATTTCTTCTTCGGATTAAGGTAAACCAGGTCATCCTTGATACCAACGAAGAGAAGAAAAACAATTGCAGCCGTGAAATAGGATAAACCAGTCATATAACCGTTAATCCCTATGAGGAACCCGAAGATGAATCCTCCGAAAATGCCTATGCCGCCAAGGGTGGGAATATCAGCCTTATGTATTTTGTGAAATCCGGGCTTGTCCTCCAAATGACGTTCCTTAACCACTTTGATTATCTTTGGAATGTAATACCATGTGATAATCAAAGCGCTGGCAAACGCTATCAGAATAGCCGGTAAACCTGTAACCACAATCTCTGGCATCGCGGTGGAAAGTATTAACAATCAACTCCAAACATCAACATCAATATCCCTGCAGCAGTCTTCCCCTATCCGCCTTTCCTTCAAGGTAGTAACAATACCTTTGAGATCCGGTTCAAAATTAAGCCAAAAATTATGGCTGTAAAGACACTCTGTTAAATATTTATGAACAGCATTCGTACAAAAACAATCGATAGTCACCATGCATCACTTGTCTGGTCTCTGATACTCCTGAAGATATTGCGCAGGGGCATTGACTTGATTATGCTTAAGTCGATATTGTCGGCTATGGTTTTAATAATCCGAATCAGGTTTACAGACTTATTAATATGACATATGAAAATGTTACCTTGCTCTATGTCTGTTGTATCAAAAATAAACTCAACCTTTTCTCCGTCAAGATGCGCATTAGCTCTCCAAACATATCTTGGCAGGCTTCTTTTGAGTATCTTGAGTTTTTCTGCATTCTCGAGATCCGAATGGAAAATTTCCGTTTTCAATTCCTTACTTCTGGAAAGAAATATTTCCCATTCTATGTCGTCAATCCTGTAATTAATTCTGGCATTAACCAGATCGAGTAACTTGTCAAATTGAAGTGTGATGTTTAGTATTAGCTCGAATGGAATTCTCAATTTATTGTAGAGAGGAATCAATAACATCAGGGGAGCAGCTTGAACGTTCCCGGTCAAGCCGTGCTTGTCAGGCCATGAAGTAGTAAACTTATTTGTGCCCGGGACAAACTCCATCCTGGCAAATGGACCAACCTGGTCATCGTGAACATAAATCTTCGTCATCCGGGAGCTGTACAGGTGAAATGTACTGCCAGGGAAATTTGCCTTAAGACCATTAGTTCTGTACCCGGTAACTGCAACAGCATGCTTCCCGTCAGAAGAGTTCATTCCTGCAAACCCAAACCCTAATATTAAGGGGATCCCGGCTTTCTGATAAGCATAAATTGTTGCCTTGATTAGATCCGGATCAGAAGCTGTCACGAGGTAAGGTTCCAGTCCAACGTCCCGGATAGCCTGCGCCATTTGTTCTTCTGACAGGCCTTTGTTTGGAAAATTTCTGTTCGAGAATGGGAAGTACCGTACAGCAGCTTTTGTGATCTCGACAGGAGTAGGAACATGATGCTGGAAGAGGAAAGCAGTGGCCTGAAATGCAGTCCAGATTGCAGTTGATGCGCACGCAGCAACGATACTGTCCTGCTCCTGATAGGCAAGTGATTTTACTTTAAGACTCAGACCCGCCAGACTGACCTCATACTCATGAGTAAAAGGAAAACTCCGTTCCCCGTCCGGGGAATAGGTCTTGAGGCATGTTCTTCCAATAAATGTAGATGGTATGGGCTTAACTACAACAAAACCGAGATAGGCATCGTTAAGATCTTTTACCGATATTGAATCACTGCCAGATTGTAGAATATTATCAAAAAACTCACTGGAGAGAGGAATATTAAGAAAATGCAGTCTGGAACAAAACCGATCATAAGACCTGAAGCATTTAACATAGTATGCTGAAAAATCTTCCAGAAAGTCATGGTCAACATATGGAGTCTCAACGATAATGGTTTTTGCCTTGAGAACCCTGAAGTACTCCTCGAAGTAGGTCAGATGATTTTTTCTTGCTATGTTTTGACCCGGCGTACCTGTAGCTTCCTCAAAAATTGCTTTAAGAGCTTCAACAGAATACTCCAGAAACCGGAAGTTAACCATCTTAAACGGTGTACGGCTCCTTGACGGCTTTATCGTCAATTACTGACATCTGCTCAACCAGCTTCTCAACCTCCGATTTGCTCTCGATAGCGCTCCGGAAAGCATCCCGGCCATCTGACCTCAGCCATTCAGCCAGTGCCTTAAGATCTTTTTTGTCAAGATCTTTCCTGCGTTCAACCGGATTTCTTTTTTTCATATTAGTTGCTTTTACAAAAACCAAATGTCGTGGGAAAACAAAATTACGCCTTTCAATAGTATAAATTTGAGAAAAATATGATAATAGACTCGTCTCTTTTAACGTGACTTTTCATATTAAGACTTTTTTTTTTAACCACTCCGGCTTCATTGGCAGATCACTAAATAACTTATATACCAGTTTTGACTCTGGTGAAAAGATCACCCATGCAGTCAGAAACACCAGCATAAAGTCGGTACGGAATGTAAGATGCTCCTGGTACCACAGCTCAAGCTCTCCCTTGTACGGTGCAATATAATTCCTGTAGAACTCATGCTTGTCTCCGTCATGGTCCGAGATCCATTTCTCTTCATCCCGGAATATTATCGATCCTATTCCTGTCATCCCCGGGACTGCATCATAAATTACCGCCTGAATGTGATCGGGAAATTTCAGGAAATCTACTTCCATCTGTGGACGCGGACCCACAATGGACATATCACCCATAAGGATGTTGAATATCTGCGGCAGCTCGTTGAGTTTGGTCTTGCGAAGGAAGCGACCGAAGGGAAATACCCGCGGATCATTCTTGACCGTCAGGCTTCCGGTTCCCATGGTAGGACTAGCCTTCAGCATAGTAGCAAACTTCCATATCTGAAACTGCCGGTTTTTAAACCCAACCCTCTTCTGCCCGTAGAAAACATAATGCTCCCCCGTAAGCAGCAGAATAATGATCACCGGCACCAGCAATGGCGACAACACAAGAATAGCCAGAACAGAAAACACTATATCAGACAATCTTTTGAAAAACTTCCTGTACATAATATTTTGACCTTCAGACCTCAGACCTTCAGACCCTCAGACGTTTACTTACATCTTAGAATCCAGCCCCTTCCCCTTTTCTATATGTTCAAAATCCGGCAGCCACTCGTGCAGAATTTCCACCACTCCCGCCTTGGTCACATTGCCTGAGTCAAACAGGGCTCTCAAACGACTGAAGATATCATCTATCTGCCCAAAATCTCTCCTGGCTGAATTTTTTATGACGCCAAGATTTATGAAACTGTCATTGTCAATTATCTCCCTGTTGGTATAGAACTCCTCGTATGGCTTTTCACCTGATGTATCTGTCTGAAAAAAGTAAACCGGGTAGGAGGTCATCTCATCATTTAACCGTATCGCCTTCTCCCGGGCTTCATCCTCCGTAGAGCATATGTCCGGACGAAGCCCCACAAATTTCAGAAGATCATGGGCTATTGAATCAAACGATATCATATCACGCTCTTCATCCAGCTTCGGGAAAATAATGTCACCGGATTCACCAAGCACTGAAGCTATCAGGCAGAGCTCACCCGACTCCTGCGGTGAAACAAAAAAGCGCCGGATGCCAAGCGGGCACGACCAGGGCTGTCTTCTCTGCAGTCTCTCCAGAAACCCCTGTGGCAGACTGCCGTTAGAAAATGCGACGTTTGCAAAGCGAGCGGTGGTGATTTTAATTTTTCCGGAGTAGGCCATAATAAGCTCCTCCATCAGTTTCTTGCTGGCCCCCATAATGTTGACGGGGTTCGCAGCTTTATCCGTGGAAACACAAAAGAAATGTTCAGGAGGATACTGTAGCAGCAGCTCTAGGAGCTGCTGCGCCCGTAACACATTATTCTCAATCATCGCCTCCACGGAGAAGATATCTTTCTCGCTTCTGACATGCTTATGTGCCGCAAAGTTGGCAACAATATCAAATGGAGCCATCGATCTGAACATCTTTTCAAATACCCTGTCGCCAAAATTCATCGGATATGTTATGAACTCCGGGGGAATATTGTATTCCGTAGAACTGCGCAGATCACGTACAAGCTCGGTAAGGCCGTTTTCGTTGATATCGACCACCACCAGCCGGGTTAACCTGAACTTGAGCAATGCTTTTATGTAATACGATCCGATGGTGCCTGCACCGCCAATGACCATAGCACTTTTACCGCTAATCCTCCCGGCAAGCAAAGCCCGGTTTTTCTCAAGATCCGGATATAACAGGCTCTCCCGTCGCTTCGTGACAAAGGTCCTGATGAACAGATCTATATCCCTGTTAGTCATTGTATTCATTATTCTGATCCTGGCAGTTTGTGTGTTTCAATGAGCTTAAAGCTTGCTATCTTGATATACTCTGCGAGAACGGTTTGAAT
>ENA-UPTA01002402-UPTA01002402.1-activated-sludge-metagenome-genome-assembly--contig:-NODE-2402-length-19413-cov-5.694132_pt1 | contig 19413 bp, 20 predicted proteins | sample MGYA00238184_ERZ773361 | MGnify/ENA primary metagenome ERZ773361 (study PRJEB29100, sample SAMN05720205) | activated sludge metagenome | isolation source: anaerobic digester from wastewater...
CCCAGGTCCTTTGTTGTCGAACTGACGAAGATTTTCACTGAACGGCTCTCCCTTCCGAATGGCTTGGGCGGTTCACGATCCCAGTACGAACACCAGTACAGTCGCCGCCACGACCACACCGAGGACCATGCCGTGGAAGATCAGGAGTGTGTCCGACAGGCAGGTGCCCAGCCACGAATCCACCTTGTCCCGGTACCCGCTCGCGTCCAATGAGAAATCGGAATCGGACTCGGTCCTCAGCTCTCGGACCGCGTCGTAGAGCCTGCGATACATCCGTTCCTGGGGGAGGAAGTAGCCGTCCAGGACCCAGAAGGCAATCGCCGGAAAATAGGCGACGAATACGAAGTGCACCCGCATGTCCTTCGCGGCCAGGGCGAACAGGGCCGAGACGAGCACGACCGACCAGCCCTTGAGCTGGAACGAATTGCCCGCCATGCGATTGATGACGCCTTGAATCAGTTCGAGATGCTTTTCCCTGGTCATTTGCAGCCTCCTTTGCATAGCCAAGCGATGGACGGCCCCGCCGGAGCCCCAAGAACGCCCATGCCGCACGGACGGGAGGTCCCGCAGAAGGCCGCCTCTGGGGCCATCATAGGCCGGCCCGGCGGGTCCGGTCAAGGAAAGACCACCGGCAGGGTCGGGGATTAGAATTTTGCATCTTCGGGCGAGGTATCTGTTGCAAAATTGCGGCGGTGGGGTACAATATCTCTTCTGCGTCCCTGCGGGGGCGGCAGGTTCTACTGTAGCAAGGTATGAGCAACGAGTCGTTGCGACGACAGTGCAGGAGTTTTGTTATGTCGAGAGAGTGTCCTTTTACGGGCAAACGAACGATCTTCGGCAACAGCATTACCCGACGCGGCAAGGCCAAGCGGCTGGGCGGCGTCGGCAAGAAGGTCACCGGGATCACCCGGCGGAAGTTCAAGCCGAATATCCAGAAGGTTCGTGCCGTCATAGACGGCCAGGTGTGCCGGATTCGGGTCTCGGCCAAGGCCATTCGCATGGGCCTGATCGAGAAGCCCCAGAAGCGTACGTACAGGCCCGCCGAAAAGGCCAGTTAGGCCGGCAGGTGGTTGCGGGAGCCCGGGTGCGCGATGGCGCCGAAGGGTTTCCCGGCGGTTGTCCTTTCCCAGCGGGGCGCGGTTTCGCCTCGCTTTTTCTTTATGGAGTTCTGCAGAATGGACCCTCGGCCTACATTCCAGAACTCCGCCGAAGGCATACTATGCAGCAGAAGATCGATGCCGAGCAGGTCCGAAAGGTCGCCAAGCTCGCCCGGCTGGCGCTGAGCGAGGCGGAGATCGAGGAGTTCACCGGCCAGCTCGGGGCCATCCTCGGCTACGTCGAGAAGATGAACGAGCTGGACACCACGGGCGTCGAGCCCCTGGCGCACTGCCTGCCGATCAGCAACGTCTTTCGCACCGACGAGGTGCGCGAGTCCCTGGGGACCGACAAGACGCTCGCCAACGCGCCGGACCGCGACGGGTCCTTTTTCAAGGTCCCCAAGATCCTGGAAGACAGTTCTGCATGACTAGGGCCGGAGTTGGGCCACATTTCGGCGTGGCGAAAGGAGATGAGAGAATGCGGACCTTCAAAGTGGCGTGTGGGGTGTTGGTTTTCTTCGTGGGGATGACCTGTATGGCAGGGCGGAGCATGGCGGCACAGGCGGGGGGGCAGAGCGAGCAGAAACTGCACAAGGAGATCACCAAGACGGTGGAGATTCAGTACCTGCTGCACCTGCCCAAGGGGTACGGCCAGGACAAGGACAAGAAATGGCCCCTGATGCTGTTCCTGCATGGGGCCGGCGAGCGGGGCGACGACATCAACAAGGTCAAGGTGCACGGCCCGCCCAAGCTGATCGGGCAGGGCAAGGAGATGCCGTTCATCGTCGTGTCGCCGCAGTGCCCGTCCGAAAGCTGGTGGACCGAGCAGATCGATACGCTCGTGGCCCTCTTGGACGAGATCCAGGCCAAGTACGCCGTGGATACCAGCCGGGTGTACCTGACGGGTCTGAGCATGGGCGGATTCGGCTCGTGGGCCTTGGGGTGCCGGTACCCGGAGCGGTTCGCAGCCGTCGTGCCGATCTGCGGCGGGGGCGAGTGGTTCCGGGCGGAGCGGCTCAAGAACGTGCCGGTCTGGGTCTTCCACGGGGCGAAGGACCCGGTGGTCCCGCTGCGGGAGTCGGAGGAGATGGTCAACGCGTTGAAGCGGGCCGGCGGGAACGTCCAGTTCACCGTCTATCCCGAGGCGCAGCATGACTCCTGGACCGAGACGTACAACAATCCCAAGCTGTACGAGTGGCTCCTGAGCCAGCACAAGAACGGCCGGGACAAGTAGTTCAAGCTATGTCGGTGCATGAATTGACAGCGATTGAGTTGCGGGACGCGATTGCCGCCAAGCGGATAACGAGCGTGGACGCGACGCGGGCGGTCCTGGGCCGGATTGAGCGGATCGATCTGATCGCAGGCGCGTACCTCTCGGTGTTCGCCGACAGGGCGATCCAGGCAGCCGAGGCCGTGGATCGGCGAATTGCCGCCGGCAAGCCGGTCGGCCCGTTGGCGGGGGTGCCGGTGGCCGTCAAGGACGTGATGTGCACGAGCTTTGGCACCACGACCTGCGGCTCGCGGGTATTGGAGAGCTTCCACGCTCCGTACGATGCGACGGTGGTCCGCAGACTGCTCGCGGCCGACGCCGTCATCGTGGGCAAGACGAACATGGACGAGTTCGCCATGGGCTCCAGCACGGAGAACTCGGGGCTCAAGAGAACGGTGAATCCCTGGGACAGCTCGCGAGTCCCGGGCGGCAGCAGCGGCGGCTCCGCGGCAGCGGTTGCGGCCCGGATGTGCTTCGCGGCCCTGGGCTCCGATACGGGCGGCTCGATCCGCCAGCCGGCGAGCTTCTGCGGCGTCGTCGGCCTCAAACCCACGTACGGGCGGGTCTCGCGCTACGGCCTGGTCGCCTACGGCTCCAGCTTGGACCAGATCGGGCCCTTCGGCCGGACGGTGGCAGACGCCGCGTTGATGCTGAACGTGATCGCTGGACACGATCCGGCCGATAGTACGAGCGTCAGTGAGGATGTCGCTCCTGTGGAGGACTACCTCCAGAAGCTGACCGAGCCCGTCGAAGGACTGCGGATCGGCGTCGCCTCCGGTTTCAACGCCGGGGCCGACCCGGCGGTTCGACAGGCGATCGAGCGGGCCGTGCAGGGCTATCGTGACGCGGGGGCCCAGGTTGTCGAAGTGGCCATGCCGCACCTCGACTACGCCATTGCGGCCTACTACGTCATCGCGACCGCCGAGGCATCGAGCAATCTGGCCCGCTACGACGGCGTCCATTACGGGCACCGCACGCCCGACCCGGCGGATTACGTCGAAGTTTATTCGAAGTCCCGCGAGGAGGCCCTCGGCAAGGAGGTCAAGCGGCGGATCATGCTCGGGACCTATGCCCTTTCCAGCGGCTACTACGACGCCTACTATCTCAAGGCCCTGAGGGTCCGCAACCTCATCCGCGGCGATTTCGTGCGGGCGTTCGAGCAGTGCGACTGCCTCGCGATGCCCGTGGCGCCGACGACGGCATTCAAGCTCGGCGAGAACGTGGACGACCCGCTGAAGATGTACCTCTCGGATATCTACACGATCGCGGTCAACCTGGCGGGGATTCCCGGAATCAGTGTCCCGTGCGGTTTCGACGAGGCCGGATTGCCTATCGGCCTGCAACTCATTGGGCCGGCCTTCAGCGAGGCCCGATTGCTGCGAATCGCAAGGATGCACGAGGCCCGAACGGATTGGCATACGAAGAAACCTGCGGTGATCGAGCAGGGCATGGCATGAGCGACCTGACCTATCGAATCGTTGTCGGCCTGGAGATCCACGTGCAACTTTGCACGAGGACGAAGATGTTCTGCGGCTGTGCGTTGAGCTTCGGCGAGGAGGCGAATAGCCGCGTGTGTCCGGTGTGCCTCGGGTTGCCGGGGGCGCTGCCCGTGATGAACGGGCAGGCTGTCGAGTACGCGATCCTGGCCGCGATGGCCTTGAATTGCGAGATCGCCGAGTTCACGAAGTGGGACCGCAAGGGCTACTACTACCCGGACCTGCCGAAGAACTACCAGATCAGCCAATACGATCTGCCCTTGGGTGGTCCCGGGTATATCGAGATCCCGCTGGAAGGCGGCAAGACCAAGAGTATCCGCATCCGGCGGGCGCACCTGGAGGAAGATGCAGGCAAGAACCTGCATACGGCCGGGGCCCATTCACAGGTGGACCTCAATCGCGCGGGAACGCCGCTGCTGGAGATCGTGACGGAACCCGATTTGAACAGTCCCGAGCAGGTTCGGGCGCTGGCGGTCGAATTGCAGCGGATCGTGCGGTATCTCGGCGTCTCCGAGGCGGACATGCAGAAAGGCCACATGCGGTTCGAGCCCAACGTGAATCTGGTTATCGAGCGGGCCGGGCAGCAGTTCAAGACGCCGATTGCCGAGGTGAAGAACCTCAACAGTTTCCGGGCCCTGGAGCGGAGCGTCGCCTACGAGGCCCAGAGGCAGCTCGATGAGTTCCTCGAAACCGGCAAGACGATGCAGATGGGCAACAAGTCCACGCGGGGCTGGGACGACGCGAACGAGGCTACGGTTCTCCAGCGGGAGAAGGAGGAGGCGCACGACTACCGGTATTTCCCCGACCCGGACCTCGTCCCGGTGACGCCGACGCCCGAGTGGCTGGCCGCGATTCGCTCGCGGCTCTGCGAGCTTCCCCTGCAGCGGCAGGTTCGCTACGTGCAGGAATACGCTCTGAGCGACTACGACGCGGGCGTCCTAACGGCCGACCGCTCGACGGCGGACTTCTTCGAGCAGGCGGTGCAGGCAGGCGGCGCTGCCAAACGAGTGTGCAACCTGCTGACCCAGGTGGGGTTGAAACTGGGCAACGAACGAGGCCGCGATCTACCGGGGCTGGGTTTGGAAGCGGCCGGAGTGGCCGATCTGGCGAAGATGATCGACGCCGGGACGATCAGCGCGTCGGCCGGCAACACGATCCTCTCGGCCATGGTCGAGACGGGCAAGAAACCCGACGCGCTGGCCGAGGAGCTGAACCTGCTCCAAAAGAGCGACGCCGGCGAATTGGAGCGCATTCTGGACAAGGTTCTGGCGGAGAATCCGGCGATTGTCACCCAGATCACCAGTGGCGACAAGAAAGCCCAGAAGGCTCGCGGGTTTCTCTTGGGCCAGGTCATGCAGAAGACCAAGGGCCAGGCGAACCCGAAGGTTGTCTCGGAGTTGCTGAACAAGAAACTCGGCGGATAGGACGGAAAGGGAGAAGACATGAAGGTCGCCAAGAGTGCGAATATCACAAAGAAGCCGGTGACGGTCGAGGGGGCCAGGGGAGTCGGCATCCGCGTGTTGATCTCGAAAGACGACGGCGCCCCGACGTTCGCCATGCGGATGTTCGAGATCGAGCCGGGCGGGAACACGCCGCTGCACCGCCATCCCCATGAGCACGAGGTCTTCGTCCTGGAAGGGGCTGGCGTTTTCGTACACGAAGGCGAGAACTACCCGATCTCGCGAGAGGACATCGTCTTTGTCCCGGGCGGCAGGGAGCATTGCTTCAGGAACACAGGCGACTCCATCCTCCGGTTCCTCTGCCTAGTCCCGCTATCGGGCGCATAATCCGGACGAATCAACCGGCGTCGCGTCCGCGTTTCACGACCACGACGCCGGCCGTCCCCAAATCATCAATCATCAATACTGCTATTGCACCTTCTTGCCCACAGCCTCTCGGTCGCCTCGGGCCGTCGTGAACGTGCCTTTCAGTGTGTCGCCTTCGACCTTGCCCTTGAAGTCCATCGAGAACTGGCGGTCGTTGAACGTCATCTCGATCTTGAAGCTCACCTGGTCGCCATCGACCTTCAGGTCGGTCACGGGGACCTCGTTGTCCCGCATCGAGTACGTGGCCGTCATATCGGGCTTCACCGTCAGCGTGCTTGTGCGCGTGCCCTGCGGGGTTTCCCGCGTGAACTCCCATTTTCCGACGAGGGCGGAACCGGCCTGCTCCAGCTTCTTGCCCGTGATCTCGTAGGTGCCCCGGTCAGAGCTGCTCTGGCCGGCAAACGTTTTGCCCGCGAGCTTGAACCTGTAATCGATCCGGAAGATCTGATCGCCGAAGCCCAGCTCCAGTGCGTACGTGACCTGATCGCCGTCGAGCTTGAGGTCCGTGATGGGCATTTCGCCCCCGAAGAACTCCTGCCGCCCCGTCATATCCGGATAGATCGTCAGTGTCGAGGTCCTCGGTCCCTGGTCGATGTTCGTAGTCATCTCCCACCTGCCGATCAGGGCCGCACCGAAGCGGGTCCCGGCAATCGGGATCTCGCCCCTGTCGCTCTTGGATGCGCCGGTCAGCTTGTCGCCCTGCGCGGTGCCTTCGAACGTCATCGTGAATTCCCGGTCGTTGAAGCTGACCGTCCTGTCAAAGGTGAGCTTGCCGTCCTGGAGCTTGACATTGGCGATCTTGCTCTGGCCCCATTGGCTTTCCCACTTGGCGTCGAGCGTTCCATCCGGCTTCTCGGAGACGGTCAGCTTGGACGTCGTATCTCGATCTCCGACCTTGTAGGCCAGGTCCCACACGCCGACGACTGCCGGCTTCGGCTTGAGTCGTACGCCGTTGGCGGGGAACTCGCCCTGGTCGCTGGACAGCGCACCTGTGAGCTTTCCGTCCTTGAGGGTACCCGCGTAGTCCAGCGAGAACTCGTTGTCTCCCCAGCGGACCGTTCGCGTGAAGGTGAGCTTCTGCCCGTCGAACTTGACGTTGGACAGATCGTCGCGGCCCCACTTGGCCGCAAGAGTACCGTCGGCCTGCTTAGCGACGGAGAGCAGGGCGAAGCTCGGCCGGCCGCCGAACTCCATCGTCATGTCCCAATCGCCCGTGATGTCTTCGGCGGCGCAGACTTGCGGGAGGCCGATGGCCAGGACGAAGCCGAGGATCAGAACCAGACGCCGGGTTGCACTTGTACGGTGTGTCGCGTGACTCATGACGTGTCCTCCTAAAATGATGTACATGGACCGCTGACGGCACCCACACAAGCCCGTTGCAAGGAGTCTCTCGCGTACAGGCAGCCGAGTGGTACTCGTTCTCGCGATGCCGCCAGAACCGGCTCTATCATAGCTCCCGGCCGTGGGAACACAAGCATTTCTCCTAAAAGCCGGCCCCGGGAGCCCCGATATGTCGGGCTGTCGGTGGGGAGCTATCGGGCGTGTTTGTCGCGGATCTTGCTCTCCGTTCCGGCAAGGAGCCTTCTTATGTTCTCCCGATGGCGGAAGACGACGAAAACCGGAATGACGACCGCCGCAATCACGAGCGGCCAGAGGTCGGCCAGACGCCAGGGCGGATGGACCAGAATGCCCCCGAGCAGCGCCACCGGAAACGTCATGGCCGCGCAGATTGAGGCGAGGGAGACATATCGCCAGACCAGAACGACGGCTACCCACACAACCAGGGCGGTGAGCCCGCAGAGGGTGAAATAGGGCCAGAGCCCCAGTGCGACGCCGAAGCTGGTGGCGACGCCCTTGCCGCCCTTGAATCCCAGGTAGATGGGAAAGACGTGTCCCACGATGGCCGCGACGCCGACCAGGAGCCATTCGACCAGATACAAGGGGCCGTCGGGCGCCCCCAGGATCGCCCGGACCGCCAGCATCGGCACGAATCCCTTCAGCACGTCCAGGACAAAGCAGATGTACCCCCACGGCCGACCGACGGCGCGCGCCAGGTTCGTCGCGCCGATGTTGCCGGAGCCGATCGACCGCAGGTCCTTGCCGTATGCCCGGGCGATGATATAGGCGAACGGCACGGCACCGAGCAGATAGGCGGCGAACACCGCCAGGATTGAAATGACGTATGTCACAGAACCCCTTTCTTTGCCAGAATCTTAGATTCATACCCGCTGCGGGCAATCTTGGCAACCGGGTGTGCAGGAATTCCCGGCTGGACCCCCGGGGCCCGCATCGCCGGCCCTGCAACTTGACGGGGAACGCCAAATCCGGCAAGATGGCGCGCGCGTACGCGGATCGGGACGGCGCCCCATCCAGACCCCGAAGGTTGCCTGGAGGGCGTGCATGACGCCAGACCGGGGGACTCGATCCGCCGGCCCGGCAGTTATTGGGTCCCGCCGGGTGGTCGCAGCCGAAGGAGCTTTGTGGACGACTGTCCTTTCCAACTTCAGGTCGAGCGATTCTCGCCTTCGGGCGTAGAGCAAATCACATGCCTGGCACTGCTGCGCGAGGTGCCAGGCACCCGCTACGTCTATGACGCCGTGTGGAAAGACCGGCCGGTCATCGTCAAGTGGTTCGTTCGCTGGTTTCACGGCCGCCGGCACCTGCGGCGGGAATGGCAGGGGCTGAGCAAACTGCAAGAGCGGGAGATCGACGCGCCATTGGCGCTGTTCCACGGGAGGACGGATAGGGGGGGGCGGGCAATCGTGATTGAGAAGATTACCGACGCGCGTCCTCTGCGAGAGGCTCTGGTAACGTGCTGCGATCCGACCGAAGTCTCAAGTCTCACGGTGCGGCTCTGTCTCGATCTGGCGAGATATCATGACAAAGGCGTTTTGCAGAAGGACCTGAACCTGAACAACTTCCTTCTCCAGGGCGAACGGATCGTCACGATCGACCTGGGGCAGTTCCGATTCCAATCCGGGCCAGTCGCCAGGGGCAGGAGCCTGTCCCAGTTGGCACAGATCCTGTCGGGCCTGCCGCAGGAGCGTCGGCCACCCGCCGGCCTGATTCTCGATGAGTACCTGCGTGCGCGCGGCTGGTCCCGGCAGGCTTCGGACGAGGTAGTCTTGGAGACGTGCATCCGACGGGAGAAGATGCTCGCGATCGAGCGGGCGCTGCGCAAATACCAGCGAGAGAACACCCGGCATCTGTGGGTCCGGACGCACGGCTGCCGTGCCTTGTTCGACCGGGCGTTCTGCAGCGGGGCCGAGCCAATCGAGTTCGTCCGACGGCTCGACGATCTCATGGACCGGGGCAAGGTCCTCAAGGCGGGCAATACGTGTCACGTCTGCCACATCGTGTGGAACGGCAAGTCCATCGTGGTCAAACGCTACAACCATCAGGGGTGGATTCACTCTCTTCGCCACACGCTGATGAGGTCGCGGGCACGGCGCAGTTGGGTGAGCGGGCACCGGCTTCGGCTCCTGGATATCGGGACGCCGGAGCCGCTGGCTTATATCGAGCGACTGAAAGGTCCCCTGGTCTGGTGTTCCTACATTGTGACGGAGTTCGTCCCCGGCGGTAGCCTCAGCGATCTGCTCCGTGACGGCTACGTCGGCGCCGAGGAACGCCGTGAGCGGATCGCCCAGGTCGAGGGCCTGTTGAGGCGACTGGGCGACTACCGGGTCAGCCACGGGGACACGAAGCACTCGAATGTCCTGATCGGTCCGGACGGGCCCGTTCTGACGGACCTCGATGCGGTCGCCGTCCACCGATGGCGATGGACATCTCAGGCGGCGCACCGCAAGGATATGGCACGTTTCGCCGCGGCCTGCGCGGCACAGACGGGACGACCTGGGTAGACGCCGACGGCAGAAGCGCGCCGGCAGTCACACGCGATGTCGGATGGGTACACCGGGATTTGCATCTTGTCGGCGAGGCAGGCGGGCTTATAATGCCTACGCAGGAGTACCTGGCAGAAGGAGCCGCTATGGATAGGTCAACGTGCAGGATTATCGAGCTTCCGCGGATCGTCGATCAGCGAGGGAACCTCACCTTCATCGAGGCCGGCCGGCATATCCCGTTCGAGCCCAAGCGCGTGTACTATCTGTACGACGTCCCGGGTGGTGCTGCACGCGGCGGCCACGCGCATCGGCAGTTGCAGCAGTTCATCGTCGCCGCCAGCGGCAGTTTCACCGTCATCACGGACGACGGGACGGCCCGGAAAGACTTCTATTTGAACCGGTCCTACTATGGCCTCTACCTTCCCACGATGATCTGGCGAGAGATCGACAACTTCTCCTCGGGGTCCGTGTGCCTGGTCCTGGCCTCGAATCTCTACGACGCGAGCGATTACATTCGAGACTACGACGAGTTCAAACGAATTGCTCGCGGGGCGGACGGTCATGGCTGAGATCGAGAACGCCGGTGCACCGTTTATCCATCCGCAGGCCGTTGTGGAGACGCCACACATCGGCGCGGGCAGCGTTGTAACGAGCGACATTCCCGACCATGCTCTTGCGTATGGGAGCCCCGCGCGTGTGAACGGTTACGTCTGCCGGTGTGCGGCCGATCTGGTTTTTGATGGCTCCATGGCACGCTGGGCGTGTGGGCAGACGTACGCCTTGGAAGCGGGGGGCATGGTCCGGCCGGTATGATCGAATTCGTGTGTCTAAAGAGGGAACAGGAAGCACTCGCCGACGAGGTTCGAGGAGCCGTCGACCGAGTTCTGCGGCGGGGCTGGTTCATCCTGGGCGAGGAGTTGGAGGCCTTCGAGGCCGAGTTCGCCCGGTACATCGGGGTGGAGTTTGCCGTGGGCCTGAACTCCGGTTCCGATGCGATCCTGCTCGCGCTGCGGGCGCTGGGCGTCGGCGAGGGCGACGAAGTCATTACGCCCTCCCACACGTTCATCTCCACGGTCGATGGCATCGTCAGGAACGGCGCCAGGCCGGTCTTTGTGGACATCGATCCGCAGACGTTCTGCCTGGACCCGGCCCGGATCGAGGAGCGGATTACCCAGCGGACGAAGGCGATCATGCCGGTGCACCTCTATGGGCAACCGGCCGATATGGAATCGATCGTGGCCCTCGCCAGGCGTCGCGGCCTGTTCGTCGTGGAGGACAGTTGCCAGGCACATGGGGCCCTCTACCGGGGCACGAAGGTCGGCGGGATCGGCCACGTAGGCTGTTTCAGTTTCTACCCGACGAAGAACCTGGGCGCCTACGGCGACGGTGGGATGGTTACCACCAACGACGAGGAGATCGCCGCCCGATTGCGATTGCTGCGGAACTACGGCCAGCCACGCAAGTACGAGCACGTGCTGGTCGGGATCAACAGCAGGCTGGACGAGATGCAGGCCGCCGTCTTGAGGGTGAAACTGCGCTACCTTGATGAATGGAACGAGCGGCGAAGGAAATCGGCCTCGCTCTACGATGAACTGCTGTCCGATGCGGGTGTCGTCACGCCGGTTGAACTACCCCATGTCAAACACGTCTACCATCTCTATGTCATTCGCACGAAGAACCGAGATGCCCTCCAGCGTCGTCTGGCGGAACAGGGGGTACAGAGCCAGATCCACTACCCCATTCCCGTACACCGTCAGGAGGCATACGCCCACATGGGTTCAGGCGTGGACCTGCCGGTGACCGACCGGGCTTGTGATGAGGTGCTGTCTCTGCCGATGCATCCGTGGCTGGTTCCTGAAGAAGCCCGACGGGTCGCGGCCATCGTCGCGGCCGGTCGAGCGGACTGAGCCGCCGATGCTCTGCCATTGTGCTCGTTGACAGCGCGCGGCGACCGACTATAATGACGCCACAAGTTGGATCCGGGCTTTTGATGCCGGCCGTCGAGGCAGACCATCCGTTGCCGGATGGAACAACGCCATAGCCCGGGCTGCGCGGTGGCTCTGGATTATGGTTTTTAGCTCGGTGATCTTCGTCCTGTTCTTCCTGCCGATTGTCTTGGCCGGGTACTTCACGCTCGTGGCTCCCGCGCTGCTCGGCTCCCGAAGCAGACTCTGGTGGCAGGCCAGCAATGCGTTCTTGCTGCTTGCGAGCCTGGTCTTCTACTTCTGGGGCGAGAGATCCCTCACTTGGATCATCATCGGATCCACCGTGACCAATTATGTGTGCGGCCTGATCATATCCGGCGCTTATCGATCCGGCGACGTCCAGCAGCTTGTCCTGGAGGGGCCGCGTAACTGGCGCCAGAAGGCGGGCTTGGTGGCATCCGTCGGCTGCAATTTGGGCGTTCTTGGACTGTTCAAGTATTTCAACTTCGGCGTCGAGAACTTCAACGCCCTGATGGCCAGACTCGGCCTGTCGGGGCTCGTCTGGCACGACGCCGTCCGAATTGTCTTGCCCCTCGGGATCAGCTTCTACACGTTTCAGGCCATGAGCTACACCATCGACGTCTATCGCGGCCGGACACGCGCGACGCGCAACCTCATCGATTTCGCCTGTTACGTCACCATGTTTCCCCAGTTGGTGGCCGGGCCGATCGTCCGCTACCTCGACATCTCCGAACAACTGCGATCCCGGAAGATCACCTGTCGTCTCTTTGCCTCAGGGGTCAACCGCTTCGTGCTCGGACTGGCCAAGAAGCTGCTCATCGCGAACACGATCTCCGTGGCGGCCGAGGAGATATTCGCCCTGCCGACGGGCAACCTGAGCCCCGGCATCGCCTGGTTCGGCGCGGTTTGCTTTGCCCTGCAGATCTACTTCGATTTCTCCGGGTACTCCGATATGGCCATCGGGTTGGGCCGAATGCTGGGTTTCTCCTTCCCGGAGAATTTCAACTACCCGTACATTTCTCAATCGATGCGGGAGTTCTGGCAGCGGTGGCACATCTCTCTGTCCACGTGGTTTCGCGACTATCTCTATATCCCCCTCGGTGGTAACCGCAGATCGCCGGCACGGACGTACATGAACCTGGCGATCGTGTTCACTCTATGCGGGCTGTGGCACGGGGCCAGTTGGACGTTCGTGGTTTGGGGCCTGTATCACGGCCTCTTCCTGGTTCTGGAGAGGATATGGCTGCATGAGTTCCTGGCCCGTCGCCATCCTCTGATCCGGCACGTCTATGCGCTGCTGACGATCCTGTGCGGGTGGGTGATCTTCGCCTCGCCGAGCATCAGTCACGCGATGGGATTCCTGGCCGCGATGGTTGGGGTGGCGGCCGACGCCGTTTCGACACAGGACCTCGAATGGTATATGACGCGTGAGGTCAGGATCGCCTTAATTGCCGGGGTCGTATTCTCGATGCCGGTCGTGCCTGCCTTCGTTGCGTCCGTGACCCGGGCCGTGGCGGGGCTCAGGGGCGTGGCCCGCGTAGTGGCGGAGTGGACGGTCGCAGCTTGCCGGTTGGTGTCTCTGAGCGCTCTGTACGTTCTCTGTGTGATGTTCCTTTCCGCCGGTACGCACAACCCATTCATCTATTTCAGGTTCTAAGGGCAGCGATGAGCGAGCAAACGCCGTTCATGAAACGTCGGATGGATATGCTGCTGACGCTGGTGTTCTGCGTCCTGGTCTGCCTGCCGCTCGTAGGCGGTGTGATGGGCTGGGACCTCACGCACGATCTGGGCGAGAAGCGGGTGCTGGCGCGATGCCCCGCGCTCGGGCAAGACCCGCTCGGCACCATCCCGGACAAGTTCGAGGCGTTCTATCAGGACCACTTCGGCTTTCGCAACGGCCTGATCCGAGGGCACAACTGGATCCGATACAAGCTCTTCAAGGGCAGCTCATTCGGGAAGGTGCTGTTCGGAAAGAACGACTGGCTGTTTCTGACCAAGTCCGGCATTCTGCCCGATTTCCTCGGCCAGAACCCCATGACCACGGCCGACCTGGAGGCCTGGAGGGACGCCCTGGAGCAGCGGCAGCGGTGGCTGGCCGAGCGAGGGATTCGCTACCTTTTCGTGATCGCGCCGAATAAGGCGACCATCTACCCGGAGATGCTGCCCGACCATGTGCAAAAAGGCCGGGGTCGTTCGAGGATGGATCAGCTTCTCGGCTACTTGCGCGATCTCTCATCCGTCAATTGCCTCGACCTGCGTCCCGCGTTGTTGCAGGCCAAGGCCTCGGGGCTCGTATACCACCCGAAGGATTCTCACTGGACCGACCGGGGTTCATTCATTGCCTACGAGCAGATATGCCGGCGGCTGGGGGAATGGTTCGACGACCTGCGGCCCCTGTCGAGCGACTGTTTCGAATTGAGCACGGGTAAGGAGGCGACCGATCTCAGCATGATGTTGGGTCTGGGCAAAGAGCTGGCGGGAGATACGGAGCGATGGGTCCCCAAGACGCCGTACGTAGCCGTCCACATGCCGTTGACACTCCCCGAGCCGTACGCGTCGAGCCGGGGCCTCGTGCCTGAAGACCAGGTTGCCCTGGAGTGCGAGAAAGGAAAACGCCGACTCCTGATGTTCCATGATTCATTCGCCGTGCGAGGCGGTCTGCGGGAGCACCTGGGCGAATGCTTCCGCCGCAGTGCGTTCACCTCCGCCACGCCGGATATGGAGTCGCTCGAGTTGTCGGTAGAACAGGAGCATCCCGACGTTGTGATCGAGGAGATGGTCGAGCGAAAGCTCAAGGATATTCCGTCCAGCCGCTCCGACGACGAGTAGCTATTCCTCGCCAATGCCGCCCGGCGGGAACCCGACCGGGCCTACCGGATCCTCTTCAGGTAGCCATTGGGGTTGAATGTCAGAAGGAATTTCTCGCGACTTGTGTCTATCACGAAGTTGGAGTTTGTCTTGAGGAATTCCAGGACCGCCTCCATGGGTCCCGGCCACTGCCCGGGTTTCACGGGATGGCCGCCGGTGATGCCGTCCTCGACCACAATGTAGCTGCCGACGGAGACCAGACCGCAGTAGCGCTCCAACTCGTTGAGCACGTGCTGTTTGGAGTGGTCCGAATCGAGCACGACCAGGACCGCATCGGTGCTCTTGATCGAACTTCGAATCTGCTGAAGCGTCCTGTTATCGACGGAGGAACCCTGGAGATATGTGATGCGCGGGTGTTGCGGCCTGTTGGGCAGATCCGCCACGTCTACCGTGATGACACGTCCCTTCCCGATCAGGTCGCACTGATGTGCCAGGAACAGCGCGCTTCCGCCCGCCCCCGTCCCGCACTCGATCACGACATCGGGGCGTACCTCAAAGAGCATTTCCTGATAAGTCCACAGGTCGAGCGGACACTTGTCGACGCCGACGCCGAACCAGAATGTGTTGTTCCAGATCCGCGGCCGCGAGTGATAATACAGCCGCGTGAAGCTTCGGATGATGAAAGGTCGCAACAGACGATCGATGATCTTCATAGGCCAACGCCTCGAATGGCCCGGGGGAACGCACCAGTGTAGACTCGCTGCCCGCTCAGCGTTCCTTCCAGACGACACCCTCGTATGCCCTGCTCACCCATCTTTCGGATCAGACTTCACATCGGCAGGGTCCCGCCGTTGTCCGGCCATCAGAACGGTCGTTGGGACAAAGACGTGCCGGTGCCCCGCAAGCCACCTCAGCAGGCCCATTCTCGACAGCAGTCTGAGGAACTCGGCCGCCATGCCGCGCACCGGGTGTCCCCGCCTGCGGTACTCGTTGAAACTGAAGAACACCTTGCCGAGGTCGCCGTCGAGCGCCCCGAACTCGCCCGGTCTTGCTGTCGCGGACCGGCATTCGTCCGGGGAAAACTCGACCTGCGGGAAGAGCATCCGGATGCCGTCGGGAGTGAATCGCCAGAGGTCATTCGGATAGTTGTGGATTTGCCATGCGAACGGCGCCGCGATGCACAGCCAACCCTGCGGTCTGAGCAAATGCATCAGGGTGTCGGCCATTTGGAACGGACGGTCGCAGTGCTCCAGGACGCTCAGACAGAAGATCGCTCCAAATCGCCGTCTGCCGAGACGCTCGTCGATGCACGCGAAATCCTGGGTCAGGTCCAACACGATATCGACGCCCGGCCCGGCCTCCATGTCCACGCCGATGTATTCACAATCCGATCCGAACAGGCATCGCAAGTCCTGGGTGGTTCCATAGTTCCGGGAGCCGACCTCGAGAAAAGGGCCCTGCAGACGCGCGGCAAGCCTTTCCACGAAGATCCGCTGATTCATGTCTCCCACGTGATTACAAACCTCCACAAAGGACCGACCGAACGTCCGAATTCCAGCGGTTATCATGCATTGCAGGGGGCAGTATAGCTGCCCGTCCCGACCGAGTCAAGCAGGCAGGCCGCGATCCTTCGCGGGCTCGCCGCCGTCTGCGCCATCGTGGGTTTCCCTCCCTGCGGCCCTTACCAGCCGGAAGACCTCTGGTCCACTCCCTGATCCTGGTTTCTCCCCGGCCCCGACGAAATCGATATCCAGCCGGTAACCCTCCTTGTATCTTTCGTTGAGCGCCTCCACTGTGTGTTCGTCCGTGCCCCAGTGGGCGTTCCGAGTGGAGGTATTGACCATATTCACCTGAATGGCCGTGGCGCAGACCTTCTGGAAGTAGGTGAAGCCTGGAAGCTCATCGCTGTGGGTTTGACACCAGCGGCAAACCCACGATTCGAACGTGTTCGGGCTGTAGAAGAAGCCGAACTTCTTGAGCAGCGAACGCGGTGACACAACCCGCGACCAGGCTCTCACCAATCCTGAATCCGGAGAGAAAAGTCTCTTTGCCAACGCACTGCTGCTCATGGTCCGCTGGACGATGTCCCTTACCAGGCAGGTCCGGTATACGGTGGAGCAAAGCTCGAACGGGTATCGGGTGTGCTTGGTCTGACCGTTTGCCCAACGCAGCCTGTAGACGGTCTCATTGCCGATGAGCACCTCATCGATTGCATCGCCATCTTGTCTCACCGTCTCCGGACCGAATCGCAGCGTGAAACCAAAGATGTCGTCGCCTGCTTCTGCAAACGTCTTCTCTACGAGTTCCCAAGGGAGGCCGTCGAAGAATGCCACGTCGTCGATCCCAAAGAGGACATACTCCGTGTCAACTCGGTCCAACACAGCGAGCGTGTCCCGATGAAAACTGGATTCACGTATCACCTCGATGTCCGGGAATTGGCGAAACACGGACTCGTATTCTCCGTCAAACAACTCCTCCTTGTAGATGACGAACATCTGCATCCACTCGCTTGGAAAAAACCTGTGCAGGCTCCTCAGATAGCCGTCCAACTGCAACGGCCTGTTCTTTGTGAACGTGATGTTTGTGAGCAGCTTTCTTTCCATCTGTGGCCTACGTCCAGGGGGCGCTGTAACTGCCTTTCTCCACGATGTCCATCAGATACCCAGCTATCCGGGAACAGTTGAATTGAGCGTGAACATGGAGCATTCCGGCCTGCGCAATTCTCTTTCTCTCATCTTCATGATCGAGATACCATTGGGATAGTTCGAAGAACTCGTCCATGCACTCAAAATACACCAGGTGTTCTTTGTCTCGATACAGCAGATCGCAATCAGGAAACCGGTTGGCAAGCACCAACGGCCCTCCGGCCAGGAAACGGGTCAGTCTGTCCGAGTGGCCCAAACGGATGCCGTCACAGGCATTCACGTTCACGGCGATTCGAGCCCCGCTGATCGCGTGCAGAGTATCGAATCCACGGACCTTGGGTCCGCCGCAACAGCCGTATACTCGGCAGTTCTCTTCCCGAGCAAGCTTGAGTACTAGCTCTCTCCGGAGCGCGTACCTCGCGTCGGCCTTGTGTTCCAGGGCCCCAATCCACAGGAGATCGGTCTTCCACTCGTCTCCGACCTCGTATCGACGGTCGATATCGGGATCGCAACACGGAGGCAAGAAAGCACACAGTCGCACTCCTGCATCCCGATAGTCTGTCAACCACTCACTGTCGTTAGTGGCCAGCATGATGTCAAGACACCGGGCGGTGTCGATCTTGCCCGGAATCAGCTTGGGCCACGGATCATCGTCATGCCCGACATACACGGCATTGGGAACCTGCTCTCTCAGTGATTCCAGCGAACGCTGATCCAATCCCTTCGCGAAAGTGACAATTACTACCTCAGGTCTGTATGCCACAGCCTGCTCTATCAGCATTCCATCCGCTTTATGCTTGTACAGCTTCAGTGAAAGCCCGTTGCTTCGGAACGGGGATACGGCGCGCAAGGCTCGCACGTAATTGAACTCGAGGACATCATGACCCTGCAGAATCAAGCCCTTGATCAACTTCCTGATCTGGCAGAACATCTTGATGCAATCGTAATTCACCGCAGTGATTACCAGAATTCGCATAGGGGTCTTCATGCCATCTTCACTCACGTCTGTCCACCGTCATCTCTCTGAGAACGCGGAGTCAATACTGCTTCAGGAAATGCTCGATCATCGGTCCCAACACGACCTTCTTCTCGTGATAACGCTCCTTGGTATTCACCAACTCAACCAGTTCCATGCCGTGAACACGGCAATACTCGGGGAACACGATGTCGCCCGCATTGGGCAGGAAACCGATACGCGTATTCAGAGCAGCAGCTTTTCTGTTGTCCTTGACAACGTGACTGTAGGCCTTCGACAATTGCAGAATATCAAACAAGAAGTCGTAGAATAGGATCACCCCCTCCAAGAGTTCGAAAGAGCCTCGATACTGCTTCTCTCCTATCAACAACCGCCCCCCGATCCCTATGCGTCTGACCGGATCGTAATCGTTCAGACCCACGGTTCCGATTCTCGTCCCGCCGTGGTTCTCAACAAACACAAACAACAGATCGTCGCTCGGCAAGTACTTCTGATTGTACCACTGGGTCTGCAGTTCAACGGTCAGCTTATAGGGTTGATTCAGATATCGGTTGATCTCCGGGTCATTTCGCCATTCGACGATCTTCTCGAAATCGCTCTGATTGATCCCACGGACTGTGACAGACGTACCGAGCAGAGCAATGCTTTTCTTAAGCATCTGTGGCTCCCAATAGACGACTCGCCGTGATGTAGCCAGTCAAGAGAATAGTCCGCAGCTCTCTGTGGAGTCGATTGTATCACACGGCATGGACACGTATCTACTCTTGGCCGGCGCATGCGCGGCGTCCCAAGATCCCGCGTCGGATTGCGTCTCTTCTTTGGCGCAGGCACTCGCGAACGTATTCGCTTTGTGTTTCGGCAAGTGCTGATACGATGCATTCAGGAGCAGAAGGGTTCAGTGCCAGCGCTCCGAGAATGAGTTCGTTGTCTGTCCCAGAGAGCTCCATGAGGCGCTCTCGTGGTGTTTCCGGGTCATTTGCCTGTCTGAACTCAGCACGTGTTACCACCATTCCGCGTCACCCCAACGAGCTACTGTCTCCAGCCTTCTGCGTTAAGCCTGTGTTTCCGATCCCAGAATGCACACCTCTGCGCCGCCCGAGCAATTCTACGACCGGTGACATGGTAGTCCACAGAGCGGCGGTCTGCAACAGATTTCGCCCGGACAAGAACACCCTGAGGTTTTGAGCGTGCTCGACCGCAGCAAGACGCCCACGTAGCTGAGTGCGAATGTGTTGCGGCCGAGGCGCGTCGTCCTTTTGGCCAGCTTGCGGATCTGCCAGAACACCTTTGTCGGGCTACAGTTCATGTGGCAAACGACGAGAATTCGCTTGGGAGCCGGCATTCATTCTCGCGGGCAATTGGAGAAGACCGCGGCGGTCCGGCCCGCCCCCCTTCTCAGTCGCTCCCGCCAGGGCACAGCGAAAGCCTTCAGTCGTCAACTCGCGGCCTCTCCAGCTCACGCACCCGCCCGGCCAGCTCCCTGGAAAACTCCAGAGCCGCCTGCCGA
>ENA-UPTA01002408-UPTA01002408.1-activated-sludge-metagenome-genome-assembly--contig:-NODE-2408-length-19390-cov-4.488958_pt1 | contig 19390 bp, 16 predicted proteins | sample MGYA00238184_ERZ773361 | MGnify/ENA primary metagenome ERZ773361 (study PRJEB29100, sample SAMN05720205) | activated sludge metagenome | isolation source: anaerobic digester from wastewater...
GCCAGCCCGACGGCGAAGCGAGGCAGCTTATCGGCGCGGGCGACTCGCCCCCATGTGCTCCCCCTGCTCTGCCGCCAGGCCCGCTCAAAGACCTCCTGAGGGTCCGCCCCCCCCGAGCGGACCTCCCGCGTGATGACCCGGCCGCCGCACTCGTGCAGCACCTGCATCTGCTCCAGAAGCGTCCTTGCCTGACTATCCCGCTCCAACTCGCGGTCGAGCACGCGCTGCTCAGCCGGCGAGATCTCGCCATCCAGCAGCTTGCCAATCAGTACTTCCAGCCTGTCGTTTGTCGCACTCATGTCTCGTGCACCTTCTGTTCACTGCACCTGGTCATTCCCCCGAAGGCGGGAATCCGCGGGCTCGCCGAATGCACGTGGTCCCCCACCTCCACGGGGATGACCCGTCGGTACCTGCTCCGGACTACTTCCGGCGACCTGGTTGCGGACCATCTGCCGGGCGCGAACCAGCCGGATTTGCATCGTCGTTATCGGCACGTCCAGCACTTCGGCCATCTGGGCATACGTCAACTCCCCCGAATGGGCCAGCACCAACACCTCACGGTACTTCTGGGGCAGCCCACGAACGGCCTCCAGCACCCGGCCACACAACTCCCTTCTCTCGATATCGGCCGCCGGGTCGCCTGTGTGAGCGGGCTCTTCGGACACGACCGCTTCGACCCTGCCCCGCCGGTAGTGCTGGATCGCCGCCCTCTTGGCGAGGATGGCCAGCCATGCCCGGAACCGCTCCGGCTCGCGGACGGTGTGGATCTTCGCAATCACCCGTACGCAGACCTCCTGCATGACGTCGTCCAGGTCCTGCCGGTTGGCGAGGATGCCGTAGACTAACCCCTTGAGCCAGCCCCAGTTGCGTCTCAGGAGCGTCTGCAGCGCCTCCTTGTCGCCCTGCCGGGCTGTGCACACCAGCGTCAGTTCGTCTTGCCCTGCGTCACTCATGTCGTCCCACACCATTATAGATGCTCCAGAAAGACCGCTCATACAGGAGTTGCACGTTTTCTTTGAGACTCTGGGGCAAGGCAGGCGGGGGAGCCTCGGCAGAGTACAGCGTTTTGTCGCATTTTTATGCGGGTTTGTGCTTGACGCCTTGCATGGGTTTGGCTTTACTGAGTTGGTGAATACGCCGGTGGTCCGCCGATAGGCCCAGGCGGCGGAGGCGGAGATTACCTGTGCGGGTCCGGCCCGGCAAGAAATGCGTTTGCAATGCGTAAGGAGGCATTAGGATGACAAGGATCGTTACAACCGCGGCTGTGATTCTCATACTGACCATCGCCATCGGATGTGAAAGCAACACGGGCCGCAGCCAGATGATGGCGCAGCGGACGAATCCGTACTCGGATACCGCAAGGGCCCCGCTGCCGCTGGCCAACCCCAGCTCGTCCAGCGAGATCGACCTCGTCGAGGAGATGATTGCGAATCGCCAGGCATATCGCCGTGGCCTGCAGGCCCTGATACAGCACTACGACGCCGCGGGCAATCATGAAAAGACCGTGTGGGCGCAGCAGGAGCTGGATGCCCTCGATCGAATCCCGATGTATCGATACATCGTCGAGGCGGAGGTCTTCCCCGCGACGCTCAAGGCATCGGAGCGAATCCCGGCAGCGGATGCACTGTACGAAGAAGCCGAACAGATCAGGAGGAAGGCAGGAATCCTGGTCCCGGATCTGCTCAAGAACGAGGATACGCTGCGAGTGGCCCTGGGCAAGTACGGCGACCTGATCCGGCAGTATCCCACGAGTGACAAGATCGATGACGCGGCCTACAGGATGGGGACCATTCAGGAGGTCTTCAACGACTTCCAGCTCGCGTTGCAGTACTACCAGAGAGCCTATCAGTGGGATCCCAGCACGCCGTATCCCGCCAGGTTCAAAGCTGCGAACATCCTGGACCGGAGATTGCGCCGTCGAGCCGAGGCCCTGGAACTCTACCAGGAAGCCATCATCAAGGAGGCTCAGTTCGACGAGTACAAGATCCCGGCCGAGCGGCGGATTCAGGAGTTGAGCACCTCCGGCACGAGGTAAAGCCGAGGGATTCACCTGGCGTCCAACGGGTCTGACGGCGTGTCAGACCCGTTTTCATTTGGGGCCCGTGTCACGTGTCCGACAGGATGAAAGAGAAAGTGGCCGAACTTGTCCGCCTGCACCGGGTCTTCGCCGGGGCCGGCGGGGTCCTGGTCGCAGTCTCCGGCGGCGCCGACTCGATCTGTCTGCTGCATATCCTCAGGACGCTGCAAGACGAAGGACACCTCCGAGCCAGGCTCGTCTGCGCTCATGTCAACCACTGCTTGCGGGGCGCGGCGGGGGACGCCGACGAGCAATCTGTCGTCGAGCACGCAGGTGCGCTTGGACTGCCCGTGCTCACGCGGTCCGTCGATGTTCGGGCCCAGGCCCGTGCGCAGAAGATGTCCGTGGAAACCGCCGGGCGGCAATTACGCCTCCGGGCCCTCGCCGAGATCGCGAGAGACCAAGGCTGTTCGTGGGTGGCGACCGGGCATCAGAAGAACGACAACGCCGAGACGGTCATTCATCGTCTGCGCCGGGGGACAGGTTTCCGCGGTCTGGCCGGCATCCGACCGATCCGCTTGCTTCACGACGACTTGTGGCTTGCCAGACCTTTGCTGTGCGTCACCCGCGACGAAATCGTGCGATATCTGCGCGAGCACAGTATCCCGTGGCAGGAGGATCACACAAACACCGACACCACCTACACGCGAAACTCCATCCGCCACAGGTTGCTTCCGTCGCTGCAAGAGGAATCGCAGGCCGACCTTGTCGAGGGCCTCTCGGACCTCGCGATGTCCGCGGGCAGACTCTACGACCGAGTTCGACAGGAGGCTGAGAGGGCGGGAACCGAGATCGCACAGACCGGCAACGGCGGGGTCCGCCTCGACGCAACCGGCTTGGCATTGCTGCCCGAGTTGATCGCAATGGAACTGATCCGGCAGGCACTGGTGAGCCTGGGCTCCGGCGAGCGAGATCTGACCGAACGCCACTACAAGAGCATCCTGCAACTGGCCCGGCGACGAGCGACAAACGAAGCCGTTTCTCTGCCGGATGGTCTCTCCGCTCGCTACGAAGCCGGCCAAATCGTCCTGACTCGCGTAACGTATCGCGCCCCCATATGTCACGGCACCGTCGCGAGGATCGGCGCGCAAACCCACATCGTCGCCGTCCCCGGCCGGACTCGATTCTGTGGCTATGAGATCGACGCGAAGGTCCTGCATCGAAACGAGATCAATACACACCAGTATGCTCACGACAGAAATCCCCTCACCGAACACCTCGACTGGGATCGGGTGAAACCACCTGTCGTCGTGCGGCCTCGGCTGGCGGGAGATCGATTCGAACCGCTCGGACTGGGGGCGACGAAGAAGGTCGGCAAGTTCCTGACGACAGCGAAGGTCCCCCACGAGCTGCGCCGGCAGGTAGTTGTCTTCGCCGATCAGGAGAGGATCGTCTGGGTGTGCCCCGTTCGGATCGCCGAACCCGTCAAGATGACGGAACAGACGCAACGGATTCTCGCATTGGAGGTTCGCCGCACATGAAGGCGCGAAGTGACGATGGCAGGCTCCACACGCCGGGAGTTCCTGAAGGCAGCCGCCGCTGGGCTGTTCGCGGCAATCCTCTCACGCCATCCCTCCACCCGAGGCAACGCCGCCGCGCAGAATCACAGGCGTCCGCGCAACATCATCTTGATCCTCGCGAACGACCTCGGCTGGACCGAGTTGGGCTGCTATGGCAACACGTTCAACGAGACGCCTCACCTCGACGAACTGGCCCGCGAGGGCATGCGATTCGCAGGGGCAATTTCAAGCTCACCGAGTTCTTCGACACGGGTGAAATCGAGTTGTACAACCTCGCCGACGATCGAAGCGAACAGCACAACCTCGCCGGCACTATGCCGGGTAGAGCCCGAGACCTGCTCGATACGCTGCACGACGGGCAGCATCAAGCAGAAGCCAAAACCTCTGCTACCGGAGAAGACTTATGAACGCCGATGACACGACCCGTCGCGACTTCCTGAAAACAGTTGGCCTGGGTACCCTGCTGATCAAGCCCTTCGCGTCCGCTCAAGGAACAGAGAACGGCCGGCCGAACATCCTGTTTTGCATCGCCGACGACTGGTCGTGGCCTCATGCGAGCATCGCGGGCGACAGGATCGTCAGGACGCCCACATTCGATGCTGTGGCCCGCGGGGGCGTGCTCTTTCAGAACGCCTTTGTCACGGCGCCGTCCTGCACGCCGTCGCGTGGTTCGATCGTCACCGGCCAGTGGCACTGGCGCTTGGAGGAAGGCGGAAATCTCTGGAGCACGCTGCCGGCCAAGTTCCCCGTCTATCCCGATCTGCTCGAACAGGCAGGCTATCACGTCGGCTGCACACGGAAGGGCTGGGGGCCGGGCCACGATCAGCCGGGCGGCCGGACCCGCAATCCCGCAGGACCGCAATTCAAGGACTTCCGGACCTTTCTGCAGGCCCGTCCGGAGGGGTCGCCCTTCTGTTTCTGGTTCGGGAGCACGGACCCGCACCGCGGTTATGAGTGGGAGTCCGGCGTCAAGAGCGGCATGAGGATCGAGGACGTCGAGGTTCCCCCGTGTCTGCCCGACAGCGAGATCGTACGCAAGGATCTTTGCGACTACTACCTCGAGGTCCAGCGATTCGACCGGGAAGTCGGCGAGTTGCTCGACCTGCTGCGAGCGACAGGCGAGATCGATCGCACGCTCGTCGTCGTCACGGGCGACAACGGGCTGCCGTTTCCCCGGTGCAAGAGCAATCTCTACGACGGCGGGACGAGGGTACCCTTAGCCATGCGATGGCCTGCCCGGGTGAAAGGGGGACGCGTCGTCGAGGATTTCGTCAGTTTGCAGGATCTCGCGCCGACCTTCCTGGAGGCCGCCGGTCTGACGCCCCCTGCCGCCATGACAGGCCGTAGCCTCCTGCACATACTCGTCTCAGACAGCGCCGGCCGGATCGACCCGGCAAGAGACCACATCCTGACGGGCAAAGAACGCCATGCGTGGGTCCGCAAGGGCGGCCTCGGCTATCCCTGCCGGGCTATCCGGACTCGCGATTTCCTTTACATCCGCAACTTCAAGCCGGACCGCTGGCCCGCCGGCGATCCCGTGGCCGGCGGCGAGCCCTACTACCCCAATCGCGGCTACGGCGATATCGACGACTCCCCATCGAAGACGTACATGATGGAACACCGGGAGGAACCGGACGTCAGAAGACTTTTCGAGCTGACCTTTGAAAAACGACCCGCAGAGGAACTCTACGACCTGCAGAAGGACCCCAACCAGCTTCACAATGTCGCAGCCGATCCGGCGTATGGGGACATCCGAGGAAAGCTTGCATCGACCCTCATGGCGGAACTGAGGGCCACGGGCGATCCCCGCGTCACCGGCGGCGGCGATGCATTCGACGGCTACCCCTACTACGGGGGCCGGCAACCGAAGAGCAGATGATTCGACCTCGCGAACGTCAGAACTCGCAGGCGCCGCCGACGCAGCCCCCGGAGTAGTCAATGTCGGCGGAGACAAGACCGGGTGGCTCAGCCTGTGCGGTCTCAGTTTGCTCGCTCACGGACAGGACCTGGTCGGCCCTGGAGCCGTATCGATAGACCGTGATGCCCTTGCACTTGAGCCGATGCGCCAGCAGATAGACCTCGCGAACATCCTCGACGGTCGCGTCGGCGGGCAGATTGATCGTCTTGGACACCGCGTTGTCCGTATGCTTCTGAAAAGCCGCCTGGACTTCGAGGTGTTGACGGGGTGTGACATCGAACGCGGTGACGAACAGACGCTTTACGTCGCGTGGGATGCCCTTGACCTTCGCGAGCGACGGATGCCTGGCCACCTCGGCCAGCAGCTCGCGGCTGTAGAATCCCCGCTCTCGGGCGATTCTCTCAAAGAGCGGGTGACTCTCAAACAGGCGCGTGCCCGACAGGACGTTGCGGACGAAACTGACCGCGAAGAGCGGCTCGATTCCGCTGGAGCAACCGGCGATGATACTGATCGTACCGGTCGGCGCGATCGTGTTGACGGTGGCATTGCGGAGCCTGCGTCCGGCCTTGGCATGGATCGACTGGGCGAAGTTGGGAAAGACGCCTCGCTGTTTTGCGAGTTCGGTCGAGGCGACGAGCGACTCTCGTCGAACGAATCGCATCAGCTTGTCGGCAAACGTCACCGCCTCCTTCGTGCCGTAGGGAATCCCGAGCCGGATCAGCAAATCGGCAAATCCCATCACGCCCAGGCCGATCTTTCGATTGCCCCGTGCGGCGGCCGCAATGGATTTGAGTGGATAGCGATTGACGTCGATCACGTCATCGAGAAACCGAACGCCCCAGTGAATTCGGTCGCGCAGCTTGCTCCAATCGACGCCGGCGCTGCCGACAGCCTTGCCCGCACCGGCGTTGGTCGTCATCTTGTCGAGGTTGATCGAGGCCAGGATGCAGCTTTCGTAGGGCAGCAGCGGCACCTCGCCGCACGGGTTGGTCGCTTCGATCCGGCCGAGGCTCGGCGTCGGATGGTGCCGGTTGACCCGGTCAAGGAAGATCAACCCGGGGTCTCCCGTCCGCCACGCAGCGTTGACGATCAGATCGAACAGGGCGCGGGCCCCCACCCGCCTCTCGCTCTTTCCGGTGCGCGGATTCACCAGATCGAACGAGCGGTTCCTGGCGACGCCACTCATGAACTTGTCCGTCACACCGACCGAGAGATTGAAGTTCCGCAGAGCGTCGGAAACAACCTTCGCCTCGATGAAATCCACGATGTCGGGGTGGTCGCAGCGGAGCACGCCCATGTTGGCCCCGCGGCGCCGGCCGCCCTGAACGATCACTTCCGTCGCCTTGTCGAAGATCCCCATGAACGAGAGCGGCCCCGAGGCGCGGCCCTTGGTGGAACTGACGAGATCGCCTCGGGGACGAAGCCGGGAGAAACCAAAGCCGGTGCCGCCACCGGTCTGGTGAATCTTCGCCATATCAGCCAGAGCCTCGAAGATGCCTTCGACCGAATCCTCCACGGGAATGACGAAACAGGCGGCAAGCTGTCCCAGGGGCGTGCCGGCGTTCATGAGGGTCGGCGAATTCGGCAGAAACTCGCCGTTCCGCATCATCCGGTAGAATGTGTCTTCCGCCTCGTGCCGCCGGGCGTCCGAGCCATAGCCGGCCTCGGCCCGGGCGACGTGATGCGCCACACGGCGGAACAGCTCGCTCGGCGTCTCGATGATCCTCCGGGACTCGTCCTTGAGCAGGTATCGCTTCCTGAGCACTTCGACGGCGTTGACGGATAGTTTCAGGTCGTCCTTCAATCCGAGCGCGGACTTTGTGAGCCGGACCTGGGACCGACTCTCTCGATAGAGGATGTAACCCTTTGCGATGCGGCTGTAACCCTCGGACATCAGCGTCGCTTCGATGATGTCCTGGATGTCTTCGACGCCGGGAGTCCTGCCCGCGTACCGCCCAACAAGCTCCCCGACCACCAGTCGCGTCAAGCGCCGGGCAATTCCCTCGGCCCGCCTGTGATCCTGCAGCGATTCCATCGCCGCCCGCTGGATCGCCCGCTCGATCTTGGAAGCGTCGAATCCGACAATCGATCCGTCGCGTTTCCTGACTCCACCGATCGCCGACCGCGTCATCCGCATGGCCCCACCCCATCAGAATCGATTACGACACGTGGACTCCGCACGGACACCGACACACGTAGACAAATGCAGGTGGGAAGTTCAACGGAACGAACTTCAACCTCACTTCGGAGAAGTGCCGCCTCAGGTCCCTGCCCACGGCCGTTGTGTACTGCAGTTGTATAAAGTGCCCGGATCGGCCGGCGATGGCGAGGATCGCCTCTCTGGCCTTGCTATCGAATAGCGTCAGGGGCAGCCCCGAGACGATGCAATCAGGCTGATCCACGTATCGCTCGCAGTGAACCGCATCGTCGTTGACGACCTGGAGCCGGGGATCCTCAATCCTCTCCAGACACCGGCAAAAATCCTGATTGATCTCGAAAGAAGTCAGGCAGGCGTTCCTGGGCAATCGCCTCAGGATTTCTCGTGTCACCGGCCCAGTTCCCGCCCCGAACTCAACCACATGGACACTGCCGTCAATCTCCTCGGCCATTTTGACAGCCAACGTCCGACCGCTCTGGACAACCGTTCCGAGTTGCTTCGGGTGGCGCAGGAACTGCCGTGCGAAGCGAAGACCGTTCATATCGCTGCCTCCATCAAATCAGCGACAACAAGACGGCTCTACCATACGAGGCCGCTGCGGCAAGCGTCAAGGGATTTCGCCAATTTCGGTATCAAGAGTATCTTAGAGCCGGTTTTCTGTGAAGATGCTTGACGCGAAGTACGATGTACTCTATAAAACCTGCGTGGGGTCCCGCAGGGAGTCTGTCGCAGGAAAGTGCACTACCTGACAGTCCTATAACGTTGATGCGATAAGGAGAATTGCGGTGGATAGGTCGAAGAAGCTGGGAATGGTAATGGTGCTGGCCTCGATCAGTCTGATCGCCGGCTGCTTTGCGTCCAATCCGGAGGATATTCAGGCGTTCGTGAAGCCTTACGAAGTGAACGTTACCGCTGAGAACTACACCGTGCAGCCGCCCGATGAGATCGAAATCCATTGCACGCAAATTGCTGAGCTCCACATGCAGCGCCAGCGCATCCGGCCGGACGGCAGAATCAGCTTCGAGGTGATCGGGGAGGTGGATGTCGCCGGCAAGACCGCCAGGGAGATCTCCGACGCCATCAGCAAACGCATCGAGGAGATGTTCTTCCTTCCCGGCGAGCACCGCGTGGACGTTCGCATAGCAGTCTTCGCCAGCAAGAGCTACTACGTGGTCGGTCAGGTCGTCCGACCGGGTCCGCGGATCTACACCGGGCGCGACAGCCTGTTGGCGGCACTGGTCTTGGCTCAGCCGAATAACATGGCCTGGGAGGCGCGCATTCAGGTGGTTCGTCCCGCCGCCCGAGACGATGAGGAACCACGGATCTTCGAGGTCAATTTCGACAAGATGGTGTCCCGTGGCGATACACGAAAAGACGTATTGCTCGAGGAGGGAGATATCATCTACGTTCCGCCGACGATTCTCGCGGCGGCCGGTATGATTCTTGAGGAGTTCATCAGCCCCGTGGCCCGAGCCTTCTACGGTGCGTATCTGGTTCAGAACCCGCCGGGAACTTACGAAGGCGGCTACTCCCCCACGGCCAGCCGATACTGATAGCATGCATGGGAACGCACCAACTGGCGTAGAGATGGTCCTATGAACGCGCGGCGAACCCTCAGGCTTATTCACCTGCTGAGCACGATCTGGTTCATGGTCTGCGTGGGGTATATCCTCGTGCTGGCCCTGCACCAGGCGGGCTTCCACTGGTGGATCATCTTCTCCCTCTCGGGTCATTCGGCGGTTGCGGTCTTCCTTCTGATCAGTTTCTACTTGTTCGCCTTGTTTCGCGGCGTCGGTGAATCCCAGCAGATCGAGGTCGAGCATCCTCTCACCACGACGAGCTACTACATGGCTTTCTATGTGGCGGCCCCCCTGTTGGGCGGACTGGCAGGCACGTTTGGCATGGCTGCCGGCGAGAATCCCCCGGTCAGCTTCTTCTTCGGCGTGGCAATGGGAACCCTGGGCACAACATTCGCAGTGTGGGTTGTTGTCGATCCGGCCGCCGGGCTCGCCGAGATGTTCCTGCCCTCCAGCCGCAAGCACAGACTTGAACGACTCGCCCAGGTAGAGGCCCAACGACGGACGCGTCAGGAGAAACGCGAGCAATTGCTGGCAGAGGCCTTCGCACGTGAGGAACAGGAACGGCGGCGATGGCAGCAACGGCTGGAGCCGCACGCCGAGAAACTGGCGGGACTACTCGCGGAAGATCGTCGGGATCCCACACTGGTGGAACGGGAGGCAGTCGAAATCGGCGCCAATGCATGGCATCTCGGCGGGCTCAGTTGCATGCGGCAGCTTCGCGACATGACGCTCGCGATTTGTGGACAGGCCCCCGATCACGGCGTGGCATCCGACTGCATCTCCAATTGGTGGGATGGAATCGGTGATTGGAGAAGACCTTCGTTCCGATAGGAGCGTGGACGTAGGAAGCGGATCACATCCGTGCGATCCTGCTCCCTACCATCCGATTCACCGTCGCCCTGACCTCATGATGAAAAGCTAACAACACAGGTCATGTTCTACAGCACCGTTCGCCTCTTGAGCCAGCCGATCACACCTAATCCGAAGCTGCTCAGGAGTACCGCGCCGGGAGCCGGGACAGGTGCCCTCAGGAGCACCAGCATGTCCTGAGCCCGTCCGTTGCGGTCCATCAGGTTCAGGACGCCGACAGAACCGGTTGTCGTCCAGCCGGACCCTTGGGCCAATGCAACGAAAGTCTGGCCTTCCGGCGTCAGTGCGCCAAGCGTGTCATATCCCGCCTCGTATTCGAGGTACCAGATCGCTTCCTGCAAGTTCTTTGCCGAAATCCCCCTGGCATCCCCTGGCTCAAACGTGTAGCCGACCAGAGTCTGGGCACGGAACTCGGTATACAGATAAGCCGCTTCCGGCGAGATCAGGTCGCCGCCGTCCGGGCCGGCGGCCTCGCCGGGCCAGCGGGTTCCACCCCCGATAGCCTCATCATTCACAGCGGCCAGATACGTCTGGCCGATGGTGACGTGCTCGGGCATTTCAAGGCAAAACGACTGGAACGGCTCACTCGAACCGATCAATGCGGCGAGTTCCAAATTCGGGGTGAGCATGTACTCGCCGCCAAGGGGGGCAAAGGGATAGGTATCGGCCAAGCGGCCAATCGTCACACTGGGAGCCGCCGCCGATACGCCTGTTGCCAGCAGGCAGAGGGCAAGCGCCACTGAAAACCGTTTCATCTTTTTCTCCTTACTCGTGCCAGTAGAAAGGAAATCAAGGATCACTCCATTTCATCCTGAATCATCCGGTCTGGGCGAGGGGGAGGACGAGCCAAGCTCACGCGCTCCACAGACACAGACACAACAGGAGCCGTCGAACCGATCCTACCCAGTCCGGGCACTCCCAAATCGCCTCGCATGGCATGGGCCTGAGGCGGTAGACCCTTTGAACCATGACCGTCACGCGGACCCATCAGGAACGAGTACCTACGACATGGTCCGAAAACAACGCCCTCCGAAAAGCGGAAAGGCCAAACGCAGTAGCACACATGGTGACAGGGAACGTGCCGTAGGGGACGCTCCGGTCCGCGATTGTCCGGTTGGCCGGGATTGACACGATCAAGCTGCGTGACACCGGCTCGGGCCAGACGCGCTGCGCTGCCGCGGCTGCCGGTCAGAACGCATAGACACAAGCCCATCCAGATTCGCCGGTTCTTCCATACGGAGACACACACGAAGCCAAAGAAACCCAGACATACCGCGCCAGGGCCATCGGGAATTGCCATGGCAAACGGTGCTGAATGGGAATTGCCTATGCCGCGAGAAATGGGCCGGGCGTTCTCAGACCCCTGAAGCATCCCGAGATCAAAACCACAGGGACACATCGGAAGACAATAGGATAGATGGGCGACACAGGCAGCGTCAGTGGACGCACCCCGTGCTACCTCACTTCCGAACACACCGATTCCACGACATAGAACGGTGATCCAGGAAAAGAGGACAAGCAGAACTCGAACTTCCCTGCCCACACACATCTCCCCGTCTCCTTACGGTTCGCCCACATGGGCCCGTCGGCCGGATAGTCTGCCACCCCACCACTCTCTCAAGGGATGGCCTCCCCCATGCGCCAACAGTCATTCGGCTGCATCGTAACACATGACCATCGACTGTCAAGGCAAAAAACGCGAGAAAAGTCCAATTGCACGATTTCGCACACGCTGAATCCCCTGTGTGACAGGTTGTCACGGAATGTCGGGACGCTCCGTCACGCGGCGATCTGCACTCTCTGCTCACGCTGTCGTTCTGCGCGCCGCGGCGCCGGCCAGCCACTCCTTCATTCACCTCCAGCCCTCACATGCGGGCTTTCATACTCTCACCCAATGCCGCCTATGCAAGGGCCGAAACAACACCCGTGGTCACCCGACCCTCACACATGTGTGTATACAGCGAAAACGGAAGGCAGTTCAGAAAACGCGAGATAGCCGCGTCACTCCACGTCGGGAGAAACTCCGGAGGCGTGCCTGGATACAGCACGGGCAATCCTGTTGCCCGCGCCGGGACGAACGTCAGATTCGCTGTTGCCGCCGAACTCCGGAATCCTTTACAATCGTGGCTCCGCTGCGGCGGAGAACGGCGACGTTGTGCGAAGACCACGAGCGCGTCCGTTGCTCCGCAATGATGGACTCGGTCTTCTCGAGGTGCAACATGGAATTCGACGTAGGGCCAGGAGGCGCGTTTCGCTACTGCCCGAAGTGTGCGGCGGCGGCCATGCGGGTGATAAGCGCCAAACTGCTGCGGTGTGAGGCGTGCGGATTCGAACTGTTCATGAACCCGGCGGCGTCTGTGGCGGGCGTGATCGTGGATAGGCACGGGCAGATGATCGTGCTGATCCGGGGGAAAGAGCCGGGCAAAGGCGGGTGGGACCTGCCGGGCGGGTTCGTCGATCCGGGCGAAACCGCCGAGGAGGCCCTTCGGCGGGAAATCCGCGAGGAGGTTGGTCTGGAGGTGACGGCCATGCAATACCTGGGTTCATGGCCGAACATTTACGAGTATGGGGGCGTCCGTTATCGAACACTGGACTTGGGATTCATGTGCGAAGCGGCCGGAACAGAGCACGCCAAGCCAATGGACAGCGAGATCGCTCAGGTGCTGCTCCTTCCTCCGGAGAAGGTGGATCTCAGACAGTTCGCATTCGCCTCCGTCGGCCGGATCGCGGGAGAATACCTGCGAGGCAGGACCGCCTGAGCAGATCGGGAGTCGCGCACGGGTTCAACGCCGAATCAGACGCGATCTCACCGAAGCCACGGAGGCCAGCTTGGACTGACAGCGCAATTTGCGGCGAGGAAGAAACGCCGCCCGTTGGTGAACTGCTGGCCGCTCCTGCATCCGCCGGGCAGCGGTCCGCGGGCAGATTGGCGCTCAGGTTCGCCCATCAACGCCGAGACAGAAGCGCCCGCAGTTTCTCCCGAGCATCACCTGCCGCCGGGCTGGCCGGAGGGCGGGTTCCGCCTGAAGCGCTCGATCTGGGCTGTGATCCGGGCAACGAGTTGGTCGTTGCCGGCCGATTGGGCGATCATGAGTGCCTTGTCCAAACCCGTGAAGGCCTTCTCCATCTGGCCCGTCTCAGCGTAGCTCACGGCTAAGCAGAGGAGCGCATCGGCGTTGCTTGCATCGCGTTGCAGAATCCGCTCGAGATGGGCGATGGCCTGGTCGTGTTGTTTCAAGCGGGCCAGAGTAATCGCGAGGTTAAAGCGGATTGCCGCGTTGTTGGGGTCGAGGTCCACCGCCGTGGCCAGATGCGGAACGCCCTCCTGGAAGGCCCCTTTCCTACACAGCGAGACTCCCAACCCGCCCTGTGCAAGGCTGTGCTCCGGCATCAGTTCCACGGTTCGGCGGTAATGCTCGATGGCCTGATCTGTCTGGCCCTGCTCGTCCAGGGCCAAGGCGAGATTGTAGTGCGCCTCGTAGTCCTTGGGTTTGAGCTGGACCGCCCGCCGCCAGTTCTCGATTGCCCGTGGCTTGTCGCCCCGCCGGTACATCGCAACACCGAGGTTGAAGTACGCTTCCGCGTTGTCTGGAGCGATCTGGAGCGACTTCTGCAGATGGCCGACGGCCCGATCCAACTGCCCCTTGGCCATGCAGACGACGCCCAACTGCGTGCGAATCTCGGCCTCCTGCGGCTTGAGCTTGGCCGCTTTGGACAAGTGGTCGATCGCTTCATCGTACTGCCTCAGGCCAAACGTGGCCAGCCCGAGATAGTAGAGCGCATCGGCATTCTCCGGGTTCAGTTCCAGCGCCTTGCGCGCTTGGCGCTCGGCACCGTCGTAGTCGTTCGACTTCAGGAATTCCCACGCCGCACGGGCGTACGAGAGATCGTCGATGAACTGCTCGCGGATACGCCGGATCGCAACGGGTGAGGCGTTGACGAATTCCGGGATATTGGCAGCACGGTCAGGCGAAGTCAGGTGTTCCAGGACCACAGGCGGGGTACTCTCCCCGTTTTCGTCGATATGGGTCAGGTAGAGCCGGGTATAGGCGGAGTCCGGCTTGCCCGAGAAGACAAGCCAGCGACCGTTCGGAGAGAAGCTGTGCCAGGAGTTCATGCGAGTTGTGTTGGCCCGCAGCCGCCGGGCCTGGCCCCCCTCGGCCGGGATGACGTAGAGTTCGCTGTCGGGCTGGAGGAGCATGTAATTCGCCGCCCGGCAGAAGACGATCCATTTGCCGTCGGGCGAATACCTCGGAAAGTAGTTGCTCAGACCGTTGAAGGAAGCCCCGGCAAGCGGCTCGGGCGTGCCGCCTCGGCCCTCGTTGAAAGGGATTCGATAGAGGTCGAACTTGAACGGCTTGCCCTCTTCGAGGAAGACGCGGCATTCCTCCGGGCTCAGGAGCACCTTCTGCGGCCCGCCGGGAGTGCGGAGACTGTACGCCTCCGTGGCGGCGAAGACGATATACCTGCCGTCCGGGCTCCACGTCGGATTGCTCTGGACCAGACGCGGAACATCGGCGCCCGGCAGCGACTGGAAGGTCCCGGCCTGCCGGTCGTAAATGCAGAGAATCCCCTTGACCGGGAAGAACAATTGCGAGAAATCGAGGTCGGGCTTGGGGACAAAAACGGACTCGTCCTTGACCGTACTCACAACATACCGGCCGTCCGGCGAGACCTGGGAGAGCAGGCCATAGGTGACCTGCCCATCGGCACGTTTGTAGTCGCCCCACGTGATGATTGTGCTGCGGTCGAGCGTCATTTGTTCCTGGATCGGCACAAGGGCGTAGGAGCCCTTGTCGTTGGCGTAATCCACATCCATGCCCAGCACGCCGGCGTCGGCCGAGAACGAATGGCAGTTCCCACACACAGGCAGCTTCTCGAGCACGATCGGCGGAGGCTCCAGAGATGAAATCGCCCCAAACCGCCACCGGATGCGGGACGGATCCCGGACGGCATCCGCGAAAGGCAGGTTCACCTCGCGATAGAACAGCGGCGCCCCCACCGCATCCGACGATGTGAAGATCGCAACACGCCCGACCGAGAGGATTCGTGGCGGCGCCTTGCGATCGATCCCGACGACGGTCACAACCGCTCGCTTCTCGACAGATCGCTTCTTGATATCATTCCAGACCGATGCCTCAGGCCTCCACTCCGGCTTTTCGACGAAGGCGTTGATCCGCCCCTCGCCGTCGGGAAGCTCAACGGAAACCAGCCACCGGCTGGACCCGGGATCGTCGTCCTTCCAGCGAAATAGCGGCGAAGGAAGCTCGCGAGGAAAAAGCGTTTCGTTGAGCGGGTATACGATCTCCAGTTGGCGCGCCTGTGTTGCGTCAGCCAGAGCGGCCAATACCTCCCCCGCGCCCGTCGCCCGAACGGACAGAATCAACAAGCAGGCAGCCGCCAGAACCACCGCCGCGACTGCCGCGATCAGGAGGTTGCGAACCGGTCTTCCCATGGGCCCTTGCACACACCGTGAAAACACCGTCTACATATTCAGATCATAACAGAATCACCCCGGCGGCGGCAACAGACACGCACCTTTTTGACCCGGTTCAGGCTGTTTCCATCACGAATGCGTTCGTGCCGTCGGCGAACTTGCGGATGCACGCATAGGTGCATCCGGCGCCGCCCGGGAACACGAGCAGTTCGATCTCGTCCCCTTCGAAGACCTCGGCCAGGTACGTCATCTGGATCGAGTGAATCTGCGGCAGGCTGCCCAGCTTCTGTTGCACGGCGTCGAACGCCCAGCGAACGTATTCGGTGTTGTTCACGTGCCCGTTGAAGTCGAGGGCACTGAACGGGACGCGGAGCGTGCCGACCGGCGTGTATTCCTTGAGCGGCTGGAGTCGTGATAGGCCGGTGGCCAGGGCCTTGGGGCCGCCCGCCGGCAGATTCAGGTCGAGCCGATCCAGGTTCTTGGGTCGGCTACTGCACTTATCGAGGATCATCCAATCACTCGAAGCCCGGAAGAACTCCAGGCCGTCGGGAGAGCGACCGGTGAACTCACGAGATGCGGTCAGTCGCGTGCAGCCGCTCGGCCAGGTGCGGACGATCATCTGATCCTGCCACTTCGGCGCCCGGGAAAGGTCGATTCGCAGATTGACCAGCACCCAGAGGCCATTTCGCCGCTCCAGATCGTGAAACCCCAGACCAAGCTGCTCGGCGTGGCACGCGGCGGCCTCTTGAAGATACTGCATCAGCGCGCTGGGCTTGACCGTCCCATCAGGCCGGCAGTCATGCATTTTCACGACGAAACAGTCTTCTCTGGGGCACACGATGCTGCATCCTTCCGATGTGCGACACGGTCTCCAATTCGCAAAGGCCGCCCATTATGCCGCCTGGCGGCGACAAGAGCAAGACGCGACACGGCCTACAGAGCCGAACCGACACTCACACATCATTGCGAGTCGGGTGCGATTCATGTTTGTAGGCAGGTCCTTTCAAGCCTTGGGCATCGACCCTGTCATGCCTGCGCCAGGCAGGAATCCACAAACCGCAGGACCCGGCACACCATGGACTATGGATTCCCGCCTTCGCGGGAGTGACAAAGCCAACGTCGAACGGGACAATTCAGAGCCAAGCAAGATCTACCTACAAACGTGAACCGCACCTTTGTGAAGTTTCCTGCAATGATTTTTCTTGACAGGATCGTCGCCCGTGTATATAAATCGTGTATATGTCGGCCACGGTGGGTGGAAGACCATCGTGGGAGAAGGGCTGGACGACTGTAGCGGGGCAGTAGGAATTCCGGGCCGCAAGGGATTGCAGTGACAGGAATACAGGGAGGAGCCTACGGAGAGAAACCCGCTGGAAGCGATGGGGCAGGGGAACAACCCACATGTGGTCACGTACTCCTTCGTGGTGTGTTGTCACACTACATCCCGCCGACAGGCGTGAGCACGGCGGCCGGAGGGCCGCGAATCATCCAGGAAGGGAATGATTGGGGGAGCAAGGAGGTGGAACATGGTTGCGGCAGTTGTTGTGTAGAAGGGTGATAGACCACATCGGTCGAGTCTTTGGTAGACAGAACCAGATACGCAGGGCTTGCTGTGTGCCATAAGGAGTGAGGATTCTCTCCGTGGTCCGTTCGGGGATGTATTGCGCCTCCATAAATGAGGCCGTGATGTGTCGTACGAGGCGAAGTTCTATACCCGCATGGGCGATGACTGGCATTCGTGCACGGGCATCTCGTCGGAGACGCGTGGAATTGATGCCGAAGGCCGGGTATCCCAACTGAGCACACAGCGGCAAGAGTGCAAGGAAAGGTATGGAAATGAAGAAAACGTTCTTGGTCGTTATGCTGACTGCTGCCGTTTGTCCCGGCCTGCTTCAGGCGACCCCCGCCTCCTATGTGGGCAAGCTCGCTTGCTGGGGAACCAGTGCGGACGGCAGTCTGTCCGTGAGCAGCGTGGGGCCGTATGCGGGATGGTTGTCTTCGATCACATCTGTGGGCTGGCAGGTGGATAACATAGCCACGCCGGGCCTATGGCACTACACGTACACCATCAAAGTCCACGGCGGAGGCGACCTGTCCACAGACATTCAGTGCGTCATTATCGAGACGACACCCACGTTCTCCTGGGACAACCTCGATTCCGTGACGACCACGCCCGCTGGATGGCTTTCCAGCACCCAAATCGATACGTTCAAGCGGTCGGAGAATGTGGACCTGCCGAGTAACGTCTATGGCATTATGTTTTGCACAAGGGCCGTCGATCCGACGACACTGACAATCAGCTTCGATTCCGACCGTGCGCCTGTATGGGGCGACATGTATGCCAGGAGCTTCACTTTCGACGGGCAGTACAACACGTTGTACAACAGTGGATGGGAATACAATACCGACGACAACGATCCGACCGATCCACCGAGCAACGGGAGTATTCTGGACCACGTCCTTGTTCCAGGCAGCCAGAGCACCGGGCACGGTGAAATCCCCGCGCCCGGGGCAATGCTGCTGGGCACAGTGGGCGCGACCTTGGTCGGATGGCTGGGGCGCAAGCGACGGCTCTGAGCCGTACACACGAGAATGAAGAGGCATCGAGAACCGCGTGGAGCAGGTGCGGCCTTGTCTCGGCGAGGCAGTTGTCCCCCGGACAAGTGCAGGGTATGGTTTGCCCCCAAGCCGCCCTGCCACGTCATTCTACTCGGATGGAGAAGTCGCGCGAGGCGCAGACCGACGACCGCCTCCTGACCGTCTCTTGCTTTCTGAACGTCGCTGTGCATCGGGGTGGCTCGGGGCATCCCGAGCCACCCCCAGTGCACGCTATGGGTCGATGCGCCATGTTCCAGCGCATCCGAGGGACAGAGGAATCAGGACCGGGCCAGTTCACCCGGTCCCGCTGTCCAATAACACTCTGCTTACAGAGCACGGTTCCGGCGAAGCCAGCCAACGAGGCCCGCACCCAGGCTGCCCAGGACGATGGCGCCGGGAGCAGGAACCACGGGTTCTGGCCCGGGCGGGGTACCCGCCTCCGCCTTGAACGCCTCGGCGTTCCCGACAACCGTCAACCGAAGAGTGCCCGTCAAGCCGCCAACGCCGCTCAAAGGCGTCGCGACCTGGACGGAGCCGCTGATCGGGGCGGTAATGGTCGCGCCATCCGCCGCGTAGAAGGCCGTCACATCGGAATCGGAAATGCCGCGGCCTACGATCTCCAGCGTCACCGTGACATCTCCAGACGCCCAGTCCCCGACTATGTCGGTGAGCAGCTCGGGGTCGATCGTGTAGTCCACGGTGTAGACCGTCTGATGAACTGCCATACCCGTCGAGACCCAGCCAATCGACCAATCTCCACCAAGTGCGCCCGTGCCCGGTACGCTGACGCCGTCGGCCACGGTATCCAGGGCGTACGCCAGATCCCACGTACCGAGGTCACCCGGCGACGGGGACACGAACTGGGGCTTGTAGCCGGTCTGGCCGATCGACCCGCTGACCATAAAATGAGTGGAAGAAGCATAGCCGGCCGAGGTCAGTCCGAAGACCGCCGCCGCAACCATGCCATACAAGAACAATCTTTTCATCTCTTCATCTCCATGCTACTCAACACTGCTTCTCTCTTCCGGGCTTGGAAGCCCATTCGACGACGCCTACGCGGACGACCGTCACGACGAACGCGCCTTCTATTATGCCTTGCATCTTCCTGCTACGGGGAGCACCCGGGTCTGCAGCGTGAACCGTTCCGACATGCCCCGAGGCATCCAGCCAAGGAGACGTGCCCGCCGGTCGGACCCACGCCGGGACCGGCAACCGCTACACATTGCGCGAGG
>ENA-UPTA01002409-UPTA01002409.1-activated-sludge-metagenome-genome-assembly--contig:-NODE-2409-length-19388-cov-8.206848_pt1 | contig 19388 bp, 19 predicted proteins | sample MGYA00238184_ERZ773361 | MGnify/ENA primary metagenome ERZ773361 (study PRJEB29100, sample SAMN05720205) | activated sludge metagenome | isolation source: anaerobic digester from wastewater...
GGTTATTGTACCCGATTTTTGGTGTCCGTTAAAGTGGGGTTATCTCATTGTGTCCCCACAATTTACACAATTTCTTAAATTTATTCTCCTTTACGGCGCAACGAACTCCTCGGGGTCCCGAGGCTGCCGCAGGTGCCGGGAGGGCCGCCGCAGAGAGCTGTTAGATGACTCATCCTTTATATCCCGCGGAAAAAGAACCGATAATATTATTTAATTCTTTAGAATATATAAGCTCAAAACCGCCGTCCATGATTTTAGGTTCATGAAAATACAATAAAACATATTCCCCCAAATCTTTTACTGCGTAAAGCACATAATCTTTCGCAGTATTTATCTTTGAGTAATTTATATATTTGTTCGCCTTTTCCAGAATTACAGAATCCATGTTTCCGGCATTTTCATAATCCTGTTTTTCTAAAGATATCTTCAGGGCGTTTTGAGGGTCCAATTTATAACCGGGGATTTCGATGACAACATCGATGTTTGTATAGGATTCATCGTAAATCGCTTTCGGATCTCTCGCGAAGAAGTCATCCGTAGCGCTCGAAGCGGATACCACTGCGAATAACGTCAGGAATATAAATAGCAGATATTTTTTCATTTGAGTTCGTCCTCTAACGTGCGGGCAACTTGCCGGGCGCGTCGTTTTGCACGGTCAAGTTCACCCTCTGGTTAAACACTCTTACTTTTTGCCTTTCCCTTTCGGTACACCATCGGGAGCACCAAGCGGCACAAGAATTTCCTCCAGCCTAACAGTTTGAATGCTTTTGGCACAAGGCTACTGCCACACTTTGAACATATAGATGCATACCATGAAAAAGGTGTACCGCAGGAAGGGCATGACCATTCTTTTTTTTGAGAATCAAGCCAGTGGTCAACACCGCCGCGTTTTACAGCATCCAGGCTGGCCTCCGCCTCATGAATGTGAGGGAGAAATTTTGCCGCCCCTTGCCACTTTCTATAATTTTTACATGGATAATCGGGACAGTCGATACAATACTCGACGTTTTTTTCACGCGCACAGGGACGGAGAATACAAATACGGCAACCATAATACACATTATCGGATTTGCAGCCGCCGCAAGATAGCTCCTCCTTCGGCACGCTTCCAAGACATGCAGCAAACTCATCAGTGAGACCAGTTTTTCCACACATAGCTATTGAGCAAGCGCCACAGTATATTCCGCAATATGTCTCGGGGTTAAACCCATCCATTTTTCACCACCTTAATACATTGACATATATTCAATTAACGGCCTCCCGCGATATGTTTAACGATGGACATCAGCCAGAGGCGGGCGCCTTTTCCTGCCGATTGGCTGCATTGACTCGTTATGTGTCTCTTTTATTCTTTCTGTCCAAAGACTGTATCAACGGTTGTCCGCACCTCGTCAAGCCATTGCTTCCGCTCACGTTCCGCACTTGTGACAACGACGCTGAACGTGCGACGATGGAAAGTACTGACGCCGCATAAACCAAAAACACAGTTTCGCCATATGGTCTCAAGCGGGTCTCCAAATGTTTGCTGTTCCCTTTTCTGCATAGTGTTTGACGTGTTAAAAACTATGGCAGCTTTAGCAGATAGCAAACCCTTCGGAATGCCTTCACCGGAATCTCCTTCCAAAAACTCGTAAGCTATCCCGGGACGAATAACGCGGTCAACCCAGCCCTTCAGTATCGCAGGAGGCTGCCCCCACCAGTTAGGGTGGACTACAACGATACCTTCCGCCTGTTGAATTTCTGTGCAATGATCTCTCACTACCTCCGGCAAGACGGCATCCTTGGGGATTTCCTTGGCAAAGAGTAGAGGGCCGAAGTTTTCAGCATACAGGTCATGAAAGGAGACGGCATGCCCATTCATTCCAAGCTGCCCAACAGCAGTTTGTGCAATCGCATGATTAAGACTCGCCTTATCAGGATGGGCAAGGATGACTGATATTCTCATGGTTGTCTATGTTCCTCCCGCTCTTCACATAACGACTTGAGCTAACCGGCGACACAACCGCGCAGCGATTTGGCGTCCGGTGCAGCGCCTTGTTATGCAACGATTATCTGACTTGTGCATCAATTTTATTTACTAACTCGTTAAGAACTGAATTAACAGATCTATCACCTGAAAATTGAGCGGTTAACACTACTTCACCATTATTTAAGTCAGTAACTTTAGCTGAAAATCTCGTATATGCCCAATAAAAAACATCCCAGTAATAAGAATAATTCATTTCTAATGCGTAGACAGAGTTAATTTCTCTTATTGAGTAGGTTTCAGCGATATATTCGTTGTTGATGACATCTGTTCCCTTTAAACTGCCTCTGTACTTGATTGCATTTCTTGCAGTCGACTCAGATACAATATTGAATCCTCTAGACAATAATAGGTGTTCAATTTGCCCCTTTGTCCCAGACCTATCTTCTCCGCCAATAACAGTTATGGTTGTATTCCTATTAAAATTGGTGCCAGGTTTCACATAAACGTTTAGAGTTCCGCAGCCTGCAAGAAGCAAAACAGCTATCAGTAAAAGACAATATTGACTTTTCATTCCATCTCCTCTTCTATTTAGCTTTGCATAAACAGGGCATCAGCGGAAGCCAGCTTTAGTGGCGAACCGCTGGATGCCCTTGTTAGCCGTTTACAGCTTAAATATCTCTCTCACTCTTGCGACAAATTCCTGTGGATTTTCGGGTGTTAATCTTAGTTGCTTAAAGATTCCGTTTCTTCTTTGAATTCCAACGTGTTCATTAAAGTCAGCCAGATCAAGCTTTAATGCCCAAAACGCTGTACGAATGACTGGCGGCTTAAAGGTTTCTATTGAAATGAGATCCTCCCTTTTGATGACCAATGTTTTTGTTATAAATGGGAACCTGCATTTCAGCTCAATTCTGTCGTCATAAATATCGTACTTGTTATTCATGCTTTTCTTTGTTGGCTTAGATTCATATAAAGGAATATCAATGCGTTTCATTTTTATTGCCTGCTAACGCTGCTAATCAGCCACGCGGCTTTTTGCGTTGGCTAAATTAGCCTTGTTAGGTCCTAGGCACTCGGGCTATAGTGCCTCTTTAGCCATTTGCTGAGCCCATCCAAACCGGGAAAAAGCACCCGCTCTGTGATATTTGCCTGGTCGAGTCGATCTCGAACCTCCCACTTCAATGATGCCGGAATCAGTACTCGCTTATAGAGCGTCGGATATTGCGTCAACCACTGATCCATGAGAACGCTCGCGCTGGATATCACAGAGAAGAGAGCGAACTGATTCACGATCCGGTCATCAATTGATGGAGGTTCCATGAACAGTGCGAACGGCTTTTTTGCCATCCTGTCGAAGTCGTCAAGATGCCTAATGTGGGTCGGAATGAAGTCGGAAGCGGATATGGTGAATCCAGCTAACGTGACTCTCGGATCAGGCAGTTCAAATCGAGAGAGCATCTCAACCGTGAACACATATGAACCTTCAGCCTCTAACGCTGACCTGAAAGCCTTAGGCAAAAACGAGTGCGCCTCTGGAATCTTGACGCACCAGATGATACCGTCTTGATTCATTCGCGAGAGATCATCGGTCGCAAAATGGAGCGCTACGAATGGGGAATATGTCCAGTCAAGTAGTCTGGTAGGCAGGCCATGGTGCTGCGCTATCGTGAGCCAATGCCAGAAGGAGTCTCGTTCCACAACGTCCCGATGAGCATACTTTCGGAAGTTGCGGAGCATGTGCTTCTCAAGTTCACGATAGCTGCCACCCATACGAATCAGGGATGTTTGCATACTCCAACTGGCGTCTACCATTCCCCTAAACGCGAATGATGACCTGTATCGCTTGAGTTTGTCATCCCAGTCATCCGCATAAAGCTCCGAGAGAAGTTCGGCCCACGTCTTTGGTGTCTTAGGATCATTCATTGATAGATTTCCTTAAGTGACCCAACAATTCTTTAACGCCCCGGCCCTTTGGCTGGCTTGCGTTGCGCCTAACCGCTTGAATAATTTAATTTTTGCCCTGATTTTTTACTAATTCCGAGACGCTGGTTTTACTTTAACGTGCTGTTTGACAATGACAAAAATAGCGACCGGGGGATTATTTTTCTCTTGACTTCGGGGACCATATGGGTGTTAGGCCCATTTCTCCTAGGCTAGGCATTGTTGCTGATAACTGTTTAATTTTTTGCATAGATCACAATATTCTGCAAAACAAGAAGCCCAGGCAGTTAAATCTGTATTGTTTACCTTCATGATCTGAAAAATCTTGAGCGCATGGAAGTGTGAACAATCATTAACAGCTGTAAGCAGACTGACCAACTCAGCTTCAATGTATAGAAGCTGAGCCAGCACGCGGCTCACGCTTTCGTGAGTCTGATTGGCTGCATAATAAAAATATTGAAGCCAGTTTGCATAGGTGCCGGTCGGCGAAATTACCAACGGTGCATCTGAATACGGGGCTATTTTCGTAAACGCACTGGTAATTAATTCAGGCGATGCATTTTCTAACGATATTTCTATTCCGCTTTTCTTTGAGATATCTCGCAATTGGCTTCGGCATTGCCCAACCACTCGATCAACATGCCTCCTGATGTATGGCTGAACTTCCCTTCTGTCTGAGGACTCCTTCATATGCACTACGAAAATATAGAAGACATAGCTAGCGATAACGGAGGCCAGAGTAGCTTCTACTACTAAACCAATATCATGTGCACCGGGAAAAAATTCGGAGACACGGTTCAGAATAAGGATTTTTAGTAACAGAAGAACCAAGGCCGCTATCGCGAGAAGATTTGCCTCGGGCTGAGCAGTTTTAATAAGGCGAAAAATACCCATATCTTCGTTGGCCTAACCGAATTTCTCACCCGCTGATATGGAGCGTAGCGGAATACCAGTCGGATGCAGAAAAGTGTTATGTTTTAAATTGACCCATTGCTATTGAGACCAATGACAGTTCCTTCACCTTCGTAATCCCATTTTTCCTTGGCGATCTTTAAAAAATTTTCGCGCTTTACTTTTTCTTTGGGGTTTCGTAGGCAAAGTAAATAATCAATGAAATGTCTTTCGATTGCCGCCATGAAATATTTTGGATCTATTAGAATCGATTTGATCTGGCCGTCTATATCGACATTTCCGTCAGAATTCCTGGGGAGCGTAATTAATATATCTATCTGATTAAGTTCCGTCAGGAAAATACGATCCTTTAGCATTCCATCGTGGAAGAATCCACATCTTGCATCTTCGTATAAAATATCCGCAACCCGTCTAAGTAACTCTGGAGGGTAGTCAGAAGAGCTAAATACGTCCAGAAAAGCATTTCTGAAATATGGTTTTGATTTACCTTTGCTGTCTGTACCGGAGAAAAATGTCCATATCCCTTCAAAATAAGTCAGAAGAAGGCAGAACGCACCTAAAGAACCATCCTTCTCGACTATCAATTTTTTAGCAGGTTCAAACAGCCAATTCAAAACCCGATCCTTCAAGACATCTATGAGATCATCAATCTCAGGGTTATCAAATTTTTCTTGTGTAAAATTTGGACTTATGAATGTTACCATTTCATCATTCCCAAACATAACTATTATTTAACGACTTATCCATTTACTGGTTGGCGTTGTTTCTTACCGCTTGAATAATTTAATTTTTGCCCTGATTTTTCATTATTATAGCCCTGTTTCCCTTATGTGTCCTTTTTTATTGCGGAAATATCCATTATTCATCAATAATATTACGATGCAACTCTATATCCTGCATTATATTAAAACTGTAAAGAAGGGGATTCTCTTCTGCACCCGCGAGCCCCTTGGATGAAATATATAAAGGAAAGGAGGAAGGGATTACCGAAAACGCGCCGGGAATTGTCTCCCGGATTGGTTAGAAAGCGTGGCTGACCCCCAGCCAGAACCGGGTGTCCTGTTTCGACTCGCCCAGGGCGTGGGCCACGTCCAGCCGCACCAGGGCCTGCTCTAAAAACGAGCCGATATTGATTTTAAACCGCAGGCCCGCGCCCGCGTTTTTCTTAAACCCGGGGTCAGAAAAATCGCCCATCCAGGCCTTGCCGCCGTCGAAAAAAACCACCCCGCCCAGCGACTCCAGGCCCAGCAGGTTGTCGGCCACGGACAAACGCGCGGCAGGAAGAAGCGGAAAACGGTATTCCAAGTTGGCCATCAGCACGTTGGCGCCCCGCACGTCTTTCCGTTTATACCCCCGCAACCCGTCCATGCCGCCTAAATAAAACAATTCTTTGTTGTCCGGATACCCCCACCCGGCCTTGATCCGCGCCGCCACCCGGGTTTGTGAAGTCACCGGCTGGATCACGGTGAACGCCGCGTCCAAACGGTAGAAATACTGCCCCGCCCCCAGGAAATGCCCGGCGCTTTCAAAAGAGGTGTCCAGCTTCCAGCCCTGCCGGGGGTCAGGATAAGGCCCGGTGCGGTTTATGTGCAAGGCCGCGCCCGTGATCGCCTCTTCCCGCCGGGAATAATCCCTCTGCCGGTCTTCTTCCTGCGGCACGGTCATGTCATGCCGTCCGCTCAACCGCTGGTTGCGCACCAGATACAAAGTCCAGTGGTCGTTGTCTTCCAGCAGGCCGTACGCCGCCGGCCAGAGCTCCTGCCTCAGGTAAAGCTTGCCGCTGGCCAGGTCTTCCTCCCCGCCGTCAAGGTCATGGACGTTGGCCACCTCAAAGCCGGCGGACGCCATCGTGGAAAACACGTGTTTGCGCTGGGCGCCGAACCGGGAATGGTGCAGCTCTTCGCCGAACTCATACGACGTGCCGGCGTACGTGATCCAGTCATACGGTTTCTGCAGCGACGCCTTCACCCCGATCCCGGAATCGGCCATGTCCGGCCCAACGACAATGTTATACCCGTCGTCAGGCAGAAACAGCGGGATGTCATAAAGCCCCCAGTAAAACGGCACCGGCCTGAAATTGAATTTCCGGGGCCAGCGGTTGTTGACCCGATCGACATCCAAAAAAATCCCGTCCGGGTCAATCACCGAGGACTCGACCGCCGCGCCGTCAAAGGTGATGGTGTCCTCCGCCCGCGCCATGTCCCACACAAACGTCTCCCGGCTCCCGTCCGCCAAAGTCATCTCCACCGGCACCGGCGATTGGACCTCCCCCTGGTTCTTTAAGGTCACCGTCCGCCCGCCGGCCTTAACGACCGCCGCGTCCATGCGCCCGCCTTTATAAAGCCACTGGTCGAAAAACCAGCGTAAATTTTGCCCGCTTTCCTCCTCGCAGATCCTTATAAAATCCTCCATCTTTAAATTCGCGAACCGGTATTCCTGAAAAACGCGCTTAAACACTTTCGCGAACTTTTCTTCCCCCAGATAATGCCGCAGCATCGCCACGACGCGCGAGCCCTTGCCGTAGGTCAAAGAAAAAATACTGCTCGGCTCCTGAAACCCGGAGAGGTTGTCCACGACCGGATGGTCGATTCCTGATTGGGCCAGCATGCGGTAGCGGAAATCGCGCGTTTTTTTAAACGTCAGCCGAGGCAGGACGCTTTCCGCCATCCCCATCCACGACGGGTAATCCGGCACCTGCGCGTCCTCGCCGTATTTGGACGCGAGGTATTCAGACACAAAGTAGGAGTTCACCCCCTCCTCCAGCCACATCTGGGAGAATTCATCCATGCCGACAAGGTTATAAAACCACAAATGCCCGGTCTCGTGCGAAACCAGAAAATCAAAATACCGGTGCAAAAAACGCGGCAGGGCGTACACCCGCGTGTCGAGGAAAATCATGTTGCCCATCTGCTCGCCGCCGTAGCCCAGGTGCACCGGCGCTATGCTGAAATCCGTGTCAGGCAGCGGGCCGAAAAGGCCGGAATAATACCGCATCAGGTCCCGGGCGTCGGCCAGGGCCAGCCGGGCGGCCGCCTCCTCCCCGGGGAGATAATACGATTTGATCGTGACCCCGCCGGCCGTGTCTTCCACAAGCCGGTAATCCGGGCTCATGGCCAGGGTAAATTCCCTGACCGGCAGTTCTGTTTTAAAAAATAATTTTTTATTCGCGCCGGCGGCTTCCTCCCGAACCTTTTGGCCGGTATGAATAACTGTGTATTCCGGTGGCGCCTCCAGGGATACTTCGTACCGGGCGCTCTCGCTGAAAAACGGCCGGTGAAACGGGAAAAACGGCGCGGTGTTCCACTTCCCCTCCTGATACACGGCAAGCACCGGGTACCACCGGGACAGCTTGATAATGGTGTCGTGCCAGCCGTAACGGCCGTACGCGTGGGGCAGATACAGCGTGTAAAGCATATCCACTGTTACAGTTTCCCCGGCGGCCAAAGGCGCGGGCAGGCGGACTTTAAGCAGGGTACGGTCCTCGCCGGATATTTCGTGGGCCAGCGCCTGCCCGTTTATTTCAACGGCGGCGATGTCCATGGCCCGGGCAGGAAAACCGTCCGGATAAGGATTCACCTTGAAATACCCGCCGAAGCGGTACATAAAATCCTGCTCTTCTTTGGAATAGCGCCGGTTGGGATAAATATGGAAAACAAGCTCGTCAACAGCGGACGGCCCGGGGTTGGTCCACGTCACGGTCTGCGCCGCGCGCACACTCTTTTGGGCCGCGTCCAGGCGGGCCTCGATTTTATAAACCGGGCCGGTCCCTTTTACGGCATAAGAGGCCGCGGCCGCCGGAATGGCAGGTTCCACCGGGGACGCTCCCGTGTCTTCTGCGGACGCCGGGCAAAGGCCTGCGGCGGCCCAGAGAAGAGCCGGGATCACAAAGAATAGAAATCGAAAACAGTGTTTCATGAACGGTCTTGAAAATTCTGCGCGAACCGGATGCGTTTTGACAAAGGCGGATGGTCATGGAACATCATTTCATTAAACCAGTGCGGCTCGGCCTCCGCCAGGTTCAGGTCGCCCAGTTGTTTGAGCATGGAAATAAAAACCTCTTTGTCCCGCGTCAGCGCCAGGCTGAACCGGTCGGCCTCATATTCAAAATGGCGGCTTAAGGCATTGCTGAACGGCGCGCTGGCCAGGCCGAACACCAGCAGCATCAAAAGCAGAAACGGGAACCCTCCGACGTCGGCCGGCCCCTCAAACCCGAAACGCGCCGCGCCCCACGACAGGGCGGCGTGCACGCACAAAAACGCCAGCAGAGCGCCGGCCGTGTTCACGGCGATAATCTTGAGGATATGCTTCTCTTTATGGTGCCCCAGCTCGTGGGCCACCACCGCTTCGATCTGCGGCACGGAAAAACTGGTCAGCAAAGTGTCGCTTAAGATCACGCGGCGGCCGCGGCCCAGCCCGCAGATAAACGCGTTGGCTTTGCGGGTTTTTTCCGACATCTTGATCGCGTAAACGTCCTTAAACCCGACGGCGCAGGCCTTGAACAGGTTCCCCACGCGCTCTTTAAGCAGATCATTTTCAACCGGCACGTATTTATAAAACAGCGGGACGATCACCTGCGGCATGATCCGGGCGAGGAACACGGTGACCAAAAGCCAGAACCCCGCGGCCCAGGCCCACCACCAGAACGGGAACCGCCGCAGGAAAAAATAAATCATCTCCACGAAAAGGAGGACCAGCAGAAAACTGAAAAAGGCTTTCTTGCCCTCGTCTTTAAGCCACTGCGGCAAGGTCTGGGTCGAAAGTCCGTAATGGTGCTCCCAGAGGTATCCGGTGAAAAAATCGAACGGCGCGTGAGCCAGGATCATGACCGCCTGAAAAATCACAAGGTAAGCGGCCGTGGACACCCAGACGGATTTAAAAAGAACACGCGCGACCGCCGCGAGCCCGGCCGAAGCCCCGGTGGCGGCCCATAGGATCAAAAGCGCGATATCCATGGCCACAGTCACGTACGCGATCGTATTCTTGACTTGATGATATCGGCGGGATTGTTCGTCTGTGCGCGCCATGTCAGGATTTATCCTGCGATAACGGTTGCCCCCGGACCTTGGATATAAAAATCCGGAAGCGTTCGTCCGCCCAGAGGCGGGCCAGGTCTTGGTCATTGAGCATATACTCAAAATCATTATACCCGCAGGCCACCGCCCGTTTCATGGTGGTGAAAGCGTCCTCCACCCTTTCCAGCAGGGAATAACTGCACGCGAGGTTGTAAAGCACCAGCGGATCACGGGGGCGGAGCGCCGCCAGCCGCTGATCAATGTCCAGCCCTTTCTGATAATGGCCTTTTTTGGTGTAAAGGTCGCCGAGGGCCATCAGCGCTTGCTCGAAATCCTGGCTTTTCTCGAGGATGCCTTCGTAAAAAGCGATTTCAAAATCACAATCATCATTGCATGGTTGCGTCATGGTTCATGGCTTTCTGTTCTTCGGGGTGAACGCCTTACAATTCTTTCAAGTACGCGTCAATTCTAGCCACGGCCTCTTTAAGATTCTCGTAGCTGGATGCGTAAGAAATGCGGACAAATCCGTTACAGGAAGGGCCGAACGCCGTGCCCGGGACCAGCGCCACTTTCTTTTTCTTTAACAGCCCCTGGGCAAAATCCAGAGACGACTGCCCGGTCTTGGCGATGGAAGGGAACACGTAAAACGCGCCCTGCGGCATATGACAGCTCAATCCGATCTTGTTCAAAGCGTCGACGATAAAACGCCGGCGGCGGTTGTATTCGCGCTTCATCTCCAGCACAGACTTCTTCCCGTGGCGCAGCGCCTCGCGGGCCGCCATCTGCGCGGTGATAGACGCGCACAGCATAGTGTACTGGTGGATCTTGGTCATCGCCGCCACCACGTCAGCGGGCCCGCTGGCCCACCCCAGCCGGAACCCGGTCATGGCGTAGGCCTTGGAAAAACCGTTTAAATAAATGACCCGGTCCCGCATCCCGGGCAGAGAGGCGAACGGCGTGTGGTCGAAGTCATAGGTCAGCTCGTCATACACCTCGTCGCTGATAACGATCAAGTCATGTTTTTTGATGACGCGGGACATCGCGGACAGTTCCGCCCGGGAATACGACGTCCCGGTCGGGTTCGCCGGATAATTGATGACCATCGCCTTCACCGCGCCTTCCCGCGCGCAGGCCTCTTCAATGAGCCGCGGCGTGATCTTAAACCCGGACGTCAAATCCGTCTTCAGGGTAACCGGTGTCCCGCCGGCCAGTTCCACGACCGGGCCGTAGGACACGTACGCCGGCTCCGGCACCAGCACCTTTTCTCCGGGATTGAGGATAGCCCGCACGGCCAGGTCAACGCCCTCTGAAACGCCCACGGTCAGGAGGATTTCATTCTCCGGGTCATACCGCAGGCCGTAACGCTCGGACAAAAACCGGTCAATGTCCCGGCGCAGTTCGATCATCCCCTTATTGGACGTGTAAGAAGTAAACCCTTCTTCCAGGGATGCGATGGCCTTTTCGCGGATGCGCCACGGGGTCACAAAATCCGGTTCCCCCACCCCCAGGGAAATAACGTCCTTCATGTTTAAAACCAGGTCAAAAAAAGCCCTGATCCCCGACGGGGCCAAACGCTCCACCGTCTTTGATATTCTTGAATGCATCACCGTCTTGTCGTCCATGTTCCCACCCATAGAAGGCCTGCCGTTAATAGGATATATTCAACCGCTTCTGCGGCTTTCCTTTTTTCAGGACAAAACCATCTTCCTTGTATTTTTTTAACAGAAAATGCGTCGTCGTGCTGCGCACGTTCGCCAGGGGCGACAGCTTGGACGCGATAAAATTCGAAACCGTCTGCAAATTCTCCCCTTCCACCACGACCAGAAGGTCATACGTTCCGGAAACCAGGTAACAGCTCGTGACTTCCGAGAAGCTGTAAATGCGCTCCGCCACGTTGTCAAACCCGACGTCGCGCTGCGGGTTGATGCTCACCTCGATCAACGCCCGGACAAAAGAGCCGTTATCGTGCGCCATGTCCTGGTTGATCACGGTCTTATACTGCACGATCACGCCGTCTTTTTCATACTGCTTGATCTTCTTCCGCACGGCCGCGGCATCCTGCCCCGTCATCTTGGCGATCTCTTCCGCTGTCAAACGGGCGTCCTTCGCTAAAATTTCCAGTATTTCGTCCATAGGGATCCCCTTTTGTTACCTGTTCCTAGACACATTGGGTTAAATTATATATCATTATTCAGCGTTCTACTAATAAATTATTTCAGGGGCTGACACGACGCAGATGCGTGAGCATCCGGCTCCGGGGGGACAAAGGACGGGTTACGGGTTCGCTTCCTCCAGCGGGTCGGCCATATCGGAAATCTGCTGACGCAGCCGGCGGTTTTCTTCATCGATTTTCATGATCTCGTCCATCAAGTCCCGCTTTTTCTCCAGCACGGCGGACGTGTCTTCCACGGATTTCTTGATGGTTTCCAGCTGATCGGCCAGATGCTTGACCTGCTGTTCCAGCCGCTGCTTCTCTTTGACGAGTTCCGGGGGGAGGCGTTCCGGCTGCTTCTTTTTCTTCAGTTCGGCCTTCTTTTTCTCCACATCGCCGATCCGGGCGGCCACCTGCTGTTCCTCGTCCTCAAAGCCTTCTATATCCTCTTCCAGGACCGCGTTGATACGGGCGATCTCCTGCTCTTCCCGCACGTATGATTCCTTTTCCAAATCCACCAGAGAGCCTTCCTCTTCATATTCCTGAAGGATCGAGTCCAGTTTCTTGATTTCCTCGTCAAGAGCGCCGGCCATGTCGTCTTTGGAAATTTCCAAATTCTTTAATTGCGTGATCAACGCTTTTTTTTCCTGCTCCAGGGCGGAAATGCGGTCATGCCAGTCCTGCGTTTCTTTCTTGACCCCCATCCACCGGTCTTCCAGCTCCTGTTTATGTTTTTGCAGCGGCTCCATCTCCTTCTGCATCTGGAGCTGCTTCTTCTTCATCTCCTGCTGCTGAAGCGTGTTTTTTTTCTGCTGGTCCAGCAGCCGCTCATTCTCCCGGCGGTATTCCTCAATTTCCTTCTCAAGCTGTTTTTGGCGATCCTCGGCCTCGGTCATGCTGTTCTGCAGATAAGAATATTCCTCGTTAAGCGTTTTGTTTTTCTCCAGCAGCATTTCCGTCTGCCGCCTTAACGAACGGACCGTGTCCTGCCACTTGCTGGGTGTCGCCGCGGCCTCTTCCCGGGGAAGAGAACCGGTTTCTTCCTGCGCGGCGGGGGAAACAGCCTCCTCGCCTTCCTCCTGAACAGAAATCCCCTCTTCAATCGGCGCGGATACCGGCTCTTCCTGGCCAACGGCCAAGGACAGGGGAAGAATAAGCGATCCCATCACAAAGAAAAGGAATATTTTTTTCATGGCTTTAATTATACTGACTTACATTTAGAAGAGCAATCATAAACTTATCAATTTCAACGGGGTCTCGCGGGCTGAACCCCGCGTTTTTTTTTGCAAAGGAATACGTTCGTCCGGCTCTATCATCCGGCGGTAAGCGCGCCACAACCTGGTTGTCAGCGCCCCCGGCCGGCCCCGGCCGATATCGCGGCCGTCAATTTTTAAAAGCGGGATAAGCCCCATCAAAGAATTGGTCAAAAACGCCTCGTCCGCCTCCATAAGGGCGGCCAGCCCGCACGCCGCCATCCGGACGCGTATCCCTTCCCGGCGGGCGAGGGCCAGGACTTGCGCCCGGACAATGCCGGGTAAACAGCCGGTCTTCAGCCCCGGGGTCCATAGAACGCGCCCTTTCACCCAAAAAATATTCGTCCGGCTCCCCTCGGTTATATGTCCGCGGCGGTTTAAAAAAAGCGCTTCGTCATATCCTTTCTCCGCGGCCTTGCGGGACTCGGCGTAATAAGGGGCGTACCGCACCCTCTTATGCCCGACCCGCGGGCCCGACGAAGGAACCCGGCAGGAGGCAACCGTCGCGTGAACGCCTGTCCGGAAAGCCGGCGGGTGATAGGGCTCCGCCACCGCGCACCAGCGCGTCCGCCGGCCTTCCCGCCACACCATCAAACGCAGCCGGCCTTCCTGGATATTTTTAAGCGCCGCGAGCCGCATAGCGCCGCTTAAAAAATCCGGCCCATCCGCCGGGCATTCTATCTCAAAAGCCTGTAAACTTTTTTTCATCCGGCGGAAATGCTCCGGGAAAAATAATATCCGCCCCCGGCTCACGCGCAGGGTTTCAAAAACCCCCGCCGCCCGCGAAATCCCCGGCGTTAACGCCCGCCGCCGGGATTCGTCCGCCTCGACACATTCCCCGTCAATGATCATAACCCGCGGCCCCGCCGGGTCTTTCGCCGGCCCCCCGCCGTCCCCGGCCCGCAGGCACCGCTGCATCGCCCGCGCTTTGACCAGGGTCTCTTCATATTCCGCCTCCGGGCGGGAATCCGCGACAATGCCAGCCCCGACGTGAAATGAAACCGCCCTCGGCCGGACCAGCAGGGTCCGGATCAACACGCTGAAATCCATGTCGCCGGAAAAATCCATGTATCCCAGCGCCCCCGTGTAAACCGAGCGCCGGCACGGCTCAAGCTCATCGATAATCTCTATGGCCCGGATCTTCGGGCAGCCGGTGATTGACCCTCCGGGCGAGCAGGCCGCTAGGGCATCAAATCCATCGAGGCCGGGCCTCAAAAGCCCGCTGACCGTGGACGTGGCCTGGTAAACCGTAGCGTACTCCTCAAGGGTCCTTAAAGCGTCCACCCGCACCGTCCCGTACGCGCACACGCGGCCCAGGTCATTGCGCAAAAGGTCCGTGATCATAAGCAGCTCGGCCTGCTCTTTGGAACTAGACAGCAAAGCGTGCTTGAAGCGGAGGTCCTGCTGGGGAGAAGAACCCCGGGGCCGGGTGCCTTTCATCGGCCGGGTCGTCACCCGCCGGCCCTCAAGCCGCAGGAACTGCTCGGGGGAACTGCTCACGATTTGAAAAGGCCCGGCGTCAAAATAGGCGCTGAAGCAGGACGGGGACAGGCCGCGCAGGGTCCGGTAAAAACGCGCCGCGTCCCGTTTTGAAAAACGCTTGTCCCCCTCCATAAAAAACCTCTGGGCGACATTAACCTGGTAAATATCACCCCGGCGGATATAATCCAGCGCCCGGTAAACTTTCTGAATATATTGCGCGCGCGTCATCTCGGCGCGCATGGCCGGGAGCCGGGTCTCCCCGGAAGTTCCTGCCGGCGGCGTGATCCAGGCGCCTGACGCGGCGCGCAGCCGCGCCTGCATCTCTTCCAGCCTCTTGTGCGCCCGCTTTTCCCGGGCACACGGGTTCTTCTCCGGCAAGCCGCTCGACGTCAAATATAAAAAACCTGTCCGGTGGTCCAGGACAATCACAGCGTCATAAAATCCGAACCCCACATCCGGAACCCGGGGCCCCGGCCGCCCGGACAGGACATTCTCCTGTTTGCGGCCGTAATCATACCCGACATACCCGACGATCCCCGACCGGAAAGGCACGGGCCCTTTCCGGCTTCCGCCTCCGGCCCGGCAACGGACAAACTCCTGTTTCAAGTCTTCAAGGGCCGTTCGGCGGGAAGAAAAAAAATATTGAAAAGGCCGGCACCCGATAAACGTGTACCGCCCGAGCTGCGGGTCATGCAGGCTGCTTTCCAGCATAAACGCGTGCGGTTCGTCCGCGAAAACCGAAAAGACCTGCCAGGGATCCCCTTGAAAAGCGAATCTCCGGTATAACATAACGCTCCGATTATTGATTGTTCTTCGCCCAAAGAATACGGTCCAAACGGAACCGGCGTTCCTCCTGCCGCAAATGACAGTACGCGACCAGCAAAACCTGTTGTTTGTCCCTGACCAGCTGCCGGGGCGTGACCGTCCGCAGCGTGATCCCCTGTCCGGTAATCCCGCTGTAAATCAACTCCAGGGGCCGGGAGGTGTCGATCGCTTCCTGAATCAAGGGCACCAGGTCCTGCGGCAAAGGATTCCGGCCGCACGACGGCCCGAAAATCCGCATAAGCAAAGGCAGGGAAAAAAGATCATGCCGTTCGGCCGTCTGAAGCAGCGCGCGAAAGACCTCATAGGTCATTTCCACGTCCGCCATGGCCCGGTGCTGCTGAAAACTTTCCAGGCCCACCGCGTAAGCCACCTCACGCAAAGAATAACCGCTCAGCCCCGGCAAAAGCCCCCGGGCCATCTGGCAGGTATCCAGCGACGGGACGTCCCCGGGGAGAGAAAGGCCCGTTAATGACAGTTCGTGGCGCAGAAACCCCAGGTCAAATTTGATATTATGCCCCACCACGCAGCTGCCCTGCATAAACCGGAACACCTGCGGAAGAACGTCCGCGGCCAAGGGGGCGTCTTTCAGCATCTCAGGAGAAATCCGGTTCACCTGGTAGGCGCCGTACGAAAGCGGCCGTTGAGGGTTGATCAGGGATTCAAACCGGTCCGTCACCCGCAGCCCCTCGCATTTTACCGCCGCCACTTCGATGATTTTATCCCCGTGCCGGCTGGATAAACCAGTCGTCTCGACATCCAGGATAACAAAACGCGCGTTGGCAAGACCTTCTATCATGGCTCAAAAGTAACCGTGTAGGCCGGCCACTGAAAAGCCGGCCGGAACAAATCTTTCGTGCGTTTAAGCTGCGCCATTTCAAAATCATCCATGGTGTTGATGAACCGGGCGCCGGCAAGCTCTTCATCGGCGCACAATTCATGAAAAATATACACCGGCAATCCCTTGCATTCCAAATCGGAAACTTCCAGCAGGACACAGAAAATGTCATCCCGGATCCAGTATCCGAAAGTATAGGCTTTCATTTCCCCGCCGACCAAAACGACACGGCCGACCAGGTCCAGCCAAAGGGCGTTTTGCATGGCCAGCGCATGAACCCGGCGGTTTTCATCCAGCATATGCCGGTAGATATCATCCGTGTATTTCCGCCGCCGGCCTTCCTGCCACTGGTCATAAAGCTTCAGGCATTCCCCGGCCATAGACTCACAGAACGGCAGATAGGCCGCGTCATAATTTTTAATAAAATGGTTGTAATCAAAACGCTTGGATTTATAAGCGTTGCCCTTCAGGCCGATGATATCGCTCTTATAATACAAAATTTCATACCCCCGCAGGTAAAACGCCGCGCCGGCCGGAAACGCGGAGCGCTGGCGGAAATCCACGTTTTCGATCCTGGACACGCCGGAACCGGAGTTCCACCCGGCCATGCGGCGGAAACATTCCTGCAGGGCGGACGCGCTGATTTCGCGGCCCAGCGGGGGCAACGTCAAAAAACGGCCGATCTCATTCCCGGCGAAAATACACAGCTGGCCGTCTATGATCTCAAAGTAATAGCGGAAGCAGTCCTGCCACAGGAAAACAGGCACGAAGGAATACGCCGACAAAACCGGATTCTGTTCCCGCAGATATTTCTGGACCAGGGTTTTATATTGTCTGACATCATGATCCATCCGGGCCTCCGGGCACATCCAGGTCAAAGACCGGGACCCATTCTTCCGCGGCCAGGCTGTAATCCGAAAACAAGGCCCGGTTGTCCCGCAGAAACTCCGTCATGGGCGGCTGGGAAAAGACGCCTTTCAAATACGCGATATAATCATCCATGTCCTTAAGCCCGTAATACTTTTGCGCGAACGGACAGCTCAAATGAAGCGCGACCAGCGTCCGTCCGCCGCTGCGAACGAGCAAAAAAGGATAGAGGCGGCATTCCAAAGGCCGGCCGGGATAAATATCGCAGGTATTCGCGGCCCGGTCCAGAAAACGGCAGCGGGAAATCACCCCATCCCTCTTTGCCGTCACATAAACGCCGCTGTCCAGGACGTCGGATCCCGGGGCCCCGGCAGGAAGCCGGGCTTCAAAATCTTTTTTTTCTCCCGGGCCGACTTTCGGCCGCCAGGGGCTGTCCGCCTCCTGAAAACGGCAGCATCCTTCGCAGGACAAACACACCAGAGACGGGACAAATTGTTTTAACATCCTATTCTTCCCCCATGATCTGAACCACAATCTGCCGTTTTCGGCTCCGGGTGTCCCAATCGATAAAAACAATCTGCTGCCAGGTGCCCAAAACAAGTTTGCTCCCCGAAAAGGGGACGGTCAGAGACGGCCCCATAAGGGAGGCCCGCAAATGGGAGTGGCCGTTGCCGTCGCCCCAGGTCTGGTCATGATGATAGTCCCCCGGAGGGATCAGCCGGTCGAAAATATCCCGGATATCCTTGACCAGGCCGGGCTCGTATTCACAGGTGGTCACCGCCGCCGTCGAGCCAACCGCACTCACCGTCACGATCCCCGCCCGGAGCCCGGACTCGCTCACTTTACTTTGAACACCGGAGGTGATATCAACGATCTCCCCGTTCCCGCCGGTTGACAGGTGCAGGTATTCCGTCACAACCGCCATGGGGCCTCCTTTGATTTTAAAAAATTTTGAGCATTTCCGCTGTCCGTGTGTTATTTTAAAACGTTGCTATTGTAACACAACACGCGGCGGGAGTCATCAGGAATGGGCCTCCGTCCTTTCAACAACGCCCTATTGCCCCATGACATGAAATTACCTTCTGGCCTTAAAATAATGGTCCGGCCCGATTCGCCGGCCAGGCGCGCCCTGTCCCGGGCGCTGCCCGTCCTGATCGTCCTGGCCGGCTGGCTGCTCCTGTGGCCGCTGCATGATTACCAAAACTATATCGCGCAGGGTGACCATGGCCGGGATTTTTATTGTTACGCCTCCATTTTAAAAGGCGCGGTTCCTTTCAGGGACTACTGGTGGGTTTACGGCCCGATCATGCCGTATTATTACGCCGCCTTCTTTAAAATGCTGGGGCTGACCATGGCCAGCGTTCTCACGGGAGAAATCGTCCTTAAAATCATCGCCGGATTCATGATCTACCGCAGCGTCCATCTCCTCTGCGGGAAAGCCTGGGGATGCCTCGCGGCCCTGTGGTTCTGGAGTTTTTACCCGTATTTCTTTTTCACCTACAACCATTCCGGCGGGATCGCCCTGCTGACTGCGATAACCTTTTTTCTTCTCCGGTATATTAAAACCGGCTCCCCGAAATCCCTGTACCAGGGGCTCGGCTGTATCGTCCTGCTTTCTTTCGTGAAACTCAATATGGGCATATGTTCCCTCTTCAGCTTCACCGTGTCCGTCCTGTTCATTGACCTGATCCAGCGCCGGACCATCCGAGGCCGGGGGAATTTTTTTCTGGCGGCCCTGGTGATCGTTCCGGCGGGTATCGGCCTGGTGTATTATCTTTTTTTTAAGGGGCTGCCTTTTTATATCGTCCGCCAGTCTTTTCCTTTTCTGGGCTCCGACCGGCAGTTCAGCCTGCCACTGGCACTGGCGGCCAAAGTGTACCGGGCTCACCTCGTGCACGCGATCACGCTAACAACCTTTTCAAAACTTTATTACAGCCTGTTGGGGATCATGGCCGTGTCTGTGCTTTTCCGCGCCCTGAAAGGCAGAAAAAACGCGCCTGTTTCCCGGATAACTTTTCTCTCGATGGCCGTGCTGCTTTTTTTGTCCCTGGCCCACCTGCATGAATACCTGCTCAGCGGCAACCAGTACCAGCTGTTCTGGGCCTCGCCCTTTCACATCATTTTCATGTTTATCCTGCTC
>ENA-UPTA01002415-UPTA01002415.1-activated-sludge-metagenome-genome-assembly--contig:-NODE-2415-length-19372-cov-3.910649_pt1 | contig 19372 bp, 17 predicted proteins | sample MGYA00238184_ERZ773361 | MGnify/ENA primary metagenome ERZ773361 (study PRJEB29100, sample SAMN05720205) | activated sludge metagenome | isolation source: anaerobic digester from wastewater...
TATCTCAGCCGCACGGAACTCGTCGAGCGCCTTCTCAAAATTACTGTCAGCCAGTGCTTTAAGGGCGCTGCTTAACATATCCAGAATATTTCGGCCGGTATTTTCCATGTTACCTGTTCATCGATTCCTGCAGAGCCTGGTAGTCTGTTGTGTCAATTGTAAGTGGTGTTATGGAGATATAACCTTTACCCAGACTGTCACTGTCGCTTCCACTGTCAAAGCGTGTTTCTATTTTACCATTGAGCAGCATTGTTAGTTCTGCGTCGGAATTTTGTTCAACTATTTTGTAGGTGTCAACGTAAAACCTTTTTGACAGAAATGTGTACATTGATCCCCGGATATTCTCTTGCGGAAGATCGGGATAATTTATATTAAGGTACTGGCCGTTGAAGGGAAAATTTTTTTCGATGAATTCAGAGAGAAATTTACTCATTTGATTAAAATATGCAGATGCGGTGTGCTGTGTATCCGCAGATATTGCGATGCCCGGTTTGCCGAATATGACAGCTGTTCTTGCTGCTGCAACAGTCCCTGAAAAATGTACATCGTCCCCCAGGTTCGGGCCATGATTTATGCCGGAAATAACAAGGTCTATGCCGGGTATAAGCCCTGAATGCAGGGCAAGGCTTACGCAGTCTGCGGGATAACCGTTTATGGAGTAGATGTTTCCACTTATTGTGTTGATTCTGACCGGGTCTCGCATTGTAAAAATATTTGAACATGCACTCCTCTCCCTGTCAGGGGCAATTATGTATGTTTCATGTTTTGAACTGAGTTCTCTATAAAGGCTCTGAATGCCTTCGGCTTCGATTCCGTCGTCGTTTGTCAGAAGTATTCTCATTTTTTGGCGTTGTTCCCGAATTTTGTGTACCGGATCTCTGTCTGTTATTCAGGCCCGATAAGCAGGATAATAGGATTTTATGGTTTTTGATGCCGAATAAGTAAAAAGTGAATTTTTTATCTCCAATTTATCCTTCAGGGGATTTTCTTTAAGAAAAAAAAGATGTCAAGTAGAGATTTTATTTTTATTATTTAAGGTGCAGGAGGAAATAAACTTGATTTTTTTTAAAAGTGCAAAGTATTAAGATTATCACATAATTCAGGAGGAAAAAAGTGAAAAATTTTATCAGAGTATTGCTTCTTACAGGCGGGCTGATTCTTTTTATCAACAGCAACAGTTATGCCATCGTTGACGTAAGCGCTTACGGTGGATTCGGATTTAAAGGCGAAGTAGCTGGTATGGATTATAAAGCTCTTCCATACGGACTTAAAGTGCATTATAATACATCTATTGTTCCAATGCTGGAAATGGGACTTGGTGTATATTACCAGGAGATGAAGGTGAAGTTTGATACTCTCAGTGACGGCTGGGACGCCAAAAGGCAGACATTCGGCCTTGATATGAACCTGATTCTTGCCCTGCCCATAATTCATCCATACGGACGCTTTACATACGGTTTCTGGGATAAATTCGAGGATGATACAGAGAATTACAAAGCATGGGGCCTGGGAGCAGGTGTTGAGCTTACAGTTATACCGTTTTTCAGGCTCTTTGGTGAATATAACTATGATGTTGCTGACCATGGTGAGAAATATAAAACCAATTCAATTCTTCTCGGTCTTAAATTCGATTTCTAGAAGCAGCTCTCTGCTGCATGAATCGACCGTTCGTGCAGCAGTTTCAACTTTCCGGAAAACCTGATGAAAAATTTTAGAGATGTAAAAATTCTTTTATATGGAACAGGTGCGGTGGGCAGCCTTTACGGCGGCAAACTTGCTGAGGCCGGTGCGTCCGTATCAGCTGTATGCAGGTCCGATTTTAACGAAGTATCTTCAGATGGCATATTTATTAAAAGTGTTTACGGTGATTATCATTTTACTCCTGTATCAGTAGTAAAAGCGGGGAGTGAATACAAAGATAAGCCCGACTTTATTATCGTAGCTACAAAGTGCCTGCCCGAAATTAATGTTGCAGAAATGATAAAAGACTCGGTGCATCCGGGAACTTCAATAGTGCTTCTGCAGAACGGTATTGATATTGAACCGGCAGTGGCCGGTAAATTCAGGGAGAACGAAATTATAAGCGGACTTGCATTTGTCTGCGCTGCGAGAACCGGCTACGGTAGAATTGATCATGCAGATTTCGGCAGAGTTGTACTGGGCACCTACCCTTGCGGTATAAGTGAAAAGGTTAAGCTGCTTGTAGAGATGTTCAGGTCAGTACGGATTCCCGCAGAGGCAGAGAGCGATATAATTGCGGCAAGGTGGAGAAAGCTTCTATGGAACGCTCCCTTCAATCCCCTCTCGGTATTGTGCGGTGGAGCAGATACCTCGCAGATGATGAACGATGAGCATGTCAGGGGACTTGCAGAATCGATCATGCGTGAGGTCGTTCTGGTATCTGCTGCGCATGGGCATCCAGTGGCAGAAGAATTTATTCTCAAAAATATTGAAGATACATTAAAAATGAAGCCGTATAAAACAAGCATGCTGCTCGATTATGAATCGCACAGGCCCTTTGAGATTGAGGCTATCCTTGGGAATGCTATCCGGATTGCAGAGTTAAACAGGATTTCCGTTCCGCATATAAAGACAATTTACGCGCTGCTTGGAATTCTTAACAGCAGTAATGTTGAAAAATGAAACCCTGCCGTTATGAGTTTAACTGAAAAGGGAGGCTATTTTATAAATAGCTGTTATAATAAAAGGCACAAGCACTGTAAGAACTATTCCGCTGAAGACTGCAAGTACAGCATATTCCCTGCCTGAATATCTGGAAATAACCGGCAGCGTAGTGTCCATTGATGTTGCGCCTCCCGAAGCAACAGGAGCAAGTTTTCCGAAAAATTTTACCAGAATTGGCGCGGTGATAAGTGTAAATATTTCACGCGATATATTTGAAAGAAGCGCAGTTACACCTAACGTCTCGTTGCGGATCTGTGAAATAATAATACTTGAGAGACTGTAGTAACCGAAACCGGATCCCACAGCAAGGCAGTCGGCAGTAGCTGTTTGCGGCAGAATAACAGACGAGAGTGCGCTGCCTCCAAGTGTACCAAGGATTATCACTACAGGTACCAGGAGTATTTTAACATTGAGATCCGCAAGTATTCTCCATACATTTCTGTCTGCGCCGATTCCCGTACCTACAAGAAACATTAAAAAATAGAGTGCATATAAACCCGGATCTGTTCCGGTTAAAAATGGAGGTAAAAATCTGTTAACACCAAGAGCCATGCCCGTAACAAAAAACAGGACGATAATGATACTCCCTTTCATCAGTTTTTTTTCCCGTTGAAAAGAGTTTTATATAGAATAGACGAAAGAAGTATACTTCCCGCAACTGAACAAAGGGCAATGACAACTGCATTAAATCCAATACTTGCGAAATTTGAAATAACTTTATCATTGGCACCAACTGATATTCCCAGAAAAAAAAGCAGGATGTATATGGAAAAACCGGTGGTTTTTTCAAGAATAAAAATTACGCGTTGTCTGCCCCGTAATAAAAAACCGGCTACTATTCCTGCAGACATTATGATAAGTATTTGCGTCATTGATTTATACCTTAAAAAGGCTTCACGCAGCGTCAGAGCATCTGGAAGCAGAATAAACTTAATGTTTTTAACATAAAAAATGAATTTACATTTTTGTCAATTATTAGTAATGTTATTTAACCGGAAGCCCAGAGATTACTTTTAACATAATATAAGCAGTACAGGATTTAATGCAGTAATTCAGATTTACAGGAAAAAAAAGTGAAACATGGATTATCTTTAAGAATTATTAAGTTTATAATGAAATTCAGGGATTCTGCTCTTTATCAACTTGTTTACAGGCATCCGAAAATTGCTATGGCTGTTATTATCATGACGGGTGTAATAATTATCTATACGTATGTCAGTTTTCTTCTGACATACGTAATCATCTGATTGCGCAATATGAAGAAACATTTAAAAAAACTGCTGCTTTTTTTACCGGCTATTTCCCTGATCTATTTATCTGATTATACCGCGGCATACGCTGACGAGTACAGGCCGGATTACTCTGACGAATACTATTATTCATCAGTAAGCCTTAATACGGTTAACGGCAAGTTTTACGCATATCTTGTACTTCTTTATAACGAAAATCTGCATTTTGTAAATCTTATACAAAAAGGGGCGGTCCCCCTTAAAGAGATGAGCAATTACGGATTTAATATAAAGGCTTATAAAAATTACCTTGGAACAATTCAGGACCCGGTACTTCTTGATGAGGCGCAGCTTATGCTTAAAGTCTATCTTGAACCCGGGCTGTTTTCTGACACAGACCTGAAAGCGATAGAAAAACAACTGCTTAAAAGAAATGTTGTACTCAAATTTTATTCAGATAAAACAGGGCACAATATACCACTGAGCCTTGATTACATAATATACGGCGAGAAGATCAGGATTGACATTAAGCACCCGCTTCTTGAACTTGAAGAGGAGATGTTCTATATAAAACCGTATATTTATTACGATGAGTTTTCAACAAGCAATACAACTCTTTATTATGACCTGATCTATATAAGCCCGGATGAGGTTAATAATGATTATATCATTGCCAGGGGTGTACTTTCAGGTAAAGAGATCAGGTCAAGGTTTTTTGTCGGATCAAAGGTAACGGATGATATAAAGTTCTGTCTGCAAAGATCGTTCAGCGATGCGTCAAAAATTAAAGCAGAGATCTGGAGGATGTTTGTTATCCACGAATTGACGCACAAGTATCTTGACAATAAGTTCCGCAGTTTTGACCAGATAACAGGTGAAGAAATTTCACTTTCAAGCACAATATATTCAAACCAGTATCTGGGGCTTTCTGTAATGTACAGCTACCTTAATTACGGGCAGATGAATCCTCACAGGATTGCTGCATTAAATTACATTTCGTACATAGCCCAGGCAAGCGGAAACAGGGAGCTTATAAGTAATCCGGGGCTGGTTAAAAATCTGCCAATGGACAGGCTGAAGGAATGGACAAAAAGCCATTTCAATAACTGTTTAAGCAGGTTACGGCAGTAATAAATAATGGTGTTGTAAACCTTAACCGCTGGTATACCTATTCAGGTTTCATCGTTGGGAAGAGCAGAACATCCCTTATAGACATTTCGCCCGTTAGAAGCATAACCAGCCTGTCTATGCCGATCCCCATACCTCCAGTGGGGGGCATTCCAGCCTCAATTGCCTGGACAAAGTTTTCATCCATAGGCGGAGCCTCTTCATCGATATCGCGACGCAGGGACTGCTCGTAAAGCGTTTTGCGCTGAAAAACAGGGTCATTGGATTCGCTGTATGCGTTGGCAAATTCGGTTCCGTTGATAAAAAGTTCAAAACGCTGCAGAAACCTTTCGTCTTCAATGTCCGGTTTGCATAGCGGTGTTGTCTCAGCGGGTTGATGCGTAATGAATGTGGGCTCAATAAGTTTATCCTCGACGAGTACCTGGAAGAGTTCGTCAATTGCAAGCCCCCGGATATAGTCGCCCTTGACCTCTCCGCCGTATTTTTTTAGCGCATCCCTGATTTCATCGTCGTTCATGGACATGACGTCCAGGCCGGCATATTCCTTAATGGCATCAGTTACCTTTATGCGTTTCCACGGAGTTTTAATATCTATCTCTTTGCCGTCAAAACTTACCCTTGTTGAGCCGTTTACAGCGATGGCAGTGCTGACTATAAGCTCCTCTGCCAGGTTCATCATGTCATTATAGTCTGCGTAAGCCTGGTAAAGTTCGAGCATTGTGAATTCCGGATTGTGTGTCCTGTCAATGCCTTCGTTGCGGAAACATTTTCCTATTTCGTAAACCCTGTCGAATCCCCCAACGATGAGGCGTTTAAGATAGGGTTCAAGAGATATCCTAAGGTAAAGGTTAATGTCCAGGGCGTTGTGATGCGATGTAAAGGGTGAAGCGGCAGCACCACCGTAAACAGGCTGAAGAACAGGAGTTTCGACTTCGAAAAAATCCCTGCTGTCGAGGATGCGTTTTATGTTGCGGATAATCTCTATTCTTTTGATGAATGTTTCTTTTACACCGGGAGTTACGATCAGGTCAACCTGCCTGTTCCTGTAGCGAAGTTCCTTGTCTGCAAACAGGTCGAATGTTTCGCCGTCTTTTTCTTTTACAACGGGCAGCGGGCGGACGTTTTTTGTAAGAAGCGTAAATTGATCTGCAAAAACTGTGATTTCACCGGTTTTTGATTTTTTGACCACGCCCCGGACTCCGACAATATCGCCCAGGTCCAGTTTTTTAAAAAGATTATAATGATCTTCACCTATACTGTTTTCTGCGAGGTAAACCTGTATTCGGCCGTCCCTGTCCTGTATGGTGAAAAAACTGGCTTTGCCCATTATCCTGATTGCCATTATACGGCCGGCAAGTGAGACTTTCTCTGCAGTTTCAAAAAATCTGTCAAATTCAGCGGTTATTTTGCTGCTGTAATGAGTAACATCATATCTGTAGGGGAATGGGTTTATTCCGAAATTTTCCCTGATTTCGTTTATCTTGTCTTTGCGTATCTGTATCAGGCTGTTTGTGTCTTCCATTGGGTTATCCTGTAATAGTAGTGATTAATCATTTTTTTTATGGAGACTCGTGTCAAATTAATTTTTGATTGGGGGCCTTATACCTGTTTTTTATGGCCGATTACAAAGTTTTTAACATGGGGAGCAATTTACGTGATTTGTTTTTAACTTTTAAGCCCCTGCATATACAAAAGAAAATGAGGATAAAACACATGCATGAATTTGAACTGGGCCCCATAAGGCCTCCAAGTGAAGCATACAGCGTTCTGCTGCGCGTTACCAGAAATTGCCCCTGGAACAAATGCGCGTTCTGCCCTGTCTATAAAGGGGGTAAGTTTTCACTGCGCAGTGTTGAAGAGATCAAGGCAGATATTGATTCAATGCACTATATTGTGCAGAGAATAGGGAGCAGAACCTACCAGGAGAACAGCACGGGTTATATAAACGAGGAGATTATTGAAAAACTTGTCTCTGAGGATGGAATTAATCCCCACTACCTGCAGCAGATTCTTTTCTGGATGCATTTCGGCATGAGAAGCCTTTTTTTGCAGGATGCCGATTCAATGGTACTCAAGCCCGCGGACCTTGTGGATATACTCGGTTATATAAGATCAAAGTTCCCTACAATCGAGAGGATTACCTGCTACACAAGGTCAAAGACCCTGGTTGCGCGTTCGCCCGAGGATTTGCTCGCAATACGTAAAGCCGGATTGAACAGAATTCATATAGGGATGGAATCCGGTTCAGATAACGTTCTCAGGATGATCAATAAGGGTGTAAAAGCCGACGAGCATATAAGCTCCGGGAAAAAGGTGATTGATGCAGGATTTGAACTGTCTGAATACTACATGCCCGGCCTTGGAGGCAGGGATTATGCTGAAGAGAACGCTATTGAGACAGCGCGTGTTCTGAATGCGATAAATCCTTCATTCATAAGAATAAGAACCACTACGCCCGTTCCCGGAACAGAGCTGCATAAAATGATGCAGAGGGGTGAATGGTTGCCAATGACAGAAATGGAGAAGGTGCAGGAAATTTATAATATGATCAGCGCACTTGAAGGGATAACAAGCTTTATTCAGAGCGATCATATAATGAACCTTATAGAAGATGCAAACGGTAAACTGCCCAAGGACAGGGAAGCTATACTTGCGCCGCTTGAACGCTTTATAAAAATGGATATAGAAGAGAGTGAGTGCTTTATTGCCGCAAGACGTACAGGCAGTATAAGGCTTCTTGCAGATTACAGGGGCAATGGCGAGTTTTCGGAACTCAGGGAAAGGCTTGTCAGAAGTTACGGCAGTATTGATAATGCTGCACAGGAGCTTTCAGGGAGGACTCTGTAACTGAAGAAGGCTGCCCGGGGCAGCCTTCTTCATAAAAGCTGGTGTTCGTAATCAGTCGATTTTTTTCGCGGTCATGATAAGCTTGTTCGGTCTGGATGCGGTTACACTGATTTCATAGCCCATTGCTGATGCCTTGGCTGAAAGTTCATCCTCAAAATCATTTGTTTTTCCTGCGAAGTAGACTTCAAGTTTGGCAGCTCTACCGTCCCTTCCTTTTTCAATTACTTTCTGCACACCGCGAATCCTGTTAGAGACCTGGTCTTTAAAATCCTTCAGCTCGGCTGCGCTGAGCCCTGCGATTATAATTTTAATCTCCCTGTTGTTTGCAGCTTTCACGAATTTTTTTATTATCGTTTCCATGAAGAGGCCGGCCTGGAACCTGTTGTCGTCGTCGTTTTTACCAAGAAGTTTGCTCTGGCCGAGGCATTTCTGAATAGCATCTTTTGCTGCAGTATTTCCGTCAATGTGAACGCTTGCAGCATTTCCAACTGCCGTAGCAATTATGCTTCCGGTGTAAACATCGACCGCTTTAAGATTTATGTTAGCCTGTTTTGATTTCATGTTCTTTGTGTATTCGCTCATTGCGGAAGACTGGTCTGTTACCACGACAGTACCGAAAATTATTACCTCTGCACCGGCATCATCAAGCAGAAGATCCTGAACGTCGTCGGAGACTTTACCTGAAACGGCTTTCTGCATTTTTGATCTCTCTTTTTTCATGAGCTCCTGGGTCATGGCAGCATCGACAAATTCGAAGCCCGAATTGCCCATAATATTCATGATGGTAAGTTCAGTGACAGTCATGCCCGGAGCATTTTTTTTACCTTCGATGTTCTCATCGACGAGCACCATGAATTTAGGCCTTCCGTATCTTTCAAGGGCATCTTCGATAGCGTCTTCAACAACGCCGGGCTCAACAGTACCTTCGATAGTGACAAAATACTCGGTATCACCCGATTTGCCCTGCTTGATCACTTTAATCTGCTTTACAAGCCCGTAAGATTTAGCCTCTACTATATTTGATACCAGTTCGTAATTCTCCATGATACTCTGGCCCCTGATCGATTCGCCGAGTATCTGTATTACCAGTTTTCTTTTAGCATCGTCGGTTGCCCTGTCCCTTGCAAGCGCTGTATCGTTATCGAATATTGTTGCATACCCGGTCTCCTGGCCCCTGTTAGGATTGCCCTTTCCTGATGCCTTGTCATCCTTGACGCTTTTACCGCCGCCGCAGGATACCATAACAGCAAGAAGAATACAGGATAATGAGACTTTGAATACTTTTTTCATTATAATGCTCCTTCACCTTATAGAATTGATTGCCCATGTTGAATCAGACTGAATTTAATATAAATACCGCATCTGAGTCAATTTATTTTCAATAGTAAATCTTTAACTTTTTTGATACATCGATGAGCCCGTATTTTAAAAAACGGGTGTTTTAGAGCAGTTATAAATGATGATATGCTCTGAGATTTTCTCTTTTCCATGTAAGTAAATAAACCGACATTAAATATAAGGCGAATAACAGTCGTATTTAAGATTTTTTTTAAAAATACGGGTATTTATAAAACAATCACAGGTGGAATAATCCCTTGAGCGAAGAAAAAAATTTTCTCCAGTCAATTAAGCTGGACATAAGCAGAAGTTTTAAGCTGGAACCTTACGAAAGGGTTGCTTTTCACAATATACTGGGTATCCTGAAATCCGAAGCCGGTAAAAATCTTCTGCTTAGAGAAGTAGAGAAAGGAGGGGATATTTCAGCCAGTGCCATTAATGCGCTTGCCGGTTTTGATGATCAATCACTGCTTCCCGTTATTTCCCCTTTGCTTGAAAAAAAAATATCTTTGCCTGAAAAGGATATAATTCTTGATTTCATCTGCAGAAACGGCAGTGCCGGAGACATAAAGACAGTAATTAATTTTATTGAACTGAATAAAGATGATAATGAATCGGAAAGGCTTGTCAGAAAGGCATTTGAAATATTAAGAAAGATCGGTGCGGGTGAGGATGAGGCTGTTTCGTATATTGTGTCATCAGTTCGCAGCAGCGAAAATGCCAGGTATTTATACAGCGCAATAAGCGCTCTCTCAATTGTAAGAAAGATAGAAATATATGAAGAGCTTTTAAAGCGTAATGATGATGAAATTTCATATTATGTTTTTCTTTCAATATATAATCTGAACAAAGATATATATAAAGAGGATAGTGCAGATGAGCCTGGCGATAATCCGCATCACGGGGAATTTGTCGAGCAACAGATGACCGCAGACCAGGAGCTGCTTCTTAATGTCAAGGTCCTGCTCGGCAAGATTACATCCAGGTACGAAAACTATTCCGTAAAAACAAAATCCTCATTCATCAATGCAATGCTTTCGTGCAACCATCGCGAATCAGCCATATATGCCATGAAGGCACTTGAATCAAGGGATGAGAGTCTAAGGCGCATGGTACTCTATTCTATTTACAGCAATATTACGCTCATACGCTTCCCGGAAAAACTTCTGAGGAGCCTTATTTCCATGGACATGGAACAGGAGAGGGAAAATGAACTGGTTGTAAATATTTTCAGAAAATACTTCAGCGCAAGGGAGAAGTCCAGGACATATACACTCTTCAGGGACAAAATGTTCAGTTACATTGCTGCTACGCTTGAGGCTTTTTTCGAGACATACAGAAGAGAGTTCATGATACCTGATGTGGTTGATAACTCGCTGCCCGAAAATTTCCGTCGTGTAAGAAACTACATGCTGAGAAAAATGAATCCTGAACAGAAGAGGAGACTTTTGGGGGGATTTGCCAATGAGGGTAAGGATTTTGCGCGTAGAATAATCCCGGTGATGGCAGAATGGATTAATTACGTTGCGCCGGAAGATACAGAATCGCTCTCATCGCTGATTGACCTTATGCTGGACGATGACAGGGTTTCCAGGGATAACAGTGTGGCCAGGCTGGAAACGGTTAATTTTGACAAAAGGTACCTGCAGTCAAGGATTGTCAGGTTATGCAGCATAATCGAAGCGCTTCAGATTGAGGGCGCGGCCAAGTCCCTGGTTTATATATACAACTATCTTAAAAAGTATCCTGATACGGAGATATATGAGTCTGCCATATTTGCCCTGAGCAGGATAAATTATTCGTATATGCTCAGTGAAGTAGAGATTATGCTCACCGCCGGGTCTCCCGAGGAACAGGTTAAGGCGATTCAGCTACTGCCCCTTTTTACCGAGAAGCGTCTTCTTAACATACTTGTGGAATACCTGAAAACCAATTTTGCGTCAAACAGTGAAATTGTCTCGGGCATTACCGGAATACTGATGACCCGGGACGTCAAGTCGAACATTAATGCCGCCAATGTGTTTAAGCAGATTCTTGAAAACAACAGCGACGGAATAATAAGACAGAAAGCGATTGCCGGCCTGGGCCATTGCGCATTTACCGAGGATATTGAATACCTGCATGAACTCTTTATAAATGAGAAGAACCAGGTTCTTAAAGAGACCATAGTTAAATCTATATGTTCGATAATGGCAGTGCGGGCGGATTACAGCAAGCAGCAGCTTTCGCGCCAGGTACAGGAATACCTTAAGGACCCCGGCATAAGGGTAAGGATTTTCTCGTGCATGATACTTATAAGGCTTGGTAACAAGGACGCGTTCAGGTCTGTGCGCGAGATGCTAATAATTAAAAACAGGGCCATTCAGCGCGAAATTCTTTCTGTGCTCAGAGATATTCATACACCCGATTTTAATTTTTTCCTGGTTTCACTTCTGCGGGAGGAGTACGGGATAAGCAGGGATATTATAGATATACTGCGCAAACTGCCCGAAGAGGAACTGAAAGAGATAGAAAGTTTTATCATAAATATTTTCAGAAAATACGAACTTCCGCAGCCGGGAACGCATTCCAGGGAGAGCAACAGGTTTACGGGAATAGACAGGAAAAAGATGACGGTACTTACCGTGGATATCCTGAATTTTGATGAGCTTGAAAAGGGATTAAACTATTACGAACTTATTGAACTCTATCTGCTCTGTGACCTGCTGCTGATACCAGAACTTAAGGGTACATCCGGAAACATTTCGCACAAGGAGAGCAACGGCATAACTATATGTTACAACAGTCCATTTGAAGCGCTTGCAGCCGCAATGTCAATATGCGACGGAATCCGGAATTATAACAATTCAAATGCCGTAGACAGAAATATACATGTGGGGATAAACCTTGTAACGGATGAATTTATTGTCTCCGGCGAAGAACTGTTCGAGTACCCGGGACTTGTTAACAGGGCAGCAGGCAGGCTTCCTGTTGCAGGCAGGATATTTGTGGATGATAAAACGGAGGAGCTTATAAGGAGCCGGTTCTATTCGATTATACTTCCCGAAATGCTTGTTTCTGAAATTGTTTACGGGAAATCACACTACGAGTATATATCACCTGTTAATTTCACCCAGGTTGCAATCTCCCTGCTCGACAGCAAAGAGGAGGAGATTGACCGGCAGAAGGAGCTTAAGGCCCAGGTTGAAGCGCAGATAAAGACCGTGTCATCGGGAAACAGGTCTACCACATCAATTGCAATCGCGGGAGAGCTTGAAAATATAGGAATAAAGCTTAAAAACCAGTTTGATGAAATTGAAAAGTATATGAACAGAAGATCCATCGATCGTGAGCTTAACAGGAACATAAAGATGATGCTTACTAACGCCTACAATCTCTACAGGATTGAAATTTCAAAGCTTACCATAAAATAGGCATCTTTCTATTCTATGAATCGTCGTGACAGATCAAGTTTGTGCTTTATAAGAAGCACGGAGTTCACAAGAAAAAAACGGTCATTCCTGAAACTTAAAAGTTTTTCATATTCCTCTGCTGCCCTGCGGTAATCACCAAGCTTGAAGGATGATTCTGCGTAGTAAAAATGCAGCGATTTGTCATATTCACCGCTTGTATCAATAGATTTAAAAAGAACTATAGCTTTTATATATTCCTCTTTCTGAAAATGTATCTTGGCAAGACCCAGCAGGCCGTTGGGGTAAGAGGGATTTATCTTCAGAGCACGTTCATAATGCCTGCGGGCAAGGCTGATCTGGTTCCTTCTGTAATAGATATTACCTATGAGGATGTATGTGTTAAGTTCTGTCGGATTAAGCCTTAGCGCAGCACGGAAATATTCCAGCGCGCGTGTTTCGTCGTTTTTACGGTCATAGATGTATCCTATCTGCAGGTATATCCTGTCGTATTCGGGCACAAGGTGCTTCGCTTTTGTAAAGTGCATCATGGCAACGTCCAGCCTGTTCAGGTAGAGGTAGCATATTCCCAGGTTGTAGCGGAACGGAAGAAAGAGGGGAGCATGTATGAGCGCATCCTCCAGCAGCTGTGATGCAGCGGTAAACTCCCCCAGGAGCATAAGCTCTGCAGCGCGGTTGTTTTCGGTGCCTGCAGGGTCATCGCCCGTGCAGAAGAGTATGTCTTCTTTTGCGTAAATGCTGAAGCGTCCGATCACCTCGCCCCTGTCGTTCAGGTGATAGATCACGCCAGGTATCTCTGCAGTTGCTGGAACTGCCAGGGGCGCAGTGATGAGGATGAGCGCAATGGCAATATGTTTTTTTATCATTCGGATCAAAACCGCTGTTGTGTCTTTTATGATAGTATACAGATAAGTTGCACAACGTGTATATACTTTTTTGCCCTTAATTTACATTGGGTCTTTTAAATCTGATGTAATCCGGGCTGTAAATGCATACTTTAAGCGGAATGCCGGAAAAACATTTGACACTTTGGTATAAATGTATAAATGCTATAACTGTAAAAGAGCAGGCATTTATAATTAAATCATTTAACTGGAGGCGTCTATGAATTACAGCGAGTCTGAAAAGAACATCTACCGGGATAAACCGTGGTTAAAGTCTTATGCGCCGGGAGTTCCGGCAGAATTAAATGTTGATGAGATAGTAATACCTGATCTTCTTAGAAGATAAGCGGAAAAATTTCCCGGCCTGAACTCCCTGAATTTCATGGGATACACTCTGAACTTTAAAGAGCTTGACCGGATGGTTGACCGCTTTGGCGCTGCGCTTGACCGGTTCGGTATAAAAAAAGGGGATAGCGTAGCACTCGTCCTGCCCAATACAATTCAGTGCGTTGTGGCGTACTATGCCATCTTGAGGATAGGAGCCGTTGTCGTAATGAATAACCCGCTATATTCTGACAGGGAGTTTCTGCACCAGCTGACTGATTCAGGAGCAAAACTCCTTGTGACAATAGACCTTCTTGCAAACCGGATGATCGCGTTGAGGCCGCAGACCAGGGTGAAGCAGATAATAGTTGCTTCCATCGGGGATTATCTTCCGTTCCCTAAAAGTCTTCTTTTTCCCCTTGTGGCAAAAAAGAAGGGGCTTGCAGCAGAGGTAAACCCTGCCCCTGATATTTACCGCTTCAGGGATTTAATAAAAAGCGCACCGCCCGTACCGCCCGTAGTAAATATCTCTTTTAACGACGTGGCCCAGTACCAGTACACTGGAGGAACAACCGGTGTATCAAAGGGGGTAATACTATCTCACAAAAATCTCTGTGTACAGCTGCAGCAGGTTGAGGCATGGTTTCCGCACCTGAAAAGGGGTGAGGAAAAGATGCTTGGGGCGCTTCCGTTTTTTCATGTGTTCGGCCTTACCATATCCATGAATTTCGCAATTTATATGGGCTGGGGAAATATACTTGTTCCCAAACCACAGCCGGAACAGCTATTCGAAACTTTTATGAAATTCAGACCTACCTTTATACCCATGGTTCCAACGATGTATATAGGCCTGCTTAACCATCCTCACATAGACAAACTTGAACTGAAAAATATTGCGGGGTGTTTCTCCGGGAGCGCATCCCTGCCGGTTGAAATAATACGCAAATTTGAGCAGAAGTCTGGAGTGGTTATCTGCGAAGGTTTCGGCCTTACAGAAGCTTCACCTGTTACGCATATTAATCCGCTTATAAAGGGCAGAACCAAGCCGGGCACAATAGGTCTGCCGCTCTCTGACACAGAGTGCCGCATAGTGGACATAAGGGATGGTAAAACCGACATGCCGCAGGGTGAAAGCGGTGAACTGGTTGTCAGGGGGCCCCAGGTAATGAGCGGCTACAAGGGGATGGAGAGTGAGACTGCGTACGCACTGCGTGACGGCTGGCTGCACACGGGTGATATTGCGGTAATGGACCACGAGGGGTACTTCTCTATAATTGACAGGCTGAAGGACATGGTTATAACCGGGGGTTACAACGTGTACCCGCGGGAGATTGATGAGGTGCTTTACAGCCATCCTAAAATAAGCGAGGCATGCTCTGTGGGCATACCTGACAATGTGATGGGGGAGATTATTAAGGTTTTCGTAGTGCTGCGTGAGGGCGAAGATTGCACGCAGGAGGAGATTATAGAATTCTGCAGCAGGCAGTTAGCTAAATATAAACTGCCGCGAGAGGTTGAATTCAGGAAAACTCTCCCGAAGAGCGCGGTAGGCAAGATACTGCGAAAGGAACTCAAAGAGGAGGAACTGGCAAAACGAAAATAGTGTTGCAATCAGTTCTGCCGGTGTTACAGAACGGAGAGTCGGCCAGGCTCTTCGTTTTTTAAACGGCAGTTGCCGGCAATAATTTCACGTTGGAAATGCTGAGTTGAAGGGGGAATATCGCGGGATGAATTTTAATACCGCTAAGTTTTATAAATGCATGTTATGGACATGCATTGCGGTTATAACGATAGTTGCGCTTACACCCGCGCCTTACGCTGCCGAAACAGGTTTTAGCGATAAGCTTAACCATATTGCAGCATTTATGGTTTTAAGTTTTCTGGCACTGAAGGTTTATCCGGGAAGGTTCCTGGTGTCAGGATTATGGCTTCTGCTGTACGGAATAATTATTGAGGCGGTGCAGATTTTGATGCCCGGGCGTTCATGCTCAGTGACAGACCTGGGAGCCGATGTACTGGGCATATTTGCCGGAATATTTTTTACCATGATAACGGGACTGCCGGCAAAAAGAAAGGATAAAAAATATCTTGAAAAGAGCCGGTAGAATTGCAGAATGGTATAACTTCTGGCGGAACCGGTTATGAGCTGTGAAAGCATAAGATTATATCACGAAATACCTGAAAATGACGGCAGTATAATTAATCCTGTCGTAACAATAGGCAACTTTGACGGAGTACATACCGGCCACAGAAAGATTATCGAAACTCTTCTCTTAAAATCACGCGAACATTCAGGCGAACCCTTTGTCATTACATTCAGGAACCACCCCAGGACAGTTATTCATCCCGGATCTGTATGCCGCATGATCACCACTGTGGAGGAGAAACAGCAGGCCCTTGCAGAGCTCGGGGTAAGGAATATTGTAATGCTTGAGTTTACGCGCGAGGTGGCTGATCTTACTGCCGAAGAGTTCTATCATGAACTGCTTATAGGCAGGCTTGGAGCGCGCGAGATCGTTATAGGTTATGACCATGCATTCGGCAAAAACCGCGAGGGGAACATTGATTACCTTAAAAATCTTGCAAAGCGCACGGGCATACTTATTACGCAGGTCCCGGTTGAAGCAATAGAGGGGAGTGCTGTATCATCGACCCTGCTCCGCAGGGAACTTGACAGCGGAAATATGGAGAGGGTCGAAAAACTTCTGGGCAGAAAATATTCCATCTCGGGCAGGGTAATAAAGGGAGATGGGCGCGGCAGGCAGCTGGGTTATCCCACGGCCAATGTGAAGCCATCTTCGCCTGACAAGATAATCCCCGCAGTCGGGGTATACGCCGTGTCTGTAAACATCAGGGGAAAAGAATACGGAGGGATGCTCAACATAGGTTTTAATCCCACGTTTAACGGCACTGCCATGAGTATTGAGGTAAATATATTCGGATTCAACGAAGATATATACGGAGAGGAACTTTCACTGATTTTTCACGGCAAGATCCGCGACGAGAGAAAGTTTGAATCAGCCGATGCGCTTGTAAAGCAGATTGAATCGGACCGGGCTGAGGCCGCAAAGATTCTTCATGCATGAAAGCTTCATCTGAAATTACTGATTTTTTTTACAGCAGCCATCTATTCTGTCTCAGGGTTGCTGCAGACCATGAAACAATTAAATCCATAGATTTTATTTCTGCACATACGGCAAAATCAACCCCGCTGCCCCGCAATGTCCGCATGCTCTTTAACTGGCTTGATGATTATTCCGGCAGAAAAGATGATGCCGGGTACTCAATAATCTTTAGAACAGGCGGTTCAATGGATTACCCGGTGTCTCCGGGCGCAAAGAAAATAGTGCTTGATATGTCGGGGTATACAGCGAAAGCGCTTCGTCTTTACATGGAACTGGTAAATGTTTCAGCAGGGGAGACAATAAGTTACGGGGCTCTTGCAGCAAAAAGCGGAATACCCCGGGGGGGCAGGTTTGCCGGTAATGCAATGGCAGGCAACCGTTTTCCGGTAATAGTTCCATGCCACAGGGTGATTAAAAGCGGCGGTGCTGTGGGGAATTTTTCCGGTGGTGTGGATATCAAGAGGATGCTGCTGAATCATGAAGCCGGAGGTTTTTCTCCTGTCCCCGGTTAAGGACAGGAGAAGGTTAACTTGTTAATTAACTTTTTTCACTCTGTAAAGTCTTGTCATTGAAAGGGCAAATCCCGCACTTATTAAAAGTGTTCCAAGCCACACAAGCCAGATCATACGCTTGTAAGACACGCTCAGTACCGCATAATCGGGAGGTAAGGCATCTTTTGCTGAGGGTGAAATCCTTATTATGGCTATTTCGTGATCCACGAGTATTTTTTCAAGGGAGACTACGCGGTCAGTGCCTGCAATGGTTATATTTGCGCTTTTAACTTCGTTGTTGTGCAGGTAGAGTCCCGGTTTATACTGTTTTCCATTGATAGAGAGTTCAGCGTAGATTGACATGTCCGGTTTACCCATATTCCTGATGTCGAATTTACTGAACCTGACCTTAAGGCCCGTAACATCTTTTACCTCGCCCTTGTGGAATAATTCTGTACCATATTCCGCAGCCGAGAAGATATACTCCTCGGGTGCGATATAATAATCCCCGGTAACACCCGGAACAAGGTACGGCTCCTTGTAGAAGGCCTGCATCTCTTCGTTAAGCCTGTATGCCAGTTTAACATCGCGACTTGAGTCGTTTTCGAAAATGGTAAGTCCTATCCCCTGGTCCGGACCATCAATAAAACCGTTAACCCTGAGCGAGATGCCGCCGGCTTTTACCGTTTGGCCGGCATTCACCCTGACCTGTTCGGTCCATGAATAGAAGCCCGAAATTATAATGCCAGTGACCATTACCGCGATACCAAGATGGGCAGTACGCGAAGAAAGGATTATGCCGCGGCCTTTAGTGAACATGTCATAAACCATAAGCTGCATCAGAAAAAATGATACAGCAAGAAATGCAATAACAACCGGGTTAAAACCGGATAAGAAAGTAACCAGGGCTGAGAGAATTACGGCAATTAAGCCGGCAGGAACAAGTATTTTGCGCTGGTATTTTATAGATGTAACTGCCGAGAGAATTATGAAAAGGAGTATCATGATTCCCATGGGAACTGATATGTTATTGTAGAAATTAGAAGTTACAGGCACAGGATCTTTTCCCGTAAGCCCTGTGAGTATGGGCATGGAGGTTCCCGCAAGAATTATAAACGAATAGAACAGCAGAACTATTATGCCGAATACGGTCATGTTGTCAAGGTTGAAGAGCTCTTCTTTAAGGGGTTCAGACTTGATGCTTCTGAAGTGTCTCAGAAAAATAAATAGTGAAGCAATGACCAGGAGTATGAGCATGATACTAAGATATATTTTAAGGTTCGATTCCTGGAACGAGTGAACTGAAAAGTCTGAAAGTATACCGCTTCTCGTAAGGAATGTGCTGTAGAATACAAGAACAAAGTATAGAAGCGCAAGCCCGATGTTTGTTTTCTTTAAGACAGACTTTCGTTTCTGAAGCAGCATTGAGTGAATGAGAGCGATGCTGATGATCCATGGAATGAGCGATGAATTTTCTACTGGGTCCCAGCCCCAGTACCCGCCCCAGCCGAGAACTGTGTATGCCCAGTACCCTCCCATGAATATTCCCAGGCCCAGGGTCAGGACGCTGAACATGAGCCACCTGTACGCAGGTTCAATCCAGCTGTTAAAATTTTTTCTTAAAAGCGCAGTAACTGAATATGCGAATATTATTGTGGCCGACGCGTAACCCAGAAAAAGAACCGGCGGGTGCGCAATCATCCAGGGGTCCATAAGTAGCGGATTCATCCCCTGGCCATCGGTCGGGACCATTCCCGGGTGAAATGAAGGATTTTCAACCCAAACTTTCACAAAAGGGCTTTTTACCAGAACAATTACAAGCATTAGCGCCTGCACCAGCGAGGTAACAGCAAGGAGCAGGTCTTCGTTCTCGGACTTCCGGTATATTAAAAAGAGTCCCATCAGGTTAAG
>ENA-UPTA01002416-UPTA01002416.1-activated-sludge-metagenome-genome-assembly--contig:-NODE-2416-length-19371-cov-9.171619_pt1 | contig 19371 bp, 20 predicted proteins | sample MGYA00238184_ERZ773361 | MGnify/ENA primary metagenome ERZ773361 (study PRJEB29100, sample SAMN05720205) | activated sludge metagenome | isolation source: anaerobic digester from wastewater...
GGTCACCGCCAAGGATGCGGCGCTGGAAATGCTCCGCAGGCTCACCCAGAAAGGGGCCATGTACACCTGCGTCGAATTTCAGGGAGCGGGTCTGTCTTCTTTGTCCATCGGGTCACGGGTCACCCTGTGCAACATGGCCTCGGAAGCCGGGGCCAAAAGCGCCGTCATGCCCTTTGACGATGTGCTAAGGAAATGGCTTCGGTCGAACGGGATCCCCCGGAACGAGGGAGTCGACCCCGACCCTGACGCCCGTTACGCTTCACGGCTTTCGATCGACCTCGGGTCCCTCCGGCCGAAGATCGCCAGGTCGCCGAACATCGACGACGTGGTGGATGTGGCCGAAATGGCGGGCCTGCCCGTGGACCAGGTGGTCCTGGGATCCTGCACGAACGGGCGATTCGAGGATTTCGAGATCGCCGCCCGCTTCATGGAGGGAAAGAAGATCTGTCCGGGGGTCAGGATGATTCTCCTCCCCGCTTCCCGGAAGGTTCTCCGGGAGCTCTCCGAAAAAGGGCTGCTGGAAATCTTCCTTGACGCGGGAGCCATCCTTTACACGCCCGGGTGCGGCCCCTGTGCCGGACGTCACGGCGGACTGCTGGCTGACGGCGAGACGGCCCTTTCCACCACGAACCGGAATATTTCCGGAAGGATGGGGAGCAAGAAGGCGAAGGTCCATATCGTTTCCCCCGTCACGGCTGCGCTTTCCGCCGTATCCGGCGTAATAACGCCCTTTGCCGGACCCGAAAGGAGACCCGGTCAATGACCATCAGAGGGAAAGCCCATGTCTTCGACCAGGACAACATCAACGCCGACAGCATCATACCCGGCTCCGCCATATCGAAAGCCGCCGGTCTCGAAGATCTTCTTCCCTTTCTTTTCGAAGACCTGAGGCCCGGTTTTGCGCAAACCGTCGCAAAAGGTGACGTGATCTTTGCCGGCGCGAATTTCGGGGCCGGCTCCTCCAGGGAACATGCCGCACTGATGATCCGGCATTGCGGCATCGAAGCCGTCGTCGCCAGGAGTTTCAGCCGGACTTTTTTCAGGAACGCCGTCAACATCGGGCTCGCCGTCATCGAAACCGGCTGGGAGGGGATCGAAGAGGGCGACGATGTCATCGTTGAACTCGAAAAGGGGCTCATCGAGGTGCCCGACAAAAGCACCAGTGTGGCATTCCCGCGAACGAGCGGGTTCGTCCTGGAAATCATGCGATCCGGCGGCCTCATTCCCCTTTTCAACAGGGAACGACACCTCTTCAGGCCGGGCAGGTTATAAAGAGGGCTGAACCCTTTTCACGAACACCCCCGCAAGGAATGCCGGCTGGAGAGGCCCCGTTTCATGAGAGAATACATGATACGCGGACCCTGCATTTTTTCAGGGCGGCCGGACCATTCAGGAAGGGGCAGCTGACATGAACGGGGAAATCATGGCGGGAATCGCCTTTCTTTTCATCGTGGGGATCGCCGGCTGGAAACTTTTTTCGTTCTTAAGGTTTCCTTCCCCCGACATGCTCGGTGCGCTTTTTTTCGCCGCCGCCCTCGGCATGTTCGGGATCCGTTTCGAATTCCCGACCCAGGAGGTCACCTTCGTCTGCAAGCTGGTCATCGGGGCCTTCCTCGGGCTCAAGATCGACCGGGGGATTTTCCGGGAACTGCGGAAAATGATGCTGCCCGCACTTCTGGTTTCAGTCTGGATGCTCGTTCTTTCCGTAACCTCAGGCTTTTTGCTTTACTGGGTGACCCATCTTCCGCTGAGCACCGCCCTTCTGGGCTCTACCACCGGGGGCATCTCTGAAATGGCCCTTCTTGCCTTCTCTCTCGATGCCGATACCGTCGCCGTCACGCTGCTCCAGCTTGTCAGGGTGGTTCTTTTCCTCATCCTGACGCCATTTCTGGCCCGCTGGGTCAGCGCAAATATCAAAGGAGGGCAGAGGGCTTGCCTGGAAGATGACGAGACACCCTCCGATGATGCCGCCTTCGGCACAACGGACAGCTCGGGCGTAACGATCCTTATCCTGGTGGCCATCGCCGGCGGACTCAGCGGCAGAGCCCTGGGCATACCCGCAGGGGACCTGCTGGGCTCCATGGCTAGCGTAGGCGTTTACAACGTCATCAGGGGGAATCTCCCCCGGGTTCACCCGACCCTCCGCGCCCTGGCCCGCGTCGGCGTGGGCCTTGCCATCGCCCAGGAGGTCACCCCGGAAACCCTGACGCTTTTGTCGGAGATGCTCTTTCCCGTCTTGATTATGGCGGTGGTCATGATCCTGTTCGGACTTCTTTTGAGCCTCATCCTCTACAAGGTAACGGACTGGAACTACAGCACCTGCCTGCTGGTTTCGTCGCCCGCGGGGCTCACCCAGATGAGCATCATCGCCGACGAAGTGGGGGCTGATCCTCTCACCGTAAGCGTGCTTCACACGGTACGGCTCATCAGCGTCCTGGCCGTACTTCCCCTTTTCTTCCGGTTTTTGATGGGCTGACGTGCTCCCGCAGAATTTCCGAACGAGGAGAGGCACCCCTGAGCGGGGTGTGGACCAGGTGGCCGAAAAGGGCTTTTGTACCGATCGCGGTCTCTGTCTCGAGGTGTGACCTTTTTGGGGGCGCGGGGCCGTCGATCGATGACGTGGCAAACTCGCGCTACGGGAGATCCCGGGAAATGGACCAGACTCCAATCCTCGGACATTCCCTCTCCTGCAGGAAGGGACACATCGAGCGGGGCGAATTCCGAAGAAAAGGCGCATCGGGGGGTGCGGCCTCCTGGTTTATGACGCGTCTTCTCGAGCGGGGCGACGTGGAGACCGTGCTGCTGGCGGGGCCGGACGACAAACGTCCCGGCTTCTGGACTTTCCGCGAGGAGGAAGACCCTGAAGATGTCCTTCTTATCATTGCCTCGGGATGTAACATGATACAAAGCCCCAGGGTGCGATCCGCAAAGGCCTGGCCAATGGGGGATCCCTCCTGTCCGGGAAAGTACTGCCTCCGATTTTCCCCCTTCTTTACTGTTTTCCCCCATCTTCATCATTTAGTCATATCATCAAAGGTGTAGGCCTCTTTGCCTATGATACCGCTTTCTTCTTGTTTGGACCGCGGCCAGCGTGGCCGGCCTTCTGTAGGAGCCTGCTTTCAGTTTGCCCTCCTTGACGGGGAACCGCTTTACCCTGACAATATAATAGATATTGTCAGGGATGGCGGGCTGTCGGACAGACAGCTCCCAAGGGGGGGCCATGACAACATATAGCGTCGTTCTTGATCTTGACGAAAGCCGTATTATCATTCCCAGGGACAGGCGGCTCAGCAAGGTCTATATTGAGTTCAGTTCCAGATGCAATCTCAACTGTCCCATGTGCTTCCGCGAATCCTGGACGGAACCCCAGGGCGATATGGAATGGGACCTGTTCCTTCGTATTGCCTCGGACCTCGAGCAATTCCCCCGCCTTGAAACGGTCCACTTTCTCGGAATAGGAGAACCCTTCTGCCATCCCAGGCTTGTCGAGGCTGTCGGGATCATCAAGTCAGGCAACAGGCGCGTAAGGATAACCACCAACGCTACCATGCTCGACAGAAGTGCCGCCAGGGCTCTTGTCGCCGTGGGGGCCGACATCGTCGACCTCTCCGTTGAGGCCGAGAATGTACCGTGGCCGGGGAGGGTCAACAGTCTGGAGACCCTGTCGAGAGCGGCTGAGGAGCTCCTGGAGGCGAGGAAGCATGCAGGCTCCAACGCCTGTGAGACCCGTATCGCCCTGGTGGTCACTCGTTCGAACCTGCCTCTGGTCCCTGAAATCGTGCGATCCCTGAAAGGCAGGGGTGTCAGCGCGGTCTCGGTGAGCAACCTGCTCCCGACCGATATGGGAGCCGACGCCAACAGGCTCTACCCCCTGTCGCTCGACGAGGAGGTAGCCGTGCGCTCGAAACTCTATACCCAATTCCAGCACACCGGTATCAAGCCCGAACTTCCGAGGTTCGCACTCTCCACCGAGCGGCACTGCAACTTTGTGAGGTCCGAGTCATGCTTTATAAGGTGGGACGGCCTTGTAGCCCCGTGTCTGAGGTTGTGTCACGGTTACAGCGAGATCGTCCTTGGGAGGGAGAAGGAGGTGGTCCCTTGGTTCTTCGGAGATCTGAAAAGGCAGGGGCTTGCAGAGATCTGGGACGACCCCGGTTACGTACCCTTCAGATGGAGGCTTCGCAGGGCCCTTTATGCCTCCTGCCTTGACTGCAACCTTTTGAGGTCCTGCGAGTACGCAAAGACGACAGAGAGCGACTGTTGGGGCGACTCCCCGGCATGCAGCGACTGTCTGTGGGACCGGAACCTTATCCGGTGCCCCTAGAAAATATCCCATGGCGGAGAAGGAGGTGACAGACAGGTCCTTTGAGGTATTCCGTCTAACTCCTTGAACGAAGAGTAGAGAGTCTCGAGAGATCTTCACCGTAAGCCGGCAAGTATGTCAGAAAAAAGAGAAGAGGAGGGAAAGACATGGAAGCGCTGCGTCTTTTGAGGGTTGACCTTTCCGCGGGAACGGTCAAGCAGGAGCCGCTGAACCCCGATTGGGTGAGACAGTTCATTGGTGGACGTGGATACGGGACCAAGCTGCTCTACGAGGAGCTAAAACCCGGAACGGACCCACTCTCGGAGGGGAACAAGCTCATTTTCGCCAACGGCCCCCTCACGGGGTCGAATGTCCCCACTGGCGGAAGGTACATGGTGATCACCAAGAGCCCCCTGACAGGGTTCATCGCCTCGAGTAACTCTGGAGGTTACTGGGGTGCCGAACTGGCCAGGGCGGGCTACATGGCCCTGATCATCGAAGGCAAGGCCAAAGATCCCGTCTACCTGTGGATCAATGATGACAAGGCAGAGCTGCGCGACGCTTCTTCGCTCTGGGGCAAGGATACCCACGAGACCACCGATGCGGTACTGAAGGAAGTGGGAGACCCCAAGGCCAGAGTGGCGTGCATCGGCCCCGCCGGTGAGAAACTCTCCCGCATCGCCTGCATCATCAACGACAAGCACCGGGCAGCGGGCCGGAGCGGCGTAGGTGCCGTAATGGGCTCAAAGAACCTTAAGGCCATCGCCGTGAAGGGGAGCGGGACCTTCAAGGCCGCGAACCCGGAAGGGCTCAAGGAGACCCTGAGGGGGGTCATGCAGAAGATCAAGGAGAATGGTGTCACCGGCGAGGGGCTGCCCACCTACGGTACCGCAGTCCTGGTCAACATCCTCAACCAGCTCGGTAGCTACCCCTACAAGAACTTCCAGGAATCGCATCATGAAGGCGCCGAAAAACACTCTGGCGAAAGGCTTGCAGAGACCTTCCTCACAGGGAGGACCAACTGCTTCGCCTGCCCCATAGGATGCGGCAGGGAGACGGCCCTTGAGGACAAGAAGGGCGAAGGCCCCGAGTACGAGACCCTCTGGGCGCTGGGGAGCAACTGCGGCATCGACGACCTCGAGCCCATTGTCCGTGCAAACTACATATGCAATGAACTGGGGCTGGACACGATCAGTGCCGGAGGAACCATCTCGGCGGCGATGGAACTCTACGAGAAGGGATTCATCCCCAAGGAGGACCTTGGAGTAGGGCCGGAACTGAAGTTCGGCTCTGCCGACGCCCTGGTCTACTGGACAGAGAAAATGGGCAAGGTCGAGGGTCTGGGTGAGAAGATGGCCCAGGGAAGCTACCGGCTGGGGGAACTTTACGGGCACCCGGAGTTCTCCATCACTGTCAAGAAACAGGAGCTCCCGGCCTACGACCCACGGGGCATCCAGGGTATAGGTCTTACTTACGCGGTGAGCAACCGCGGGGCCTGCCACGTGAGGGGGTATCTCATTTCTCCCGAGGTCCTGGGCATACCCGAAAAGCTCGACCCCTGGGTGACGGAGGGCAAGGCCCAGTGGGGCAAGATATTCCACGACCTTACGGCCGCCATCGATTCTTCGGGTATGTGTCTCTTCACATCCTTCGCGCTCGGCGCAGGCGACTATGCCGACATGCTCAAGCACGGGGCCGGTATGGACTTTGACGCCGACAGCCTTCTCGAGGCCGGGGACAGGATATGGACCCTGGAGCGACTCTTCAACCTAAGGGAGGGACTCGATCCGGCCAGGGACGACACTCTTCCCGTCAGGCTTCTAAAAGAGCCCATTCTTGCGGGGCCGGCCCAGGGCAAGGTAAGCCGCATCGACGTGATGATCCCCGAGTACTACAAGCTTCGGGGCTGGGATGAGAAGGGCGTTCCCACTCCCGGGAAACTTGCTGAACTGGGCTTGAAATAGGAGGCGGATATGATCCGGGTCTCCTTCTACGGCATGGTTCGTGAGATCGTCGGAGAGAAGGAAACGCAGGTCGAAGCAGAAGGTTCTGTGGCAGACCTCCTGGAGGCACTTTCCGGAAGGTACGGTATGCGCTTCGGAGAGAAGGTCCTTAAGACGCCGGAGCGTGACCTGGATCTTATCCTGATCCTCAACGGGAGGCATATCGAACATATCGGCGGCCTTTCCGCGGCGGTCAAAGAAGGAGATCACCTGGCCGTCTTCCCCCTTGTCGGCGGCGGCTAGGTCCTGTCAGAACACTTCTTGCGGGGGGGCTCTTCTGCGATAATGCGGGAGAGCCCCTTCTCTTTCGAGGGGGCGAGAAATTTGCAGGGGTGGGAAGAGATGTTCGAGGAGACCGTCGAGTTGAGGGGAGTGACCCCATCGGAACTGACCTCGTTCTTTCTGAGCGAAGGTTTCCATGAGACGATGCCTCCGGGGATCTGGGAAAGAGGAAGTACGAAGGCGCGGATCGGAGTGGAGACGATGGTCAGTATCGGTTCCCTGAGGATCCCTTCGATTACCGTCGTTTTTTCCGGTCCCGAAAGGGAGCTGGGTCCCCTTTTGGCCCGTTTCAGATCCTGTTTCCTTCGCGCGGGGGGGTAAGTTCAGGCAGGATCCGGCACTGGATAGAGGGGGTACCCTGTGGGGAACCATTTCGAGGTTTTGGGGGGATAACGGTTTATACTTCTTGTGAAGGAGGTGGGCCCAGTGAAGGATTTCGAGAAGATGGGCTCCTTTTACCTGGGGAGACAGGTAGATGACACCTCGGGGGCCATGACGGGCGACCTTCTGCTCTACGATGCCAAAGATCTGACGACTCACGGAATGATCATCGGCATGACCGGCAGCGGCAAGACAGGGCTCGCGATCTCGCTGATCGAGGAGGCTTTGATAGATAACATCCCTGTGATAGCCATTGACCCGAAGGGGGACATACCCAACCTGCTTCTGTCTTTCCCCGAACTGTCACCGGAGGACTTCCTGCCCTGGGTAAGCCCCCGGGAGGCTTCCAGAAAGGGGCTCTCCCCTGAACAGTTTGCAGGGAAGACAGCCTCGGACTGGAAGAAGGGGCTTCAGGAATGGGGGATCGACGGAGCGAGGATCCGCAAGATGAAAGAGTCCGTCGATATGACGATCTACACCCCGGGGAGTTCCGCCGGGAGAATGGTGAGCATCCTCCACTCCTTCGACGTTCCGCCGGAAGCCATCAGGGCCGACGGAGACCTCTTCCGTGAGAGGATCCAGACCACGGCGTCGAGCATCCTCGCCCTTATGGGTATCGACGCCGACCCGTTGACCAGCAGGGAGCACATCCTGATCTCCAGGGTGCTTGAAGAGAAGTGGTCCCGGGGAGAGTCGCTGGATATCCCCTCCCTCATCGAGATGATCAGGGTTCCGCCCTTCAGGTCGGTGGGTGTCCTGGATCTTGAGACATTCTACCCGTCGAAGGCCAGGATGGATCTGGTTTTGAGGCTGAATCATCTGGTTGCCGCACCTTCCTTCGCGCCGTGGATGGAGGGGGACCCCCTGGATGCAGGAAGCTTCCTCTACACGGCGGACGGGAGGCCCCGTGCGTCCATCTTCACCATCAGCCACCTCTCCGACCGGGAGAGGATGTTCTTCGTATCGCTGCTGCTCAATGAGATCCTTGGCTGGGTAAGGACCCAGCCGGGCACCTCCAGCCTCAGGGCCATCCTCTACATGGACGAGATCTTCGGCTTCTTCCCGCCGGTGATGAACCCGCCCTCGAAGACGGTCCTCCTTACGCTGCTGAAGCAGGCCAGGGCCTACGGCCTGGGGGTCCTCCTGGCCACCCAGAACCCTGTGGACCTGGACTACAAGGGGATATCCAACACGGGAACGTGGTTCATTGGAAGGCTTCAGACCGAGCGGGACAAGGCACGGATCCTCGAAGGGCTCAAGGGGGTCTCAGAAAAGGGGTTCCCTCTCCCGGAGCTGGACAGGATGATATCAGGGCTTGGGAAACGGGTGTTCCTGCTTCACAACGTTCACGAGGACAGGCCCGTACTCTTCCAGACCCGCTGGGCCATGTCCTACCTGGCCGGCCCGGTGACGAGGGAACAGATAAAGACCCTTGCCGGTGACAGCCCGATCCTCCAGGCTCCCGCCGAAGCCGCCACTCCCGTGGTGCCCCACGGTCCCGCTGTCCCGGCCCAGGCTCCTGCAGCACCGAGCGTGATACCCTCGGGGATACCCTCGGTATTTCTCCCCGCTCCAGCGGGTGTCCAGGCCGAGTACGCCCCCTTCCTGGGGGCCTTCGCCAGGGTCCATTTCAGCGACGCCAAAAGGAAGTTCGCCGAGACGAAGAACTTTGCCTATGCCGTGGAGGTAAACGAGGGGCCTCTTCCCGTGGACTGGGAGAACGCCTTCAGCATTGACGTGGACCCTGCAGATCTGTCCCGGGGGATCCCTTCGCCGGTAATGTCCGAGGTGGCCTCGCCCGCTCTCGACCCGAAGGCCTATGCCAGGTGGGGGAGGGACTTCCTCAAGTGGCTTCCACAGAACGCCACGATGATCCTGATGACATGCCCCTCTCTGAAGGAAGCTGCCGGGCCGGGCGAATCCCGGTCGGATTTCGCGGCCCGTATCGCCCTGTTGAGGCGGGAGCTGCGTGATGCCGAGGTCGAGAAGATCCGCCGCAAGTACACGTCGAAACTGACAACCCTCCAGAACCGGCTCATGAGGGCCGAACAGGCCATAGAGAGGGAGGCGGAGCAGGCCAAGCACAAAAAGATGGAGACGGCCATATCCTTTGGAACGGCCATTGCCGGAGCCTTTCTGGGCAGGAAGGTCAACACCTATTCTGCGTCCAGGGTGGGGACCGCGGCCTCCAAGGCAGCCCGGCTGCAGAAGGAGAGCGGCGATGTCGCCAGGGCCAGGGAGACCGCCGAGGCGGTCCGGCAGGAGATAGCAGAGCTGGAGGCCAGGCTTGAGGAAGAGATCGATGCCATATCCACCGTGGAGTCCCCGGAGATGGATATCCAGGAGGAGTACATCAGGCCCAAGTCCTCCGGAATGAACCTTGTTCTTCTGGGTCTTCTCTGGCTGCCCTACTCCCGTGATGCCCAGGGAGGGATCGCACCTCTTTGGGGCCTTCAGGAGTGATCGGGGTACCTGGTCTGTCTGGTAAGTGAGGACCGATGAGCAGAAGGACTGTTATAATTTTTGCCTTGCTGATTTTTCTTGCGGGAGGGGTGCTGGGCTGGGTGAGGTTCAGCCCGATGACTCCCCTGCCCGAAGAAGAGAACCGCGAGATCCCGGAGGTCGTTTATCCGGAGATGGATGGGGCACCGAAAACCGATGAAAGGATGCGGGCCTCCCCGGGAGGCCGGAAAGAGGTTCCTGTGAAGCATGATTTCCGCCCGGCCGCGGGAGAGCCATTCAGCAGAAGTGACCTGGAGGCCTCCCAAACCGGACCTGGCGAGATCATCCTTGAGAGATCCGAAAGAGCCGTATTCGATCCCGGGACCATACACCCGGCCGTAGGCGTCGTGGCCGAGCAGGCCCGGGAGATAATCGAGGATCTGGACAGGAGGACCCTGGAGAGCACGAAAAAAGTCCTGGAAGCTATCCCCTTTGTTGAGATCCTCCCCGAAAAGGCAGAGTTGCGCCCCTCCGGCGACGGGGTGAAACTTACCATAACGGTGGATCCACAGAACATCTCTTTCGGGGGGAAGGCCCGAAATGGTGGAACACCTCTCGAAGAAGAGGTGTCGGGAGATGAGGGGCCCCAGGAAGGACAAGAGCAGTGATCCATATTTCCCAACCCACCCGGGAGATGTCTTCCGGGACATGACCATGGAGGTGTTTGAGAGATGAAGAGAACCGTAGCTACACCCGATGCACCGGCGGCGATAGGCCCCTACAGCCAGGCAGTGTGGGCCGGCGGTATGCTGTTCGTATCGGGGCAGATCTGTATCGACCCGAAGACCGGAGAGTTGGCCGGCAAGAACGCTGCGGAACAGGCAGAGCAGGTACTGAAGAACCTCGGGGCCATTCTCAAGTCCCAGGGGCTTTCCTTTGAGAACGTTGTGAAAGCCACTGTATTCGCAAAGGACATGAACGACTTTTCAGCTGTCAACGAAGTCTACGCCAGGTATTTCAAGGCAGATCCGCCCGCCAGGGTCTTCGTCGAGGTCTCCCGGCTGCCCAAGGATGTCCTGGTAGAGATAGATGCCGTTGCCGTAAAGGATTAGAGCATTGACAAAGAGGCGGGAAATACGTACTGTTTTATCAGCCGGTTAAAAACCGGAAGATTCTGCTGTATGGGAGGAATTATCTAAATGCAGGGTACGGTCAAATGGTTCAATGAGGCAAAGGGGTACGGTTTCATCACCCCCGACGAAGGCAACGATGTCTTTGTCCACTTCAGCGCGATCCTGGGAGAAGGATTCAAGACGCTTGCCGAAGGGCAGCGTGTCGAGTTCGAGGTAGTCCAGGGGGAGAAGGGTCCCCAGGCGGCAAACGTAGAGAAGATCTCCTGACCTTATACCTAAAAACGACGCATAGGCACGACAGGATCAAGGCGGTACCCGGTCGCGGGTACCGCCCGTTCTTTCATCACGACCCTGCCGAGGGTCTCAAAAGCCTTCGAGGGCTTGCCCTGTGGCCCCGGGGATGCGATAATCCCCTTGAACAAAGCCTTTTCGAGAGGAGGTCGACAGTAGTGAACAAATCGGAACTGGTCCAGGCCGTGGCAAAAGCAGCAGGTCTGAGCAACAGCAAGGCCACCCAGGTGGTGTCGACAGTGATCGGCGAGATCGCCACATCCCTCGCCAAGGGTAACAAGGTCCAGATAGCGGGCTTTGGCACCTTCGAGGTCAGGCAGAGAGCGGCAAGAGAGGCACGTAACCCCCAGGATCCAACCAAGAAGGTCAAGGTCCCTGCAAGGAAAGTCCCCGCCTTCCGTGCCGGAAAGGCGCTCAAGGACAAGGTCAGCTTCAGCTAGTTCTTTTCTTTCTTTTCCGCCCCGCTCCGCCCCGCAAGGGGCGGTTTTTTTATGTACCAACATTGTCTCGTCCCTTTGACCTTTACCCTTTTTCATTTACTATTAAAGCGCAGTCTCAATTCCATCCAGGGGTGTTCCCATGGACGAAAAGTACCAACTGTCTGAGTCAAGCCCGATCCGGCTTGAGAGAATTTCAAGGGCCGATCTCTTCGAACACTCCGGGGCCGCCAACCTTATTGTCGACACGGACACGACCATACTGGCGGTAAACGCCCGGTTCGAGACCGTAACGGGCTACTCCAGGAGTGAGATAGAGGGGACCCTAAGCTGGAGGGAGCTCGTACACCCCGAGGACCGGGAGAGGATGGAGGAGTACCATCGCCTTCGACGGGTGGACCCCGAACTGGTCCCCGCCAACTACGAATACCGATTCATCACCTCTGGCGGGCAGGTTCGATGGGGCCTTCTGACCGGGGCCACTCTGGCTGAAGATTCGAGAACCTTCTTGTCCGTTGTGGATATTACCGAGCTTAAGGAGAAGGAGTCGGCCCTTGGTAGGGTTGAGGAGCTCTATCGGGGGATAGTCCAGAACCAGACGGAGTTGATGTCCCGGTTTTCTCCCGACTTCACGCTGACCTTCGTCAACGACGCCTACTGCCGCTACTTCGGAGAGACCAGGGAGCAACTGATAGGGAGCTCCTTCGTTCATCACGTCCTGCCCGGGGACCTGGCCGCCCGGAAGGCCTACTTCGCCTCACTGACCCCCGAAAGACCTGAAGATGAAATGGAAGAGAGGGCCATCCTCCCCTCAGGAGAGATTCGCTGGCAGCACTGGCACGACCGGGGCATCTTCGACGAAAAGGGCAACCTCATCGAGATCCAGTCCATCGGAAGGGATATTACGGACCTCTACCTGACAAGGGAGAAGCTCGACAGCACCATTGAAAAGCTCAAGAACTCCTTTGCCCGTGCCGTTGAGATGGCGGGGAAGATCATCGAGGTCAGGGACCCCTTCACGGCGGGACACCAGAGACGGGTGGCCAGGATAGCGAAGGAGATAGCTACAACTCTGGGACTGCCGGAGAACAAGGTAACCGCCATCGAACTGGCGGCCCTTGCCCACGACGTGGGCAAGATCCATGTTCCCAGCGAGATCCTCAGCAAGCCAGGAGTGCTGCAGCCGACGGAGTGGTCCATCATCAGGCAGCACCCCGTCTACAGCGCCGAGATACTGAAGACCCTCGAGACCCCCTGGGAGCTGGCAGAGATCGCTCTTCAGCACCACGAAAGGTACGACGGGAGCGGGTATCCCCAGAGATTGTCCGGCGAGGAGATAAGGGTGGAGGCCCGGGTTATCTCAGTTGCCGATATGATAGAGGCCATGTCCTCCCACAGGCCCTACCGCCCGGGGGTGGGGGTCGAAAGAGCTCTGGAGGAGGTCGAGGCAGGAAGGGGGATCATCTTCGATCCCGCCGCGGCCGACGCGGCTCTCTATATTTTCAGGAAGAAGGGATTCGAGATATGAAAAACCTTGTCAGGATGAAACTAAAAGCCCAGGAGGTGGTAACAGGCCCCTTCGTGGGGATCAACAGCCCGGACCTGGTCGAGATAATCGGTCTGGCAGGTTTCGATCTCTGCGTGATCGATACGGAACACGGCCCCATGGACCCTGAGTCGATACAGCAGTTGATAAGGGCTGCAGAGCTCTCGGGTATGACCCCCGTGGTCCGTGTGCCCCGTGCGGAGCCCGTGGAGATACTGAAGGTCCTCGACGTGGGTGCCCACTGTATCCACGTCCCCCAGGTCAACTCGCCCGAAACGGCCCGGGCCGTGGCGAGGGCCGCCAGATATCATCCGGACGGAATGAGGGGCGTCGCAGTGCCGAGAGCCCTATCCTACGGGCTCCGTCCCCTGGGAGAAGCGCTGGAGGAGGCCAACCGGGAGGTCATGGTGATAGTCCACTGCGAGAACATCACGGGGCTTGAGAGGATCGACGAGATCGCCGCCGTGGATGGGGTAGACATGGTCTTTGTCGGACCCTACGATCTCTCGCAATCCCTGGGGGTACCCGGGGAGATCTTCCACCCCTCCATGGTGAAGGCCGTTTCGCGGGCTCTCGAGGCCATAAAGCGCGCAGGAAAGCCCGCGGGTATCTTCGTCACATCCCCCGAGGAGGCAGAACGCCGGATCGGGGAGGGTTTCCGCTACATCGGCTACAGCGTTGACGGCCTTATCTTCGGCAAGGCCTGCAGGGAGATCGTCAGCACCTTGAAAAGCCGCAGGCAGGGCACTTGATGCACCCCTCCTGACGGGCCATGGAGGCTCCGCAGACGGGGCACATGTCCGTATCTGAGAGGGACTCCATCATCCCCTTCTCCTCCATGTCGAGGTATCCCATGCTGAGCAGCCCGTAGGCTATCGCGTCGGGTACCGACATTATCACGCCGTCGTCGTGCCATACGGGCTGGGATCCCCCTATTCCCTTCATCTGCTTGATTATGGCGTGGATCCTGACGCCGCTCCTCAGGGAGAGGGATATGAGCCTGCCTATTGCCTCGGTGAACGCCGTCGTCTCGTGCCCCGATTTGCCCATGGTGGCGAAGACCTCCACGGGGCGTCCGTTCACCTCGTTCACGGTGAGGTAGAGGTTGCCGTAGCTTGTGGGGATCTTGGCGGTCTTGCCACCCAGGATGAAGGGGCGCTCCATGGGGCTCTCCACTTCCGATACCTGCGGGATCGGAAGTGCCTGCTGGACGGCAGGCTTGTCGACATAGAGGACCTGGCCCGAACGGCAGCCGTCGCGGAAGACGGTGATCCCCTTGCAATGGGTCTTCCAGGCAAGGATGTAGGCTTTCTCGACGTCCTCCACGGTGGCGCTGTTGGGGAGATTGATGGTCTTGCTGACGGCGTTGTCCACGTACTCCTGGAAGGCCGACTGCATCCTCACGTGCCACTCTGGGGCTATCTGGTGGGATGTCTTGAAGACCCTGGCGATCACGTCCTGGGACTCGCCCATCTCCAGTGCCTCCACGTAGTAACGGTTCCGGTAGGAGAACTGCTTCCCATCCAGGACCTCCTTGGTGAACTCCAGTGCGAAGACCGGTTCTATCCCCGATGAGCAGTCGGCGATCATCGACAGGGAGCCCGTTGGGGCTATGGTGGTTATGGTTGAGTTTCGCAGGCCCGAATCGGGGAGTGCGGGGCATACCCCCCTGGTTAGCGCCAGGGCCGCGCTCTCCTGTCGGCCCACGGTGTTAATGGTCGACATGACGCTCCTTCCCAGCTCAAGGGCCTCTTCAGAGTCGTAGGGTATCCTCAGCTGGAAGAGCATGTCGGCCCAACCCATCACACCCAGGCCGATCTTGCGGGTCTTCTTGACCATCTCCTCTATCTGGGGCAGTGGATAACGGTTAACGTCGATCACGTCGTCAAGGAATCGGACCGCGAGCCGGGTGGTCATCCTGATCTTCTCCCAGTCGATCTTGCCATCGCTTACCATGTGGCCGAGATTGATGCTCCCCAGGTTGCACGCCTCGTAGGGCAGAAGCGGCTGCTCGCCACAGTTGTGGACTACAAGCCCGTTGGCATCAAAGGCATTTTCGCCGGGGACAATTACGTCAAAGACTTCCTCAATGCACTCTTGGACCAGCCGGTCTACAGTTGCAATAAAATGCTCCCTGTTCATATTCCGCCTGTAGTTCCCAAGGCTTCCGATGAGTTTTCCCTGTTTGTCCGGGTCCCTAAAACCTACCTTCTCCGAAAAAAGCCTGATATTTTCCCTGGAGATCACAAGTTCATGCTGAGCAAGTGTCTGGTAGGTTTTCATGCCCCCCTTGCCGTCCGGCAGAAGGGCAGACCGTTCTTTACGCCGGTTTTTGTATATAGTGCTGGCTATACCAAGCCTCAGGAGCATCCTTTGGACAGCCTGAAGGGTTGGCAATGAACTCTGGCTAAGCCGGATGCTTATGCCCTTTTCCTGTTCCCCCTGGACTGAACCGTCAGCATCGAAGAGTCCACTGAGAAAACCTCTTACAAAACCTGAGGAAGTATCGGTCTCCATTTTTCGGGTAACTCCTTTGTTTCCGGGCGACATGCCAAGGGATGATGCGAGTGATCCGATCGAGCTTGCGGACATTCTGTATTCGTTCCTGCCTCTTACCGGGATCCATCCCTGAAAATCACTTCGATGGGGCAAAGTTTGAACTGCTTTTAAAGCTTCGTCCATTACGGCCAGGGGGCCCTGTCCCATGTTCTCTTCCCCGGCGGCCTTTGTATCGGGTACCCAAAGGGAAAGGACAGTTTTGTCCTTCTTGATAGTCCCATCGCCGAGCAGAAGCCCCATGATGTATCCTTCTTCAAGAGTTCCAAAACCTTCCCAATCCGTCCACGACCTGTGATCGTTGATCTTTATCCGGTCGCCGGGCTTGAGTTTCCCGGCAGCGACCCACTCCATTTCCTCCCTGTAGCGGGTTTTCCTTGACACCTTAAGTATTGGATGGTCTTCGGTAAGCCTGATGCTGAAGCCCTCCCTGGTTTCAAGACGAAAGACCGGTTTTTCTCCGGTTTTGAAAAACCCTGCCTCCGAAGAAGAAACCCTCTTCCCGTTAAGCAAAAGGTCTATTCTACGGCCGCAAAGATCTCTGGCAGGTTTAGGTCCCTCGACAGTATGGATCAGGGAATCCCCCGAAACACAGGGATTAGTTGACGTGATAGCACCCAGATGCGCCAAGGCGTTATCCTTGTTCATCTTGTCAAGGAAGACCATCCCAGGGTCTCCTGTTTTCCAGGCCATCTCGCAGATCAGCCGGAAGAGCTCCCTCGCCTTGACTGTCCTGACCACTTCCCTGGACCTGGGGTTGAGCAGGTCCCAGTAGTCGTCGTTCTCCACGGCCCTCATGAAGTTGTCGGAGGTGCCCACGGAGATGTTGAAGTTCTGGAGCTTGCCCTCCTCGGTCTTGGCCCTGATGAAGTCGAAGATGTCCGGGTGGTCGGCGTCGAGGATCCCCATGTTGGCTCCCCTTCGCATTCCCCCCTGCATTACCACCTCTGTGGCGTGGTCGAACATGCCCATGAAGGAGATGGGACCCGAAGCTATCCCGTTGGTGCTTGAGACCTTGTCGCCCTTGGGCCGGAGCTTGCTGAAGTTGTACCCCGTCCCCCCACCTGACTTGTGGATAAGAGCCATGTGCTTCAGGGAGTCGAAGATCCCCTCCATGCTGTCCTCCACGGGCAGGACAAAGCAGGCCGCGAGCTGTCCCCCCTGGCGTCCGGCGTTCATCAGGGTGGGACTGTTGGGGAGGAAGTCCAGTCGGGCCATGATATCGTGGAACATCTTCACGATGGTATCGTCCGAAGGATCCTCCTCGGCAGTGGCGACGAACCTGGCCACCCTCCAGAACATCTCGTCGGGGGTCTCGATGATCTTGCTGTCGCCATCCTTGAAAAGATACCTCTCCTCGAGCACCCTCATTGCATTGTCGGATAAAGGCAGGTCCCTGTTCGGAAGGTTTCCGGATCCGTCCATGGTCTTGGTCTCCTTTTCATATTCGTTCCCACAGAGGTACTTGATATGTGTTTTGTGATGGCGTGGTCCTCCATATATAGCGTATCACAAAACCAGGGGGGTTATAATACCCTCCTGGCCGATATCGAAAAACAGGTCCTCCGGCTCAGAGAACTCTAAGGGAAAGGGACTCCGAAAGCATCTCAAGGGTCCTGACCCCCCCGATCGAGTTCCCCCTTTTATCGAGGGCCGGGCCAACAACGGCCACCCCGGCCCTCGCCGGGACTGAACCCATGATCCCTCCACCCACTCCGCTCTTGGCCGGGAACCCCACCCTGACCGCGAAGTCGCCGGACCCGTCGTAGAGGCCGCAGGTCATCATAAGGGCCCTAAGGATCATGGCGGTCCTCTCTGGGAAGACCTGTTCCCCTGTCAGGGGGTTAACCCCCCCGCATGCAAGGGTCGCTCCCATGGCTGCCAGGTCTTCAACGGAGCACTCAATGGCACACTGCCGGAAGTAGGAGTCAAGAATGTTCTCCACGTCCCCATCCATTGCCTCCACGCTCCTGAGGAAGTAGCCCAGGGACCTGTTGCGGTCGCTGGTATCCTTCTCGGAGGCTGCCACGGCCTCGTTCACTCTGAGCCCCTCATTCCCGGACATTCTGCGCATAGTATCCAGGACGGCCTCGAGGCGCTCCGTGCTGTCACTGAAGGGAAGCAGGGACAGGACCAGGATGGCCCCTGAGTTGATCAGGGGGTTCTGGGGGCGGTGAGGAGCTCTCATCTCGAGGCGCATGATCGAGTTGAAGGGGTCGGCGCTGGGCTCTACCCCTACTTTTGAAAAAACCGTTTCCTCTCCGCAGATATTCAATGCCAGGCCCAGGGATGCCACCTTGGAGATGGACTGTACGGTTATCTTTGTACCCTTGTCCCCGGCCGAGATGGTTTTGCCGTCCATGCCGCAGTATGCTGCCGCAAGAGCCGACGGATCCGCCTTGGCCAGTTCGGGGATATAGGTCGCCACCGCTCCCTGTCCAAGAATACTTCTCCCCAGTTCAACGGCCTCTCTCAGGGCTCCTTCCATATCTCTCCCTCCCCTTGATCCACCTTCGGAAGCAATGAGAATTATACTTGCTCAGAGACTGATTTTTTGGTAGTAATAATTGTCGGGTTCCTTTCCTAATGAAGCATCCGGCTGAACGGAGGGGAGCGGAGTATGGTCAGAAGTGTCGATGAATTGCCTCTCCCTGTTGATCCTCTTTTCGGTCATTTCTTTGACTATCTCTCAGAGGCCGTGGTGATGACAGGCCCAGCCGATCAGATCCTGAGGGTGAACAGATCCTTCACGGAGATGTTCGGCTACACTCCTTCGGAGGTTTCAGGAAGCAATATTGATGTCGTGCTCACATCCGAAGGTCCTCTCAGGGATGAGGCCCGGCTGCTCGCCGGGAGCGTTCGTGATATAGACACCGTTGTGCGCTATGGGGGAGACGAGTTCCTCATCGTCCTGGTTGAGACCGACGGCGAGAAGGACTTCGTCAGGGAGAGGATACTGGCGGAGGTTGAACGCAGGAAGATCGGCCAGGACATCCTGGGGTTTCCCGTAACTATCTCAATAGGGGGGAGCTACCTGAACCCAGGCGAGGGAAGCAGGCTGGATGAGGTCCTGGCCGAGGCCGACCGGCAGATGTACCAGGAGAAGACCCTTAAGAAGGAGCGGGAAATAGCCAAAGGGGACCTTTTAGGTTAGAATTGGTCGGGCAAAACCCTACATTGATCACCAGGGAGAATAATTTGGACAGATACCGCTCGGTCTTTCTCTCCGACCTGCACCTGGGGACGAGATGGAGCCGCCCCGAACCGCTCAGGAAGTTCCTTGGCAAAGTACAGTGCGATTTTCTCTACTTGGTAGGGGATGTTATTGACGGCTGGAAAGTGTCCCGTCTTTCCCACCTGAGCGAATCCCACAGGGATATCCTGAGGAGGCTCGCCTCCATTGCCCGCGTGACGGAAGTAACCTATATCACAGGAAACCACGACGAGTTCCTTGACCGTCTCCTGGGCGTCAGGAAAGTCAGGGTGTTCTTCAGGGACAGGGCCTTCCACAGGACCGCCGACGGGAGGAGCTTTCTCGTCTCCCACGGGGATGAGTTCGACAGTGTGGTCCACAGGTCGAGGGTCCTAAACGCCATTGCCGAAAAGGCCTATGATCTGACCCTCTGGATCAATGGTGGCATCAATACGGTACTCCCCCTGGTGGGCATGCGCAGGCGCTCCATCGCCGGTTTGCTTAAAAGGAAGTTCAGATCCCTTACCGGGACCTTCAGCGGTTTCGAGAGCAGGATCATCGCCGAGGCCAGGAAAACCGGGCTCGATGGGGTGATATGTGGCCACCTTCACAACCCCTTCATCAGAAACGTCAGGGATGTTCTTTTCTGCAACTGCGGAGACTGGGTCGAGAACTGCTCGGCCCTGGTGGAGCATATCGACGGCCGCCTGGAGATGCTGCGCCTTGACGAAGCCGGCAACCTCGGGCCTGTTGCGGGGTCGTAAAGCGTACCCTGTCGCTGCGCTTGGGGGCAGAGCGAAGCCT
>ENA-UPTA01002418-UPTA01002418.1-activated-sludge-metagenome-genome-assembly--contig:-NODE-2418-length-19370-cov-4.201243_pt1 | contig 19370 bp, 17 predicted proteins | sample MGYA00238184_ERZ773361 | MGnify/ENA primary metagenome ERZ773361 (study PRJEB29100, sample SAMN05720205) | activated sludge metagenome | isolation source: anaerobic digester from wastewater...
ACAGGATGGCTTTTTCCTTTTCGGTCCACCGGGCGGCATAGCGGGCGGCATGCTGGCGGCGGAGGGTGTTCCAATCTGCCAGATATGGAAGCTTGACGCGGCAGACCAGCGCCTGGATTTCATCCAGCCGCCCGTTGAGGCCAATCAGGGCGTGCTGGTAGCGCACCTCGGAGCCATGATCACGGATCATGCGGCAGCGGCGGGCAATTTCCGGGTCGTTGGTGGTAATGAAGCCGCCTTCGCCATAAGCGCCCAGATTTTTGGAGTAGTAGAAGGAGAAGGCAGTGCCATCCCCAAGACTGCCGGCCCGGCGGCCGCGGTATTCTGAGCCGTGGGCCTGGCAGGCATCCTCAATCACGCGGAGATTATGGCGGCGGGCAATCTCCAGCAGGGGCTCCATATCCACCATTTGCCCGTAGAGGTGAACGGGTAAGATGGCGCGGGTGCGCGGGGTGATTTTGGCTTCAATCTGCGAGACGTCCATCAGGCCGGTCTGGGGGTCAATATCCACAAAGACCGGGCGGGCACAGGCCAGGCAGGCGGCTTCGGCCGTGGCAATGAAGGAATGGGAGACCGTGATGACCTCATCACCAGCACCAATATCCATGGCGCGCAGGAGAATGTGCAGGGCGGTCGTGCCATCGCTGACTCCGATGCCGTAAGACGCACCGCAAAAGGCGGCAAATTCGGTTTCGAGGGCGCGGACGTTTTCGCCCAGGAAGAGCTGCATCCCATCCAGAATCCGAGCTACACCAGCCAGGATTTCCTCTTTGAGGGGCGCATACTGTTTTTTTAGATCGACAAATTGGATAGGGGACATGAAGGTTTCCTCCGCAGTGAAAAAATCAAGATTGGGATGGTTTTCGTAAGATCCGCGCGGGCACGCCGGCCACAACCGCTCCCGGCGGGACAGCATGTGTGACGACACTGCCAGCGCCCACCATGGCGCCGGCGCCAATGGTCACGCCGCAAAGGATGGTGGCATTGCTGCCGATGGATGCGCCACGCTCCACCCGCGTGGGCGTGCAGATCCAATCGGCTTCGGTTTGAGGCTGCCCGGCCGCGGTGGAAGCATGGGGATACTTGTCGTTGATAAACATCACGCCATGCCCGATGAAGACATCGTCTTCAATGGTCACACCTTCGCAAATAAAGGTATGACTGGAGATTTTGACGCGCCGCCCCACCGAGACACCCTTTTGAATTTCGACAAAGGTGCCGATGCGGCTGTCATCGCCAATCTGGCAGCCATAGAGATTGACGAAGGCGTAGATGCGGACATTGGCACCCAGGCGAACATCAGGCGCGATACGGGCAAATTCTGGGGTTACCATTCCAGGATCTCCTGATGTCCGGAGTTGGACATCGAGCGCTGGGCGGCTTCCAAAATCCGCACGACCTGATAGCCTTCCATGCCGCAGGTACAGGGTTTTTCTTTTTTCTGGATGCAATCTACAAAGTGCTGACATTCAGTGCGCAAGGGCTCGCCCAATTTGATGTTGGGGATGATGATGTCGCCGTACCGATAGGAGCAGCGGAAATCATCCTGAGATTCACTAAGGCCGGGACCATCGACGCCCTTGTCGTAAATGCGGAGCTTCTCCTGGGCTTCAATATCGTTATAAACGACCATCTTCTTGCTGCCGACGACGGTCACGCGGCGCACTTTACAGGGGTCCAGCCAACTGACATGCACATGAGCCAGGACATCATTGGGGAAGAGCAGGGTGATGTAGGCGACATCGTGAATATCTTTGAAAACGCAGGCCATGCCATGGGCACTGACCGAAACTGGGGGCTGCTGCAGCAGGTGGAGGAGGATGGAGATATCGTGGGGAGCCAGGTCCCAGAGCACATTGAGGCCCCGCTGGAACAATCCAAGGTTGAGGCGGGCAGTGTCGATGTAATGGACTTCGCCAATGTCACCATCGCTCATCAGTTTACGAAGCGCATGGACGGCGGCGTTATATTCAAAGGTGTGCCCGACCATCAGAGTCAGGCTGCTGGCTTTGGCCTGGTTGCATAAAGCCAGGGCATCATCGCTGGTGAGGGTGAGGGGCTTTTCCACCAGGACGTTCAGACCATGCTCAAGGCAGTCGCGGGCGATGTTATGATGCGTGGTCGGCGGGGTTGCCACCACAACGGCATTCAGGTCCATATCAAACAGGTCAAAATAGTTTGTAGTGGTTTGAAGGGATGGGTAGATGCTTTTTGCCTGGGCCAGCCGCTCTATGCGCAGGTCAGAGACGGCAATCATCTCTGCACCGGGTATTTCGACAAAGTTGCGCACCAGATTCGGTCCCCAGTATCCGTAACCAATGACACCGATACGAAGTTTATCCATGATTAGCCTCCTTGATGCATTAGCACGCGCCCTCCGCCCGCAAGACGGCGAAAGGCGTTTTGAAAAGAATGACAAAATCGAGCCAGAGTGTCTGGCGGTGGATGTATTCAACATCCAGGCGAACCTGGGATGCAAAGTCGGCGGTGCAGCGAGCGGTGATTTGCTGCAAGCCCGTGATACCGGGGGCTGCTTGCAAGCGTTCCAGCATCCAGGGCTGGTAGTCGGAAATCTCGTAAGGCAGTGCAGGGCGCGGGCCCACCAGGCTCATATCGCCGCGCAAGACATTAAAGAACTGGGGAAGTTCATCAATGCTGTATTTGCGCAGGAAATGTCCGATACGGGTGATACGCGGATCATGCATCAGTTTATTCACATTACCCGTCTCTGCGCCCTGCAGGGCGGCCATTTCAGCAGTGTTGTTTTGAATCAGGGCATGAACATAGGCCTGGTGGAGCGAGGCATCAGTATTCTGACGCATGGTACGCAGTTTGAAGAAGGTAAAATCAGCCCGCTGCCACTGCCCGCCCACTCGCCGGGCACCCACCCGCGTCTGGCGATAGATCACCGGGCCGGGGGAATCCAGGCGAATGACCAGGGCCAGCACCAGCAAAATTGGTAACAACAAGACCAGGACAATGAAAGACAGCAGCACATCTACACAGCGTTTCATCAGGTAGTAGGCCTGCCGCGACCGGCTACTGTCTCTGGCAACAGGTTGGGATTCAATTTCCGAAAGCTTATCCGTCTGCATGTCACCGTCCTCCTGACGTGCCTCTCGTCCCGGGAATAGTGGGGGTTATAACCGGCGGCGCCCCATGGTCTGCCGGGGGTGGGTGTAGTAAGCCGTGGCGTGATTGGACTCGGCGCGGTTGATGATATAGCCAATAATCGGGGTGTTCAGTTTATCCAGCAGGCTGCGGGCTTCTTCGAGGGCGGGCTGGCGGGTGGCGCCGCGCCGAACGACCATCAGCACGCCGTCCACTTCGGCCGCCAAGTCAGTTGAATCCGAGATGAGCAAAATGGCGGGGGAGTCAAACAGCACAATATCTGACTGGGCAGCCAGTTGATTAACCAGGTCGCCAACCAGACTGCTGTTGAGATACAGGCCCGATTCCGAGGCTGAGGTCCCACTGGTCAGTACCCGCAAACCTGGACAGGCAGCGGATTGCAAAGCCGAGTTCAGTTCAGTTTGTCCGGTCAATACATTTGCCAGACCAAGTTCATTGGGTAGATTGAGTATCTGGGCGACCTGAGAACGCGCCAGGTCAAAATCAACCAGAATGACGCGGCGCCCCGCCTGAGCCAAGGTGAGTGCGAGGTTGACCGCGATGGTTGATTTCCCCTCCTCGGGCTCAGGGGATGTGACCATGACCGTCTGGCAGGCCAGGGTTTGAAGCTGGTTGAGAAAGGTGGAGCGCAAACGGCGATAGGATTGGCCGTAAGGCGAGCGGCCGTCACTGCCGGTTAAGAGGGCCTGCTGGGGATGGATGACGGGGATGTGCGCCAGGGCAGACTGGCCAACCAGGCGTTCAATCTGGCTGATGGTGTAGAGGGTGGTATCAAAATGGGAGAAAACAAACACCAGTCCCAGGCCAGCCAGGAGCGCAAGAATAAAGCCCAGGCCAAAGTTAATCAGAACGTTGGGACGGATGGGCTTTTCGGGTGGGATGGCTGACTCAAGGATTGAGATGGTGTTGGCGCGCAGGGCGTCGCTCAGGCGGGCTTCCTCGTATTGTTCCAGAAGGGTGGCGTAGGTGTTCTGCTTCAGGTCAATGGCGCTGCTGGCCGCGGCGATGGCCTCGGAATCAGAAGGGGAATTGCGGACCAGTTCATCGTAGGCGGCGCGGGCAGCAGTGAGTTCGGCCTCAATCTGGGTCAACTGGTCGGCGAGGATGTCTTTGGGGTCACGCCCGCCGCCAGTGTAAAGCGATTGGCTTTGTTCGATGAGGATGGATGCCAGGGTATTGGCAGCCGTGGCAGCAAGCTGTGGATCGCTGTCTTCAACAGAGATGCTGAGCAGTTCGGTATTGGTGACAATCTGAACCTGGACTTCGGGGGCTTCTGTGCGCCCCAGACGGACAGCGAGTTCGTCCAATACCGGGCGGCTGGTAGAGATATGGACATAGGTATTCACCAGACGGTCGGCATAGACATAATCTGTGTAAGAGACCGACCCGCTGGAAGCAGTGGCCACCCGGAGAATGGCCGACGCGGCATACGTGGGCGGTGTCAGATAGGTGCCGACAGCAACAACGGACAGCGTCACGAGGATGGTGAATATCAAAATCCACCGTCTCCGCCAGACAATCAGGAGATAATCTTTAAATATCATCCAGGGCCTCCCCAATACGCGCACAAAGAGAGAGACAGATTAATTACCAGTAGGGAACGAAGGCGGTGGAGCAGCCGGGCCATTAAAATAACAAAACCGGCTGCGTGGCCGGTTTCGCAATTCGCTCCCTACAGGTTAATCTGCTTGCGCAGAACTGCGACCAGGGGTTCGCCTGTAGATCAAAGCATCCACCGATGCCCCAGCAATGTAGTCAGCAACAAAGATGGTGTAGGGCACAGCAGTAATATTAATTTCACATTAATATTATAGTGATATTTTCTAATCTCGTCAACAGGTTTCGGGGGCAATTTTGGACGGATTTGTAATAATTTCTGAAAGCAGACAAAGGAAATACAAAAAATCAGCCCTCAGGATATCCTGAGGGCTGATTTGAAGTCTTGCTAAAGTTTAAGTTTACCAGCCAGTGCGGCCACCACCACGGCGGTCACCGCCGGAGCGGCCAGGACCACCACCGCGGCGATCGCCACCACCACCGAAACCACCGGGGCGAGGGCCACGATCGGAGCGTTCTTCGCGGGGGCGAGCGGGGTTGATAACCAGGGCGCGACCCTTGAAGTCTTTGCCATTCAGTTCAGCAATGGCCTTCTGGGCTTCGGTGTCGCTCGTCATTTCAACGAACGCGAAGCCGCGGGATTGGCCCGTGAACTTATCTTTGATCACTGCGGCCGACGTAACTTGCCCGTAATCAGCAAACAACGCCCGGATTTCATCCTCGGTCGCACTGAATGGCAGATTGCCAACGTAGATATTCATTTCTCCATCATCCTTTTCTTCTGGTAGACGTTTCCGTCTGATAAATAGTCTTTCACGCAACATCGAGGCCGAACTTTGGGCGTTTGCCAACGAGTGGTGAATGCAAGGGCGGATTATACACCCATCATGCAAATTAATCCAGTGTTTGGGGGCAAAATGTCAAGGTTTTTGGCAAATTGCCTGGATTTAATCTTCCGTATAGCCGCACAGGGCAATGGCACGCGGGCCGGTGTGGACACCCAGACAGGGGGATACAATGGACATGACCAGTTCGGCGGGGGCGTGGTCGCGGCGAACCTGCTCGGCGAGGGCTATGGCATCTGCGGGTGCGGCGTTGTGCAGCACAGCCAGGTGGAGTTTACCCTGGGGATTGAGGCGGCGAAAAAAGTCTCGCACCAGGCCGTTGATGGCGCTCTCACGGGAGCGGGCCGGGATGCCAGCTTCGACTTTGCCAGTTTCATGATTTACTGTAATCTGGGGTTTTATTTTGAGCAAAGAACCGAGGAACCGCACCGCTCCACCAATGCGGCCACCTTTGTAAAGGTAATCCATGGTATCCAGGACGATGATGTAGACCATGCGCTGGCGGGCCTGATTGGCAGCGGTGATCATGGCGGCGGCATCACCGCCAGCCTCACGGGCGCGGGCGGCAGCCAAAACCTGCCAGCCCAGGCTCATGGAATTTGAGCGGGAGTCGTAGATATGGATGGGGATATCCATCATCTCGGCAGCACGGTGGGCAGATTCAATGGTGCCGCTCATGGCGCTGCTAATGGTGATGACCACAATTTCACGGGCGCCGGCTTCCTGCTGGGCTTTAAAGGCCTCGAGAAATTGTTTGGGGGATGGCTGAGAGGTGGTGGGGATTTCGGGATCCTTGACCAGGCGCTCATAAAAAGCATCTGCGGACAATTCCACGCCATCCAGCATTTGCTTGCCGCCCCAGACTACCGTCAGGGGGACGATACCGATTTGATATTGCTGCCGAAGTTCGGCGGGGATATCACACGTGCTATCTGTAATTAAACCAATCGAATAAGGGGGCATTGTCAACTCTCATGAGATACCGTTTAGAGCATTGACCTGGCGGAAGTGGAAGCCATAGATGGTGAACGTGATTGCCAGAGCCAGCTTGCGCGGGTGGCGAAACAACGTCCAGAAGAATAACTTCCAATATTCGCGGCGCTCTTCGCCAATGATACCCAATTTCCAGATTGAGCGCAAGAAGGCGTAGATTTCGTCAAATTGCAGGTGGACGGGCGCGTTGGAGGGTTTGTAAAGCTCCAGGCAGGTTTTGACGCGCTCATAAAAACGGCGCGGGCTGTAAATTTCGGCCATCAGGCGGCGGTAGCCAGCCTGGAGCCTTTCGATGCCCATGCGGGGAATGATGTTGGTGGTGCCGTCAGCATTATCGCCGGTGGCCTGGTGGGCAATGCGGCCTTCGGCGGTCAGACGGTCATGGAGGATTGTGCCGGGAATGGCCTGCAGCATACCAACCATGGCGGTGACAACCCCGCTTTTTTGGATGAAATCTATCTGGCGGTCAAAGGTGGTTTCGGTATCGTTATCGAAGCCAACAATAAAGCCGCCCATGACCTGCAAGCCGTGGCGCTGCAAACAATGGACGCTGTCCATCAAATCGCGGTGGATGTTCTGGCCTTTGTTACATTCGGTCAGGCTGCCTTCATCGGGGGTTTCGATGCCAACAAAAACCGAGACGAACCCAGCTGCGGTCATCATATCCATCAATTCCTCGTCATCAGCCAGATTGATGGACGCCTCGGTCAAAAAGTTGCAGCTTGCTTTGCCTTTCCGCCAGGCAATGAGGGCAGGCAAAATCTCTTCTTTGAGCTGGCGGCGGTTGGAGATGAAGTTATCGTCCACAAAGAAGATGTTGCGGCGCCACCCCAGTTCATACATTTTATCCAGTTCGGCAATAATTTGAGCGGCCGATTTGGTGCGCGGACGGCGGCCCAGCATGGCGGTAATATTGCAAAAGTCACACTGGAAGGGGCAGCCGCGGGAGTATTGAATGCTGAGTGAATCGTATTTTGAAAGATCAATCAGCTCCCAGAGCGGGGTGGGCGTTTGAGCCATGTCGGCAAACTCATCGGTCTGATACACCCGCTGAGGGCAGCCGCGCGCCAGGTCGCTGAGGAAGAGCGGCAGGGTAATTTCACCCTCGTTGAGGATGAAGTGATCGACCGTGGGGAAGCTCTCCCATTCAGCGAGGAAAAGCGGACCACCGGCAATGACTTTTTTGCCGGCCTGCTTGCAGCGCTCAATAACTTCAATGGTGGATTGGCGCTGGACAATCATGGCTGAGACCATGACGACATCAGCCCAGGCAATATCACGGTCACGCAGGCGGGCAACATTCAAATCGACAAGGCGTTTTTCCCAGGTGGAGGGCAGGAGCGCCGCGATGGTCATTAAACCCAGCGGCGGAGAAGAGGCCGCTTTGCGCACAAACCGCAAGGCGTGCTTAAAGCTCCAGAACGTATCGGGAAATTCAGGATAAAGCATCAGGACGCGCATGGAATGGATACCTCCGGGAGAATTTTTGTCAGCATCAGTATAGGCTGCGGAGCAAAAATTGGGATGTGCCATGGGTCACACCTGAAGGGCTGGATTGCTATAGCCGGGTCATACTTTGGATTGTGACCGAATTTCTTAAACTTTCTTTGGCTACTTGACAAAGTAAGTTGCCGTCGCTATAATCATAAATGTCTGTTTTTTACCCCCTATTTTCCTCAAAAACCCTATGCCCACCCGCCCTGCTTCTGCTGCCATCATTCGAGAGAATAACCTCAGCCTGGTGCTGCGGTTAATCCATGCGTCCGGGTCGATCTCGCGAGCCGAGATCATCCGCCGCACCGGGTTAAGCGCCACAACGGTTTCGGCGCTGGCAAATGTTTTGATTGAGAGCGGCTTTGTGCGCGAAGCCGGGATTGGTGAATCCAGCGGCGGGCGGCGGCCGATACTGATGGAATTCAATTACCAGTACCGCTATGCACTGGGAATTGACATAGGGGCGTCGCATGTGACGACGGTTGTGATGGATTTGAGCGGCAAGGTGATTTCGCGCGAGACACAGCGCTGCGATGTGATCAACGAGCCGGAATTGACCTTTGAGGTGATCAAAACATTGACGGCCCAGGCGCTGAAACAGGCCCAGATTGAGCCTGACCATTTGCTGGGGGTCGGTTTTACAGTGCCCACGCCGCTGGGCGGTGAAGCGCTGGATCGCTTGGTGACGTATTACATGCCGGTCTGGGAAGGAATTTTACCCAAGCCAAAGATCCGGGCTTTCTTTCCGGGGCTGCCGGTCTATCTGGAAAATGATGCCAACGCTGGCGCGATTGGTGAAAAATGGTGGGGCAGCGGGCAAGAATTTGCCGACCTGGCTTACATCAAAATTGGGATTGGCGTAGGCAGCGGCCTGGTGATAAACCACCAGATTTATCGTGGTGAGAGCGGGACTGCCGGTGAGATTGGGCATACAACCATCGAAGTCGATGGGCGGCTTTGCCGCTGCGGCAACCATGGCTGCATGGAGGCTTACGTGGGCGGGCCCGGACTGCTGGCGGATGCGCAGGCGGCTTTGCAGGCTGCCCACCGCGAGGCAGATGAAATGCCCGGGACGGTTGAAGATCTGGTCGATACCGCCCTGCAGGGTGATGCGGTTTGCAGGCAGGTGATTCAAAATGCCGGGCGATACCTGGGCACTTCAATTGCCAACCTGCTGAATCTGGTCAACCCAGGGCTGGTGATACTCGGCGGCGAACTGGTACAGGCTGGCGAACTGTTGATGGAGCCAATTCATGCCTCCATCCGCGAACGCGTTATGCCGATTGCCGCCCAACAAGCGGCGATTGTCGCCGGAAAACTTGGCAATGATGCCATTGCAATCGGGGCTGCAACGCTGGTTATTCAAAATGCATTTGAACCCACGCAGCTTGCCAAAACGCTTAACGGCAGACAGGCAGCCCAGGTGTACTAATCATAAGGAGGTGGTTCGTAAAACAATTGCTACCCCATTTGCAGCAATCAGAACGTCAATATTCAACTAGAATATCTTTGAGGAGAATTGAAATGTCTAAGAAACTGTTTGTTTTGATCAGCGCTTTGCTGGTGGCCGCGTTTGTGCTCTCGGCCTGCACCCCCAAGGTGGAAGAACCCACCTCGGATCAGGTTGAAGTTTTCTCCTGGTGGACGGGCGGCGGTGAAGCTGCCGGTCTTGATGCCATGATTAAAATCTTCCAGGCCAAGTATCCGGATGTTGAATTCATGAATGCAGCTGTGGCTGGCGGCGCCGGCACCAATGCCCGCGCTGTGCTGGCGACCCGTCTGCAGTCTGGCAACCCGCCGGACAGCTGGCAGGGCCATGCTGGACAGGAACTGATCGGCACGTATGTGGCTGCCGGACAGATTGAAGCCTTGAACTTCCTCTACGAAGAAGAAGGCTGGCTGGATGTGATGCCCGAAACCCTGATCCCGCTCATCTCGAAGGACGGCAACATCTATTCGGTGCCGGTGAACATCCATCGCGCCAATGTGATGTGGTACAACCCGACCATCCTGGCGGAGAACAACATTGCTGTTCCGACCACCATGGATGAGTGGTTTGCGGCACTGGATGCCCTGAAGGCTGCTGGCGTTGAAACCCCGCTGGCGCTGGGCGAGCAGTGGACTGCCATGCACCTGTTTGAAACCGTGCTGCTGGGCACGCTGGGCCCCGATGCCTACAATGGCCTGTGGGACGGCACCACCGCCTGGGACAGCGCAGAAGTGACCAAAGCGATTGACAACTACATCAAGCTGCTGAGCTACACCAACAGCGATGCCACCTCTTTGAGCTGGCAGGATGCCTCTCAGCTCGTCATCAACGGCGACGCTGCGTTCAATGTGATGGGCGACTGGGCGGAAGGTTACTTCCGTGAGCTGGGCAAGGCCCCCAAGACCGATTACGGTTGGGCGCCTGTTCCGGGTACGGTTGGCAGCTTCCAGTTCCTCTCTGACAGCTTTGTGCTGGCTGTGGGCGCCCCGCATCGCGATGCCGCGATTGCCTGGCTGCGCGTTGCTGGCTCCAAAGAAGGTCAGGATGCGTTCAACCCCGTCAAGGGCTCCATCCCCGCCCGCAACGATGCGGACCGCAGCCTGTATGGCGAATACCTGCTCTCTGCCATGGATGACTGGAAAGCCAACGTCATCACCGGCAGCCTGACGCACGGTGTGGTGGCCAACGATGCGTGGAAATCCGAAATCGATACGGCTCTGGGCCTGTTCCTGAGCTCGAAAGATGGCGCGGCCTTCCAGACGGCTCTGGTCGCGGCCTGCATGGCCTCTGGCCCCTGCAAGTAAAACTGACGTTTGACACCATTGGGGCGGGGTCACACCCGCCCCAAATGGATTTACGGGAGGCAGTTTATGCGCCGAAAATTTGACAAAGACCGATTGATTGGCTTCCTGCTGGTCCTGCCATCGATTGTGGCGGTGGCCATCTTTATTTACGGCTTCATCGGCTGGTCAGCGAAGGTTTCGCTGAGTCAGTGGAAGGGGTTGATGCCCAATTACACCTGGGCCAAGCCACTGCTCAGTAACTATCTTGAACTGTTTCAAGACCCGCGCTTCCAGGTCGATGTTCGCAACACGGCCCTCTTTACGGTACTCTTTGTCGCTGGCGCATTGCTGCTGGGTTTGTTCCTGGCCATTTTGCTGGACCAGGATCTCAAAGGCGAGTCCATCTTCCGAACCGTTTTTCTGTTCCCGATGGCGATTTCTTACATCGTGACGGGTGTGGTCTGGCGGTGGTTGATGAACCCGGCCCAGGGAACCCGGATGAGCGGGTTCAACCTGCTGTTTGACAAGCTGGGGCTTGATTTTCTAGTCAACAATTGGTACACGACACCCGGTTGGGGGATTGCGTTCATCGCGATTCCAGCCATCTGGCAGATGTCTGGATATGTGATGGCGCTGTATTTGAGCGGTTTGCGCTCGATTCCACAGGAGCTGCGCGAGGCCGCCCGGGTGGATGGCGCCAACGAATGGCAGATCTACCGGCACATCATTCTGCCGCTGGTGCAGCCGATTACCTTCAGCGCGATGATTATTCTGGGGCATATTTCGCTGAAGGTGTTTGATTTGATTATTGCCGTTGCCGGCAAACAACTGCAGCTGGATGTACCTGCTGTGTATATGTGGCAAACCACGTTTGATGGCGGCTTCTACAGCCGAGGGGCGGCGATCAGTATTTTGCTGTTAATCAGTGTGGCGGTACTGGTCATTCCTTACCTGCGTTACAGCCTGAAAACGGAGGAGAGCTTATGAAACGCTCACGCACTCGCCTGCTGCTGTATATCCCGCTTGTAGCAATGTTCATATTCTATCTCGTTCCGCTCTATGTGATGCTGACCACTGGCTTCAAGAGCTTTGAAGAGATTGACTTGCAAACCATGTGGAGCCTGCCGCAGAACGGCTTACACTTTGATAATTTCATTGAGGCTTTTACCAAGCTGGCGCCGTACTTCAAAAACAGCATCTTGATGGTGGTGCCGGCGGCCTTGATATCATCGGTGCTGGGATCGCTGAATGGATATGTGCTGTCGAAGTGGAAGTTTAAGGGCGCGGATGTGATCTTCCCGCTGATTCTGTTCGGGATGTTCATTCCGTATCAAAGCATTTTGATTCCACTGGTGCAGTTTATGAAGGAAATCAACCTGTACGGCGGTGTGAGCGGTCTGATTCTGGCCCATGTGATTTATGGCATCCCGATCACAACGCTGACTTTCCGGAATTACTATGCCACCATCCCCAAGGAACTGCTGGAAGCAGCACGCATAGACGGGGCGGACATTATGGGGATTTTCTTCAAGATTATGCTGCCGATCTCGCTGCCATCATTTGTGGTGGTGCTGATCTGGCAGTTCACCTCGGCGTGGAACGATTTTATCTTTGCCGTTGTGCTGACCGGCTCGCAAAGCTGGCCGGTGACCGTGGCATTGAACAACATGGCTGGCAGCCAGATTATCTCGTGGAATGTGCAGATGGCGGGCTCGTTCCTGGCGGCGCTGCCCACCCTGTTGATTTACATCTTCCTGGGCAATTACTTCCTGCGCGGGCTGATGGCCGGCGCGCTCAAGGGATAACTTCGGCGACTTCCCTCCTCAGAAAGCGGCGAGCAGTGCTCGCCGCTTTTGGGTTCTTGACAGCAGGGTTGAGAGTCGGTATACTAAATTCAGTCGGTCAACCGACCGACATATTCCCCCGCACAACACAACTCAGACAGGAAGCGTATGGCAGCAAGACGCAGTTCGTCAAAGGAAATGTCTAATAAGGAACATATCTTAAACGCGGCCAGTGCGCTGTTCACGGAACAGGGTGTGGAACAAACCAGCCTGCGAGAGATTGCCGCCCGCGCCGGGATCAGCACCGGGACGTTGTTTTATTACTATGCAACCAAGAGCGAACTGATTTTTGACATTACAGACCGGCACTTCGACCGGATCACCGCGCAGCTGCTTGGCTGGGTGCGGCAGGCGCATCAGAGCATGACACCGGCGGAAATTTTGGGCGTGGTATTCCAGACAATTGTGAAGGATGAACTGCGCGGACGGCTGCATCACTACCTGATTGAGCAGGCGCTGACCAGCAATGGCGTAATCCGTGAGCGGTTCATACAAAAGTATCGGGAGTGGCGCGAGATGCTGCAAGAGGGTCTGGCGCAGGTGGAAATTCCTGAGCAGGACCGCGAGCTGGTGGCGCAGATCATCCTGGCAACGCTGGATGGATTTGTGATTCAGTCTGTCTTGGGAATTGCGGATATTCCCTTAAATTCGATTGCTGCCTATCTGGCAGCCCACTGTAAGGAGGTGACATGATTTCGGCAAAAATCTACCCCGACCTGCCCCCCCGCCAGAAGCCGCTCCAGAAAGCGGTGATTGCGGCGGCGATGTTTGTGGTGGGACGGGCCTTTCAATCCCTGTCACACAGCGAGCCGCTGATTCGGCATGAGGTGAGCGGCTGGCCCAAAGGGCTGACGCTGATGATGAAGCTGCAGCCTAATGGCAGCTCGGTGGCGCTGCAAAAACAACCCGACGGCACGGTCAAGTATATGGGTGCACATTTTGATGAAAACAAAGCCGACGTGGTGATTTACTTCAAGACCATTGAGGCAGCTTTCAAGATGTTCACGGCCCAAACCGGGATTGATGTTGCCTATGCGCAACACTGCATGTGCGCCCGCGGCGACTTGTCCAATACGGTTTCGGTGGTACGGGCGCTGGGAATTACGGAATGTTATCTATTCCCGTCCATTATCTCAAAGCACCTGGTCAAGCGGCTGCCAGCCATCCCCTTCTGGCGGAAACAAGGGCTGCGGCTGAAGACCTATTTGCTCGGGATTCCATTTGGCATCTAAACCAGGAGGTTCACCATGATGCTTCCCCCTTATTACGAATTTGCATTCCCGGTCAAAATCATCTCGGGACACACGGCGTTGAACAACTTGCCGGTTGAACTGCGGCTGGCAAATGTGGAGCGACCTCTGATTATCACCGATCCCGGGGTGGCCCGGGCGGGTTTGATTACGGTGGTGCTGGATGCTTTTGCCGAGTCCGGGATTACCATTGGGGCATTATATGACCAGGTGCCGCCCGAATCATCTACGCTGGTGGTGAACGAGCTGGCAGGACTGTACCGCGAGAAGGCCTGCGATTGCCTGGTTGCGGTGGGCGGCGGCTCGGTAATTGATACTGCCAAGGGCATCAACATCCTGGTATCACAGGGCGGGGACGATGTGCGGCATTATCGCGGTGCAGAGGTCCTGCCGGGGCCACTGCGCCCCATGTTTGTGGCACCGACCACCTCGGGCACCGGCTCTGAGGCAACCAATTCAGCGGTGATTGCTGACCCGGAAACCGGCGTGAAGATGCTGTTCGTCTCGGAGAACTTGATCCCGCGGGCGGCGATCCTGGATACCCGGATGACGCTGACCCTGCCACCCAAATTGACCGCCGCCACCGGGATGGATGCGCTGACCCACGCGATGGAAGCCTGTTTGAGCATTCAAAAGAACCCGGTGAGTGACGCATTTGCCCAGCAGGCCATCCGGCTGATTGGGGCAAATTTGCGGGTGGTGACGGCCAATCCGCAGGAGAAAAACGGGCGGCTGGCGCTGGCAAATGCCAGCCTGCTGGCGGGGGCAGCATTCTCTAATTCGATGGTGGGGTGTGTCCATTCAATGGGCCATGCTACCGGGGCAGTGGCGCATGTGCCGCACGGGATTGCGATGAATATCTTTCTCCCGTTTGGCCTGGCGTTTAACTTGCCAAAGCGAGAAGCCGAGATTGCCGAACTGCTGCTGCCGCTGGCCGGGGCAGAGATTTATGCAGCGACGCCAGCCGCTCAGCGCGCACAAAAGACCATTGACGAGGTGCACCGGCTAAAGCAAGACCTGTACGAAATCAGCGGACTGCCACGCACACTCAAGGAAGCCGGGGTATCGGCCGATCAGCTTGAGCACATTGCAAAGCTGGCAATTAATGACGGGTCAGCGATGATGAATCCCACCGAACTAGGATTGGAAGACGCCCTGAAGCTGGCTCGAGAAGCCTTTGGATAGACAGGATAATATGATGAACGCTGTCATGGGCAAGGTGCTGTGGGTGGATTTGACCACCGGAAAAATTGAAGAGGAGCAGATCCCAGATGGGGTATATGAAAAAGTGCTGTCCGGGCTGGGGTTGGCCGCCTACCTGCTCTATCAGCGGATTCCGCCGGGGGCAGACCCGCTGGGGCCGGAGAACGTGCTGGGGTTTGTCTCGGGGCTGCTGACCGGGACCGGCAGCGTGATGACCGGGCGCTGGATGGCGGCGGCTAAATCGCCATTGACGGGCACCTGGGGCGATGCCAACTGCGGCGGTACGCTGGCGCCGGCGATCAAACAATGCGGCTATGACGGGATTTTCTTCACCGGGATCAGCCCGACGCCGGTTTATTTGCATGTGGAACATGGACATGCAGAACTGCGAGATGCCAGCGACCTGTGGGGCAAGGATACACGGGAAACCGAAACGGCACTCTGGGAACGGTTTGAGGGCCGCCCGGCGGCCGTGGCCTGCATTGGCATGGCGGGAGAGAAATGCTCGTTGATTGCAGGCATATCCAACGACCAGGGGCGGATGGCGGCGCGTTCCGGGCTGGGTGCGGTGATGGGCGCCAAACGGCTGAAAGCCATTGCACTGCACGGAGCCTACCGGATTCCGGTTCATGATGCTGGCGAGGTGCAGCGGTTGAGCGATCGATTCAACCGCTGGATTGCATTCCAACCGCCCTTTTTGCCGGGCAAGGGCATGGGGCTGCTGGGTACCCTGCTGCGGGTGATGCCACTGAGTATGCGACAGGATGGGCTGCTCTACAAGGTCATCCTGCGGAAGTGGGGCACAACGGGGATGAATCAGACCAGCATCGAGATGGGCGATTCCCCCATTAAGAACTGGCGCGGGTCAAGCGCGACCTTCAAAGGGAAAACGGCTAATAACCTGGATCCCGACCGAATCATCGCCCGTGAGACGGTTAAATATCACTGCTACTCCTGCCCGCTGGGGTGCGGCGGCTACTGCAGCCTGAAAGGCGGCGGCGAGACGCACAAGCCCGAATATGAGACTGTGCTGGCGCTGAGCGGTCTGCTGATGCACAGCGACCTGGACCAGGTTTTTGAATGGAATGAGCGGTTGAATCGAGCCGGGATGGATTCCATCTCGGCGGGCGGCTCGATTGCGTTTGCGCTGGAATGTTTTGAACAGGGCCTGCTGACTCTGGAAGACACGGGAGGATTGGCGTTGACCTGGGGCAACACGGCAGCCATTGATGCACTGCTTGACCAGATGATCCGGCGCGAGGGGTTGGGAGCGCTGCTGGCAGATGGCAGCCGGGCGGCGGCTCAAAGGCTGGGGAAGAACGCCAGTGAGTATGCCGTGCAGGCCGGCGGGCAAGAGCTTGCCATGCACGATGGGCGTAATGACCCCGGGTTTGCCCTGCATGCGGTGGTTGAGCCCACCCCCGGGCGGCATACGCTGGGGGCCTATCTTTACTATGAAATGTTCCAGCTCTGGAAGGTCATCAAAGGGCTGCCGCCAGTCCGGCTGATGTTCTATCCCAAGGGGCACAAATACCGCAATGATGCCGAGAAGGGCGTCTGGGGAGCGGCCTGCAGTAATTTGATGGCTGCTGCCAACGGCGCGGGGTTGTGCATGTTTGGGGCACTGGTAGGGTTGAACCGGATCCCGTTTTTCCAGTGGCTGAACGCGGCAACCGGCTGGGATAAGACCCCAGAAGCCTATATGCAGATTGGCTGGACCATTCAGAACTTGCGGCAGGCCTTCAACCTGCGCCAGGGCGCCCCCCTGAGGCATGCGATTAATGCCCGGGCAACCGGCCAACCGCCGCAGACCGAGGGCGCCAATCAGGGGCGCACGGTGCCGCTGGATGGTTTGGTGCGGGCCTATTACACCGCCATGCACTGGGACCCGGAAAGCGGGCATCCCGATGTGGCGGCAGTCACGGCGCTGGGGCTGCCGGCGCCAACGGAAAAGTGAGTGTGAGCGATGAGTCATGAAATCACCACTCTGTGTACCGGGTGCACAGCCTGTGTGCGCCAGTGCCCGGTAGATGCCATCTCGGGCGAACGAAAGCAGTTACATCAAATTGATGCGGCCTTGTGCATTGACTGCGGCGCCTGCGGGCGCATCTGTCCGGTGGATGCCATCCTGGATGCCAACCGGCAGACGGTGCTGCACATCAAGCCGGCGCTGTGGGAAAAGCCGGTCTGGAATTATGCGACCTGCACCGCCTGCAAGATCTGTGTGCAGGCCTGCCCTACGGGCTGCATTGCCATTCTGGAGCCGCCCCGCAACGGGCATGGGTTTGCGCCAGGGCTGCCATATCTGGCGCGGCCTAAAGACTGCATTGCCTGTACATTCTGTGCGGTGGACTGCCCGTTTGAAGTTATTCGCATGGCAAGCCCAGAGTTCGTCTGAACAGGGTAAATTTAAGCGGCTAAGCGTCTGAAACAATCGAACTCACGCAGCTAAATTGACGTGAGTTCGGTTGTTTTGCCGTATAATAAAATTCATTCTGACAGCAAGGGGTTTCCCCATGACAATCTCCGATGCGGAAGTCCTGAAACTTTTTCGGCAAGTTCATCCGAGCGAGCTGCCTATTGGGTTTTACCTGGTGGCGCCGGATGGGCGGTTTTTGATTGCATCGGGCGGGGTGCGGTATTTGCTGGGCATGCCGTTGGAGGGGGAGATTAACACCACCATCGCAGAATTTTACGAAAATCCGGCCCAGAGGACCATGCTGCTGGAGCAAGCTGAGGAAAGATCACGCCAGGGGCGGTATCTGCAGGGGGCGCTGATCCGGTTTTGCACCAGGGGCGGTCTGCGGGTGGCCGAAAACACCTGCCGGGCGCTGCTGGATCCGCAGATCGGGGCAGTGGTCGGTTACTATGGGACACTGGTGGATCGCACGGCAGAGGTGGAAAGCAAGCAGCAGGAACAGAAGCTGCAGCAGCGAATTGAGGACCTGACTACGGATATTGGGCGGGTACTGCACGCCAATTCGAGTACGCTGACGATGGTGCGTTTGGCCTTTGACCCCGTGCTGGCGCTGATTGCGACGGAGCTGGAGATACCCAATCCAAAGGGTGAGTTATCGCCCGTACAGGAAACCGCGCTGCTGGACGGACAGGCGCAGAAGCTGGGCGGAGCCATCCGGGGGTTGATTGCCAATAATCCGGCCGAGCGGCGCTTGCAGGCACTGCCCCAACTGCGCTGGGAATATCTGGAGCAGCTGGCGGGCGACTTGAATGATTATCAACAGGTTGTGCCGGTGACTGAAGCCCGCCCCTCTTTTCTGCGGCGGCTGGCGGCAGATGTAACTGCTATTTTAGGAGAGATGCGGCCGGGGCTGGCAAAGGAGCAGGTGCGCGAGGTGCAGCGGGCGGCGCTCAACTTACAACGGGCGGCGGCCCTGTTAACCGCAACCCGGGCCTATGTGGCCTCCATCCAGATGGAACATTCGCTGAGGGCGTTGAGAGATTTTGCAACTGGTGATCTGCGGTCTGGTGAGGAACGGGTGTCTGTTTCTATGCGCTCGATTGTGGATAACGCCGTCAAGTCGCTGGCTGATTTTGCCAGCAGCCGGGGGATTGAGATTGTGATCCGGGACCATTCAGGCGGGGCGGAGATTGCGGTGCAGGAGCGCGAGCTGCAGCGGGCAGTTGCCAATCTGGTGCATAATGCCATCAAGTACAGTTGGAGCCGCACTGGCGGCACCAAGCCGCCGTGGGTCTCGATTGAAATTCGCGCCAATGACAGCGAAGTGTCGCTCAGTGTGGAAAACTGGGGGGTGCCCATCCCCAAAGATGAGATTGAGAATAATTTGATTTTCAACCTGGGATACCGGGGGCGGCTGTCTAAGGACCGCAACCGGCTGGGGACGGGTGTGGGATTGACGGATGTGCTCCATGCGGTACAATCTCACCAGGGCAGTGTTCAGGTCAGCAGTGCCCCGGCATCTTCGACGGCTATTCGGGATGAGAATCACCCGGATTATTATCAACAACCCTTTATTACCGTTTTCACCATCCGGCTGCCCCGCCGGAAAACCAAAGCAGGATAGATTATGTTACCCAACCGAATTCGTGTGCTCTGGATTGAAGATGAGGCTCGCTATCAGTTGAATGAGTTGATGGGGCCGTTGTTATATCGGCGGATTTACCATTTATCACTGGCAGAGAATGCTACCGAGGCCATGCGGTTAATCCGTACAACAGAGCATTACGACGTCATCATTGTTGATATGCGGATTCCACCAGGCGAAGATCCAGCCTGGAAGATGTTATATCAAGATCAGGGC
>ENA-UPTA01002423-UPTA01002423.1-activated-sludge-metagenome-genome-assembly--contig:-NODE-2423-length-19358-cov-5.628400_pt1 | contig 19358 bp, 21 predicted proteins | sample MGYA00238184_ERZ773361 | MGnify/ENA primary metagenome ERZ773361 (study PRJEB29100, sample SAMN05720205) | activated sludge metagenome | isolation source: anaerobic digester from wastewater...
ACGGCGCACAAATTCGTCTTGATTGGCAATGGCTGTTTCTAGATTGTCAAGCACAATCAAACCGTGTTGTGCACGCAGCGAGTCCGCTAACCGGGCTTCTTTTTCTCTATCATCCAAGCGCTGAATATCGGGTGCGCCGATCTGGCGTCCGATCGTTACCAGCAATGATGACCAGGTGATTGCAGTTCCAGTGTTCAAACCGGTTTCATAAGATCGCGGCTCCCAAAGATAAAAATCGAACATTTTCTCTTCCTGACACCTTTGGACCGCTTCTCTGGCAAGCGCAGTTTTCCCAATGCCCCCCATGCCATCGATACCCACGATCCGTTTTTGACCTGGTTCCCGCAGCGAGTTTACAATTTCACCCAATTGCGCCTCTCGACCGAAGAAACGCAGGTAGGGTTTAGCAGGGAGGTGAACTTTTGGAAAGGACGTAGCCCTCCTGGAAGATTCGTCTTCAGTATCTCCGGTGTATCGGAACAGGTAAAGACTGACGGGCAGGGAGATCAGGAAGGTTAGAATAAGCGCCCCCCAAACGATCCAGGGCTGATCGGCGCGCAAGGTGCTGGCTGCTACATTGGATAGCAGCCCGATGACGAGCGCCAGGATACTCGATGCCACAAATGCGAGGATGAGTCTTCTGTTCTTACGTTTCAATGCGCCACCTTGGGCTTTCTTGCAGGTTCAGTTTTTGTTAGTATCGAACTGTTCCCAGTCTTTTCAGATCTGTGATGGCTTTCCGGTCGCTATTCCTGTTTGATCGATTATCCGGCTTGGAAAGTACGGACCTCATCTGGGTAAAGATGCGTAATTGCAATTGCCAACTGCGCATCGCTCTCTCAGCTCCTCGACAGCCCGGCGTTCCCAGGTTGCATAGCTCAATGGATCCTGCCAGAAGCATGTCCACGCCTGGTTGAGAATGGCCGAAACAGACAAATCCCCGGTGAGCGTGACCGGCTGGCAACTCATTCCCTGGTAACCTTCAGAACCCTTCAATGCGATGTGTTCAATCAGGTGAGCAGGGAAACAGCGACAGTACTCCGGTTCCGGCTGAAAACCGGAGATCTCCAGGAATGCTTTCCAGCGCGACTGAATTCTCATTGCTTCCTGTGAAAACCCGGCAATGCGCAGGCCAGCCAGTATCGCACCCATCCGGGCATCATCGGCAGGGTGGCTCATTGGTAAGTACGTTTGATACTCGAAAGGGTTTTGACCCAGCTTAACCCATAAATGAAGATGCGACCAGGCAAAGGCAGGCCCGACGGCATAGATGGCAAAAAGGTCGCAGAAGAATTCGATCAACCAGCCCGCCCAGGAGTTCCCCCACTGTTGCAAATAGTAGCTGAAAAGCTGAGGGCTACGCCGCCGCTCTTCCTTTTGCCGTTCTTCGTGAAGATATTCCATCGCCCTGGCGTAAGCATCCAACCAGGCGCGCTGGAACGATTTGACGCGTGGGTTGTGTTTGTCAACCAGTAACGGGTGAGCCAGCTCATGGTACAGGTCCGGCAGGTGCAAGAGGAAATTCCCTTCGCTCAAGGGAACCAGCAGCAGATTGAAGTAATAGTAAAAGTGAAAGTAATCTGTGGAGAGCGAGCTGACCACCGGCGGTAGCAAAGGTGACTGGATCTCGCTTCTTACCTGCCTGACCAGCCGGTTTAGAAAGACATCGTCTTTTTCATGAAACCGTTCTAAAGGGGGGATACCAGTCGTTTCAACTAGCTTTAAATCCTTCACCGCACGGCGGAAGCGTCGCAAGAGCTCCTCTGGAGGGCCACCCAGGAGCTTTTGCAGCTCGCCCAACTCGTCCAAGATACGCTCGAGTTCTTTCTGGCAGGTCTGAGCCAGGGGATAGAATTCAGCGGGCAGATCGGTCGGGACACGCGCGAGGAGACCCTGACCACGCTCGACATGCTGCCGGATTGCGCCGGAAAAATAGCCCCCTAACTCATCCATCGCTGGATCCTTGACATAGCTCTGGTTTGTTCTTCTTCCAACACCTGGGCGATAAGCTCTAACCGGCGGATCGTATCCTCATCGATCTCCTCGGAGACCAATGCTTTCCCGGCCCTGTCCAAATCAGCGCGGCTTACATCGCTCCTGTTTTGTAACGCCAGCTGGATTAACCGGACTGGCAGATCATCTAGCTGGTCCTGCGCAAGCTGTATCAATAGCTCGCCGAGCTCCTGCCGAGAGGGATCATTTTCGGAGGACCTTCCGGTCTTGATATTTACCAATACTCGGTCGACCAGATCTGCGTATTCATGAAGGTTCTGGTAGAGACCCGAATACAATCCGGTTTCGCTCATTCTTCACCTTCTTCCGCGGAGATTGCCTGTTCCAGGGATTCCTCGTTGTATTCGGTCGCGTCTTCGCTTAAATAGCGATCATTGAGCTTGATTGTGATTGGGTAACGGGTGCAATCCTCCGGCCGGGTCCAGGCTAAAACCGTCAAGAAATAAATATCTTCCAGGCACTGTTCGAGCGGTAGATCGCCATAAACCCGGCGGACGTGCAGGGGTTGAACCGTCCCCGGCCTTGGGAACGCCCGTCCAGTCGAACATAAGTAGGCCTCTGCCTCATTGATCATGACATAATAGCCCACCTGGGGGTTCTCCACCTGCTCACGGCCGTTTTGTCGGGCGAATACTTCGAACAATCTCAGCCGAGCCGGGGATGACTTGGGGATTTCCAGGATGGTCAAGGTCGCGTCTGGATCGAGCGTCCCATCGCGCTTCAGAGCTGCAATCGCACGCTTTGCCTGTTCGATCTCAGAAAGGTAGGCCCTCCCGTCTCGATGCAGGACGATCGTCCGGCACGGTTCTGTGCGCGATGTTAATTCCTTGTGGAGAATCTCGATCAGCAGGTTCTCTAACTGATTGCCAAACAACTGCTCCTTGTACCGGGAGGTTCTCAAAAGGGAGCGAATTTCGCCGCCGTTTTTTCCTACGATGACAAGCCCGGCGGTATGGTTCTTCACGTCGATCCCGATCGTAATATCTGCGTGAAGACGTTCGGCAAGGATAAACGGCCATCTCTGGTTTGCCAGTAAGATCTTATTGAGTGCAACGCCGCGCAGATATCCGGTCAACTTTCCTTGCCTTTCCCTGCGAGGCTCGTACATAGGCTCTCCATCCGGCCCGGCCACCAGGTGATAGCATTCTTGCCCGACGTTGGAGTGGATGACCGAAGCGATGATATCTTGCTTGCGCAGTTCGCGCACGACCATCGCAGCCAGTTGATCTTCTTCCCGCAAGTGGTGGTCAGTTGTCTCGTGGATCATGACCACGGCATAGCCCGGTTTACGGCACTTTTCCTGAACGGCGGCAAGAATGGCTTTTCCCTGGTGCGGGAACGTCTTCGGTACGCTGTCGTTATAGGATACGATGGTTGGGGCATAACCTTCGGAAGAATGGAAAAGACTATCCACGCTGTGCTTCAGATCGTCGAGGTAGCGCTCTCCATAACTTTCGTAGACGCTGCGAGGTAGGATGATATACTGGCGGTCCAGGGGATCCCGGTCATAGAAACCGGCTTCCTTATCCTGGAGTAAATTCAACCGGGCCCGGCCGAGCTCATCCAGGCTCACGGATCGCGCCCCCGGCGTACCCTTTACCGACAGGATGGTTTCTCCGCCAAACTCCAGGTCCGGCACGGCGAACATCCTGGCGGGAACGGCCAACGGCTCTTCGGAAATTTGGAGGTAGACGTCGCCGAACGCCAGCCGCTGAAGATACCGGCTGGCGAAATCTTTGACCATCCTCCGGCGGATGTGCGGCGGGAGGATGGTTTGTCTATGGTGGCCGCGGCCGCCTTCATCGTCAGGGCCAATGACCGGGTAGCACAACGGCGCCAGAGCACCTCTTTCCTCGGCGCGGTTGTTGTGATAGATGACGACCGAGGCGTCGTGCGGAACCTCGGCCAATTCTTTGGGAAGCGGTTTTCTAGATTCGGCAAACGCGTACTCCAGGATGGGCATATAACGGCCGTCTTTTTGAACGCGATACTCGGTCGCGTTCAAGTCGCTCAGGGCGTCGATGCGGATCTCGTACCACTGGTGCCCGTAATGGTACACGCAATGTCTTCCTTTCCAGTGATGGAACGCATTCCGAGAGAGATGGATCGGCAGGGGATTCCGGCTGACTATCTTTCCGGTGACGTCGACGCACAGTCCGATCCCGCCTGTGGGAGTCGCTACTGCCCGCACCGAAAAGCCGGTATATCGGAGAAGGTCCCGACCGGCTTGTTCCCCGCTCTTTTGGAAGAAGGCTTCTCCGGCTCCTGGCTGCCATAGTTCCGATCTCTTGTAAAGCGGCACCTGGATCAAGAATTGCACGAAGCGCAGGCAGATAAGATCGTTTTCAGGCGAGCGCAGAGTGTAATCGAGCTGGAAGGCTCCAGGGACCGCCTCGAAAAGAGCCGGAGCGGTCCGAACCAGAGGGAATGGCGATGGCGGGTCACCGGCACCGGTCGGGATGACCAGGAAGGGGGTTTCATCCCGCTCGATCGAGGCGACCGGCGCTTGCAAGGTGTAGCTTAGCTTGCGAGTGATCGTTTGCAGGTTTTGGTAATACTCATCCTGCTCCCGATGCAGGCCTTTGATGCGATATAGCCGGTAGCGTGTGGAAAGCTCGGCCAGGTTCGTTATAGCAAAGACATTTGTTTCCACTCGGCCCATAGGTTTTTCTCCTGCCAACACAAAGACTTGAAATTGCACCGCTCACAGAGATCCGGGTTATTAGTCACCGGGAAGTCGAACGGCCGGATCTGGTCGTCATCCGGTTCGTCGCCCAAGGCCAGAGCCATCTGTGAAGCGGATTGGGCGATATAGGTCTCGATCTCCTCGATGTCTGCATCGGTCAGCGAATATTCCCTCATCTGTCCGGACAGCAGCTGGGCTTCAAGCAAGCGAATGTTGGTTGGCTTGTAAATGCTTAGCGAGGCTGGAAAATCCGGGTAGGAATTGCTCCGTACGAGCGCCAGAGCATAGGTTCCCAACTGTAATCGGTAGTCATTCGCGCCGAAAATGCTGACCTTCCAATCGATGATCATTGGCGGCGCGTTGTAATAGAATGCGATCAGGTCTGGGACGGAACGGATATTTACATCGAAGTGCGGAAAGACCAGGGGGGATTGAGTGAACAGCTGGGTTGCCGTTCGCAGAGTTGAGAGAAGCTCGTTCATCTCGAAGAGGCTGTTCAGGGCCTTCTCGACCTCGCTCCAGGCTTTCTCTCTTTCTTCCGGCCGGATTTTCAGGCCATATTCGACCGCATGAAATGCGGCAAAGGAATCGCCCTCTTCGGATCTTACGAAGTCCTTTTGTCGCAGACCGTGCTGCATGGCATATTCCCATTGCGAGTCGAAAAGGCCCCGCGCATGTTCGAGGGTTTCAAAAACCCCGATCGCTCTCCGATTTTTTATCGCCGGAACGATTTTTTGACTGATCACCGCGTCGACCAGGCTACCGCGCCAGGCAGAGACGCTCTGGAGTTTGGACAACAGATAGGCTTCTCGACGCCGATCATCCCTGGCATTATGGCTGGCGACAAAAGTCTTGAGGTACCACTGCCGCTGGCACTTTTGAAACATCCGCCCGTTGGACCAGGACCACGTCAATGATTTGCTCATCGTTTTTCCCTGGAGCGGAGGAACTCGAGATATTCGATCAGGGACTTTTCTTCCTCCGAGGTCACCGGTCCTATACGGGAAGCGAAGCCTGCTGTTTCTTCTGTTGTGTCGGTCGCCCCAGGGATGGGGTAACCGACCAGCCGGAAGAGGTCTTCGTAGGCGATCTGGTAGACATCGCTCAGTTTGTGAAGTGTGGTCGGGGATGGCTGCTTGATCTTGCCCTGTTCGAGTTGGCTCAGGTAGGCATTTGATATGCCGGTGGCTTCTTCAGCCGCTCGCAACGTAAGCCCAGCCCGCTTACGGGCTGCTTGTATGAATTCACCAAAACGTCTCAATTTCTCGTCCATGTTGCTTAGTGTATCAAGCAACGCTACAATTGTCAAGCGTTTTTCGTGCAGGGTTCGTTTACCGGGTGCCTTTTGCACCAAAAACTAAATAACTATTTCCCCTATATATGTAGGAAATGTTCTTGAGAAAAGGATTTGATCCAGCTAAGCCAACTCCTGACCAGCTTGCTCTGCTCTGTCGGAGTCGGCTGCAAAATGTCGCCATAAATTGTGATCAACACAAGTTGTTGGCAAATTCATCACCGCGCTTGCCCTCTCGATCAACATTATTGCTTCATAATCGGCAACATTTCTACCGAGTGCCTGGCTAACAGCCCGTTTTATATGGACATCTGGTTTGACTGTAGACACCCCTAACATCATTCTTATGTATTGGTATGTAGCTAGCCCGATCCCCCTAACTCCAAACTTAGCATAATCCTTTACAGAAGACTTCTCAGCCCACATTTTCATGGCTATCAAGTCATCTGATTGTTGTATCTTGCTGACGTAGTTAATAAATTTGTCAATCAACTCTTCTAATGTCTTGACTCGTGCCACATGCTTATAGTTCCATACCACATAAAATCCTTCATAACCCAGCTCTTTGATTAACGTGGAGATCTGCCGTAGGGTATGAACTTCAGGGTAATTTGCCTGGAAATATTTTAGCCTGGGAACAACAAAATTATAGTACTTTCTATTAATAGAAAGTACTGCATCTAAACAGATAAGCACTGGATTTGTATACCCAAATTCCTCGGGCTTTACATTGTAATCAAAGGGTATTTCGGAAAGATACTTTACAAGTCTCTTAATTTCTTCACTATCGGGGTTTCGATAATCCATCAGGTTCCTCTTTTTAAAACCCAAATCATCTCTTTGCTATCCTGGTCAAATGGCTTGAAGAAGTAATCTCCATAAATTTTCTCAATATCAAACCCACACAGACGCGCCAGATGTTGGAACTCGAACCTATGTGTCCACCGAATCACCAGTGGACGATATCTGGTCTCAAGTTCCTTACCATGCTCATCGACTGTAACATGACGTAACTTGTGGACTGCAACCTGGCGATACTCATCGCACCATTTCTGCTCATATTCAAGGATCCGATCCCTGCCATTTGGATGATTGAACTCCCCAAAGTATCTGCAATCTTCGGGTGAGGTTGTTTTGTAAACTGTTAACTTTTCGATCTTTGGGACGAATAAACTAACAACCAGTATACCGCCCGGGTTTAAATGAGATATGATGTTGCGCAGGGCGTCCTCCTGGTCCTGTACATCCAGAAGTAGCATGAAAGACCTAAAACCAATATAAGCAAAGTCAAATCGCATCTCGAGCTTGTAATCTCGAATATCTGCACAGATAAAAGTTAGTCGTTTCTGGTCATCCTCCGGTAAGGCTTGAGTTTTAGCTTTCGCCTTAGAAAGCATTCCACTAGATATATCGATACCAACCACTTGAGAACCTGCTTGGGCAAGTTCAATTGCAATCCTCCCCGTTCCGCAGCAAAGATCCAAAATAGGTGTGGTAACTGATCTGCTGAAAGACTTATAAAATTCAATATCTCCTACACTGGCATGATAATCTTTATACTCTTCGTCATAGATGTCGGCAAAAAGGTCATAATCGGTTGGGATCGGAATAGTATCGTAGTCTGACATCATGAGTGCTCCTTTCGGCGATGAAGAAAATTCTCCATTTTTGTGATTAAATCTGCCTCGGCAGTGTCAAGGATGTTTTCGTTTGGAATGACAATAAACTGATCTGGATCTTCTCTAATCATCGCCTCGTATCCTTCTTTAACCTTTGTTTGGTAAGTTCGAAAAGCATCAGATGGGTTTATTTGTGGTTGAAAACCCACCTCTACATTCGCTATTCGTTCCCCTTTTCGTATGAGTGCAGTCTCAATAGATACATCGCAATAAATTACCTTATCAGGTTTTAGCAAGACAGATGAAATTTCACTCATCCAATCACGAGGCAATCCCAAAGGCAAGCTGTAGGCAATAGACGAATGGAAGTACCGGTCTAAAATTACGACTTTCCCACCTCTAATTCCTGGTTCGATTACTGTTTTTATCAAAACTCTGCTATTGGCATATGATAGGAATAGATGGGCATATGGGTCATATATTGATTTATCTTCAAGCAATAACGTAGTTACTCTATCAATCGGCTCAAATCCTACTGAAGACACATATTCAACCTCATATCCTTGGGCCTTCAGCCAACAACTCAGCTTATCGGCCAGGCAGGTTTTACCCGAGCCATCCAAACCCTCAAAGGTAAGGAATAGACCTTTTTGCTTCGGATCCATAATAGCTTTTCCCTTGAATGAACTTGAGCGCGGATTGAATATTTTCAGATAATCCACCTTCACATGAATTATCGATCCTTAGGATATCTCGGTTCCTAAAGAGTCCATCATATTGTCTTGCGATCTCTTTCTGAAGGCGTATTTCTTCTATTGTTACCGGCAGAGTGTCTCTTGCTTCAAGCCTTTCTTTCGTTTTTTCAATATCGCAGGTAAGGTAAATTGTACAGTCTGGTAAAGGTATAGGCCGGAAGGAAAACAATAGGTCAAGACTTTTTTGCAGATATTCAACAGCCGAAGAGCTTATCTCCGGGTGCTGTACCTTGATACGGGCGGACTGGAAAGCGACCAACGAGTCCCAATAGCCATCAAATACAACTATTCTCCCCTCCTTTAGGGCAGGTACCAATAAACACTCAACATCAAATAACAATTCGGCAATCAAAAGATGAATTTCGGCCATCCAGGGCAGGCCTACGAAACGACTAGACGTTACAAGATCTCTGCAAAAAATAGTTAGCGGCGAGGAGTACGAATGAATTTCAAAACCACCCAGCTGGATAACTTTTTGATCAAGGAGTTCATATTCCTTTGCTAATGCGTTAGCAAAACTTGTCTTTCCAGCTCCACTTATACCCTCAACACTTATTAGGAAACCCCCTGTATTTTGTATCACTGGCGTCACATCCATTACTAATCCTATATTTCTTGATGAATTAACCTTAGCTTGGATTCAAGTGCACTGATAGATTCGCATATTTCAACCGAATGAAAAATCATCAGATTAATATTTGCCTTAGGATTATCAATCCGGGTATCGTCTATCAGTCCTATTACCCTACAGGAATGCGCAAAGGCATATCCGATTTCCCAAGATGTACCCGCGTCAACTCCCACCCCATTTAACACAGCTAATACTAGGTCGACCCTGTCTAATTCTTCCCGATCAGCCTTAAAAAAGAAATCCCCACCGTCACCTGATGATGGGCAGAGTCCCCCATCACGATGAGGAAGATAGGTTTCAAATCCCAAATCTCGGCAGAGTTGATCTAGCTTTTCAAGGTACCAACGTTCACCTTCGTTATATAGAGGACCGGCAAGATAAATTCGTGGTTTTTTCGGATCTAAGCTGTTCATCTTTTGACTAACCTCCCTTCGAAGCTAATGGTAATCCACCTTACTCATTGCGATTCGGATATTTGTCCGAGCCTCTCCACCGCAGAATTCACATTTACCGGAAGTGGATTGCGATGCATCGGTTCCTAAGACCTGCCCAGTGGTTTTCAATTGATCTCTGATCTGTTCCATGCATCTCTCCTCACCACAATGGGGCCGTTCAATAATTCCTCTAAAGCCCTGCCTTTTGGCTGTCTGCATGGGTATTTTAGAAAGATGACTCTCCTGAATTACCGTTGCACGCTTTGGTAGCCAATCGGAATAATTATCGATACTTCTTTCAATTCCCTTTTCCAGGTTACTTTTTTGGACTTGATCAACATTTCCAGCGCGGTTGGTAATAGTTACAGAAGTAGAAGAAAGGGAAATATTAATACAGCCTCCATGTCCAAACCAGTCCAAAAGGCTTTCCCGCCCTCCACCCTCTGTTACTTCAATGTGGGCCAAATGGGCCAGATTAGATCCAGAAAGTGTTCGTGTTATTTCCACAGCTTCTGGAACAACTTCACGGTCACACTGGATTCTTACCTGACGTGGGGTAATTGAGTAAGGTAGCACTACCCCCGAAGAATCTCGGTGGATTGCTAAAGCACAACCGATAGCTCGTCCACTTATTCCAGTGGATGTCTGCCAGATATAAGAACCGTCGGTGTTGCAAACCTCAAAAGCCCGTCCAAAACTATTTCCCAAATGGTGAACAGTAGCAATCTGGAATACTTCCCCTGAAGGAAGGATTACATCAAACGCCATTGTATACTGAGCTTCAGGGAATGTATCAAAACGTGGACGCCGATTGAGAAGATAAGGGATACACAGGCTTTCAAGAATGGTTGCGTAAAGCTTTACTTCAGTCTCGACCTGATCGCTTGCCGCCTCATATGTTGGTAAACCGGAATATGACTCTATAAAAGGGGTTATTTCTCTTGTCCGGAGTAAAGGTTTCAGGCGGGAGGCAGTCTCATGGCGAAAAACATTTATCACTTGGAAAAACCTTAGTGGCATTCCTCTTCGAGGTAACCACCTTCTGAAGAGGTAAGTAAAAGGCGTTTCAGATGTTGTGCGTAAATACCAGGATTGCTCCTCGTTTGTAGATGTGACCTTATACGTAAGATGGTAAAGACCCTCATAATGTTGGGGCTGACGAGAGTACACTGCGGGAGGAATAAAAAACGGGAGCTCTACCTGGGTGAATTCAAAAGAAGCGAAGGTTTTGGACACCAAGTTGCAAAAAGCTTCCTTGATGCGAACCCCTTCTTCCAACCATACCACCCCGCCGATATCTTCAAAAGATGAGCCATCGACGATTTCATTTGCTTCTAACCAGGCGACAAAATCTTCAGAGTTCTGGGCTCCCATAAAACCATCCTCTTCTGGTAAAACTCTGAGACTTTTCTGCCCCAGTTCAATCCAGAGATGAAAAACCCAAACGAAAGTCCCCCGAACATTAGGGAAAAACTTCGGGAAATTCGAGATACTTACCAAATAAAGGATGGAGACTAATAGAATTATACATTCAAAACTAGCGACCTGACACTTTAAGCACAGAAAAGCGGACCGGCAGAGTTTTCCCGGTAAAATCGGTTTTTGCCCAAACCATTTACCCCAGGAGTAACGCCATGCCGATCAACCGCCTCTATCATACCTGGTTTTGCCACATCCGGGAACTGCATCCCAACCAACGGGTGACCCAAGTGCGCAACTTCGTCTGGCTCCTGGTGGGCATCCACCCATCTCGCTCAGTGTGCTTGAGCCGCATCGCCGGCAAAATCTCGGGAGCCGCCAAGCTGACCCGCCGCCTGAGCCGAACGGTTGACCTGGCCAGCAACGCGATCTTCGCGGTAGGCGCGGTCGCCTTATTCCTGATCACCGCGCCCGGCTGCCCGAGAGCAACCCATTGAATCCACAGTGACAGCGACCCCACTCCCCTACCAGGACGATCTTCTGATCAGATGACTGCCGCGCTCGGGGAGTATCCCCCGAGCGTGGCGCGTGCTCTGGAACTGCGCGAAAAACCGAGCCGGGCGATAAAAGGTGTGCATCCGACTTTTTGGAGGCCGCAATGCTTTTTATTGCGGCCTCCTATTGTTACAAACTATTTCATCAAGTCAAATGAGGGACGCTACCGCGCATTTTGCGCACGAATTTCCCCTGATTTACCGGAATTCTATTCGATTGTCACAGGCAAAGAGGAACCGAGCAAATACCATATAAGGTCACACTGTTCCCCTTTAAGACTCTATGGGAACGATTAGGAGGAACATCCCGAACGTTCCCTCCAATCACCTGGCTCTCCGAACCGACAGCCACATTCCACCATCTTGCCCGCGTTTTCCCTTTCGTAAGGAATTGAGGTTCGTCAGGTGAGAATTGAACCGGGCATCCCCCAACGCCTGATTGATCTCCGTTTGAATGGCCCGCTCACAGCTAATGTTGTCGCACACCACGTAAATGTTCCCATTGGTGGCGTTGATCACGTTCTTCCATTTTCGCACCCGTGATCCACGATCTTTGTTGGCATCGCGTTCCACTTCCACGAAAATAATCTCACCGGTTCGTGGGTCAGTTGCGACCAGGTCAGGAATGAACAGGCTCCCATCGGGAAGGTGGATGTCTGGAGCCTCTTCTGCAATCCGGTAACCGCCGATCTCGACCAACACTTCCGCGGCCTGGATATTGAGCAGTGTGTGTTCTGGAGATTTGTGCCGGCGGACCAGCCGTTCGTACTCGTTCTCTACGGGCGCCTGTCCCGATAAGTACTGGTATGCAAGCTGGCCGCGCTCTGTCAGGCGTAAAACGTCTGGATGGTTTCCTCCCGTGCTGGCTCCCGTTTGCTCGAAGACGTTCAGGGCTTCGACCAGTCCGCCATGGGTGTCAAAGTTGATGAGCCGGTTGAACGTTTCCGACAGGCTGCTATTGCCAGGCGACAGGTTCAGTTTTTTCGCCAGAAGATCAATCAGGCTGGGGCGCAGGGACTTTCCGGTTTCACCCATCAGGATGAGCGCGGCCGACTCTTTTCCGAACGTTCGCCCGGAGCGCCATTCTTTCATCAAGTCTGGTTCGCTCTCTACGTTTTGATTGCTCGCTTGTTGGGCATCTCCTTGTGGGGTAGTTGGGGGTTCTTCCTGGGGACTTGCCGGGCGCTGCACCTGGCGGATGGCGTGCAAGTGGGTGGATAACAGTTGGTTCTCATCCCTCAAACCCTGGATGATCTCCCGCAGGCGTTTTTCTTCTTGCTGGCATGCCTCGATCTTACGGACAGCTTCGTCAAGCTGATTCTGTAAGGCAGATGAGTGATCAGGGCGCATGGCTTGTGAAAGCCGGTTTTGCAAAGACTTGACCCGGATGGCGATCCAGTGATGAAGCGCCTCGTCTTCAAATGCTTCAATGGCGTGACCAGATTTCTGGCAGGCGTCGTAGTAATCCGGGTCCAGGCTGCGGACGATTTCAACCAGCGCCTTGTGAGCGTTCTTCCATTTCCGTTCCGCGCTCACCTGTAGCGCCTGTTGGTGCTCGATGCTCTGGCGCGCCATTTCGTCCGAGATCCGGTTGGCCTGTTCCGCCTGGTGCTCTGCTAACGATCCTCCAACCATTTGTTCTTCTCCAAAATTACCAACGATTGTCTTGCCGCGCCCAACGCTGTATCCATTTGGGCGCGGTTGTTTTCGTCCGGCGCGCCAACCCAGATCATCATTTTCCGGGCCACCTCTAGGTAGGCTAGCGAAGTTGCCGCCAGATCATTGTGCAGGCTAACGGCTGAGGGCGGAAATACCGTGCGGTCAATTTCCTGCGCGAGCCGGACAGCCTGCTGCAAAGCATTTTGCGCTTCACGAGATTGCGAAAACAGGTCCCCCTGCTGGTTCGCTGCAATCATAGCAATCTGGCTATCCAAAGCCCGGATGTCTTGAATCCACTGGCGCGCCGACCGGCGGTACGTTTCCATCCGCCTGACTTCGGGTAACAACAGGACTGGCTTTCCTTCTTCGTCATGGGGGGAGACGAAATACCCAACTACTGAAAAGAGGATGGCAATAACCAGTAGAAGAACGCCAATCCTCTGGAAGGCATCCAGGCGAACTTCAAACGGTTCCGGCTCATCTACCCGGTTATTCGACTCGAACGCCATTGTCGCTGGTTCCCTCTGCGTAGCTGATTTCAAAGGCCGTTGGGGTGGCCAGCACGGCAGCGCTCTGGGCTTTACCACGCGCCTTTAATTCTTCCATGACCTGGTTTCCGCGCTCATAATCGATGTGCCGGATGAACTCAACGTGTTCTGCCACCACCTCAAAGGTGGGGCTGGTGCTGTTCGGACGTTCTCGCATCTGGATGTGGCCTTCCACCCCGATGCGGCTGCCCTTTTGGACGTGTCCGTACAGGATTTCCGCCAGGTTGCCGTAGGCCATGATGCGCAGACCCCGCACCGGTTTTGCATCCCGGTTGCCGTCGATCATCATGTACAGACGGATGAAGGGAATGCGCTCGCCGCCCGGTGGGCGTAGGTAGTCGAAATAGATATCGCCGGTGATGTCTCCCCGGTGCCAGGTAAAGTTGCCTTGTGCCATGCGTTATCTCCTTGTGATGAAATAGAATTGTTGATGGATTGAGACGATTTGCTCAAGAAGCGAGTGACGCGTTTGTTATTTACCGGTACACCTCCAGAAGATCGAGCGGCAGATTGAGGAGATCTGCCAGTAAACGGACACGATCCAGGCTGGCGTTTCCAAGCGCAACGTCCCAGTCTGAGTTTCCCGGTTGGGAGAGCGATAGGCGCCGCCGGAGCATACCAATAAGCTCCCCTGGCGGTAAAGCTGCCAGGCGTTCACACGCTCCGCCGGTTCCTTTGCGCGGCGTTTCAACCAGTTTGGCAATTGCCAGGCTGTATGGGCTTTCAATCCTGGAACTCGCTGCGCCATGGATCAGCCAAGCCACGAACGCAACCCCGTCCTTCTCCTGTTTGATCAACAGGGCGCGCTGTTTTTCGCTGGCTTTAGCCAACAAACATTCCAGACGCCACGTATTTTGAGAAGTAGAAACCTCCGCCACAAGTTGTTTAAGCCTGCGCGCACGCAGGGCAGGGGAAGAATCTTGGTAGGAGGAGGAATCTTGTTCAAAAAAGGAATCTTTAAAGGCTTTAAGAATCTTTAAAAGAGTCTCAAAACAATCATCGCTTTTGAGGTCGAGAGTCTCCAGACAATCGTTGAGGCGGGTAGCGAGAGTCTCGCAACAATCGTTGAGAAATTTTGACCGGCTCAAAACAATCCTTGGACGATTTCCGACCGTCTCAGAACAATCATTGAATGCTCTTTCGACCTGATCGATCAGTTCGTCCAACAAACCATCCTGATCCAGCTCGGAAACCAGGCGGGCAACTTCTTGATAAAGCCTCTCGTGCTCCGGGATGAGCGGGTCGGCTCGCTGTACCTTGAACTTCCGGGCGTATGCCCCATTCTCACCCGCACGATGATCAACCCGTTGGGCAAAGGCCCCCATGCGTTCCTGGAACTGTACCCGCCGGTTAACTTCTTTTTGCGTGCTGCTGGTCCAGTTTTGCTTGTGCCGGCCGCGCTCGATGGCTGCCGGGAACCAGTGAGCGATCAGGCGTGGGTTTGCCAGCCCCAGACGCTGCGCCAGGGCTTCGTACCCACCCTCGATCCAAACCTCATCGCGCATTTCGCCGGTTACCTCGTTGAAGTAGCAGGCATTGCGCAGGATCAGAATGAGCATGGCGGCATCGGCTCCGAGCAGTGGCAGCCAGTGGTGCAGGAAGTACCAGCTCACCAGGATAAATTCATTCGGAGTAAGCAGGTGATCGGAGAACCGGTCAGCCAGTTCCATCAACTCGGGCGTCAGCTTTTGCCCGGCGGCTTCTCGCACCACGTCTTGAACGGATCGTTTTCTTGGAGGGGTGATGCTTTCGTCCGCAGAGAGGACACGAACCGGGTATCTCAAGATGTCGCGTGGTTGCGCAGATAGAGCAGCAAGCAAGGCCGCTTTTGGATTTTCGTGGATGCCCCGCGACAACAGATATTGCTTCAGATCCTCCGCATCGCCTGGCGTGATCGGGATACCGAACAGGGTGTACTTGTTCGACGATTTCTTGGTCCGGCCCGTGCGTTTGTCTACCTCGTGGTCGGTTTCACTCTTTTTCCCAAACCAGTCGAAGCTGCTGCATGGCTGCATGAGCCGGAAGAACTGCGCCCGGCTGATGCCGGCCCACTGGCAAACTCGTTCTGCGCGCGCAGCTACTTTTCCAGACGAATTCCCTTTGCCTCCTGTGGCGATGTAATACTCCTGCCGGAGCGCCAGAACCAGGAACAGGACTTCGGCTTCGACGTAAGGCAGCCAACGCAGAAAATACACGGGCAGCTTGACCACCCGCTCGGGTTCGATGAGGACGCTGCGAACGGACTGCTGCAAGGCTTGTAGATAAACGTCTTCGCCGTCCTCTTCCTCATCCTGTTCCTCCTCATCCTCCTGATCTTCTTCGTGATCCACCGCATCCTGGACAATAAATACGACCGTCACGGTTTGGTTCAGAATGCCCTGTAACAGGCGCTGGATGGTCATCGTCAGCCGGCTTTCCAGCCAATCGCGGCCATAGGTGTTACAGGTTCCCAGGGTAAATTGATCGTCTGTAAAAGAGACAAACTCAACGGATTTCACCCAGGTATCAAAAGCTGCCCTGGACATATCCATTTGCAACTGGTCCAAAGCCATCTGCCAGGCCCGCTCGGGGGATATTGGTATTAGTGGTGGCAGTTCCATTGCATCTCCGGACGGCTAAAAGTAACCCATATCCAAATGTTCAAACCCGTTTAGAGGCCAAAAACGTGGTTCAAAGAACCTCTCGCACTTATTTACCTTGATAGGTGGAAACGAGGCGCTACGGCCTTCCTGGCGAGGCCATGTCTCCGTCAACGTCTGCGACAGGGCAGACGTGCCGCCGACGTTGTGCTGACGTGACGCCGACGCGGCCGCAGACGTTGGCATTCCTCGTTTTCCACACGGTTGCGTTTTTCGAGAAAACAACCGCACGTTCACTCACCGAGAAACAAAGTCTTTCCAGAAGCGCGTGGCGTAGGGTCCAAACGAAGGTCACCCCTTTGATAAGCGCCCAGCCCGTGGTCGAGAAAAAAGAGAACCAACTCGCCGACAGGAACGTCGTGCTCGTCTGCCACCGCTTTTACCTGCTCCTTCAACCGCACCGGCAGCCGGTACGTGGCACGCGACTCCCAGCGCTGCTTTTTTCCCTGATCCTTTCCGCGTTTCTTTTTTGGGGGTGATGGTTGTCCGTGCCCGGTCGTTGGAAAGGCCTGATCCAGCCAGGCCGCCGCGGAGGAGCGTTCTCGTTTTCCCGGATGACGATCTGGCGTATCGCCGGGTGGAAACAACGTCATGCGCTGCGCTTTCGGGTGAGCTACCAGTGTCAACCGGTGGGCCTGGAGGTCGGCCAGGCTGTATTCCAGCAAAGCGCGCACGAGCTCATCTCTGGGAACGTTGAGACTGGCTGCCAGGTCACTGATGGTTTCCTGCAGTCGCATGGGAATTCCCCGGTAGGTCACCTTTTCGGGCTGGTGGGCGCGATCCCAATCGCGATTGCGTCTGGATTTCTGAGATGCAATTGGGATCAAATCCAACGGCTGTGTTGCCGGAATGGGTATGGAGTGTTCCGTCTCCGGCTTTTTGACCGGTTCGGATGGAATGACAGGCGAAGGCTCTGCCTGCCGGAGGTGAGAAAAAGCATCCCGACGAGGCATCTTCCCCTCCCTAATACTTGAGCACGGTTTTTGCCAGCGCGGTATATTCCCCGGCAGAGCGTGACTCAGGGGCGTGTTCGAAGATGGTTTTACCCTCCGACCAGCACTCCCGCAGTACGGTGGCTTTGTGGATTGGCTGGAGCACCTTGTCGCTAAATTCAGATTGCAGGTCTTCCATCGAATTCCTGGACTCGCGTGTGCTATCCAAGAAAGTGGGCAGTATACCGAGCATCCCGCCTTGCCAGCCTTTGGAATCGCGTAATGTACGCATCGTATCGATCGTTTTGGCGAGCGCATCCAGTGAAGCGTATTCCGTTGCAGTGGGAACGATGACCAGGTCGGAAGCCCAGAGCGCCCGCTCTTGAAGGCCACCCACGGAAGGAGAGGTATCGAACAGGATATAGTCGAAGCCATCTCGCATGAACAACTTGAGCAGATCCCGGACGTAAGAAACCGGCCGTTCCTGCACGCCCAGGATCATTTGCGCGGAGTTAGTCATGGAGTTGCCCGGGATGAATTTCAAACCCTCGCGCCCGGTCTCGCGCACCCACTGCTTGACGAAGACCACTTCTGTCGGGCTGGATTGGGCGGTGGTCAGAAAATAGAAGGCCCCCATCTCCCCGTCCATACCCAGTTTCGTTGCACATTGGCCCTGCGGGTCCAGGTCGATGAGTAAAACCTGGGCGCCGCGCAGCGCCAGGTAGTGAGCCAGGTTGACGGAAGTCGTTGTCTTACCAACACCACCCTTTTGATTGCTGATCGTGATCACTTTCGCTGCCATTGTGATTCTCCTTTGTCGGTCGTGCCATGCTTTGATTACTCTTGATCGATGAAGTGGATGTGCGTTGCGCCTTTGTGGCCGTGAACGGCGATCAGGTCGGAAATGCTCTGGAACATGCCAATCGCGTACGGTTCCCGAAGCCAGCGCAATACGGATAATCCTCCACTGAATACGGCTCCTTCAGCCACAATGCCCGTCCCCGAAACGCCGGTCAGATCGCGCTCACGAACCAGCAAAAACCGCCGGATCCTGTTTCCTTGATCTTTAGTTTTTGCTTCCGCTTGATAAGCTGTTAGGGTCTCCACACTCTATGCCTTTTCGAGCTTGCCCTGGATGTAAGTCAGCTTTTCGCCGGTCTTAATGCTCTGGAAGATAATTCCATTCGGCCAGGTCGGTTTCTCGCCCGGATAGATATGAATATCAAAAATCCGGAACAATCGTCCATAAAACAGCCCGGGATCGTCCATCGTGCGGGTCGGATCAACCACGACTTTCCACTCGTACCCCTTAGGAGGGCGATAAACGGTTTCGATGGGATAATCTTGAAAAACTGGGTTGAGAAACAAATCACCTCCGATACTTCGACCCACCTGGTCTGATGCGAATTCCGAAATCCTTGAGGCGATTAAATGCAAGTGTCCCCTGCAAAAGTTTTGCAAGGGACACGTTAAGGCAGTTCCAAGCCTGCTTACTGCTTATGCAGCGGGCAGGTCATTCCCGCCGAATTGTTTTCGCCTGATAATACTCAGATTTTCTTGTTTGGAAGCTGAAGCTGGTAGTGGAGTTAAGTGGTAGGACGTTAGATCACGCCCGCCCTCCCCGCTCACAAGAAAATTTAAACACCGGCCCTCGCGAAACGCAGTGTAGCACCCCCTTTGGAGGCATCGAGGGATGATATTCGAAACCCGCCCTCCCCGCTAGGATAGTTTCCCACGTAATAGATACGGTGCGTAGCGGTTTTATACGCATCGTTGTATTTTTTTTGGTGCGTTTCGGGTGAAATGCAGGAGGTGCAATCATCAATTCGCGTGCTGCAGGTACCAGTCAACTGTTGCTCGCAGGCCGTCCTCCATCGAAGTATAACCTTCACCGAAGGCTGCCGCGTATTTATCCCAGGCGACCACGAACGGCTTTTCGAACTCGTAGAGCATTTCCACCATCTCGCCGGCGTCCGAAATAAAAAGACCGGCAATCGACAACATCCAACGCGGAGTCGTCCGCACCTTTGCCGGAAAATTCTGCCCGGCGGCTGCAAGTTCGGCAATCCGTTGGTGACTGATCGCGGGCGCATGCGGCAGGTGCCAGACCTGGCCATCAGCCTGGCTGTTCATGCCCAGTGTCGCCAGACCGCGCCCGACATCATCAATATAAGC
>ENA-UPTA01002433-UPTA01002433.1-activated-sludge-metagenome-genome-assembly--contig:-NODE-2433-length-19311-cov-6.148525_pt1 | contig 19311 bp, 15 predicted proteins | sample MGYA00238184_ERZ773361 | MGnify/ENA primary metagenome ERZ773361 (study PRJEB29100, sample SAMN05720205) | activated sludge metagenome | isolation source: anaerobic digester from wastewater...
CATCATTTCACGCTATGACCTGCTGGCCGTGCCGGTCACCGATGCCGACGGACAGCTGCTTGGGCGGGTCACGGTGGACGATGTGGTGGACGTGCTGCAGGAAGAGGCGTCCGAGGACATCTTCCGCTTCGCCGGGTCGGATGACTCCGAACTCACCTCCATGACCCCGCTGCACGCATGCGGGGCGCGGCTTCCATGGCTTCTGATCACGCTGGCCACGGGGTTTGTGACGAGTTTCATTTTCAAGAAGTTTCTGAATGATATTTCCCAGGTCATGGTGCTCAGCTTCTTCGTGCCTGTGGTTATGGCCATGGGAGGAAACACCGGGATCCAGTCTTCCACGCTGGTCGTCCGCGGACTGGCGCTGGGCACGCTGGAGGGCCGCAGCATGCTCAAGGTGCTGGGGCGCGAAATCTCAGCGGGGGCCATCATGGGGATTGCCTGCGCGGCCATTATCGGCCTGTGGGCCCGCTATCTGATCCACCTGTCCGGTCACGAGAACGACCTGCACACACCGCTTTTCCTTTCGCTTACGGTGGGGGTGGCCCTTTTTTCCGCCATGACCTTCGCGGCCGTTTTCGGCGCAATGGTGCCCATTGCGCTCAACCGTCTCAGGGTGGATCCTGCCGTCGCTTCGGGCCCGTTTGTGACTTCATCCAACGATATCTTCGCGCTGCTGATCTACTACAGCATTGCTCTCATTCTCCTGGGCCTTCGAAGCGGAACAGGCGGCTGATGTCACGCATTCTGAAAACCGATGCCATCGCCCTGCGCATCGCCCCGGTGTCCAACACCTCCTCCGTCGTCACCTGGCTGACGCCCGGCTGGGGCCGGCTGTCCACCATGATCAAAGGCGGCCGGCGGCCGAAAAGCCGTTTTCTCGGCCAGTATGATCTGTTCTACACCTGTGAACTGCTGTTCTACGGCCGGGAGCATCGCGAACTGCATATCGCCAGCGAATGCTGTCCGCTGAAAATGCGGCCGGCCCTGCGCACCGACTGGCGGGCCGCGGCGATGGCCTCCTATTTCGCGGATCTGGCAGCCAGAATCGGACCGGTGCACGCCGAACATGCGGACACCTGGCGCCTTCTGGATGAAGCACTGGACGATCTGGCCGCCCGCGGCGCGGCGGCCGAGCACACATTCTGGCTGGAAATGAAGCTCCTGGAAAGCATGGGGCTGGCTCCACGCCTGCAGGATTGTCTGCACTGCGGACGGGAACTCGAGCCGGGACGGGACGACACATGGTTTTCCCACGAGCGCGGCGGGCTGATCTGCAGGACATGCGCCGGCACCTGCCCGGAAGAGCCCGCGCGCCTTGCGCCGGACATATTCGCGGCCCTGCGCGGCCTTCAGCGCGCCCGCCACTCCTCCGGCGCTCGCGCCGTGCGGTGCCAGCCCCGGCAGGCCCGGGAAATCGAAGGGCTGCTCGGACGTTTTCTTTCGTGGCACTTTGAGATTCCCCTGACGGGAAGAGACATTGCCTTCCGGATCCTGCGCGCATCTCTTTAAACTTGAGATGCCACGGACACACAAGCTAACCTGAACACATGCTTTCATAAGGGCAATCATGTTCAGGCGAATCTGGGATATTGCAGTTCGAATTGTCTGGGTGATCAGCTTCGCGCTGATTGCCATGGCTGCTGTTGAACTGCTGCGGCTTTATGTGCTGCTGCGCGATCTTCATGCAGGCGCCGCGGCGGGCTATCTTTTCATCGTCGGAGTGGTGTCGGTTTCTCTCGTGGTCTGGCTCCTGCACCAGTGGCTGTCTTTCCCGGCCGTCCTGACTCCGCCGGAGCTTCCGGAGAACATTGCCGAAGCCTCTCACCGGCAGCTCACAAGCTACACACGCTATCTGATCAGGTATCTTCGGCGCCTCTCGGGCAACCCCAGCCTCTCCCCGGAGCAGGCCGCGGCGGCAGAGCAGCAGATGGCCCTGCTGCAGGACACGCTGCGCTCCCACCCCCTGCGCGATGACCTGATCCGCGACACGCGCACAGCCGAGGAGCAGGCCATCCGTCCCCTGCTCGCCGTGCTGAACGGGCTGGCCGCCCATGAAGTGCGCCGGAGTGTGCGGGATGTCATGCTGGGAGTCACACTCAGCCCCTATCACAGCCTGGATGCGGCCGGGGTTCTGTACCGGAACGGGAGCATGGTTGTGCGCATCGCCCGCATCTACAATGCGCGCCCGCTCCATCGCGAGCAGTGGATGATTCTGCGCGACACGCTGAGAACCGTGGCGGCCGTCAATCTGCTGAACCTCGGGAAAACCCTGTTCGACAAACTGTTTTCGGGAATCCCGTTCGTCGGTCGTGTAATGGATGATATCGCGCAGGGCATCGGCGCCGGGCTGCTGACTTCCGTGGCCGGTCGGGCGGCCATGGACCGCTGCGCAGCCTACCGCGGATGGACCCGCGCCCGGGCGGCGGAGTCCATCACCGCCCATGCCGGGAATTTCTTCACCGACGTGAAGGACATGTTCACCAAGGACGTGCTGCCGTCGCTCCGGCCGCGCATCATGGTGACGGCCCCGCAGGCGGCCGGAGAACCGGATTTCTGGAAGCGGCTCAATGACGGCATCACCGGCGCTGTAGACAGTTCGGCCAAAGCGGTTGGCGATTATCTTCTGAAGCCGGCTGTGGCCGGGACCATAGGTGTGGCACGGTTTACCGCGGAGGGAAGCTATCACACCATTCGAGGAACCGGCCGCGGGGTGAAAAAACTTTTTGCATGGTTTGTCCCCGGACACAAGGATACGAAGGAAAATGAAAAGAACATTTAACGGAAAAATTCATACGCGCACGGCCTTCCCCGTTCCCTACGGGGCCAGCGTCCTGAATGACGGGGTCTGCTTCACGCTCTGCAGCCGCCATGCCCGGCGCGTATGGCTCATGCTGTTCGATGAACCGGATGCTGCGCGCCCTTCGCGCGAAATTGAACTGCGGCCGGAGCTGAACCGGGTCGGCGACATCTGGCATATCCATGTAGAGGATGCCCGGGCCGGACAGTTCTACGCCTACCGCATGGAGGGCCCGGCCGACGGACCGGAAGCGCGCTTTTACAATCCGAGACAGTGGCTTCTGGATCCCTACGCTCTCGCTGTCTCCGGCGCGCCGAAGTGGGCTGACCCGCATGGCTTGAAGCCCGGCGACCAGCCGCTGAACGGCGCCGCCTTTCCGCGCGGCGTCATTCTCGACGACACCTTTGACTGGGAAGATGATCAGCATCCGTCCACCCCGCTGCACCAGTCCGTGATTTACGAGACCCACCTGCGCGGTTTCACCGTGCATCCTTCGTCGGGAGTTTCATATCCGGGCACATATCGCGGCTTTGAGGAGAAAATTCCTTATCTGCGCGATCTCGGCATCACCGCTGTTGAATTCCTGCCCATTCAGGAATTCAATGAGATGGAATATTATCTGGAAAACACCAGCCGGAAATCGCTCCGCAATTTCTGGGGCTACAGCACACTGGCTTTCTTTGCGCCCAACGCCCGCTACGCGGCCTCCGGCGGACGCGGAGGACAGGTCCGCGAATTCCAGGAAATGGTCAAAGCGCTTCACAAAGCCGGGATCGAGGTCATCCTCGATGTTGTGTTCAACCACACGGCCGAGGGCGGTGACGGCGGCCCCACCTACTCCTTCCGCGGCATAGACAATTCCATTTACTACATCATGGAAAAGAACGGTCGGCACTACGCCAACTACACCGGCTGCGGCAACACCGTAAACTGCAATCATCCCGTCGTGCGCGACTTCATTCTCGACTGCCTCCGCTACTGGGTGCTTCATATGCGCGTGGATGGCTTCCGTTTCGACCTGGCCTCCGTCCTGACCCGCGGCACCAGCGGCGATGTTCTCCCCAACCCTCCGGCGGTCGAGCATATCGCCGAGGAGCCGGCCCTCCGCAGCACCAAGATCATTGCCGAAGCATGGGACGCCGCCGGCGTGTATCAGGTGGGGTCCTTCCCGAATGAGCGCTGGTCTGAATGGAACGGCCGCTTCCGGGACGACGTGCGCCGCTTCTGGAGGGGTGAACCGGACATGCTGCGCGCCTTTGCAGCCCGCATGGCCGGAAGCCCCGATCTGTACAACATGAAGAATCAGGCTCCGCAGAAAAGCATCAACTATGTCTGCTGCCATGACGGGTTCACGCTGAACGACCTTGTCAGCTATGAACACAAGCACAATGAAGCCAACGGAGAAGAGAACCGCGACGGCGACAATCACAATCATTCCTCCAGCTGGGGTGTTGAGGGGGAAACCGGTGATTCCACGATTCTTTCGGTCCGTCGGCGCCAGCAGAAAAACATGCTGGCCACCGTGCTGCTGGCGCGCGGCGTGCCCATGTTCCAGGCCGGCGATGAATTCGGCCGCACACAGAAAGGCAACAACAACGCCTACTGCCAGGACAACGAAATCTCCTGGGTGAACTGGCACCTGCTTCACGAACATGCGGATCTGCATGCCTTCGTCAGGCAGCTGATCGCCTTCAGGAAAAAGCATCCGGCCCTCAACAGCATCCTCTTCCCAAACCACGCAAACGGGAGCGGTTCACCCGATGCCCTCTACTGGTACGGACCGGACGGGAAGGACCCGGACTGGGAGCACGGACAAGCCGTGGCCTGCGTGCTTGACGGCAGCAGCAAAGCCACCGGCGTGCAGGACGATGACCCGATCCTTCTGCTGATCAATGCATCGGATAAGGAGGTGATCTTCACGCTCCCGCTCCTCGCGGGCGGCAGGTGGAAAATTGAATTCAGCACAGAGGACGCAGCCCCTTCCGCTGATCACGAAACCGGAACCATGACGCTGGGCAGCCGCGCGCTTTGCGCACTCACAGGAGTTCCGGGATGAGGCGTTTCTTCCCATTGGTGCTTCTGCTTGTTTCGATCTTCGGCGCGCCGGCCTGCTTTGCCGCAAAGAAATGGCGGGTCTATCCGAACTGCACACTGGTTGAAAATCCCGCCAATGACGGCGACAGCTTCCACGTGAAATACAACCGCCGGCGTTACCTCTTCCGCCTCTATTTCGTGGACGCTCCGGAGTCGGACAACAGCCTGCCCGAACGCGTCAGGGAACAGGCGGACTATTTCGGACTGTCTGAAAAGGATACGGTTCAACTGGGGAAGGAAGCGGCGAAGTTCACCCAGAAATTTCTGGCGAACGGCTTCACCGCCCACAGCAAGCTCAAGGATGCCCTTGGCCGAAGCAAAAAGGACCGGGACTATGCCATGATCCAGGTCGGGGAAAAGTATCTCTGCGAGGCGCTGGTGGAAAACGGATACGCCCGGATATTCGGACTCACGGAGGACGAACTGCCTGACGGGAAAAGCGGGAAAACTCTGCTCTGGAGACTGAAAAGCCTTGAACGCGAGGCCCAGAAAAACAAGCTCGGAGGATGGGCTCCGCGGCTGACACGAATGGAAGAGATGCAGCAGCGGGCGCTTCCGCCGGCAGCCGTGCTGCCGCCCGCAGTGGTTCCCGCTCCCGCGCCGGTGCCCACTCCCGCAGCCCCCGACACCGTGAAACCGGCGCTGGAACAGCAGACCATCACACTGGAAAACAGCATTAATGTCTACTCCCTGCTCGATCCGGGCAAACTCATGGGCATTCTTAAGGCGGGCGCTGATGTGCAAATCCTCGGCGAAGAGCCGCGCGACATGGTCCGCATCCGTTTTAAAACCCCCGCCGGAAAGGTTTACGAAGCACAATGCTTCCGCCGCGAGCTGGGCCTCTGAATCTTATCATTTCTGATAAAAACCCAGTGAAACAAGGGTCTCTCTCACTTTTGAGAAGGGGTGGCACGGTTCCTGCTTAGTTAATTACCCAGAATGGAAGCCTCAATGGGGAGAAGAAAATGGGAACGACCTCCGTGCAGAGAAAGGTTCTGGTTGTTGATGACCACAAGCTGCTCCGGGACATGCTGAAGACCTTTCTCGAAGGGGAATACGAAGTTCTTCATGCCGAAACCGCCGAGGAAGGCCTGCGAATCTTCCGCGCCAGCGCACCCGACGTGGTCCTGATGGATATCGTCATGCCCGGCGAAAGCGGCCTGGATGCGCTCAAGACTATGCGCAATCTGGACGATAAAATCAGTGTGGTGATGATGACCGGATTCCCGAAACTCGAAACGGCCGAAGAGGCCATTTCTCTCGGGGCCAGCTGCTATCTTGAAAAACCGTTCGAACCGGAAGATGTATATCGCGTGGTGCGCGAGGGTGTTGACCGCACGCGCGAGCGGCGAAGACGACAGGCGCTGGAGGAGGAAATGAAGGGGATCATTTGGGATCTCTCCAGCCAGTCCCAGCTGCTGATCAAGAAAGTGGAGGCTTCCAGCCTCGCCATCCAGCTCATGCATGATCTCCAGCATCCGCTGGGGAAAGTCCAGCGGGCGGTCCAGGCCGCGCTGAAGCAGTGCGAGGACAGCGCAGCGCCGGAATCTGTGACTTCCCAGCTCACGCTGATTCTGCAGGAAGTGCGGCACTGTACCGGCATGGTCTCCATGTGCGGCGAGCTGTCCAGGGGCGGTCATGAACCCCTGCGGCAGATCAGCGCGCCGCTCATGCTGCATCAGATCATCGAAGAGGTTTCCCAGTGGGCCTCTCGCGCAGGGATCCGGCTGGATGCCCGGATGACGGTCAATTGCGGCGTGCTGATGTGCCATCCCGCGCGGCTTCCCGCCGCGCTGCGGGCCGTGCTTTGCAGCAGCGTGATGTCCGTGGCCGCAGAAAAGGGATCCGTTCGCCTCGCATGCGGCGACAACGGCGATGCGCTCAGCATCCGCATCGAATACTTTGATGGAGGCTCGGATCAGGCAAAACTGGGGAAAGAGCTGGGAGACCCTTTCAGCCCGGGCGACGTGGAGCATGGACTGGGTTTTGGCCTGGCGGTGCCCTCCCGCGTGATCCGGGATCACGGAGGCGATATGCAGGTGCGAAGCGCACCCGGCAAGGCCACAGTGATCTTCATCACGCTCCCGATGCACTGATTTTTGTCTGTTCCGCTCCGGGGCTTCACTGCTATCATCACTCTGTAAGACTGGAGTCCCGTTCATGACACTGTCCGCTAAACAGGTGCTGGTGCTGATCAACCCCAGGTCGGGGATCAGCAACCCCGCTGCAGCGCTCCTGCCGGCCATCGAGCAGATATGGCATCCGCACTGCCCGAACATCATCCATCAGTTCAGCCACAGCGCAGACGACGGACGCAGCAAGGCCCGAAACGCCGTGGCCGCCGGCGCCGACGTGGTGCTGGTGATCGGTGGCGACGGCATGGTCAATTCCATCGGCTGCGAACTCATCGGTCAGCAGGCAGCCCTGGGCGTGATCCCCACCGGAAGCGGCAACGGCTTCGCGAGGCATTTCAACATTCCGCTCGACCCGGTGCGTGCGGCACACGCGCTTGCAGGCGGGAGGACCCGCGCCATTGATGTCGGAGTCGCCAACGGCCGGCCGTTCTTCGTCACCTGCGGCATGGCCTGGGATGCGGCCCTCGTTCGCACGTTCGAAAAAATGCCGGTGCGGGGGATTCTCCCGTATGTCTTTTCCGCCGCCTATGAATACCTGACGTACGAGCCTCAGCCCTTTAAGTACTCGCTGGACGGAGGGAGAACACAGCGGTGCAACGACCCGATTGTTTTCACGGCCGCCAACCTGACCCAGTACGGCGGGGGCGCGCAGATTGCGCCAAAGGCCTGCGCCGACGACGGCTGGCTGGAACTGACGCTCATGCACCGCAAGGACATGCCCGCGCTGCTCATCAATCTCCCCCGCCTCTTTGATGGGAGCATAGACCGACTGCCGGAGGTGGTTACCCGCCGCTTCAAATCACTGCGGGTGCACCGCGCAAAGGCTGCGCCAATCCAGCTGGACGGGGAACTTGTCGAATCCGGCCCCGATGTCGAAGTGGATGTGAAACCCTGCGCGCTCAACATCCTGATCCCATGAAGTACTTCCTGATCATCCCGATGCTGCTCAGCTTTTCCGCGACGGCGGCGGCCGACAGCATCAGCGGCGGCGCGTGGACCGTGATCTTCAACCTGCCGGACCAGACCTATTCGACAACCAGCGATCCTGAGGAATGGGCCATTCGCGATGCGCTGCTGGACCGCATCAACGCCCTGCAGAACGGCCATCAGGCCGCTCTGGCCACCTACACCTTCTCGGCCGGCACGACGGCCGGCCTGATTCTCAACGCCATCAGCGCGGCCCTTGCGCGCGGAGCTTCGGTGAGCTTCGTCACCGACCCCTATGTGGACACAGCCGCTCTCTTTGACGGCACCAACTCGCTGGCCATTCTGGCGGCGCGGCCGGTCAATCCGCTGGTGCTTGTGCAGGATGATTCCTCGGACTATCCCGTCATGCATCACAAGCTCGGGCTTTTCGACTATGGCGGAACCAACCGGCAGGTGTTCGCGGCCTCATGGAATTTCACGACGGCAGCCGGTTCGGCCCAGTGGAACATCGCGCTGCTGGCGCAGAATCCCCTGCTCTATTCGATTTACACAAATGAAATGCGCGAACTTCTTGCGGGCCGGTTTCATGATCATTCCACCAAGTCTCATGCGCATGACGGCATGACCTTCCGGCTGGATCCCGGCGACAAGGAAAGCTGGGTGCGCTTCGCCCCCTATCCTGAATCCTACGGGGGAAACAATGCCGCCCGCGACATCACCAATGCCATTGCCCAGGCTCAGGAGCAGATCGTCTTTACGCTCAACAAGCTCACGCTGAGCAGCATTGCCCAGCAGCTGATCGCCGCCGCGGACCGCGGTGTCCGCATTCACGGCGTCATGCCGCGCAGCGACACCGACCCCGGCGAAGACTCGCGCAGCATCTACACCAACCTGCTCTACGCGCCGAACTATGCCACCACCAACCGGGTGCACATGCTCACGGCCTATTCAAAAGAGGATTACTCCGCCCTTGACTCCGGAGAGAGCGACTTGATCCATTCGAAGTACATGGTCATTGATCCGTTCGGGGAAAATCCAATGCTGATTCACGGCTCGGCCAACTGGACCGCCACCGCGCTGGTCTACACAAACGGAAACGATGAAAACGTGATGTTCATCCGGAATGCGAAAGCCGCGCGGGCCTTTTATGCCCATTTCAAGCGCGTTACCGGCGCATTCATGAACGAAGGCGATTTCTGGTGCGAGATATCCTCCCCGCAGTCCGTGGAATTCTGGACCACCGACACCAACCGCTTTGTGCTGGAAACCGCCGCCTCTCCCTCGCTCCCATGGGCCTCCTGGAAAACAAACGACGGCGGACGTATCGGCATGCAGCTCTTCACCAACAGCCCGCCGGACGGTGTGAAGATTTTCCGCGCCAGGCGGCTCTAGCCCCTGCGATACTGACGGCAGACATCGCGCCACGGCTTGAAGCGCGCGTAATCTTCCAGCGACGCCAGCGAGCGCAGCGGAATCCTCGCCCCAGATTCCTGCAGCGCGGCCACTGGATTCAACCCCGCCGTGGTGATCACTCCGGTCCGCCCGTCCGGGACCGGAATTCCGCAGAGCGGCCGGTGCGGTTCGCCAATGGCAAATATGCCGCCCAGCGAAGCGGCCTGCATGCGGGTATGCAGCTTCTTGACCGCCGCGCGCGCGTTGGCGGGAACTTCCCGGAAACTGGCGCCAATGATCCCCTCCCCCGTCCGGGCCGCCTCGCGCACCTTGGTCATGCGCGCCGCGATAAAGGCCTCCAGCGGATCCAGCGTGGTTCCCTTGTACTCGATCAGCTCAACAAAACGCACCGGCTTGAAATTCCGGATCTCCAGCAGGCCTCCGTACCGTGAGACCACGGGGATGCCGTGCCGCACCAGAATGCCGTTGATGGTCACGCTGCATACCGTGGCGATGCCTATGCAATCGGGCGGGATCGTCAGGCGGCCGAGCGTCTCGCCCGGATACGCCAGGGCCAGCAGGCCGCCCATCCCCAGATCCTTTTCAAAAACCGGCTCCATCTGGGCCAGCGACCGCGACAACTCCCGCTTCAGGATCACAGCCGTATTCATGATAATCGTGCCGGCGCTTTTTTCGAAGCTGAAATCCATCTGGTAGGCCAGTTCATCCACACGTGCGTCAATGAAACCCACGCGTTCCACAATATTCGCATGGGCCAGTTCCTCGCGGCCGGCCTCGCTGATCACGCGTCCCGCGCGCGGGCTGATGAGCTCCGTCAGCCCCTGCTCATCGAGCTGCCGCAGATGAAACCGCACCGTGCGCGGACTCAGGTTGATGCCGGCGCGGCCGAGTTCCACGCCGATGCGGGTTGCGCCGGCGGGCTCGCGGATTTCACTGAGCACCTTCAGAATGGCGGTGCGGGCCTCTGCTCCATGCGTATTCATGGCATGATTAGGCAACCTTGCCGTAATTTTTTCAAGTCCAAACCGACGCAGGAGAAAAGTTCCAGTCCCTGGAAGTTTTTCCCGGGAAAGTTCCAGCCATTGGAACTTTCAAAAAAAGAGAGGAGCCCGCAGGCTCCTCTCCGTTGAACGATCTGGATGCGCTTACGCCTTCAGCATCCTGCGCACGGCGTCCAGCTGCCCGGCGCTTCCCAGATATTCGTTTTTCTGGGCGATGAAGGCGGCGTATTCCTTCATGAAGATTTTTCCCGGCGGACGAAGATCGAAGTTCTTCGGATCGTCGCGGAACGCCTCGCGGTGCACGCGGCACCACACCAGGCGGCCGTCCGTATCAATATTGATCTTGGTGACGCCCAGTTCGGCGGCTTTCCTGAACTGGCCGGCATCCACGCCCTTCGCCCCTTTCAGATCGCCGCCGGCGGCGTTGATCCGCGCGACTTCATCCTGCGGCACCGAGCTGGAGCCGTGCATGACCAGCGGGAAGCCCGGAAGACTTTTCTGGATTTCCGCAATGACGTCAAAGTGCAGCCCCTGCGAGCCGCTGAACTTGAACGCCCCATGGCTGGTGCCGATCGCGCAGGCGAGGCTGTCGCATCCGGTTTTCTTCACAAACTCCTCCGCTTCAGCCGGATTAGTCAGCTTGGCATCGGCTTCGCTGACGGACACATGCTCTTCCACCCCGCCCAGCTTGCCGAGTTCGGCTTCCACCACAATGCCCTTCGCGTGCGCGGCATCCACGACGCGTTTGGTGATCTCGATGTTTTTCGCAAACGGCTCGGCGCTGGCGTCAATCATCACGGAGCTGTAAAAGCCGCTGTTGATGCAGTCATAGCAGGTTTCTTCATCGCCGTGATCCAGGTGAACGGCAAACACCGCATCCGGGAAGAGCTGATCCGCGCCGCGAATGATGGCCTCCAGCATGATTTTGTCGGTGTAGGAGCGGGCGCCCTTGGAAATCTGGATGATGAAAGGCGCCTTGCTGTCGAGATTGCCCCGGAACAGGCCCATGGTCTGCTCGAGGTTGTTGATGTTGTACGCGCCGATGGCATATTTGCCGTAGGCATGCTTGAACAGTTCTTTCGTTGTTACAATCACAGCTCTCTCCTTTGCGTTGAGCGTTTTACTTCAATATCCGCCTTTTTTAGATGGCCGGCCGCAGTTAGTCAATCTTCATCCTGAACTTCTTCCGCGGGCGGCGCGGACCCGTCGCCCTTCAGGGCCCGCGGCCGGTTCACAAACCACTGCGTCTGGCGGGCGATGCCCATCAGGATTTTCACGTCATTGACCGTCAGCTGCCCGCGAGAAAAAATCCGGCGCAGCCCCATCATCATGTGATCTCCTTTTTCATCATTCATGAAACCGATGTCATAGAGCGTCTTCTCCCACATGCCCAGCATGCGCTCGCGGAGCTCTGACGGCGCGTCGGGCGACCATTCTTCCGCCGGATCGTCGAACACGCCCGACTCCATGAACAGCTCATAGCAGCAGATCATCACCGCATGCGAAAGATTGAGCGACACATAGCTGCTGTGCGAAGGGATCTGAATGATGTGCGTGCAAAGCGCAAGGTGATCATTGGACAAACCCTTGTCCTCCGGCCCAAACACCAGGGCCACCCTTCCGCCCTGCGCGCTTTTCAGCAGGCCCGGCGCCCACTCGCGCGGGCTTTTGGCATGGCTTCGATAGAGTCCCCGTCTCGCGCTCGTTCCGGCGATGGCTCCGCAGTCCGCCACGGCCTCCTCCAGGGTGGAGAACACCCGGCGCTTCCTGTAAACCTCCACCGCATGATAGGCGCGCTGGACGGTTTCGTTTTCATCCACGTCATCGCGCGGGGCAGCCACGGCCAGATCGCTGATGCCGCAATTCATCATGCAGCGGCAAACCGCGCCGATGTTTCCCCCGTAGATCGGGGAAACCAGCACCACCCGTATATTGTCCAGCGCGCAGCTCATGGGATTGAAATGATGATCATTTGGACTCGTCCGTCAAGACTTCACGGCGGGCGAACAGTCTTTTCAGCGCGCGCGCGACAGCCCTGCGGACAGTGAAATACCGGTCACGCCGCACTGAACGCAGTGCGGGGAGCGCCAGCGGGTCGCCGATGTCATGCAGCGCATTGGCCGCGGCAATGCGGCGGCGCTCGTCGGAATCGCGCAGATACGGGATAATGCCCGGCACGGCCTCGTGGACGCCCCACTTCCCCAGTGTGCGCATGGCGGCGCCAGCCTCGTGCTCGCACTCCAGAAACGGAAGCACACGGTCCGCGTACTGCGGCGTGCGGTTGAATCCCAGAAAGTAAATCGCCATTTTGCGGATATCTTTGTTTTTTGAATCCAGTGCACCCAGCAGCACCGGGGCGGACTCTTCCGGCGGCAGGGTTTCCACCATCTGCTGGGCATAGATGCCGAACCAGATGTTGTCGCTGTCCGCATGGCCGATCAGATATTCCAGCGCCGAGGGCCCGCGCGCAAAAAGCTCCGAGCGCGCGGCCGCCTTGCGCTCGCGCTTGAGTTCCGTGGACCCGTATCGCGAAGCATGAAGCATGAGTCCGTCAAAACTCATTGAGGCAACATCGAGCGATTCCGCAAACGCCGGCGAAGCGATCGCGAGAAAAACGGCAAAGAGCCTTCTCATGGCTCCTCCTTCAGATCATAGACGATTCCGAAATCCGGCCGTTCAAGGCGCGCGCCGGCTTCCGCACCGCAGGAATAGCGGTCCGCCCCCTGCAGATCGAGCAGCAGGGCAAGACTTCCATACTCGCGCTTGTCGCCCGGATTTCCGATGCCCTGGCACTGGTCCGGCTGGCGCGCAAAATAGGCGTCGTTCCCCGCGGAATCAATCAGCAGGGCCATGGCCGTGTTCAGCGCCCGGCCCTGGCTGTGATGATCTGCGGTATAGGTATCATCTCCGGACTCATCGAAAAGCATCCCCACGGCGTAATCATGGGCGGCACCCTGCGCAAGAATATATCCGCTGTAGACATCGTTTCCCTCCCCGTCCCACAGCAGACCCGCGCTCAGATGAATGCCCGCGCCCTGCCCGTACTGGTGCAGGCTGTAGCGGTCATGACCGGCCGCATCCAGAAGCATGCCGACGGAATACCAGTAGCCGACGCCCTGCCCATAGACATCGGCTTCGTAAACATCATTCCCCGCCAGATCCACCAGCGCGGCGACTCCGCCGCCCGTATAAGGCCGCATGCCGATGGAGCACCCCTGCGAAAGCGAGATGAAACGCTCGTCGTTCCGCTCCCAGTCATGCTCGCGGCCGCCGGCGAGATAGTGATCGTTTCCTTCACGGTCCATCAGCAGGCCGATGGCCAGCACACCGGCCGAGGCCTGCGAGCTGAAGCCTGCCTGGTACAAATCGTCGCCCGCGAGATCGTGAAGCACTCCAATTCCCGCAAAGGCCGCGCCCTCGGCCAGCGCGTGGGCACGGTAAATATCGCTGCCCGAGCCGTCTTCAAGCCACGCCGCTCCGAACAGTCCGGCACCGAGCCCGGTGTATTCCACCGAATAGAAGTCATTGCCCCCGGCGTCAACCATCACGCAAATTCCCCACAGCGCCGCTCCGGGGCCAATCATTCCCCGGCCCGCATACGTGTCATCGCCCCGTAAATCCACCACCGCACTGAGCGAATTGCCCTTCAGCCCCTGCGCCGAAGCTTCCGAGTATCTGTCGTCGCCGGCCGGATCCACAATCAGAAGATACGGGGAATCATAATGGTCATCGGATTCAGTTCCCACGGAAATTCTGCCCAGGGGCGTTTCATAAACGACAGCCGATTCCGGCCAGTTTGTCTCGGCCGAAGCCTCTTCGCGCAACTGGACCGCCGCTTCGTGAAAAATACGCCCGGCCTCAATCAGCGCCCCGAAATCAATTTTTTCCAGAGCATCCAGAAACCGGTCGGCGGACGGCTTCGGATCAAGCTGCATGCCCTCTTCGATCACCTCGGCAACAAGATTCGATGAAAAGCCCGCGGCCGTGAGCGCATCGCGGGTGGATTCGTAATCTTCGGCATTGAATGTTCCTGCAAGAACCGTGCAGGCCAGATATTCCTTTTCGGCAGAGCTCAGCTTCCCGAAGGCCGACTCCAGAAGAAGCGAAGCTTCCTGTGCTTTTGCATAGAACAGCTGAAGCGGATCATTCAACCCGGGGAACTTCGGAACGGCATCCAGTGTCAGCGTTGTTTCGGCGGGTTTTGTTTTCATCCACGAATGAAACAGCGGCCACGGGTTGTCCGGTTCTTCCAGCATGGCCCGATAAAGATCATCGGCCAGGGCCGGCAGTTTCAGCGGCGACGAAAGCACCGTCCGTGTGCAGGGAAGCGCGATGCGGGGCTTGCCGAGGTCTTTCATGAACCCCATGTCCACCGGCGTCATGCCAATGGCAGACAGGGCGTGACGCAAATGCGTGATTTCATTCGTTCCCGGTTCCGGACCCGCAGAGACCAGACACGGGAAAATCATCAGCGCCAGTATGAGTCCTGATCCCCTCTTCTGCATATGAGAAGTATGAAACATCTGCGGAGGCAATTCAATCCAATCATTACAGGCGCAGGCGGGCGGAGATATAGCCCCAGGCCACTCCCAGCCCGAGGCCTATTCCATGAACGGTGTTGGCGACCGGCCCCATCAGGCCGGTGAGACAGAGAAAGAACCAGACAATCATCATGGTTACCGTTGACGGATGCAGAAACAGTCCGGAGCCGGGATCATATCGGCCCTTCATCCAGACATATCCCAGCATTCCATACACCACGCCGGACATCCCGCCGAACAGCGGGCCGGACACGTAGAACTGGCCGATATTGGAGAGCGATGCAACAACGGCGATGAAAATCCCAAGGAACCACGGGCCCTTGATGCGCTCGATCATTCCTCCGAGATCGCGGAGCCACATCATGTTGAAGAGGATATGCCAGATGCCGAAGTGGAGGAAGATCGGCGTAATGAGCCGCCAGATCTGGCCGTGGCGGATTTCAGGAAGGCCCGGCATCCACTGGATCATATTGCCCTGCTCATAAACCCCGGTGATGAACAGAAACCGGACCAGATCAGTGCGCGCGCCAAGCATGGAAACTATGCTGACCAGAATGGAAACGCCCATCAGTACAGCCGTCAGACGGCCCGTTCGCCCGGCCCACAACCGGTCACGATCAAAGGTGCGCTTCGCGGCCTCCTTCTCGGCTCTCTCCGCTTCGGTCATGAATTCTTCGGCGGCGCCTTCCGCAGCCAAATACGCGGGGTCTTCCGGATGGCTCTGAAAATCACGGAGCAGCTGCGCGGCGGGTTCCAGGAGGTCCTCGTCCTCGACCCAGATGTGCCATGCCCCGTCATCGCCCTTCTCGGGGTGACAGACCATGCCCTGCGTCACCGCATAGTCGCAGAAAAGGCCCGCGCTTTTTTCAGAGATCAGATGTCCGATATCGCGCATTTTCAGCCGGCATCCACAATGCTGGGCGCGTAATCCGCCGGCGGCTCGAAGCCCAGCAGCTTTATGCAGGTCGCGGCAAGGCTGGCGATTCCCAGGTCTTTGGCATCAGACAGCTTGATCTGATCCTTGTTTGCAGGAGCATAGATATAAACCGGGACGGGATTGAGCGAATGACTGGTCTTGGCCTGCGGGCCGCCGGTGTGCGGATCAATCGCCGGCTGGCCGGTTTTCTTGCTGCGCTCGTACATGTCGTCCGCGTTGCCGTGATCAGCCGAAATCACCATGATGCCGCCGGCCTTCTTCACCGCCTCAATCAGCCGCGCAAGGCAAAGGTCCACGGTTTCCACCGCGATGCGGACGGCCTCGAATATTCCCGTGTGGCCGACCATGTCGCCGTTGGGATAGTTCAGGCGGATGAACTTGTATTTCCCGCTTTCGATGGCCGCGATCACGCGGTCAGTGATTTCCGCGCCCTTCATCCACGGCCGCTGCTCAAAGGGAACAATGTCAGACGGAATCTCAATATAATCCTCCAGCGTATCGCTGAATTTCCCGGAGCGGTTGCCGTTGAAGAAATAGGTCACGTGACCGTATTTCTGCGTCTCGCTGATGGCGAGCTGCGTGACGCTGGACTTGATCAGGTATTCATCCAGTGTGCGGTCAATGGCCGGCGGCTCCACCAGAAATTTTTTCGGGATGTGCAGGTCGCCGTCATATTCCATCATGCCCGCGAACATCACCTTCGGGCGCGAGCCGCGGTCGAAGTATTCCAGATTGTCCTCCTCAAACGCGCGCGACATTTCAATGGCGCGGTCGCCCCGGAAATTGAAATAGATCACGCTGTCGCCGTCCGTAATCGGCCCGACAGCCCTGCCGTTCTTCGCGATGACGAACGGAGGCAGATCCTGGTCAATGATGCCGGGCTTTTCATTCCGGAATGTTTCGATCGCCTCGTGCGCGGTTGCGAAAAAGCGCCCCTCGCCCTTCACGTGGGTCTTCCAGCCCAGCTCCACCATGCTCCAGTTGGCGTTGTAGCGGTCCATCGTGATGACCATGCGGCCGCCGCCGGACGCGATCAGAAACTGCGTCTTGCCGGCGGCGTTCTTTTCCCCGAAGAAGGCTTCAATGTCGTCAATGTAAGTCAGGGCGGACGTCGGCGGCACATCGCGGCCGTCGAGCAGCGGGTGCAGGCATACGCGCGCGACACCTTCGGCGGCGGCCTCGTTCAGCATGCCCTTGAGCTGGTCAATATGGCTGTGGACGTTGCCGTCGGAAAACAGGCCGATGAAATGCAGGGTGGACTGGTTCGCCTTGCAGTTCGAAATCAGTTCTTTCCAGACCGCGCCCTCGAAAATGCTTCGCGAGGCGATGGCATTGTTCACAAGCTGCGCGCCCTGATCAAAAACGCGGCCGCAGCCGATGGCGTTGTGGCCAACTTCGCTGTTGCCCATGTCCTCGTCCGACGGCAGGCCGACGGCGCGGCCGTGGGCCTTGAGTTGAGAATTGACCGTATTGGCCTTCAGCCAGTCCATGGTCGGCGTGGAGGCAGCGCGGACGAAATCGCCCTCTTCGTGTTTTCCGATGCCGACCCCGTCCATGATCACCAGCACCACCGGGCCGGCCGGGCCGGCGAACTTTTTCGATTTCTTCAACGCTTCCATTTTTCGCCTCGTCGTTTTTTGTTGGATTGAATGAACAATATGCACCGTGATGCGCCAAAGCGCAAGTTTGATGAGGAAACAGGCCCGGTCCAGGAGTGACCTATCTGCCGGCTGGTGTGACCTTCCGCTCCGGCGGGGCAAGCCCACCGGGGGCGTAAAGCATCCGGACCCCCGCGACCTTGTGTCGCGGGTGAAGAAGCTGTACAAAGCCTGTCGGGGGCGCATACGGGTCAAATACAAGACACCGGCTTTGTCATGCCCAATGGTCAGGAATATCATAAAGCGGGACAGCCACTGCCGAGGAAGACAACGGATAGCTCTGGGCGGTGCGGCAAATCACCAGGCAGCGGTCAACGGCACCTGCCGGAAGTTCTGCGGCAATCCGACGCAGCGGATCCACATCATGCGTCGCGGGATGCTCTGTCCATTTTGCATCTGCCAGATCAAAACGGCCGCCGCGATTAAACAGGAAATCCGCTTCCTTCGTGCGGTCACGCCAGAAGCTTACCTCCCAGCGTCCTTTCCGGTTGATCTGAAGCCGGCGGATCTCCCCGAAAACCAGCGTTTCCCACAAAGCTCCGGCAAGGGGAGATGCTGCAAAATCTGCAGGCGAGCGAATTCCGCAGAGGAATGCACACAATCCGCTGTCACACAGGTATAATTTAGGCGTCTTCACAAGAGATTTGGTACGGTTGGAAAACCAGGGTTCCAGAAGGACAGCTTCTCCGGTTGTTTGCAGCACGGACAACCATGCCGCCGCCGTCGAACCGCTGATTCCCACATCGCGGGCAAGATCGGCCCGGTTCAGCAGCTGGGCGCTGCGAAGTGCACACGCCCGCAGGAAACGTTCATAATCACGCAACTGAACCACTTGCAGCATTTGACGGAGATCCCGCTCCAGATAGGTTGCCACATAGGCATGATAATAACCATCGGTTTCGATTTCCGGACAGGCGTGCAATTCAGGGAAACCACCGCGCAGGAGAAACTCTTCCACTGTCAGTGAGGGACAATATCGGCGCGCTTCCTTCCACGAGAGTGTTTCCAGTTCCAGGATATCCACCCGGCCCGCCAGTGATTCCGACACAGACTTCATAAGCGTGAATTTCTGAGACCCGGTAAGTATAAATTGCCCGTTCCGGTCACGGTGAGCATCCACCACCGACTTCAGATGGCGGAACAGACCGGGCGCATACTGCACTTCATCCACTATAAGAGGTGGTGGATGGCGTGAAAGAAATGTTCTGGGATCATGCTCCGCGAGTTCGGCTTCACTGGGTAAATCAAGCGACACAAACTCGTAGTCAGGAAAGACGTGCCTGACCAGACTTGTCTTGCCGGTCTGTCGCGCACCGGTCAAAACCACGGCGGGCCGCTGCTGTACGCGGCGCAACAGCAAATCCTGCATATCGCGTTCAATCCACATGATGCAATTTATACGATGTGATCGTATTATTTGCAATACGGAATCTATCCTTTTTACTACGAATATGTTGCGGTATGCATATATCAGTATTTCAAAGAGTTTCTTTTACCCCCCCGCGACCTTGTGTCGCGGGTGAAGCAGGTCAGGAGGGAGGAAGCCCGCCGGGCGCATCCGTCCAAAAAGAAGCGGCCCGGCTTGCGCCGGGCCGCTTGCAGTTTGCAGCATTAAACCCTTATTGGAGCACCACACGGTAGATGCGCATGACATCCGACGGCAAGGCGTCGGTCAGTATCAGTTCGCCGCCGTCGCCGACATCGGAATCCGCCTCGGTCCAGACCACCGGGCTGGCGGTCGGATCGGTCGTGTATTCCAGCGCATAGGTCTCGCCGTTGATCGTGGTCGTCAGCGTCACCGTGGC
>ENA-UPTA01002434-UPTA01002434.1-activated-sludge-metagenome-genome-assembly--contig:-NODE-2434-length-19307-cov-5.567733_pt1 | contig 19307 bp, 21 predicted proteins | sample MGYA00238184_ERZ773361 | MGnify/ENA primary metagenome ERZ773361 (study PRJEB29100, sample SAMN05720205) | activated sludge metagenome | isolation source: anaerobic digester from wastewater...
TGTCCTTCCGATATATCAAGCGACTGCAGGTAAAATTGATCTTTATTGGGAAAGAAATTCAGGGTATACCCCTTGACAATCCGTCCATCAACATAGCGAACAACCACCTTCGCTGGATCCATATCTCCCCCAAAATATTCGTCAATCCGCCGTTTTTGTTCTAAAACTCTGCGACCTTATTACCACATCTGGTAAAAATGACAACCTCGTATTGCCAGGAAAAGGTTAAGAATCCCTGTGATAAAAGACTTTTTTCAAAACGGCTTGACGCATAAGTGGCTTTTGATTCTTATGTATTATACGTTTCAGTGCCGTGTGCATGAGGAAAGTTTGCTAAACCGGTTTTCGGGTCGGGGTAAACCGTTTTCGATCTTCAGGTGCATCAGGTGCAAGTGTGTCGGCGACCGCTTTTGTGAGGCGTTATAACCCGTTCTGCCAACGGTCGCAATCGGTTGCCCAGGCTTGACCCACTCGCCGTTCCGCACAACAATGGTATCGTTATGGGCATAATAGGTCAGGCTGTTGTCCCGTGGGTTGTAAATCCAGAGATAATGCCCGCCGCGCAGACGGCTGTTTTTCTCCCAGGCATTTTTGACGGAAACGACCAGCCCGTATTCCATAGCGAGAACCGAAACCGGTTCTCCCGTTACGTCATCCCGGCTATCCTGATTGCTGTCCCGAATAAACAGGTCGTGTGCCGGATGGCCCCCGTGATTCTTCCCATCAAAGTAATCATATCCTAAGGCAATATAACCGCTGCCGTTTTTCCCGCCGATCGCCGCCGGTGCATATCCCTGCAGGGGGAACACACAACGGCCGGACACTGTGCGCAGTGGATCTGCTTTTTCGGTGAAAATTTTGAGATCCCTCATCACCGTTTTAAATCTGACCACAGCTTCGTTCTTATCGATGCGCCCGTTAAGGATTTGCGTGTTGAGGTTATGGAAGGCCTCACAGGGGCTGCACAGTAACTCGGGAAGATGGCCGCTTAAGGTTGCAGGCACCTGTGTCACGGGGGGCAGATCTATCGAAGCGGCGGTCGCAAGAAAGATGCTTATCAATGAGATAGTCAGGATAAGACCGGTCCCGGTCAATCCGCGTTTGTTTGTTGTCCGCTGCTTCTTCATCGTACAAGTCTTGCCATAAATCAGGTGATTACTCCAGAATTCGATACCGCGTTTGTCTGAACCATGCTAAAAGCCACTGTCAGACTCTGTTTAACCGGAATATTTAACCTGAGGAGTACCTATACATACATGGCTCGCTACCCGGCGTTAAAGGGACAAGGTCTTTGGCTGCTGATCTTTTTCTGGTTCCTTTGGTTCATGAACTTCAGCATCCGGACAATTTTCTCACCGCTCATGCCCCTCATTGAGGATGAATTTGCCATCCGGCACACCCAAGCCGGTGTTTTCTTCATATCCAACGCCCTTGGTTACGGTATCGCCATCCTTTCCAGCGGAACGCTGGCCGGGCGCTTCGGCTACAAGCGCGCCATTATGGTCTCCCTGTTTTTTTTGAGCGGTGCCCTGTTTTTAGTTTACTATGCAGACAGTTTTGCCTTTCTCTGCGTTCTGTCGCTTTTCCTCGGCCTGGCCTCCGGCATTTACCTGCCGTCGGTCATCCCCCTGATTACGCATTATTTTGAAATGCACACCTGGGGAAAAGCCATCGCGATTCACGACTCCGCCGTATCCTTCAGTATTTTCGGCGCCCCGTTTATTGCACTTTTTTTTCTAAATTATATGCCGTGGAAGCATATATTCATCGTGTTCGGCGTCATCACTCTGGTGAATCTTGTTATTTTTTCCCGCGCCGCCGAAGAGTTGAAAATCAGTCCCTTACCGAGTGGAAACAGTCTGGTTTTGCTGCGGCAACCGGCGCTCTGGATCATCACCCTGATGTGGATCTTCTCTTCAGGAGCCAACCTGGGTATTTACTACATCACACCCCTTTATCTGATCAAGGAGCGCCATCTGGATCCGGTTTATGCCAATGAAATATTCGGCTTGTCAAGGATCGGCGGCATCTTTGTTGCCATCGCCGTGGGATTTGTCATTGACCGGTTCAGCCTGAAAAAAACGATGTTTGGGCTCGCCCTGACAACCGGCATACTCACCCTCTTTCTCGCCTTTACCCAGGGCCGTGTTCTGGAAATCTTTCTCTTTCTCCAGGCGGCGGCCGGATTCGGATTTTTCCCGGTGGGATTGGTCGCCATTGCCAGAATATTCCCGGAAAACCTGCGCAGTCCGGCAACAGGCTACATTGTCACCATGGGGGTCTTTTTCGGTCTGGGAATCATACCGTACCTGCTGGGCTTGGCAGGCGATTACCTGAGCTTCGGTTGGGGCATAGCGATTGTGGGCCTCCTGGTGATTGCCGCCAGTGGGTTAACGCATTACCTGAAGGACATTGCGTAAAGTCCTCCCTCTCAAACCATTTCGGCCAGTTCAAGAATAAGCTCTTCCGTGTCAAGCCAGCCCAGGCAGGGGTCGGTAATGGATTTGCCGTAAATTTTTCCCCGGGACGACTGGGCGCCTTCTTCAATAAAACTCTCAATCATCATTCCACAGATCATCCCCCTTAGCACCCCGGAATGTTGCCGGCTTTGCATGATCTCTTTGGCAATACGGGGTTGTTCGGAAAAGTGCTTATTGGAATTGGCGTGGTTGGTGTCCACGACAATGGACGGATGCGCCAGGTCACGTTTCAGGTAAGCCTCGGCGAAGGCGATCAGGTCCTCGTAGTGGTAATTGGGTACGGCCAGCCCCAGGTGATTGACCGACCCGCGCAAAACGGCATGGGTCAGAGGATTTCCCGAGGTTTTAACCTCCCAGCGATTGTAAATAAAAGTATGTGGTGTCTGGGAGGCCTGGATCGAATTCAGGGTCACCTGGATATCGCCCGATGTCGGATTTTTCATCCCCACAGGCACATCGAGACCACTGCAGGTGAGACGATGGGCCTGGTTTTCGACGGACCGCGCACCCACGGCCACATAACTCAGCACATCTTCCAGATAAGGATAATTGCCGGGGTAGAGCATTTCGTCCGCCGCCGGCAGTTGGGATTCGCGCAAAGCCCGGATGTGCATCTTCCGGATTGCCTGGATGCCCCTGACCATGTTTGGCGCTTCCTGAGGATCAGGTTGGTGCGCCATGCCTTTGTAGCCGCTACCGGTCGTCCGGGGTTTGTTTGTGTAAATGCGTGGAATAATGACGATCTTGTCCCTGACCAGTTCTTGTGCCCTGGCCAGGCGGCTGATGTAATCGCAGACGGCGTCTTCATCATGTGCCGAACAGGGTCCGATGATCAGGAGAAACTTGCCGCTTTTCTTGGTAAAAACATCCTTGATCTCCTGGTCCCTCCTGGTCTTGATCTCCTCCAAATCCTTATCCAACGGCATATCCGCCAGGATTTCTGCCGGCATGGGAATTTCCTGTACATAGACAAAACTCATTCGCTGATCCTCCCCCCAAGTTTTCATCTCACCCAAACCGCCGCCCCTGTCTCGAACCGGAAAATCAAAGGTTCTTAACTGAGGGGCTGCCACGACCTGGGCTGATTTCGGCGCCATATTAGCAGAGAAAGGCGCTTTGTGCATGTCCTTTGTAGCTCCCCGAACAACGGTGAGTTAATCAGCATGAACTTCCACATCCCTATAGATTTTCCCTTTTTGTTTTCCCTTTCATATTGACATAACTAAGCGCTTCTCCTATATTTTCCCCCAACGCACACAACTTATTATCTTTGCACGAACCGTCAAGATCAAAAAGGAGGTTCCCTTGGGAATTGAAAACCGGATCAACGAACGCCTCGCCCGGGACGAAATGATCTGCCTGGCGACGGTCATTGAATCCCCGCGAACTGACCTGCCCCCCGGCTCCAAGACGATCATCCTGCACAACGGCGAGATGGAGGGGCCCCTCGGGCAGACCGAACTGGCCAATGGCATCCGCACCCAGGCTTTTCTCGCCTTCCGGGACCGTAAGAAAACGCTCCAGGACTGCCCAGGCGACATCCGCATTTTCTTCGATATTATCATGACCGATGTTAAGCTCGTCGTCTGCGGGGCCGGCCACATTGCCGTTCCCCTGGCCAAATTTGCCCGGGACGCCGGTTTTTTTGTTGTCGTGATCGACGATCGGCCCGATTTCGCCCACCCGTCACGCTTTCCCGGCTGTAAGGTGATCGCCGAGGACTTCATTCCGACCCTGCGGCAGATGCCCGTCAGTCCCACCACCTACTGTGTGGTCGTCACCCGGGGCCACGAGCATGACGCGGAATGTCTGCATGAGATCCTGCGGAAAGAAAATGACGCCGCCTACGTCGGGTTGATCGGCAGTAAGCGGCGGGTACGCTTTGTGGTCGAGATGCTCTCCCGTCAGGGGATCCGTCAAGAACGTCTGGACAGTCTTTTCACGCCAATCGGTCTTCCTATCGGGGCGGAATCCCCTGAGGAAATCGCCGTTTCGATTTTAAGTGAATTAATCTGCGTCCGCAAAAAAGGCCCGGAACAGGCTCGCATCCTCCGCCGGGCGGCAGGAGTAGGCTTATGACCGACCGCGAAATCTTTGAGAAATTAGAGGAGCTGACGGAAGCCGGCACCCCCGTTTGTCTTGCCACGATCATCGAAGCCAAGGGCTCGACGCCCCGGGAAGTCGGGGCCAAGATGCTGATCTTTGCCGACGGTTCAACCTATGGTTCCGTCGGAGGTGGTTGCGGCGAAAACCAGGTGCGAAGCGCCGCCTACCGCTGTCTTTTGACGGAAAAGAGGCCCGAAGTGATCGAAGTCGATCTGACGGATGATCTGGGGACCAAGGGGGGCGATGTCTGCGGCGGCAAGATGAAAATCTTCGTCGAACCATACTTTTGAAGACATCCAACGGTCTTTCCGTAGCCCCTGCGTTAGATCCGATTGTTGAACCACTCAGGTCGGCAGCACCGCCTTGCCGGCGCTCCCCAGGACATGCACGATTTTATGCCGGTAAAGCGCCACCAGGGCCTCCCGACCGGCCCCCAGGTATTTCCGGGGGTCGAATTCCTCAGGATGTTCGGCCAAGACCTTGCGGATTGCTGCCGTTAAGGCCAGGCGTCCGTCCGAATCGATGTTGATCTTGCAGACGGCGGACTTTGCCGCTCGCCGCAGTTGATCTTCCGGAATGCCCGCCGTGTCTTCCAGTTTTCCCCCGTAACGGTTTATTTCCGTGACAATATCACGGGGTACGGAAGATGCCCCATGCAACACAATGGGAAAGCCCGGGATCCGCCTTTCGACTTCTTCTAATATATCGAATCGCAACGGCGGACCCTCGTCTCCTGCCTTGACCTTGAATTTATAGGCCCCGTGGGACGTTCCGATGGAAATCGCCAGAGAATCGACGCCGGTCCGTCCGACGAAGTCCTCTACCTCTTCAGGGCGGGTGTAATGACTCTGTGCTGCGGCGACCTCGTCCTCGATCCCCGCCAGAACCCCCAGCTCACCCTCCACCGTCACATCATGGTCGTGGGCAAACATTACCACCTGTTTCGTCAGGTTGATATTGTCTTCGCAGGTCAGATGAGATCCGTCGATCATGACGGAAGAAAAACCCGTTTCGATACAGGAACGGGCCAAATCGAAGGAGTCGCCATGATCCAGGTGCAGGACCATGGGGATGGCGCATCCCATTTCCCGAGCTACGTCCACGGCGCCTTTCGCCAGGTGCTGCAGCAGGGTCTGATTCGCGTATTGGCGTGCACCTTTGGAGACCTGCAGGATAACGGGTGATCGGGTTTCGACAGCGGCTGTCACAATCGCCTGCAGCTGTTCAAGATTATTGAAATTAAACGCGGGGATGGCATATTGCCCTGCCATAGCCTGACGAAATAGTTCTCGTGTATTCGCCAGACCCAGTTCCTTATAATGTACCATGAATCCCCTCCATCCTCAGAATTGCCCCTCGGACCGACTGACGGCGAGCGGCGGTAAGATGCAGACTTGAAAGAAAAGATGCCCTGTTTCTGCAGATAAAAACTGCCAGCCCACAGGCTGAAAACATAGCAGGATCAATCTCTTATAATTTCGGTCACACGTCAAGTAAAATAGAGCACAGGTTCCAAGCTTCGACATTCCATGGAATCAAAGTAAAGTCCGGCATGGGGACGATAAAAAATGTCCAAATCCTTAAAAAAGCTGATGACATTTTTCTTATTATCATATATGGAAACCTCAAATTGAAGCAATCAAACCTTCCGCTCTCAATCTGCCCGGGGAATAAAGGGAAGTTGTGAACCATGCGAAAAATTTCCGTCGATAAACTCGAAGCGGGGATGGTCTTGGCCAAACCCCTGTTACGAGGAACCATGGTAATCCTGGGGGAGGGAACGGCGCTTACAGAAACTTGGATTTCCCGTATCGAAGATATGGAAACCGACAGTGTGTTTATTGAGGGTGCAGCCGAACAGGCCATCCCTCAGGAAGAAGCACTGGCGCAACTTGACAGACGCTTTCAACACGTCCTGGATCAGCCCCATATGATGGCCCTGAAGAAGATCGTCAAGGAGCATATCGAAGGTCTCTATGGCGGATAATCTCGAACTGCAGCGCATGCGGGCCAAAGTTGAAGCGATCAATGCCCTGCCCACCGTTCCTTCCAACCTCAGGAAGATTTCCGTCATGCTGGAAAAGCCCCGTCTGACGATGGATGAGATCGCCCGGTTTGTTGCCAATGACCCGGCCTTGACCACCAAGGTCCTCCGGATGGTCAATTCCGCCGCTTATGGTTTCCCGGGGAGGATTTCCTCCGTCTCCCATGCAATCATGCTGCTGGGTTTGAATGTGATCCGGGGGCTCTTAATCGGCATTTCCGTTTTCGATCTCATGCAAAAGAATATGGCCGGTCTCTGGGAGCATTCCTGCGCATGCGCCGTCGCGGCACGCTGCATCGCCCAGCAGAAAAAAATGAAGGAACCGGAGGAGGTTTCCATCTGCGGGCTTCTGCACGATATCGGCAAGGCCATCGTCATGCTCCAGTTCCCCTCGGAATATGAACAGGCCCTCCGGGAAGCGAAGGAAAAAGATATCAGCCTCTTTGAAGCGGAAAAGAAATATTTGGCCGCCACCCATGCCGATGTCGGTCTCTGGCTGGCCCAGAAATGGCGTTTCCCCGCCAATCTTGTGGAGGCAATCGGCTATCATCATCGGCCGCAGTTGGCCACTCAGGCCCCCCTCGAAACAGCCATCGTCCATATTTCGGACAGTTTTGTCCGCGCCAAGGGTGTCGGATTTGCCGGCGATCCCTTCGTTTCAACCATTCACCCTGCGACGTGGCAGATGCTGCAGCTCTCCGACGACGAAATCCGGGATATCCTCACCCAGATAGACGAATCCACCTCTGCCGCCGGAGAAGAAACGTGATGTCTTCCACCATCCTCGTCATCTCCGGTTCTCTGCCAACAGTGAATACGTTGACGAAGAGCCTGGACGAAATGGGGTATGTGACGGTCTTTAATCACTTCAGTTCTACCTTTGACTTCGTGTATAATGAAATCCCCCTGTTAATGATCGTGGATTTATTTGAAGAACCGGAAACGATCCCCCTGTTGAATTCATTTAAGGAGGATCCGCTGTTTGCCGGGGTCCCCGTCCTGGCTATTCTGGATGATGAACACACAGCGATGGATTGGGAAACGGTTCACGCCGACGATTACATCCGGCGTCGGTTTATCGAACACGATATTTTAATGAAGGTCCAACTTTGCATTCTCCGTTCCAAACGGGTTGTCGAGGTGAATCCCCTGACGCGATTGCCGGGCAATATCGCCATCAACCGCCAGATTCAAAGCCGGATCGATAATCAAACCACCTTCGCCCTGGCCTATGTCGATCTTGACCATTTCAAGCCTTTCAACGATAAATACGGATTTAGCCGCGGCGATGATGTACTCAAAATAACCGGCCGCCTGATTCTGAATATCGTTAAGGGCAATTATTCACACAGCAGCTTTGTCGGTCACATCGGCGGCGATGATTTCATTTTCATCACCGAACCGGCCATTATGGAAGATGTCTGCCGGGATCTGATCGGCGCGTTCGACCATATTATCCCTACCTTTTATGATCAGGATGACCGGCAGTCGGGCTTTATACAGTCCAAGGACCGGGAAGGACATGTGAAACTATTTCCCTTTTTGTCAATTACGATCGGTGTCGTCTACGTTAACGGCCTGCATTTCACCCATTACGGGGAAGTTACCGAAATTGCATCGGAAATGAAGCAATACGCAAAAAAACATGCGGGAAGCTGTTATAAAATCAATCGCCGTTCCTATGATCCCGAAAAAAGGAGAAACCGGCAACCGCGGGAGCAATAGCGCATACCCCTCTGCGCATGATTCCATCTGCGGCTTGCGTAAAGCACCTCCCACCCCCAATTACTAAAATTCCATCAGATATCGACCTTCCGTGTTCAGCCATCTTTTATGCCGGTCATATTCGGGGCAATAGGTCCGCACGAACCTCCAGAAGCGGGATGAATGATTCATCTCTCTGAGGTGCGCCAGTTCGTGAATCATCACGGAATCAATCACCGCCACGGGCGCCATCATCAGGCGCCAGCTTAGGGAAATGCACTGCCGGGTGGAGCAGGACCCCCAGCGGAAGCGAGCCGACGAAATACGAAGATTTTTGGGAGAAACACCCATCCGTTCCGCATGCTGAGCCATCCGTCCGGGGAAAAAGGTTTTCGCCTGCCGGACATACCAGCGGGAAAGCAAAATTTTCCCCGCTGCCGGTTCCCGACAGATCACACGAAAGGCTTCTCCGCTCCAGTGCAGGGCGTCTTTCGCCTCCCGATCAGCGCGTTGATCCATATAGAGCGGATAGACATGGCCCAGATAACGCACCTGCTTTCCCGGGAGGAAAAAATCGGGGACAGGCGGGACCGCTCTGGCTTTAAATGTCGTTATTTTCCTATTGAGCCAGGCACGTTTTTGCTGCACGAAGACATCGATCTCCGAAAGAGGTATCCCATAGGGAACGCGAACGACCACCTGCCCTTCACGGTTTACGATAATGGACATCGTCTTCCGTCTTTTTCTGCTGCGAATCAGTTTATACTCCTGCTCCATGCCTTGTGACCCCTTTTGCACCTGGTCACATTTCTCCCACAAAACCCACCGGCCGGTCAAGGGCGATCATCCCACCCTAATAATAACCGGCTAATCGATCTCACTGCCGGTTGAACATTTTCCCGTTGACAGAAACGGTTTGTTACACGTAGGGTTTCCGGGTACAGCTTTATATACTCAAGTAAACATTTTCCCGTTTCCCAAAGCGTATCGAAAAAATCAAGGAGTTCATCATGGCAAAAGCATCTGCAAGGCATATCCTGGTCAAAACCGAGGCCGAGTGTGAAAATCTAAAGAAGCAAATCGAAGGGGGCACCGATTTCGCTGAAATCGCCCGGAAACATTCCCTGTGTCCCTCGGGCCAACAGGGAGGCAACCTCGGCGAGTTCGGCCAGGGCATGATGGTCCAGGAATTCGACAAGGTCGTCTTCTCCGAAACGGTCGGCAAGGTCCACGGGCCGGTCAAGACCGCCTTCGGTTATCATCTGATTGAAATCACCAAGCGCACCGAATAATAAAGCGCCCGTCAGCACTCTTGCGGCCTCAGAAAGACGTCGAATTCGGGGTCATATTTGGAAAAGAACTTTTTGTTTGCAGCTGGAAATCAAGGAGACCCATACGAACGGTTTCATCTCTTGCCTGTTGATACTTGCAATGCTGGGTTGTGCTGGAGATTCTGCAAAGGAGTTGCGAGTGCCAAAAGAAAAACTGGCCCCCTGTCCGAACTCGCCGAACTGCGTCTCTTCACAGAGCGTTGACACGGAACATGCTGTTGTGCCGTTAAGATATCGCGGCGCGATGGAAGCGGCAATGCACCGATTATTGGACATCATTCGCGCACAAAAAAGGACAAAAATCGTCCAAATCAGCGGGAACTATATTCATGCCGAGCTTACCTCAGCTCTTTTCGGTTTTGTCGACGATGTGGAATTTCTCATCGATGATACCGCAAAAGTCATCCATGTCCGCTCCGCCTCTCGGGTGGGTTACTATGATCTGGGTGTAAACCGGCGGCGGGTTAACGATCTTCGCTCACGTTTCGAAGAAGCTAACGCCGCTTTGCCTTAGCCGGGAGAAAACTCTTGCCGAAAACGTTATCGATTGTAATAACCCCCTCACAATAGAAAATTTTACTGTTTCGCTTATCGGTCTTTTTTTTCTTGACCCGTCTATGACTTCACAGTGTAGTGATCCCATCATCATGGCCATGACAAGACAAAATTAAAAAAAATGAAAGGAGTCAAAAATGGGAAAGCAGTTAAATGTCGAGGCATGGGTCGCCATGTTTCGCGAGATTGGGCTTGACGATGAAAAAATGAAAACCTGGCATCGTCTGTTTGAAATGCGTTATCCTGAAAACCACCAGGGTTTTCTCGAATGGCTGGGCTGTTCGGATCGGGAAATCGACGATATCAGACAAAGAAGCCGCTAAAAAAACGGGACGGCGGCGGCTTACCGCCGCCGTTTCCGCTGTCTTCATCGTTTACAGGTACTGATTCTCTATCGAAATGAAATCAAAATTGGATTCCTATAGCATATCAACATTGGCCCATCTATTCCATTTGTCCCGGAGCACGCTGCTCTATTATGACCGCATCGGCCTGCTCCCATCGTCGGTTCGCACCGATCAGGGCTATCGTCTCTACTTGGCGGCGGATCGGGATCAGCTCGAGCGGATTTGCCATTTCCGGGAGGCCGGTCTGTCTCTTCATGATATTCATCTCCTGCTCGTATCGACTGGAGAGCCTTCCTGTGAGGTTCTGGAAAGGCGTTATCAGGAAATCGGACATGAAATGCAAGCATTGAAGGCCAAGCGAAACCGCCTCGACCACATGCTGAAAGGCCTTGCTTCCAATAAATTTCCGCCTACAGTGGACAAAGACATTTGGGTGGAAATGCTCCGCGCCGCCGGGCTGGACGATCAGGCTATGGGGCACTGGCATGGAGAATTCGAAGCACGGGCACCGGAGGCCCATCACGATTTTCTCCTTTCCCTGGGTATACCTGAGAAGGACGTGCTTGCAATTCGGAAATGGTCAAAAGAAACTCTTGGAAAAGGACAAAAAGAGGCAACACAAAGGAAATCCGCTGGGAAACAGAGAAAAACATCCCGGTAAACCGGGTCATCCATGAGCTTGCCTTTCAGGCCGCAGAGGACAAGACTCTATATTTATTCGTATCTTAAGGCATCGATGGGATTTAACAGCGACGCCTTATAGGCCGGATAAAACCCGAAAAAAATTCCCACCAGAGCAGAGAACCCAAAAGCAAGCATAATCGATAGGGGTGAAACCACCGTAGGCCAACCCGCGAGAACGCCTAAAATTTTGGCCCCGCCGACTCCCAGTACAATGCCGATCACGCCCCCCATAAGAGACAGGGTCAGAGCCTCGATCATGAACTGCATGCGGATGTCCCAGGTTTTGGCCCCGACGGCCATGCGGATGCCGATCTCCCGTGTCCGTTCCGTTACGGAAACCAGCATGATATTCATGATGCCGATTCCGCCGACCAAGAGAGATACCGAGGCAATGGCCCCCAGCAACAGGGTCATGATCCGGCTGGACTGCTCGGCCATCTGCATCATGTCCGTCAGGTTTCTCACCTGGAAATCATTGTCCTCCCGGGGACCAATGCGGTGCCGCTGCCGGAGCAGACTGTTCAGTTCATTTTCCACGGCGTTGAGATCATCGGCATGCCGGACTTTGACCATGATGTTTCTGACCATCCCGGGGAAGGCCGTCCCGAAAATCTTTTTCTGTGCCGTTGTGACGGGAATATAAATGATGTCGTCCTGATCCTGACCCTGCATGGACTGCCCTTTTTCCGCCAGAACACCGATCACTGTGAACGGCAGTTTCTTGATCCGAACAACCTGCCCAATGGGGTTCGATGACCCGAAGAGGTTCGTCACCACCGTTTGCCCCAGAACAGCCACCTTGTTGGCGCTGCGAATGTCCTGTTCCGTAAAAATCCTGCCGGCGATCAGCGATAAGTCTCTCACGACAAAAATGCCCGGCGTCGAGCCATAAACACCCGTCGACCAATTCTGATTTCCGTAGACTACCTGCGCCACGCCGTTCAAAACGGGGGCCACATCCTGAACTTTTGGAATTTCCCGTAGAATCGCATCGGCGTCATCTTTTGTCAGGGTTGGCTGTGATCCCATCCCCATCCGGAGTCCTCCCGATGTCGTGCTCCCCGGATGAACCAACAGGAGGTTGCTGCCGATGCTGGAAATCTGTTGCCTGATCTTTTCGCTGGCCCCTGTCCCGACAGCCAGCATGGCGATAACGGAACCAACCCCGATGATGATGCCCAGCATGGTGAGCCCTGAACGCATCTTGTTGATGCGGATTGCCCGCAAGGAAATTTTCAATGTATCGGGAACGTTGATCATTGGCCTGGCCTTTCGTCATGCTTTTTCCACTCCGGGCAATGGGCTTCATCACTGACAATACGACCGTCGAGGAAATGAATAATCCGACAACTGAAGTCGGCAATGTCATTTTCGTGCGTGACCAGGACAATGGTCATGTGGTCGTCCCGGTTCAACCGGACCAGCAGTTCCATGATTTCGATGCTGGTTTTTGTATCGAGATTTCCCGTCGGCTCATCCGCCAGAATAAGTGGGGCGTCATTGACGAGTGCCCGGGCAATGGCGACCCGTTGCTGCTGTCCCCCCGAAAGCTGATTCGGATGATGATGTTCCCTGCCCTCCAGCCCCAGTCTTTTGAGGGCTTCCAGGGCCTTTTGCTTTCGCTCGGCCTGGGGCATGCTCCGATAGAACATGGGCAGTTCCACATTTTCAAGGGCCGAAGTCCGCGGAAGCAGATTAAACCCCTGGAAAACAAAGCCGATTTTCTCGTTCCGGATTGCCGCCAGATCATCCCGGGTCAAGCTGCCGGTTTCGATGCCTCCAAGCAGATAACGTCCGCGGGTCGGCTGATCAAGGCAACCGATGATGTTCATGAATGTTGATTTCCCCGAACCCGAAGGCCCCATGATGGCGACAAACTCACCCGCTTCGATCCTGACGGAAACACCATCCAAGGCATGCACCGGGGTTTCTCCCGCATCATATATCTTATATAGATCTTGCGTTTCAATCAGGGCCATTTTTTTATCTTATGAATCCCGGCATCCGGGGCGTATTTGAGTTTTTCTTGCCGTTACTGACGGACTCGACAATAACTTCACGGCCATCCTGCTTAAATCCTGCGACAATTTCCGTGTAACTCCCATCGCTGATGCCGGTCTTAACCGGAATCCGTTCGGGCATACCATTTTTTAAGACCCAGAGACCGGAGCCCTTCAATCCTTTAATATTCTCATCTTTCCCTGCAGGTTTGAATCTCAGAGCGGCGTTGGGTACACGCAGCACGCCGTCTTTCTCCTCGAGGATAATGGAAACATTGGCCGTCATTCCCGGCTTCAGTTTCAAATCGGGATTGCTGACTTTGACGACGACATCGTAAGTCACAACATTCTGCACTGTGATGGGCGCGTTACGAACCTCGAAAACCTTTCCGGTGAAAGTCTCTTCGGGATAGGCATCGACCGTGAACTCCACCGTTTGATCAACTTTGATTTTTCCGATATCCGCCTCGTCGATATTTGCATTGATCTGCATCTTTGTCAGGTCCTGCGCGATGCTGAAAAGGGTCGGCGTTTGGAAGCTTGCGGCAACGGTCTGTCCAACATCGACATTGCGGGAAATAACCGTCCCGTCAACAGGTGAAACAATTCGGGTGTAACGCAGATTGTTCTCGGCAAAGTCGAGGGCGGCGTTGGTTTGCTGAACCTGTGCCTTTGCAGCCGAAACCTGTGCTCTGGCCGATTGCTCCGTTGTTTCCGCCGTGTCCAAATCGCTTTTGGCGATGTAACTTTTCTGAAACAAGGACCTGTTGCGTGCCAGAGTCCGTTTTGCATCCAAAAGGGACGCCTCGGCTTTCTCCACATTGGCTTTCGCCGCGGCAAGATTGGCTCGGGCTTGATCCACCTGCGCCTGAAATGTGGCCGGATCGATCTGCGCAAGCAACTGGCCTTTTTTTACGGGAGAATTATAATCCACGTAGATGGCTTTAATCGTTCCGGAAACCTGTGTCCCGACCAGTACCGTTACAACGGCGTTGACCGTACCGGTTGCCGTCACCGTGGCCCGAATGTCGCCCCGACTGATCTTCTCTGTACGATATCGGGGTCCTTCTTGGCCGTTGCGGAAAAGAAAGAATCCTCCAATCAAGGCCACAACTGCAATAATTACTATACCGATATTCACTTTCTTTTTCATAAAAAGGCCCCTGTTTCAGTACATGGATTTACTTCACGCCGATCGCTCGCTCCAGGGCGACCAGAGCATTACGGTAATCCGCCAGTGCGGAAATATTTGCTGTTCTGGCATTGCTTAACGCCAAAAGGGCATCGGTCACTTCGATGGGACTTCCTACTCCTGATGCATAGCGGCCTTCGGCCAGTTCCAGGTTTTCTCTCGCCTGCCTTACGGTCAATTCGGTCGTATCGATCCGGCTGGTTGTCTCACGCAAATTGGAAAAAGCCTGATCAATCTCCAGACGAATCTGCTGTTTCAATGATTCGACATTTGCAGAAAGAACGTCAATCGTCGCTTTCGATTCGGAAATTTGATTCTCCACGAGATAACCGCTAAAAATGGGAATATTGAGGCTTCCCCCGACACTCCACCCCTCTCCCATAGGAAATTCACGCCCACCGTAACCGTAGTTTGCATTGCCCGTCAATGTCGGGTAGTGTCCCGCCTGGGCCAGATCGAGTGACTTGCGCGCCGCCGACTCGCGGTAGAGTAAAGACTGGAGGTCAGGCCTGTTGTCATAGGCCTTCTGCAATGCATCCGGATAGGATGGCTCATACCGCTCAAACAAGAGATCGTTATCCAGAACATATTCCGGCGCTTCAGGCATACCTATTGCGTTGTTGAGGGTAACCCGCCCGATACGCAAGGCATTTTCCGCTTTGATCAAACTCAACCGGGCGTTACTCAAGTCCACCTCCGCCTTCGTTACATCGAATTTCGGTTTCAGGCCCACCTCGAAAAAACCCTTTGCAATATCCAGGTGCCGCTGAAACTGGCCAACCGTTTCCTCTGCGACACGACGATTTTCTTCGGCCTGTAGCATACCATAGTAAGATTGTTTGACATTGAGCACAACAAGGCTGATCACATTGGCCAGATCCTGCCGGAAGGCATCACGATTGGAATTGGCGATCCCGACTTTGGCGGGCGTCCGGCCGAAATCGAAGACATTCTGGCTCAGGACAAGTCGTCCCGAATAAAAATCGGTCGCAGATGAGCCGGAGAGATTGCTCACTCCGGATTTATAGGCCTGCGTTCGATCATAGCCTGTTTCCATATTCACCTGAGGAAAGTAACCCGACTTCGCCTGACCGATCCGGCTGTCACCGATGCGGACCTGATGCGCTGCCGCCGTGATATCCGGGTGTTTCATCAGGGCAATTTCAATGCAGCGTTCAAGCTTGAGGCGCTCCCCGGATTTAATTGTTTCTTCCCCAAGGACCGGACCGGGCATGAGGAATACCATGCAAATAATAATCAGAAACCAGTGTTTTTTCATAAGGTCAGCTCTTTGTTCATCTCTTTGATGCTCAAAATGAGAAAAAGACCAAACCGGTTTCGCCGGCAGAGACGGTCGGTTTTCCCTAAGTCTCCCCCCAAAGACCGATCACATCCTATCTTCAAGAAAAGCCCCATCACAGATACTCCCGAAAGCAGAAAAAAGCAAAAATTAAGAAACCCTGAACAGACAAAAGACGTTGCAACCCGAAGGGCATCAGGGCAACAAAAAAATAAATCCTGCCTTGTGGAAAACAGCAATACCTGTGCCACAACAGATAATCATCCGTATGTACCTGTATTGATTTTATTTTAAAATGTACCCCGAAGACAGGGATGTGGAATAAACGAAAACGGACGCATACAATCTATCCATTTATTTTCTGAGAATGGATATTAATGATACAGAATGCAACCTTTTGATTTATTCAAAGCAGACGATAAAGGCTTGGCGACGGCCGGTTTTTCTAATTGCCCATATCAATATGCTTTTGGGGGATGGATCGATGCCCTGATTCTCAGGTCCGGTCCAGCATTTCCCGGACCTTAATCAGAAATGTTTCCGGCTTGAGAGGCTTGGATAGAAACGCCGCATCGCTTTTCTGAATATCGTCCAGTAGTGCGACATCTCCCGTATAACCGCTGGCAAAGAGGACCCTGATATCCGGTTTGATGAGTCGAATGGCGTCAAACACCTCTTTGCCGTTTCTTTTGGGCATCATGACATCCAGAACCGCAAGGTCGATTTCATCCGGCATTCCGGCAAACTTTTGTATGGCCTCTTCGCCATCCGCGGCCTCAACAACCTGATAGCCCGAATTTTCAAGCACTTCCTTAAGGAGAAACCTGACCTCGTCATAATCCTCCGCCAGCAGAATGGTTTCCTTGCCGGCCTTTACCTCGCTCACGGGCTCTTTCGGTTTATCCGCAGACGGCTCCTGAGCAGGCAGATAGATGCGGAAAGTGGTGCCTTTCCCGGGTTCACTGTCGGCATTGATGTAACCGTGGTGTTGTTTTACGATTGCATACACCGTGGAAAGAGAAAGCCCCGAGGCCACACCCACCGTTTTAGCCAAATAAAAAGGCTGAAAGATCTTGACCAGCGTGTCCTTATCCATGCCGACTCCGGAGTCGGATACGGTGATTTCCGCATATTTCCCGTTCTTCCCGTAGCCGTATTGCTGTATAAATTTTGCATCGATTTCCGCCGCCCTGACTTCGATCCGAAAACGCCCGCCCCTGGGCATGACTTCCTGGGCGTTCTTGGCCAAGTTGATCAGCATCACATTGATCTGTGTCGCATCCGCTATAACTGTGACGTCATCGTGAATGGCCACCTCAAATTTAATTTTTCCGACGAGCAGACTCTTGATCAACTTCTCCGATTCCCTGATGGTCTTGCTGATTTTTTGTTTCTGTAACTGAAGCGGTTGCTTCCTGCTCAAGGAGAGAAGGCTCCGGGTCAGATCCGCCGCTTTTTCCGCGGATTCCAGAATATGTGCGATATGGGCACTATTTTTATCCTTCTCCGGTATACGCATCTTTAATAAGGTGGCATAACCAATAATGCTGGTGAGAATATTGTTGTAATCGTGCGCAATACCACCGGTTAGGAGGCCGATGACCTCCATTTTCTGCGCCTGCTGATACCTGTTTTCGAGAATTCGTCGCTGCGTCACATCCAGAACGGTTCCGATCAAAGCCGGTTTTCCCTCGTAGATGGTCCCGGAATAATAAACTTCCACTGTCCTGACCGCGCCGGTGCCTGTAATAATGCGAAATTCGTGATGGCAAGCATCAATTTCACCGGATAATGTTTTCAGTGTTTTTTCTTTTAAGTCCGGCAAGTCCTCCGGATGGATGAAATCCTTCGGTTTTTTATCGTATAGAATCTCCTCGATCTTGTATTCGTGTATGTCTGCGAATTTTCGGTTGATGTAGCGAAAAGACCTTTCTTGCAGCAGAAAAATGCCCACGTCCGATTTTTCCGCCAAAGCGCGGAATTTATTCTCCGATTCGCGCAGGGCCTCTTCACGGCGCACATGGTCGGTAATATCGATATGTACGCCGACCATGCGCACCGGTTTCCCCTTTTCACCCCGGGTCATGATTTTGCCGCGGCCGGAAATCCACTTGTACGAGCCGTCTTTACAGCGAATCCGATATTCTGCTCGATAAATCGACGTTTCGCCTTTCACATGCCTTTCCAGTTCGTTTAAAACCTGCCTAAGGTCATCAGGATGGATACGCCGGTGCCAGGCGTCCAGATAATTTTCCATCTCATGGTCTTCGAAGCCCAGCATTTCCTTCCAGGAGCGGGAAAAGAAAACCTCGTTGGTCTGTATATTCCAATCCCAAACACCCTGACCGCTTCCTTCCAGAGCAAAACGCCACCGTTCTTCACTTTTCTCGGCGATTTCACGGAGCTTATTCAGTTCCTGGATCAGCTCTTCTTTTGTTTTATCCTGGTAATTCATCTATACAATCATTCAGTTGATCTTCATGGGGAAAACCCCTGCTTTTTGCAGCCATATCATGAAAATACGGAATTGCCAAAAGGTCTTTGTCAAAGAATCCGCTGCCTTTCCCGAATAAAGAGATGATTCTTTACTGCATCGCCAGATTGCAGAATAAATCCAGAGACCGCGCCGTATTCGTTCGAATACCTTTCACGGGATCCAATGTTCCGGGTTTAATTTACAACAAATATTCCATATTGAGAAAATGCCCCGGCCAATGTAAGATGCCGCAAACTTCACCCGTTCACCTTGAAGAAAAAATCGGCAACAGGTTCGCGGATGAAGATCAATCAAAGCAAACAGATAACGAAGAAATTCACCACCACATGTCTGGCAAACATGTAAAAAGACGAACAAATCATGAATCATCAAAAATACAAAAACATTGTCGACAGTCATGTGCATTGGGGCCCGTCCATCACCCTGGGCATGGAGGTAACGACGCAGATGATCCTGAGGGAACAGCAGGAAGCAGGAGTAACCCATGTGATTATCCTACCCTTTCCCTCGACCGCTATCATGACCAACGACGTCAATGTTCAGCTCCTTGCCGAAACAAGACAAATTAGCCATTTTATTCCTTATTTTTACATCCGGGAGAATTTCTCACCCATCCCCGAAGGATATTACGGCGGCAAGTGGCATTGGATGAGGGGCTGGCAGGACACGGAATCCAATTACAACGTTTTGCGGGACCCTGAATTGCCGGAGCTGGTCGCAAAACTGGAAAAAACGGGGAAACCGATTATCTTCGAGGAGGAACTTGATTTCACGGTACAGTTCGTTGATCTTTTTCCGAATTTGAGATTGATCATCCCCCATCTCGGTATGCTTGGCGGCAATCCCCTGGATTTTCTAAAACGATTTAAAAATAAAAAAAATATCTACTTTGATACCGCCCTGGGGCAAAAAAGCACCATTCATGAGTTCGTGAAAATTCTCGGGCCCGAGCGCGTCATTTTCGGTTCGGATATTCCGTTCGGTTCCATGGAAAACGAACTGTCGAAGGTCCTCGCCCAGATCGGAAGAGCGTCGTGTAGGGAAAGAGTGTATAGCGGTGTGTAGAT
>ENA-UPTA01002435-UPTA01002435.1-activated-sludge-metagenome-genome-assembly--contig:-NODE-2435-length-19302-cov-5.659583_pt1 | contig 19302 bp, 17 predicted proteins | sample MGYA00238184_ERZ773361 | MGnify/ENA primary metagenome ERZ773361 (study PRJEB29100, sample SAMN05720205) | activated sludge metagenome | isolation source: anaerobic digester from wastewater...
CATCGGTGACAGTAACGTTCTCAGGCTTTAATCTGACACCCACGGCACGGGAAACCAGATACTGAATACCCTTAATCTCCTTTTTGTTTATCGAATCATAACCTGGAGCTTTATAAATCGTCACTGCGGCAGTGTAGGAAGAATCCGGTTCCCGGAAAAGCTCATCTTCCGTCATGGCAATTTCGACATCAGCTTTTTCAATATTTTTCAGTGACTGGATATGACGCTTTATCTCATCACGAAGAGCACGCATGTATTTTACATTCAGCTCTTTGTCCGTCTCTGTCCATTTTGAGATATCAAACAGCTTCCATCCCGGTATCCCCTTGGGGATAAGGTTCTCCTGGGCGAGGCGGGTCATGATTATGTCTCTTTCGTTAGGATTGACCAGTATCGCGGTTGTACCGGTGGTGGTATAGGTATAACCCATTTCTTCAAGCTTTTTCGTGACCTGCCCGAAATCGTTCGAACTGAGGTCCGCGAAAAGAACCGATCTCGGCCGTTCGCTTGAGACGGAGAAAAGCACGATAAAAGCAACCAACACTACACCGATAACAGCACCGATAATTATCTTCTTGGTGGTATCAAGTTTGCCGTATATTTCCTTGAACTGCTCAAATAATTTGCTGAAAAATTCTGTCATATGTATCCTCCCCTAATGCAGGATCAGGAGTCAATTTGTCAAAGTTCTCCCTTCAGAACTGCAGAAAACTCCCATTCTCAATGGCCTAAAGTGACATAATACAATATGAATGCAACAAAAAAAAATGTAAACAAAAAAACAATCATTCAGCGAAAAAAGTGACATATAATCCTGTATCTTCATCATTTTTTAACATGTTATGACCGGAATAAAACGCTATACAATTACCTTTTAATCATCAGAACGCTATTGAAAACTGCAGTATAATACCCCTTCAGGCCTGGAATCTCGGTTACTGGCGCGTTTTGATACAATCAGGATATGAATTTCGGGGTTCAGGGAAGTGCATATAAAAAGGGGATGTCTCAAAACTACCGGGACGATATTTTCAAGACACCCCCACATAAAGCAATTTTCATGTACGGGTGTTGCGACAGTCCGCATCTGCAGTGTCAACACCCGCTGATTTTACCGAAGATTCATAAGATCTCTGAACGCCCGTATTGCTTCATCCCTGATTGATTTTGTAAATGTCATGGCAACTTCCGCTTTCTGCGCTGCAATCATTACCGTATGAATGTTCACGGATTCCGGTTCATAGATCATGCGCCGGGTAAGCTCTTCCGACTCCACCTGGAGATTGTTCACCTTCGCCACAGCGCTGTTTAAAGCATCCGCAAATGACCCTGCCACATTATCATCAGGTGATGTTCTTCTCTCATCAGAATAATGGAGAGGGTTGGTTGACTGCATCCTTACAACATGTCCCTGGAAGCCCGGGTTCTGTATATTCATGATCACACTCCTGAAGCATTATTGATTTCTCAGTTCAACAACGGAAGAAAAATGCATTTCGTTGCCGAAGTCCTTTGTCGCATACCTTTTTTTTATCACATCCCTGTAATCTATATCATGGGATATATGCATTTCCATTTTACCTGTTAATTCCTTATACATATACGCACCTCCCTTTTATGCTGATATCCTGCCAAGTTCAAGAGCCTTGTTGAACATGGAACGCTCGCTGTTGATGAGCATAATATTTGCCTCATAGGATCTTGATGCAGATATCAGGTCAGTCATTTCCATTACTACATTCACATTCGGCATTTCCACATATCCTCTTTTCGGGCCGATCTTGATGGCATCCGGATGATGAGGATCATACACAAGCCTGAGAGGCGAACTATCCTCTTCAATTTTAACGACACGCACTCCTCTGCCGAGTCCATGCTCAATTCTGTCGGGAACCAGGGGGGATTTATAGTTTGGACGAATATTTAACGGGGCGAAAATTGCTCTTTTTCTGCGATACGCTCCTCCCTCAGGGGTCCTTGTGGTTGTGGCATTCGCTATATTGTTACTGATAACATCCATCCGCAGCCGCTGTGCCGTAAGCCCTGAAGATGCGATATTAAAGCTTGCAAACATTCCCATACTGCCCCCTCCTTACTCCTATACCGGCCTCATAACTAATTTCAGCATTCTCAGATTGCTGCTGATGCTGGTCACATACGTATTGTACCGCATCTGACTCTTTGATGCGTCCACAATTTCCTTCTCTATGTCTACATTATTTCCGTCATTTCTCATCGTGGTATTGTAATCGAGATTGATTCTCGGCCGTACGTCACGAATGTTTCTTTCCACATAAAAAGGGATGTGCCGTTCATCAGTCATTATTGCCGGATACCTGTTGTCCTGCCGGCGGTTATCTTCAACTACTCTCCGCAATTCACTCTCGAAATTCACTTCGCTTCTTTTAAAATGCGGAACATCTACATTCGCAATGTTATTTGCGATAACCCTTCTTCTGGTCATCTCCACATCAAGGGACCGCTCAAGAAGATAATTAGTCCGCATCAATCCGCTTTGTTCAAACATCCCGCACACTCCTAACAATTCCTTACTAACTACATCGGAATTTTGCAAAAATCCATGAGTACTTTTTTATGCGACATAATATATTTTGACATAAAAAAAATCTGCGGCTGGGAACCGCAGACTGTATTCCCCAAAACTATTTTCGGGAAACGTACGGAAATAAATGAAACATGGATCGGCTACATTTTCACATAAATAATAAATGATATCATCCCGGCACAACAGTGTTACCCCTCTGCGAGCACTTTACAGGCTGATAATCACCCCAAGGGCCTCCTCGAACTCAATTGTCTTATCAAAAAAATAGTCTGCCCCGAGTTCATCACATTTCTGGCGATATTCATCATCGGTATAATTTGTAAGCATAATACAAACGGTGTCAGGGCTGTTTTCTTTCACTGACTTAAGGACTCCTATCCCGCTCCCGCTTTTCAGGCCTATATCGATCAGGGAAATGTCCGGTTTCATGTATGATATTTCCTTAATGGCATCCTCCATCCGCTCAGCCATTCCAATTATCTTCAACTGTCTGTATCCAGAAAGCAGTTCAACGATTTTTCCACGCACCATAAATGAATCTTCGACAATATATACAGTTTTTGAAATAATCTGGTTTTTTTCCGCTATTTCCATTAACAATTCCTTCTAATGGTATTACCTTTCACTGCCCGTGACCCCGGAAGGGTACCTCAATCATTTCCCCGTCATTTCACACGGACATATTCAGTGATTCAATATATTTATGATAGGCATCAGACATCCCGACGTCAATACCGGAAATACCTTATTATGCATACGAAAATGTCCTTATTCTCTGTAGGTAATAACCTTACTGCGGGTAATCCTTTATCTTACACACGTTCCGGGGGCATATATCATGTTAGTCTGCAAGTTTATTATCAAAACAGTATTTAATCAGTTCGGCATTATTCTTCAGGTTCATTTTCTGAAGTATGCGGTGCCGGTAGGTGCTGATTGTTTTAGCACTGAGATAAAGCTCCTGTGCAATTCCCGTTATCGTAGCACCTGATGCAAGCCTGCACAGCACTTCATACTCCCTGTCAGTAAGTCTTTCATGAGGGGCCTTTGACATATTTTCATCAAACTGGTTCGCAAGCTGCTCTGCGATGGAGGAGGTGATGTACTTCCTTCCTGATAGTACTGTTTCAACTGCATGAACAAGCTTGTCGGGCAGTATTTCCTTTGTGAGATATCCTGCCGCGCCGGACTTAATTGCCCGTATCGCATACTGATCCTCGGAATGGATACTGAGTATTATCACCGGAATTTTCGGATGCTCAATTCTCAACTGTTTCAGAACCTCGATGCCATTTCTACCGGGCATGGATATATCAAGGAGAATAAGGTCATAATTTTTTTTACGGGTTTTTTCCAAAAGGTCCTGCCCGTCATCTGCTTCATCAATTTCACAAAGTTCATTGCACCCGCCCAGGATATGAATAATCCCCTTGCGGATAATGACATGGTCATCTGCGATTATTGCTTTTTTCATATAAAATAATCTCCGGAATAGTATAATAGAAAAACCTTATTGTCCTGCCCCTATGAACACACAAAACAAGTTCCACAGGACATTCCGCCCCGGATTGCGTTTTAATCCGTTAAAACATCTTTATCGAGGGGAATCTTAACAACAATCCTGGTGCCCAGGCCGTGAACACCTGTAATTTCAAAACTGCCTTTAAAAGACCGCACACGTTCACGTATACCGATTAACCCGAATGATTTTGCACTCTCGGATTCCTCGGGTGATATTCCCCGCCCGTTATCGGAGATTTCAAGGATAAGGATGCGGTTTACACAATTGAGCTCCACATGTACTGCTGATGCCCCGGCATGACGGATAACATTTGTAAGGGATTCCTGAAATATCCTGAATAACGCAACACGAAGATCATCGGCAAGGTCATCACAGACTCTTTCGTCAAGAAGGGCTACATCAATCCGCAGAGCAGCCCGCTTTGACGTTTCTGTTGCAAACCATTTCATGGCGGCAGCAAGACCGAGATCATCGAGAATTCCGGGTCTCAGTTCAGAACAGATTTCCCGGACAGTCATAATACCTTCATCAATTATTGATGAAATACCATTAATTTTATCAATAGTCTTTACATCTTCAGAGGATATCCTGTTCTTCAGAAATGACACATCGAACTTCATTGCCGTCAGAAGATGCCCCAGATTATCATGAAGATCTCTGGCAATTCTTGCTCTGTCTTTCTCACGGTCTGTTTCAATATGTGCAGTGAGATCAAGGAGCTCCCTGTTATAATTTTCAATTCTCTCCTGCGCCGCTCTTTGATCAGTAATATCAATAAGCAGTATTGCAAATGTTCCGCGCAGCGGCTGAAAACAGATAACCGAGAACCAGCGTTTTAATCTCCCGAGATACCGTTCAAACGTAACAGCTTTTCCTGAATTCTGCACAGTATTTATGTAAATTTCAATTTCATGCCCGTCACTGAAAAGTTCCGCAGTTGCAGAAAGCACATCCTCCCCCTCTGTGATTTCAAGCATGTTCAGATACGCGTTATTGACTTCCATAACAGACATCCGGCTGGTATACTCATCGGGACTATCCACAACGTGAAAAAGCCCATATCCGTTGCGCATACTTTCAAACAGCATTCTGTATTTACGTTCATTTTCCACTGTTTTCAGCTCAAGAGCATGTTGATGTATTGCAAGCTGTACAGTTGCAGAAACCGCTTCACGGTTGAAGGGCTTCAAAATGAAACCGTAGTGCCGGATATGGGATATCCTCTGCAGTATCTCTTCGTCCTTATAACCGGTAATATATATTACCGGTATAGTGTGTTCTCTGTTAATATTCTCGGAAAGCGTAATACCGTCAATATCTCCTTCAAGATATATATCCATGAGAATGAGATCAGGCAGGTGCTCTTGTACCGCATCCATGACCTTATCAGCCTGCGCAATTACATCACAGACATTATATCCCTTTTCATTCAGCAGCTCCTCAAGCTCCCATGAAACAAAAGCCTCATTTTCAATTATCAGTATTTTTTTCTTCATTGAGATCGGCCATTTGATGGTTTTATATACCTCATAAAAATAATAATACCTTATATTTCTCCAGCAATCAACAACTATTAATAATTCAAACAGCGAATCTTTCCCGCTGCTCATTTTAAAAAAAATTCATTTATTGATCACCATTTGAAGTCATTATATTTTTTTGTATGGGTCTTACGCATATTCAGTATTAGTATTGCAATATTATCCTTATATAATATTAATGATATTATACCAGTACTGTGATATCATACACTATTCACCGATATAATTCCCAGTGTGTTATGAAAGATAACGAAAAATCAAAAGAAGCCCTCATCAGGGAGAATGCTGAGCTAAAAAAGAAGCTTGCCGATGCCACTCATGGACTCCATGAAGAGCATTTCAAGGCCCTTGTACAAAATTCCACCGATGTCATTTTTATTCTTTCCCCTGAGGGCATCTGTACCTATGCCAGCCCCCCGGTGCTTTCGATTCTCGGATACAGACAGGATGAAATAACCGGAAAAGATCTGTTCAGCTATATACATTCCGATGACCGCGCAGATACATGGTCCAGGTTCATGAAAGCCGTTGAAGATCCATTACGGACATACTCCGCTGAACTGCGTTTCCAGCATGCGACGGGGAAATGGGTGTTCCTTGAAACAGTTGCGAACAACCAGCTCAGGAATCCCGCAATAAACGGGATAGTTGTAAATTCGCGTGACATTACTGAACGAATCTGGGCCCTGGAGGCATATAATGAATCAAAGGAATTCGCGCAGAGTATCATTGACTCCTCAATGGATATTATCATAGCGGTTAACAACGACAGGCAGATCACAGAATTCAACCGCGCTGCGCAGGAGGCTTTTGGCTACACAAGAGAGGAAATGCTGGGGAAGCATGTAAATATTCTGTATGCAGATCAGTCAGAAGGGGATACAATTCATACAACCACGATCCATGACGGGACCTGCATCAATGAAACCGTCAATATTAAGAAAAACGGCGAAACGTTTCGCGTTCTGCTATCATCATCTATCCTCAGAAATCACAGGGGAGAACGTGTCGGCGTAATGGGCGTGTCCCATGATATTACCGATTTCAGGAGGGCCGTTGAGGCGCTCCGGGAAAGTGAAGCCCGCTTCAGGGCCCTTGCGGAAACAACCTCAGGCGCGATTTTTATCGGAAAAGACGGAAAATTCTTCTATGTTAATCCGGCCACCTGCACACTTTCCGGATTCAGCGAAGAGGAACTCCTGTCGCTTCATTTCTGGGACGTGGCCCATCCGGACCATCGCGACTGGATCAGGGACATCAGCGGGAAACGTATGATCATGAACAACGTGCCGTCACAGTATGAACTTAAAGTAATTACAAAAAACGGAGAGACACGGTGGGCGGATGTATCAGCAACAATAATTCAATACAATAATCAACCGGCAGTTCTCGGAACTGCATTTGATATCACAAATCACAAAAAAAACGAAGAGAATCTGCGCAGAAAGGCGTCAGAACTGCAGGCTATTTTCCAGGTTCAGCCTGATCTGTTTTTCCGCGTGAAGTCCGACGGAACGATTATTGACTGCAAATCAGGTAAAACGACATCAATTCTCTCATCTCCGGAAAGAATACTGGGAAAAAATATACGGGATATTTTCCCTGATCCGATCGGCGAAGAGGCGCTGCAGGCAATTCAAAAGGTCGTCGAAACCAGAACTCTTGTTGAGACGATGTACACCAGCAGCACGAAAACGGGAACCGGCTATTACGAAGCGCGGCTGCTGCCGCTCCATGAAAACGAAGTTATTGCAATTGTCCGTGACATTACCGGCAAGAAGAAAACAGAGGAGGAGCTCCTCAAAGCGCAGCAGCTTGAATCTATCGGCCTCCTTGCCGGCGGCATTGCACATGACTTCAACAACATATTAGCGGCGGTCCAGGGCAATATCTCCCTCGCAAAACTCTATGCTGCGGAAAATGGCCTTATTAGAAGAAAACTTGCCGACTCGGAAAAATCAATTGACCGCGCCAGGGAGCTTACACAGCAGCTCCTGACCTTTTCCATAGGCGGCGCTCCACTGAAGAAAGTATCATCCATCTACACGCTCCTGAAAGAATCAGTACGTTTTTATCTGAGCGGATCGGAGATTAAATGCGTTTTTGATATCCCCTCCCCTCTGTGGCTTGTTGAAATTGATGAAGGTCAGATCAGCCAGGTTATCAACAATATTATCATTAACGCGATACACGCAATGCCAAGCGGCGGTGCAATCACCATATCCGCCCGCAATATTCAGCGGGATGACTGTAATGAGAATGACAGGGAGCATAGTTTCCTCATGAAAGAAGGTGATTATGTGATGATCACTATCACGGACCAGGGCATCGGTATCGACAAAAAACATCTGCCGAAAATATTTGACCCTTACTTCAGCCTGAAGGAAAACGGAACCGGACTGGGACTTGCCACGTCATACTCCATCATCAAAAAGCACGGGGGATATATTGATGTTTCATCAGAGCCCGGTTCCGGCACCTCCATGTTCATATATCTGCCCGCCACAAAATCCGAGGAAATAATCGAAGTCCGGGACCCGGACACCACAGGATCATTTCCCGGTATTGGAACTGTTATCCTGATGGACGATGATGAGAACATACTTGAAATCTGCGGCGAGATGATCCGCAATCTCGGTTATAATATTATATACTCCCGCGACGGCCGTGAGACAATTGACCTCTACACAGAACACATGGAATACAGGCAGAAAATTGATGCGGTAATCATGGACCTGACCATCCCCGGCGGCATGGGAGGCAAAGAATGCATACAGCGGCTGAGAGAAATTGACCCCGAGGTAACTGCGATCGTCTCCAGCGGGTATTCAAATGATCCCGTTATGGCTGATTACCGGGAATACGGGTTCAGGGGCGTTATATCGAAACCCTACCGCGTGGAAGAGCTCAGCAAAGTACTTTATGAGCTGATAGCCATGCAACGCAACTGATTTCCCTTACCGCCAAAAAGTATCTCCGAATAGGTGAGTTAACCGTATAATTGAATTTATTTTCACGGATAATATCCGATACATTAATAAGGGTTCTTTCATACGTCCGGCTTCCGGAACGCAGCGACCCGCAGGCATGACAGAACTCATGCCACAGAGCAGATTTGCAGAGAAAAAATTTGAAATTCGGATTCATAATTAATGACTGCTAAAACAAAAATAATATTTTTTGGTGCTGCTGTAACAATAACTTTTCTCCTGGCGTACTTTTTTATCCGCCCCGGAATGATTGAAAAGGAATATATTGATACTGTCAGCTCAACTGCCAGTAATATCGGCTGGCTCCTTAACAGCTTTGATAAGGACAAAAACCTGAAGGACCGTGATCTGGCCAGGTTTAAAAAAGCAATTAATGCACGTTTTGGTGAAATCAATTTCCTTGCCATCGCCGATGCTGAGAGGAAAATTCTCAACCGCACCCTCCTTGACATGTCCAATGAACTGAATTTTTCACTTGTGCAAAGTTTTGAAGAAGGTAAAATACTGAAAGACCCCGGCATGATTGTCCGCAATCATAACCAGAAAAAGTATTATATATTTTCAAGGCCCGTTAACGGCGGGCATATAATAACCGCATTTCCTTTCTCTCTTACACGAAAAGTCTATATAAAGTTAATTCTTGAAGTGATTCTCCTTATTCTTTTTTCAATTCTTATTGCCACAATTCTCTATGTCGTGATTTACAGAAAAGGGAAAATCAAAGATGACGCGACATACCGCGTTGTCGATATCGGCGCACCGATAAAACATGCTCCGGCAGTTATGGACGACCAGAAGGCAGCGCAGGAACTTTCAAATTTTGCATCAGAAACCCTCAGCACATACGTGTTTGATCTTTTCAAAGATATCGCCAACACCTACTCTCCCGATATTGTGTCCCTTTACATTATGAGTAAAGACACTGAATCAATTGCCAAGTCCTTTGAAATGAGGGGTCACAGCTTTCTTAAAATTGATTCAGATGATTTTGATTCAATCGAAATCGGCAACGAAGTCGGGAGGGAACTTAAAAACGCATCAACGCTGGTGCTTGACAACGGGAAACGTGCAATCCTTCCTGTTATGTATCGAAACTCACTCCTGGGCGCCCTGGAACTACACCGGGGAATACCATTCAATGGTCCGGAAATTGCTGATGTGAAAACACAACTCGGAAATATTTCCCGCTTCCTCAGCGAATATATCTTCTTTAAAGATGTCGCAATCGATGAACAGACCGGTTTATACAGCAGGGTTTACTTCAACCTGAAACTCCGTGAGCAGGGTAAGCGGGCCGCATCGGGAAGCAACTATGCGGTAATGATGATTTCACAAATCGGGGATGATACGTTTCTTGACGAAACACAGCATGTTGAACTAATCAGGATTTCCGTTTCAAAAATCACCGGGCATCTCAGAGAGGATGACATCCTCTGCCGCATTGAAAACTACATCGCGATCCTGCTCCCCGACATCACGCTTGATGAGTCCATTGACAGAGCAAATAAAATTACTGCCGCACTTTCCTCCGCGAAGATAAAAATGCTGAAAAACCTGAAAATTACTCCGGTAATACATATCGGCATTGCATCAACTGAAAATCTCGGAAAAGATGAAGATATGCTTTCGGCTGCTCACCAGCATCTTGAGCTTGCGAAAAGACGCGGAGAAAGCTACATACAGTATTCACCGGTAAGGAATGTGTAGCATTCCACTCAAAAGGTAATTGTTTTTCTTTAATCCATATAAAAAAGCAGAAGGCAAAGAGCCTTCTGCTTTTTCTTTCCATGAAATATTTATACTATTCGTAACTAAAATGTTCCCTTCACGCCGCCATAAAATGCCCTTCCCGGCATGCGGTATCCGGCTACTTCCTGGTAGTCCTCATTGACAGCATTCTCCACCCTTCCGAATACCTGGAAGTTATTGGTGATCTGGTATGATGCAGCGAAGCTCAGGAGGTAGTAATCGTCCATCGTGAGATACTCGGTTGCACCATACGGAAGTATGTCCTCATTATACCATGCATCACGACGTTTCCCCACATACTGCACCCCTGCATTGAGATTCAGCCGGTCCATCAGTAGTAAATTTACAAAGAAACTCCCCTGGTGTTTTGGCCTCCGATTATACCGTTCATCATTATCGTCACGGTCCTCCGCTCGCCTGGTATAGGTATATGTACCATATATCGAAATAATATTAACAGGGACTAGTTTCAGAGACGCTTCGATACCATCGGTAAGATAACGCGCTACGTTAATATATTTAGATGCCGAATCATAACCGATCATGTTTTTATACTGCGTGTTAAAATATGCTACATCAACCACGAACCGTCCCCCGAATAGACTTTGCTCAACACCATAATCATAGCTTGTGCTTTCCTCGGGATCAAGGTCAGCATTCCCGTATGTGGGTGCATAGAGCTGATACAATGACGGTGTACGATAGCCTGTTGCGTAATTTCCCCTTAACCTCGTTTCAACAAACGGCAGCAGGATGCTTCCCGAAAGCTGATAGGTCACATGCGATCCGTATTCTTCGTGGTCCGATACACGTACACCGGCAACAGCAAAGATCCTTTCAAATAGTTTCAGGTGATTCTGCGCATATGCCGCCCTTGTAACCATGCTTTTTTCGCCAAACTCTGTTGCACTAGCACCAAATCCATAATAATCTGCATAACTCAAAGTGGAAACAGCATCTTTTTCAATTTCTACACCTGTTGTTATCTCATCGATATTGCCGAGATTCAAAATCTGCTGCCACTCCGCATGTTGGTGCATTCCTTCATATAGTGAATTTGCAAATTTTGGTGTATCATAATCATCAGTATTATCCTGATTTCTCCGAGAAATATTCATGTAATCAGCAGAGAGGGTATGTTTCCAGAATCCAAAAAATTCCTGACTGTATCCCACGCGCGAAGAAAACTGCCTTGTCCGCTCAACACTGTTTGGATCGTCATAATATGCGCCATCATCAAGGTCGGCTTCAGCATCTTGGTAGCGCACCGCAAGTTCCAGACGGCCCGTACCAAAGACCTTTCCGCCTATTCGGCTTGAAACTGAAGTGTTCTTATATCCGTCCCGATCATAATCCCTTGTCGAACCGGGATACGTCTCCGCTTTGCTTATTCCCCTTATATCCGTCCGGGAAACCGCAAATGAATAGTCTATTTTCTCATCTCCCCCGGAATAGCGCATTGATTCCCTGAACGTTCTGAAAGAACCTCCTTCAACGGAAAGTTCAAGCCTCGGTTCACCCTGCCCTCTTTTGGTTATGATATTAATCACACCCCCTGTAGCACTTGAACCATAGAGCGTGCTCTGCGCCCCGCGCACAACTTCAATACGTGCGATGTTGTCCGTGGTAAGATGCGCAAAGTCGAAGGCATTATCTGGATTGGAAGGATCATTCACCCGAACACCGTCAATCATCACCATAATTTGATTTGATTTAACGCCACGAATGAACACGCTCGATATACCACCAGCAGCACCGGTACGTGAAACAGAAATCCCCGGCGTTCCCCTCAACGCCTCAACAACAGTTTTCTTTCCCCGCTGCTCCATTTCCTTTTCTGTTACAACAGTAATACTTGCACCTGTTTCAAGCCTGCGTATGTCTGTTTTCGTGGCGGTGACGACAACTTCATTCATTGTAAATTGTCCATCACGCTGTTCACTGTCGGCAGCAGTACCGTTTGCCGGTACAAGAACTGCGGCAATGAGCGCCCAGAAAAACACACATCCTGTAATAAATCCTCTCATGATACATCTCCTGAAATAATTTTTTTGAATGTGGTAATCCGGACGAGGGTGGCGGGTTGTTGTTCGGTATGGAGAGCAATCCAGTCTCCGCACAAAAAAACACGCCTCCGGGCGTGTTATCATTGTCAGTATCAAAACTTAAAAAATGATACCAACCGATTCCCGTTCCTCGAGGATATCCAGTTTTAGGAGTTCCTGACTTATCTGCGTATGCAGAATCACAGTTGCGGGCCAGCGCGGGATTCTCACCCGGCTTCCTCCAATTGTTCCAGCCTTGCATTCTCACGATTCCAATAATAACCGGAAATACGATTCTATGCGGCTGTTGCAGACATATTCCACCGCAGAAAAATATTGTCAAGTAAAATGAATGTTATTTTTCCACAGGTTGATATTACAAAACAGGCCTCCGGCAAAACCGGAGACCTGTTCTTTCATCAAAAAATATATTTGATATTCTGTTTGCGTTTCTTACTTCGAAATCCGCGTGTTGATAAAGTAAAGTGGAATACCTGCGAGAAGGACAGCGACTCCTATCGCAGCACCGACTCCGGAATACAATCCGATTTTCGGCAGAAGCATAATATAATTGATTCCGCTCCAGAACATATAAAGCCCGATAAGGCAGAACAGCAGCGGCGTGAAAGGATAGAGAGGCACGCTGTAAACCCTCGGTGTCGAGGGATCTTTTTTCCGCAGCACAAACACCGAAACTCCCGCAAGAAAAAAGAAAAACCAGAAAACCGGTGTCGTATATGCCACCATAGTTTCAAAGCCGGTCTTCACATCAATGGCGTTTCCTGTTATTACCAGTGCGATTCCAATAACCGCCTGAATCACCAGGGCCATAACCGGCGTTCCCCCTTCTTCATTCCATTTTCCAATAAAACTGAATACCTTGAAGTCACGTCCGAGTGCATAGTTGCTCCGTGCCCCTGAGATAATAGTGGCATTCATTGTACTCAACACTGCAAAAACCACACAAAATGTCAGGAATGGAACAAATGCCGGTCCAATAGCGTTTTTCACAAGATCAAGGGCTACATTTCTTGAACTTGCCATACCGCCAAGACCCAGTACACGCAGATACGACCAATTCACCAGAAGATAGACAATCGTCACCACCGTGAGACCAATTACAAGGGAGCGGATAATATTTTTTTCCGGATCCTTAATTTCGGCCGAAACATAGGCCGATTCATTCCATCCACCGTATGCGAGGAGAACAAATACCATAGCCATACCCAATCCGGTCATTGTCTGAGTCCCCCCTGAAGCAGGAACGGCAGCTTCCGCGGAGCCTCCAAAACCAATCCCGATCACAATCAGTAAACCTGTTACGATAGTCGTGGTAAAAAGGTTCTGTGCCCACTTCCCCTGCTTAATGCCGAAAAGATTGATCACTGTCAATACCACAATCGTCACAATCGCATAAATCGATGGCGAATAAACTCCCAGAGAATACACCTCGGACATATAATCACCGATAAAAAAACCGAGAAACGCAATCGAACCTGTCTGGATGACCGACATCCTCGCCCATGCAAAGAGAAATGACATACCCCGCCCATAGGCACGGTGTATAAAATAATAGTCTCCCCCGGCATTGGGATACGTCGATGCCAGCTCCGCATAACATAATGCGCCCACAATTGACATTACTCCCCCGGCAACCCATGTCAGGAGAAATATTGTTTCATTTGCTGAATTCGCAGCAACCATGCCCGGAAGCTTAAAGATGCCCGATCCCAGTACAATTCCAACTATAATCGCCACGACATCAAACACTGATAGTGTTTTTCGCGGCATAAAACCAGTAGTTCCATCACTCATAATATTCCAGTCTCCATATCTTTATCATGAAAAATACCCCGCTCCTCACGGCAGCGGGGTATTGTTATGCACTTCTTACAACCGGATGAAAATTCTATGACAAAACGTATTCACATTCAACCGTGCAGAATCATTGTCTGGTCCCGCTATCGGCCTATTGGTGCTGCGCCGGATTTTGCCATACGGAGTCCCACATAATCATACCTCAGGTGCATGGCAAAGTGGTGACGTGCGGTAGTTTTGCAGTACCGGGTACCGAACTGCCATGATCCGCCGCGCATAGTACGCTGATACCGTGCCTGGGCATCTTCCCGTCCGTCAGTTTCAACATAGGGATACCGGTAATACAGTGAACTTGTCCATTCCCACACATTTCCAGCCATATCATAGATACCATAAGGATTGGGAGGGAATGTGCCCACAGGACCCGGAGTTTCGAGCCATGTGTCTTTTCCGCCGACACCCCAGAAATTGGAATTATCATGATCAATGCTTCCGTTGTTTGTGGGATATTCATACTGATGCCCGCCGGATGCAACATATTCCCATTCCGCTTCGGTGGGAAGACGAAGATTCGCCCATTCGATATAGCCGAGAGCTTCATAAAATTTCACTGCGGTTACAGGCAGATCAGGTTTGTTGTAGTCCGGATCGTCCCAGTAACCCGGCTCCGGAAATCCTGTTGCACGGAGGAATTCACCGTACTGTCTGTTGGTTACTTCATATTTCCCGAACCAGAAACCTTCAACGCGTACTTTATGACGGGGTTTTTCGTCATTATCTCCGTCATTGCTTCCCATCATAAATTCTCCGCCGGGTATCCAGACAAGGACCGAACCGTCGGATGGATTTGTATATTCATCACCGGCAACCGGCGCACGCCCTGACTCGGGAGTCCACTGTTTCGCATCGCGTGATCTGTTATCCTTTGAGCATCCTGATACACAATATACGCAGGAGCCTATTACCATGCCCCATATAAGCATGAGCAAAAACAGATTTTTACCTCGTTTCTTCATGATTTACATCCTCTTTATTCAACGATATTTATAACACATAAAAAAAAGCAGCATCTGCCATATACGGCATACGACCATCATAAAAAAACAGAGCCCAATCTGCTGATGCAGATGCGGGCCCCGGGATTTTCAACTATCGGGTTTTGCGGGCTGTCCAGTTATATGATGCCGCTCCCCATGTTTTACTCTTTACGGAACCCTCGCCTTTATCGCCGGAGAGGTTTCCGGAAAACACCGCTACGCTTTCACGTCCGAAAAGCGGAACGCGGAAATATACGCTGTTTCCCCATACATAAATCTGGCTTATACGCTCATCACGTCCTTCACCTTTTACATAATATGACGCAACAAGTTTTCTTCCTTTTCTTGCAAGAGTAAGAACACCGTCAAGAGGAGCACGTCCGCCCTGGAGAGATACTTCCCATGTCCCGTACACATTGGATGCCTCACGTTTCGCGACCCAGATAAATTTTCCGGAATGAGGTCCACCCTTCCACTCCTGGGTACCGCGGATAACATCGCCATCAGCAACTCCCTTATACTCAACGTTAATGCCCTGGCCTTTATAGTTCACACGGGATGTAAAGGAAACATTTTTTCCATCAACGAAAGGATCATCGATAGCAGTATCGCGGCTGCCGTCAAAATTAATGGTTCCCTTAATTCTCTGAAACTTCTGCATTATGTTCATACTGCCTGCTACATTCCCTGCAGGGGTTGTAGTTGTCCACTTCCAGCTTCCGCCGAGATGTGCAGGAATCACCCAGTAGGAGATTCTGTTATTGCGCGCCTTGGGATGCTGGACAATCTTATCCTGTTTCCAGTCAGTCATGTGGAACGCATGTGCAACACAGCGTGTGCCCGGGCGAAGCTCCATAAAAAGCTTGGGGCGAACCATGAGATTTACACTGTCAAGCAGATACATGGTAACAACGGTTGCAGGACTCGCGTCCACTTCCATGATATTTCCCTGTACAAAGCGAATCTTGTCAAGAACACCATAGGCTTTCGCGCGTTCCTGGGCCTCAAGAAGCCTCTGCGGATCCAGGTCAATACCTACCGCACGGGCTGCACCGAACTTTCTTGTCGCCATAACAACAATACGTCCATCTCCGCAGCCGAGATCATACAATACATCACCTTTACCGACATTTGCGACACTGAGCATCGATGATACTACTGAAGGATGTGTCGGTTCATACGGCACATCTAATTCAGGGCGCATCTTGTCAGAAATGCCGGGAACGATTGTTATAATTATTGAAATAGCAATAACGCTTACCAGCAATGATACTTTTATGAATTTCCCTTTAAACATGGAATTTCACGCCTCCTTCTTCATTTTTTTAAAATACACAATCAATATGTTATCTGATCTAACCGCAAAAACACCATTACCATCTCTCAAATTAAACACCAAAGTCTTAGTATGATATTTCCACGTAATCAGTAAACCGACGAGTCATCACATATAATTCTCGAGAAACAGTATTTATCGGATATATTTAAGAATGGCCTGTCCGAATTTTGTCTGCACCCTGTCCCAATCCCTGTTAAAATTTTCTACTGCACTGGTGAAAGATTCTTTTTCGTATCCACCCGCTACCCATACTTCAAGGGCAAGGTCAGAATCTCTGTCAATATAATACCGGGTTGCAATGGAAAGCAGATTGAATGAGTTCACCAGGTTCAAAAAAGCTGCCCTGTTCTGTTTTGCAAACTCGGACCCGGTCCAGTAGGATACAAGAAGCAGTCCGCCGCTTTGCTCTTTGATCGAAAAATTCGGGTAGTGCTTCTGTGTCGCACAATAAAGCCTCCTTCCCTCATCCTTGACCACGCACCGGTATCCGAGATAACTCATGTGGTTGGTGATCTGGTTCCAGAGAGCGGGGTTGGCTGTAGAAATCCCCTTAATACTGAAACATGCGGCAAGCATTATAAGGACCATCAGGAGTCCTTTTAACTTCCTATCAAACATCGTATAATCCTCCAGGTAGTATTTATATTTGGATATGCAAAATTAACAATCGCGGTTCTGACAACAAACGTGGCTAAACCTAAATATTATTTAGAATGTAATGTCAAGAAAAAAACATTCTGCCCGTTTTCATTATTATGTCCCAAAGACCCAACCGTGAAAGATGCAGAATTCGTCTGAATCAATCTTTTGGCAAGCAAATTTCTTCTAATATATACGATAAATATGATTTTTTTCATTTTCGCCCCGAGGGTATGAAGCCAGCCTGCTCTATGAGAGGTGAATAAATCAGGGCAGGAGTATTTGATACCGTCTCACCGTAGAATGTACTGCACCGATAAATTCCGGATGGAGGCAACCGCCTTCAGATATGAAAGGGGCATCTCCGTCTGCAGTGAATGGTAGGAAAGTGCGATATACCGGTTCGGCCGTATGTCCCGGGGCCTGGTGGCATCCACAAGGACCCATTTCCCGTTAACCAGAGCTTCAGCCCACATGTGAAACACGAAAACATCGCGCCTTCCCCCGAAATCGGGTGAAAGCAGCATACCCACAACCGCTCTCGCGGGTATGCCAAGAGCACGGAGCACCGCGACGGTCAATACCGCATGTTCAGTACAGTCGCCTGCTCTTCCCCGGTATATCTGCACCGCCCCGAGCATCGGGATGCCGAATATCTTACGGCTGATATGCTGATACACAAACGCTGATACCGCCCCGGGCTTATCCCGTGAAGAGAGTAACTTTTTTCTGAGACCCTGAATTTCCGGTGCATTAATGGAAAGGAGGCGCGTGTTCCTGGTATACTGTTCCGGATTTCCGCTTTCTGTGATACGGTATCGGCCCGCCGACACCGTGACAATGGAACCGTTTTCACCGGTACTCCGCGACAGCACCTTCTGGTACGGGGTATCCGGAAGCGTAAAACTCTTTTCCGCTGATGCAACACGGTACCGGGAGCATGATTCACCATAGGCTCGCGGTACGGGACCACCTGCAGGCACAGAGAAAAGTTCGGGATTAAGGGCATCGGCACAAAGTTCCCCCTGCGATAAGGGCTTTGTCATCAACACACAGAGCAGTATCAGCCCCCCGAAAAAACGCGGCCTGCGGGATTTGATCATTTCCTTTCCAGTTCCACAGTGAGATTCAGCATGTTCAGGACAGCCTTGACGAGGACCCCGTCGCCGTCAATATAGCGGTCAAAGCTTTTGATGTTTTCGATAGTGTCAACAACATGGATACAGGGAAATGTCTCATTGTTCACGGTAATCATCTTTTTCCCCATCACCTTCGAAGTGAGAAGGATCGGGGTTTCAATTTCGATTGAGGGATCGTAGATATAGACTGCGAGCCTCGTGTTTTCCCGGAAGCCGTTTTTGATCATGGCGGCAAGAAAGTAATTGCCGTCAAGCACCACGTCGCGGTCCAGCGTAACCGTCGTGACGTCACTGCCCATGGTGAGCTTCACCGTCCTGCCGCTGAATTCAGCCACGGTATCAATCGTCTGCACATTGCCGGCCATGATAATCTTATTGCGGGTCTCCAGCTTCTGCGGTTTAAAATCAAGGCTTTCCGTCACCTCCTGCCTTGACTCGTTCACCACATGCCCTGCCTTCATCCGCAGCTCGGATACCGACACAAATCTGTTTCCTTCACGGCGGTTCGACATCACCGCGCTCCCCACTTCATTGCCGTTCAGGAGGAGCCGGTAGGACCAGGTGCCGGTAGGAACCCTTTCCGGCGTCCGGTAGCAGAAAAGTGACAGTACAGAGAGCATCAGGACGGAACACAGCGCTGTTCGCATACGCATTTCAGGCCTCCCTGAAATGGTCATACCCGGCAGTCCCGGCATCGGTTATCTTTCCGTTTTTCTCAATTCTGCATCCGCTGTCCGTCACTTCCCCGATGAGAGTCACCGGAATATCGTTGATTACCATCTGCACCGTTTCAGAGAGAAACAGTTCAGACGTGAACAGCAGCTCATACTCTTCGCCGCTTTTCAGGGCATACGTAATAGGGTCAGAGCCCTTTACTGCGGCATAACGGCGTAAATCGTCTGATACCGGCAGCCTGT
>ENA-UPTA01002437-UPTA01002437.1-activated-sludge-metagenome-genome-assembly--contig:-NODE-2437-length-19291-cov-6.018663_pt1 | contig 19291 bp, 15 predicted proteins | sample MGYA00238184_ERZ773361 | MGnify/ENA primary metagenome ERZ773361 (study PRJEB29100, sample SAMN05720205) | activated sludge metagenome | isolation source: anaerobic digester from wastewater...
AATATAATGGTAAAAAAATAAATACAAATCAAGAATTAGGTGAAGCACTTATTGTTTGGTTTAATAAGTATTCAAAAATATTTGAACTTGATGCAAATATTATTGCAGCACAAGCATATGCAGAATCTGGATATAATGTATGGGCATATCCATTAACAAGTACTGCTTCAGGTATTAGCCAATTTATTACTGAAGCAGTATTTGATGTTATTGTTACGAATAAATATTCAAGTCAAGAAGACCAAAAATTTACAAGTGCTGAAATTTCAGCAATAACAAAAAATCTATCAGGTAATACAAAAGTTGCATCAACATTTACTGTTGATAAACCACAGGGTAAAAAAAATAGAGCAACGTTACATCAAAATATTATAGATAATCCTGAAATAATGATTAAGGGACAATGCTGTTATATGAAATATATTGGAAGTCTTTGTGATAATTTAGCAAGTAGCGCATTATTTGGATATAATCGAGGACCTAAACATTCATATCCTTCATATACTAAATCAATCGCAAGTGCAACAGATTCAAGAAATTATCAGATGGAAGGAATTGGTTATGTATATCGTATATTTAACTTATTGGGAAATAAAACATTTGATAAACATGGATATTTTGGATATGATTTCCTAAAACTTAACGAACCGTTTGATAAATATTTAGCTGAATGTACTTAATCGAGTACAATTTCTTAAAGAATTTCTTTTTTTAGTTCATATAGACTGATAATGTTGTCATCAACATTATCTTTTCTATATGTCATTTCTTTAATTTTTTTAATTGCTTTGGCAACATTATCTTTAGTATTTTCTTTATTAATGCCTTCTAGTATTTGAAGCGTATCGTTTTTATAGGTTTCAAGAAGTTTTGATTTTTCTTCATCATTTGCTTTAATAAGTGTTTGAAGTAAATTTTTATCATCTTCATTTAGTGATTCGTATTTTTCGTTAAACTTATCCACAGCAATTTCAATGATGTTATCATCAATTTCTTTTACTTCAACACCTTCAACCAATTGCTTTTTTTGTGTTTTTATATGATTTAAAACATAGGTGAATGATTCATGAATACTATCTACATTTATCTCATCAGAACGTTTAAGCGATTCTTCAATTAAATTATCAACAGCGTTAAATAATTTAATTCTTTCATCGTTATTGTTCAATTTATGACTTTCAGAAATAAACGGTAATAATTTTTCACGCTCCTTTTCAATTTCTTCAATGGTATATACTTCAAAAAGTTTTATGTTATTATCGATATAACGAGTTGCAGCAATATCGTTTTCAATATATTTATCTTCCATATTATTGAACACCTTAAACTCCAATTGTAAAATTGGTGAATTTTTTACAACATCAAAAAAATCAAATGCAATTTTTTTAGATTCATCAATTAATTTTTCATTAAAATATGAATCTTTTAGTTTGTTTGAAACCATCAAATTAACTATTCCTATGTTGGTGTTTTTCATATGGTATGACACAATTTTATTATAAATACTGCAATTAGTTATAAATGTTATTATTTTGTAATATTTAAATAAATTACATTAATAATTAACTTAAATCAATTTCTTCAAGGTCTTCTAAATTAACATCTTCACCTTCGTTTATTTTTTGTTGAGTATTAATAGTTTCGTTTTTATTAAGTAAAAAATCAATTTCATTAATCATTTGTTCGGCATTTTTATTGAACTTATTTACAATTTCATTATTTTCTTGAATAATTGCCTTATGTCTAATTTCATTTTTTACCTCAGATTCTTTTGTTGAACCATACACTAATCTTTCTACATATTTGTTATACTCTTCATTCGTTAATTTTCTCATTTGTTCTGCTAACGGTGCTGCTTCACCACCACCAATTGGTGCAGCACCACCAATACCACCTTCAGGAGCACCACCAGTAGGTGCACCACCCAATGGAGCACCACCAATAGCGGGAGCACCAGTTGAAGATGGAGCAGGAGCACCACCAGTAGGTGGCATACCACCTTCAGTACCGCCAGTAACAGGTATTCCTTCAACTGGTTCACCAAATCTCTTATCAATATCAGCAAATAAACCAGATTTCTTTATTATAACTGGAGAGTCTTGTAATTCTTGCATTACAACTTTTTCCATTTTTTGTTGTTTCAAATCATCAACAATTTCTCTATCAGACATATTGAATATCATGCGTTTTGCAGTTGTATGTGACATTGCAGCAATACCACCTTCAGCACGTGTTAATTCAGTATATGTTTGCGCTTTATCTCGCATCAATTCCGATTTCAACAATTCTTGTTGTGTGCTTGGATTTGTAAGTGTTAAAGTAAAACTATTGAGGTCTTCACCAGTATATCCAAGCAAATACAAATGAATTATTGCCATTTTATTGAGTTCTTGAATCATGGCTTGTTGAATACGATTTATTTTCTTTGCAAATCTAATATCGTATTGTGCCATATTCTTACCAGCACCAGCAGCATCTTGAAAACTTAAAAATGGTTTTGGAATACCTAGACCAATAAATAAATTATCACGAAGATATTCAATATCCTGTATTGCATCAAGGTTTGCAGCACCCGGAAGTGTATCAATACCTGTTTGAGTATTTGCATTTCTTACAGGTAAGAAATAATCTTCATCATTACCTAAAATATTGAAACGATAATCAATTTGACCATCATTTGGATTAACTGAAGCAGTTTTTTTGAACTTGGTTGCTACCTTGTAGATATATTCTTCAATATCATCCTCATCAATATTACCAACATCAATCTTAAATACTTTCTTTTCACCTGCTCTAATAATACGATAAGTTAACATTGCATCTTCCGCCATAACCAATTGCCTGAAAACTCTACGTACTTTATTGAGCACAGAATTATGGACTACAATATTATTAGCAAAAAAATTATGATTTTCGTTATCAACATGAATATCATAAACAAATCCTTTTCCGTCAGGCTTAATCGATTTAATTTTTTCGACAATAAAATCATTGGTTTTCCTACTCTCAATATCCGAAGATTTAGTTTGAGTGTTTTCACTTTCATAAAAATAAAGCATGTACGAATCGGCAATATTAATTATTTTATTACCGTTAATCAAAACATCTTTTTTTCTTGGTTTTCTTTTATTAATATTACCAGTTTTATAACCAAGGGATTGTGCAAGTAATTTAATGTCATTAATTAATGAATAGTTTGATAATTCAATTTGGAATCTTCTACAATTCCATTTATCAACATTAACACAACCGTCTGCATCTATAATTCCTTCTAAAAATGCTTTTCTTATCTCTTTGGATGTGGAATAAACCCACTTAGGAATTCTTTTATTACGAGCATTTCCATCGAATCCCATGTTTAACAACACTGTCGCTAATGATTTAGAATTAACAACAGCAGATGCTATTCCATTGTTATATGATTTATTTTTTCTTAAATAAATTTCTTTACCTGAGAATTTTTCTAATAATTCAATGTATTTTTTATTTATTGTTTCATGTACACCATATGCAAAATATACCATATATGGTCGTTTACTGTTGATACCACCATCACCCAATAAAAAACCAAACATTCTGGCAAAGTCTTCATCAACATATTCTGGAATATATTTTAAATCATCAGTAAATGCGTTGTAGATTCTCCCATTATACTCTTTTATTTCATTCTTTTTATTTATTTCAATTTTTTCAGAATAATCATCTGATTTATTAATAACCAATCCATCACCAATCATTAACTCTGAAACAAATTCATATTTAAATTTGTTATCCTTGTAATCATAAATAAGTATTTTATGATTATCAGTTGCCTTAATATAATTGTGTGATGTTGAAACACGATAAACCTCTTTTTCACCATTACATACAACATCCAATACATTACTTTTTATTAATTTTTGTGTTTTAATGTCAAAACCAGTGACAATATCCCCTTTTACAATATCTTTAATTTCTTTAATACCACTTTGTGTTTTTATGTAACTATCTGATAATAAGCAACTTCCGTAGGGCAAATACTTATCATCACCTAATAATCTAAAGTGTGCTATTTCAAAAACATTAAATTCATCACCAGTCATTCTTTCTTTAAATTTAACAACTGGTTTTCCATTTTGAATTCTTTCAAATCTTTCAATTTCGTAATTAACTAATTGTTTTACATGTGTAATACCTTTTTTTCTTTCACCATATAATAAAACAAAATTATCACCATATTTAACCGTATTTCTTATCCAGAAGGGTAGGTTAACATTAACATTTACAATTTCATAGAATAATTCTTCCAATAACATTTTTATACGTTCCTTATTGGAATATATATTTAACATTTTACCATTAATACCAATAGTTGTTGCTTCTTCCATGAATAAATCCAATGCGCTTGAAATAATTGGATAATATTCCATACCTTCATAATCTATGTATGCAGGAAGCCTTGCTGCTTCATATTGAAGTGCTTTTTGAAAACCCCTATCGGTTGTTCTAAAAAATTTATTTTGAAGTTCTTTTTTTTGCTCTAATTCAAGACCCTTTTTATGAATTTCTTCAGGAGTCATGCCTTTTATAATAATCTTACTTTCTTTTGAAGGTGTTGATTGTGATATAGATGGTTGTGAATCCTGAAAACCAAACCCATCGAGATTTAACAACTTATTGAGTTGTTGATATACTGTGCCTCTTTTATTTTCTTCAGCCATTTTTATAATTTATTATAGTTTTTTATAAATACTTTTTTTATCTAAAAAAGACAAAATTTTATATAAATACTTGATATTGGTAAATCATTATTATATTTGCAGTATTTAATGTTATAACAAAATAATATTATTGGTAAACAAAATAAAGACGGAAAAATTGTTATTAGAGTAAATAATAATTTTAAAGATGAATATAAAAAATTGTGTGAATTAAATGAATATACTTATTCAAAGCAAATTCTTAGTTTAATTAGTAAAGATATTGAATATCTAAAGCTTGAAAATGGAAAAAAATAAATTTATTAATAAGGCAAGAATTGTTCATGGAGATAAATATAAATATGATTTAATTGAAACTGCACAAATTAAATCAAAACAAAAAATTATTTGCCCCATACATGGAATTTTTGAACAAAGAGGCGATGCGCATTTATCGGGAAGTGGATGTGGTAGATGTGGTAAATCTAGTTTGAAAACTAATGAACAGTTTATTATTGACGCAAATAACGTGCACAATAATAAGTATGACTATTCAAATGTTGAATATGTTAATTCTAAAACAGTCATAAAAATTAATTGCTTAATACATGGTGAATTCTTACAAACACCAGATAATCACTTACGTGGTCATGGTTGTCCTAAGTGTGGTTTTAATATAGTTGGCAATAGTAAAAAAAGCACAGCATCTGAAGCTTTTATTGATAAAGCAATAAGTGTATTTGGGAATAAGTATGATTATTCTAAAACAGAGTACGTAGACGCTAAAACAAAAATTAAAATTATTTGCGATAAGCACGGAATGTTCGAACAAACACCCAACGACCACTTATCTGGAAAATCATGTCTATCTTGTTCGTTATTGGAAACGAAGCCAGAAATTGAAATTAAAAATATGTTGAAAAATCATAAAATTGCTTACGTTGAAAACGAAAGAACAATTCTTAATGGTAAGGAAATTGATATTTATTTGCCAGATTATAAAATTGGTATAGAATATAATGGTTTATATTGGCATTCTAACTTATTTAAAGAAAAAAAATATCATATCAATAAAACAAATGATTGCGAGAATAATAATATTCAACTAATACAGATTTTTGAAGATGAATGGGTAAATAAAAAATCGATTGTTGAATCAATATTAAAATCTAAAGTAGGAATATTTCAAAATATATATTATGCACGTAAATGTATAATAAAAAAAATTGATTCAAAGATTGCGTCTAAATTTTTAAAAGAAAATCATTTACAAGGTAATGTTGGAAGTAATGTTAAATTAGGACTTTTCCACGAAGATAATTTGGTATCAATTATGACGTTTGGAAAAAAGCGTATTGTTATGGGGAATAAAAAAAATAATAATGGTGAATATGAAATGTTAAGATTCTGTAATAAGCTAAACACACAAGTAGTTGGCGGTGCAAGTAAATTACTAAAATATTTCATTAAATTTTATAAACCTGAATTAATAACAACATATGCAGATAGAAGATATTCTAATGGAAGTCTATACTTAAAATTAGGCTTCAAGCACGAATATAACACTCAACCAAATTATTATTACTTTAAAAAAAATAGTTTAATACGTGAATATCGTTATAAGTATAGAAAAAATGTATTAGTTAACTCAGGACATGATTCAGCGAAGACCGAGCATCAAATAATGAATGATGCTGGATTTTTAAAAATTTATGATTCGGGTAATATGAAATTTACCTTAAAACTATAACTTATTTTTCTTATCTAAGTCTTTAAATAACCACGAATTAACACCGTATGGATTTAACGGACTAGCACTATTTGGTGAAATTAATGGTTTATATTTTACATTCATTTTTTTTCCGATTTGTGAAATCTCGTTATTTGTAATAATTGCATTTAACATTTTTTCTGTAACACCCTTACTTTGTTTAAATCTTGCCATGTCAAAATTCAATGTATATAATCCAATTGCCAATCCCATAATACTATCATCATGAAAACTGCGTTTATGGTCAGCAACACGATTACCTGCAATAGTAACAAATGTTTTTAATTCATTTAATAGTCTCACAGAACGAATAATAACATCTCCCAAATGGATGGCACGTTGCATTTCAAGTAAAACTGATGCACGATTATTACCGATAAAGAATCCGGGTATCAAATCAACATTAATTACAGCACCATCAGGCATAACTTTTTGACCCTTTTTAATATATCCTTGAAGTCTATCACGGCTTGGTTTATGTGTAACTTCTGCGAAGTGAACATTATCATATCCAAATTCTAATAACTTCTCAACTGTCTGTACACCAAAACCACCAGTAATATCAACAACGCAATATGCGTTATTATATCGTTTACCAAATTGATATGCTATTTCAGCAAGCATTTGTGGAACAACTTTACCATAGTATTCAGCAACTTGTTCAACTTTATGTCTTTTAATTTTTACTTTTTTTACTTTATCACCTTTTGTAATTATCTTTTCCTCAATTATTTCAATGGTCTTAAGTAAATTAATTGTTGAATTATCATCACCATGACCCGGTGACGCATCAATACACATTAGATAGGTTTCACCCACTTTAGGGTCTTCCCAAATCCAAAAATTTAAATCAGTATATTCTTGACGTATTGGTGTTTGAACTTCAGTCTCTTGAATTCTTTTTAAATATTCTTCTGCGATAAAGTTGTCACCAGAACCCAAAAATGAACACAAAAGTTCTTGCGCAACTTTACGCATATCACCATTCGCATTACGTACTTGTAGTTCAAACCAAGGAGAACTTGCATTCCAACCATCATCAGCCATTTTGATTCGTTTGGCAGCATCCCAATTTTCATCAACTAATCTGATTTCATTTTCTTTTCCTTTGTTTTTAATCCAAACCAAATCCTTGTTATATCTAGGGTCATTATACCACCAAAGTTCAACAGCCTTAAAATTATTTTCACCAGAACGAGCACCCATGAAAGTTTTATAGAATACTGCATCAAGACCAGAGGGGGTACTAACCATAATTGCACGACCACCAGTTTGCAATGTGGGTAATGCTGAAGTCCAGAACTTATCACTCTTTTCTGTCCACGCAGTTTCGTCCCAGAATAGTAAAGTAGGTGTCATACCACGAAGACCTTTACTGCTGAACGCACCGAGACGTGAACCATTATCGTATAATTTTAATTTTTGGGTGTCTTTTAAGAATTTTTCTGTTTGTCTTCCAGTTTTAGGTCTAAGCCATTCTGGACAGTTATCAATAAATTCAACAACATCTGACATTAATTCATCACGTGCAGTTTCAAGTTTATCTGCAACAATAGCCACCTGTCTATTTTTATTGAACATTACATACCATGCAATATAAGCACATGTTGTTGTTGAAATACCTGCCTGACGATATTTATTTGCAACAACAAATTTTTCATCCAGATATGTTTGAATCAAATCTTTTTGCATTGGAAATAGTTTGAATGGTACAATCATACCACCACTACCTTGCGTTTGGTCAAAAATTGTTAAATATGTTTCAATAAAATATATTGGGTCAGATGCACAGCGAACTATTTCAACCTCTTGTTCTGAATAAGTCAATTCACTTGCTTTTTTAACTAAACCTTGTTTGGTAATAATAACAGGCTCTACTTTTCCTGATTTCTTTCTTAACCCAGCAGCCAATTTTCTAGCTTCTTCCTTTTCTCTTTCTTTTTGAGCATCAAAAGGTATCACAGGAATATGCTCTGGTGAACTATCTTGTTCATCAAAATTATCATCTTTAGGCTTTGTACTCATTTATAATATTTTATCAATAAATACTATGATTGTATAAAAACTGCAAAGCACGATACGTATCTTGACGTATTGTGCTTCGAAACCTTTTCTCCCTAATTTGGTGAGATAGGCAAAATGTGATAAATTTCATGAAATACCGCATTTCGATTTCCTTCACCCGATTGGTGTGATGAACTTAAAATACCCGAAACGCATTCATACAATAATACGTTTTCTTTACTGTTTTACCACTTAATAGGTAATTAGATATTATAAATATTATAATTTTATTGAAGAAACCTCAATAAATTCATTATTTTTTAAAATAATTTTTCTTGAACTTAGCAAATCTTTAACTTTTGCCAATGTCATCCCATAATGAAATACAAGTAACGGTACATCATCATTTTCAGATTCAAACATTTTTTCATAATCACCAGCATTATCATCTTCTTGTTTTTCAATTTCATATGCAAGTGCATGAATAGTATGATAACCATGCATATATTCTCTATCCACCGCTTCATGTAAACAGAATAAATCAAAAGAACTTGTTTTTAAATTAAAAACAGCACTAATATAATTTTCTGTTGGTGGCATTGCATTATCACATGCTGGACTTAAATCCCAACACCATGCTTCAATATCAATATTAGTAGGGTCTTCTGAAAATATAAATTCATATAATCCTTCACCCTTTGCATTATATCCAATCTTATTGATATAGATAAGTTTTAATTTATTTTCATCATTAATCATGATACTGTTTTTTCATAAATACTATTAATAAAAAAACCCGAAAAAATTCGGGTTTTTATTTTAATTACACTATTTTATTTCTTTTTAAATTCAGATTTGAACAATTTAAATTGTTCATCAATAATACTATCTAATTTTTTCAAAGTATCAGATTTTTTATTTTCATTTAGTGTTGGTTTTCTAATTCCAGTATTTTCTTCAAGTCTTTTACGAATATATGCTCTAAGTTTTTGTTCAGATTCGCTCATTGGCTTTTTTTCTTCAGCACCTTCTCTTTTAATGTTTTTCCACATTGCAGCAGCAGCAACTGCTTTTGGGTCAGTTGCACCACTTGCTTTTGCTTTCTTTTCAACTTCTTTAAATCCTTTACCCTTTTTACCAATATCTTCACCCCTTTTTGCTGCTTTTACAACATCAGATTTCTTTTCTTTCGAAAGACCTGCAGATGGCTTTTCTTCATTAACTACTTCAGCACCTTTTATAAAAGGAACTTTATTACCACCTTTTGCTTCGTTTATTTTGTCAAGTACTTCTTTAAATTTAGCAACAACTTCATTTACTGCAATACTAACGGTTTTATCAGCACCATTAACGTCAACATTAATTGTACCAGCACCTTCAGGTTTAATAACACCAACACCTAATGATTGTGCATCAGGAGCAAAAGTTGTTTCTTTTTCTTCTTCACCCGTTTCTACTTCTGGTTTTTCAATTTCAGATTCTTCTTCTTCCTGAAGTTGTTGAATTGGGGGTTGTGCATTAAATTTTGCAGGGTCATCCATAGTTTCCTGTACTTTGCCAGCAAGATTTGCAGAACCACCTCTACCTACCTGATTTTTAATTGTTGTTAAAATACTGTTAACATTAACTGGTTGTTTACCAGCCTTTTCTAACCTTGTATTTAAAGCAGCGATTTGAGCACCTAAATTATTTGCAATTCCTTCAAGTTTTCTTACTTCTGCAGGAACTTCACCAGCATGATAAGTTTGTTGAACTTGTTTTGCTGCCTGACCAACTGCTTGTTTTACCTGACCTGCTTTTTCAGCACCTGCCTGATAAACATCTTTTGCTGCACTAGCAACTGTTTGTGCACCTTTTTGAATTCCTCTGCCAATTCCACCAACTGCTGCTTTACCCAAACTTTTTAATCCACCAAAAAGTTCATTTAATTTAGCAACACCTTCTTCTTGACTACATTCATTTAGTCCTTGAACCATTGGTGATAATTTATCTGCATATTCTTCATGACCATAATCGTTTCTTAAAGTATCCAGCATTTTTGGGTCAACTATTTTAATTACAAGTGCAACGTTTTCAAGGTCACCATCATTCATACCATCGGCATGTGCTGTTCCATAACCACCAACTAAATTAGCAACTTCTTCTACACCACATTCCATAAGTGCTTCTGCACTATCATATCCTCTTGATTCTGCATACATTGCAAAACTACCACATTCTGCACATTGTGCTTCTTCAATACCACTTTCTGCATTATTTTGAGGTACGCTTGCGCTTAAATCTTCAATTTCTTTGTCTGGAACTACTTTAGTAATTTTTTCAGCCATTGCTTTTCTATCTTCAATTTCAACATCAGGAAATTTATCCTTAAATGCCGATAAGAATGTATTAACATATGACTTTATTTGCGAATTAGTCATTTCGGTTTTTCTAATCTTATTAGTTAGTTTACCTAATGATTTTTCAATTTCTTTAGTAGTAATATCTTTATCTTCTTCACCACCTTCAGGAGCAACTTCTGCATCTGCTGCAATTTCTTCTTCTTCACTACCATCAGGAGCAACTTCTGCATCTGCTGCAATTTCTTCTTCTTCACTACCTTCAGGTGTTGGTTCGGTTGAAATTTCATCTTCGCCAGCAGCGATTTCATCATCAGCAGGAAGTGGTTCACCTTTAGGAGCAGGTTCTGCAGGTAATGGTTCACCCTCTGGTGCAGGAGCAGATGCTGCTGCTTCAGCATCACCTAATTTTTCTTCTGCTTTTGCAATTTCTTCACCTGCAACATCTTCATTTAATTTTCGTTTACTCCCTGTTTTACCAACTACAGTATTCATTGCTTCGTTAATGGTATGAAATATCATATTTCTATTTTTATCGGCTTCTGCCAATGATTTATATTGAAATTCTTTAATATTTTGTAAACCACCAATATATGCAAAATCTGCAATATTTGGGTCTTGTTTTAAACCACCCTTTTTTATATAATAATGGTGATTTTCTTTAACAATACCATAAGCAACACCATCTGCTGCCCTTTTATAGTCGATTAAAGTACTCAATGTACGGTTCGGAGATTCATTAACTGTCTTTTTATTGACTTCTGCTAATTGTCTCATTCTTTCATATAATGCTTCCTGAGAGGTATTCTTTTTCATTTGAAATATTTTTAAATGCTTATTATTTACGTTATATTTTTTTATAAATACTTAAATAAGAACAAAAAAATTGATGTATTACATTATTTTGTGTTTTTCGTCAATGATTTTGTACTTTACTAACATTTCTTGAACCGCTGGTGTAATTAAATTTCTTCTTTTAAAGTCATCAATAATCGACTGGTTTGCCTTTTTCACCGAAACATTTTCATGGAGAAATTTGGTGTTTTTGTACAAACTTTCAACTATGTCGAAAAAAACCTTTTCTGCTTTTTTTATTTCAACATATTCGTTTAATTGTTTTTTTGTTACAATAAATCTTTTCATATATTAACCAATGAATTCATTTAAACTCAATTCTTGTGTTAGATAATCATTCTTAATTTCAACCATTTTTTCAAGGTATCCAGTATTACGCAAAACCTTAAATACCAAATTTTCAACTGAAAATTCCCCTGCTTTATCAAGTCCTGATTGTCTATACTTTTTTATCTTATTTTTTAATGCTTCATATTTTTTCAAAAAGTCTTTCTGATTTGCATTGGATTTCAAATCATCAATCGCATTCATAATATCAGATGCTTTTAACTGTACGTCTGCACTATCAATATTAATAATTTTTTTTGTTGGTTTACGAATCCAATCATCATTCATTAATGAATATGTGCCTGATGAATGATGTGGCTCTGCACTATCTTGAAAATACATTTCAACATCATGCCCCTTAACTTGAATTGGTAGTTTATCTGCCCATAATTGCTTTTTCATCTTAAAAAAATCACCGATAAATTCTTTATTTTCAGAAATTTGGTTAAAATCAAGAATAATATGAACATCTAAGTCAGAATTTTCATTATAATTATAATTTGCCAAACTACCTGTTAAAATAATATCATTAAATTTAAGATTTTCAGCATCACAAAACTCGATAAATCTTTTAGCATTCATTAATAATGTTTTACGAATTTCGGGTTTTATTTTCTCTTCAGATTCCCAAATAAGCGGATTTAACGTATCATGCATTTGAATTGAAGATACGTCAACGCTATCGGGTTCAACAATTTCTTTCAGTGTATCTGAAATATGATGTTTTTTCCAATATCTTCCCGCCCAAGAACGAGTATTTTTATTTAATGCTTCATTATACATTTTATGTAATCAATATTTGATTATTATTTATTTGCTTTTGCAATATCAACAACAGGAACTTTAGGCTTTTTTTCTTCTTCTTTTTCTTCCTCACCTTCAGGTTCTTCTTTCTTTTCTTCCTTATTTTTTGGTTCTTCTTTTTTTTCATCTTCAGGTTTTTCTGGATGACCTTCTTCATCATCCATTTTACGGAATTCACCCTTTTCTTCAGTTTCTTCATGTTCTTCACCTGTATGTAAGAAACTAACAATATCATTCATATGTACTTTTGCTATAATAATTTTATCTTGAACCCACGCTGGAAGTTCACCATCAGGAAGATTTTCATATGCTTGTTTTGCAAGACTTACAATTTCTTCTAATTTTGCTTTATACGATGCACCTTCTTTAACAGGTTCATCCATTTCTGGTTTCTCAACAGGAATTACATCTTCGTTTAATTTTGGCTTAAATGTTTTATCGAGTCTACTCATGACTTCAAATAGTCTTTGTTTATCATTTCTTTTCATATTCTTGATTTTTAATATAAATACTTTATTTTAATGATATAGTAAAAATGTTCTTTGAACATCTCTTCTTTGCGCTGCAATATCACCTTGTCCTTTTGGTAATACAATTACGTTATATTTTTTCACATTACCTTCAGGAATCTTAATAAGGTCATCATACATTATTAATGTATTAATATCAACATTAAATTCATCAGCAATTCTTTGCTTTAATGTCAATATTGAATTTTCATCATTTGGTATTAGTTTACCATTATTATCAACAACAAAATTTGCTTTATTACGGACAAATAAATCTTTAAATAGGTTCAATGGAACAATTTTTGATGTTTTTGCTGTTGTTAAATCAACCTTTTTCATTTCTTTTTCTGTAGCATCTACTGAAAAATTTAATATTACATTGGGGTCATTTAAATTATATATATCACCCATTTTGGTGTGTGCATACGATTCAAAATTAAATCCCCTTTCTTTCAATTCTTTAGTAATTTCAACTGCAATTTGAAAATATTTTTTGGTAAAAAAATCACCAGCATCATTCCATCTAAAAAATAATCGTTTACCTTTATTCTTAATTGCAATTATTTCAATTTCATGTAATAATAATTTCTTAAAATCATCTGGATGATTAAGTAATAAATTTAATATTCTTGTTTGTTTTTGTGAAATTGCAGGAATAAATGCATATCTACCATGTCTTGCATAACAAACATTTGCACATGCACCAGCACCGGGACATGTATTAACTATATAAAATTCTTGGTTTTGAATATCATATACTAAACCACGTAATGCTGGAAGTCCAATGTTGAATGTAATCGAATTATCGGTAATAGATTTACTCATTTTTTCATTTTGACTAATGATTTGTGGCGGGTATTCAGTAATATTTTTTATAAATGCTTCTACATCAATTTCACCATTCTCATCAAAAGGAATTGATTTATTATGAATCATTAAAGATGGTTTTGTCCTTTTTTTAAAATATAATTCATTATTTTTAAGTACTTTATTAAAATAATCCTTTAATGCTTCAACACTAATACATTCTTTTGAAACATCGCCAAATTCACCCTTCCAATCAATTTCAGTTAAAATTGGCATACCACCAACTTTATTCATCATTTCGAATAATCGTTGTTGAGTATCTTTAATCATCATAATTTTATTATTTTTTATAAATACTCAATTATATTCAAATGGATTTAGTATTTATAATTAAATTCCTGTATAAAATGAATTTAGAATGTTTAAATGATATAATTTCTGATAATTTGGCAATACATATTGACCTTACCAATTTAAAATCATGGAATTTAAACACAGGTTTAACTGCATTCAGTTTAACCAAATGGAGTGGAGCATATTCGGATAATATAAATTTAATTGATTTTGGTTTAACTGAATTCGACAACGGTAGAACCAACATAATGTGGAGTGGAATAACCATAACACCTAATAATACATTATTTTCAATGTATAGAGTTGGATATAATAATGTTATTAATCCAACGACAGGCGAAACAAGTGGTATTACAGTAACAACAACATATCTTCCAATGAGTGCTACTTCTGCAAGTGGTGGAAGTACTAATTATTTTGATTTAAATGGCGGTTATTTACAGGGATTTTTCAAATTAGATGGATATAACTATCAATTACTTCCTGCACGATATAGTAATGGTATTACAATTGAAACTCTCGTATATTTATACCCAAATTCACAAGGAATTTTCTTGATGATGGGTGCTCGTGCTGAAGATAAATACAACACATACTTTGGTGGTGAAACAACAATAGGTGGTGCTGGAAGTTCTGGTGTTACAACAAGTTTTGAAAATTACCTAGATGCATTAATGCCATCAGAAGAAGTTAAAAGTGGATTTACACTACCTGAAGAAATGACCGAAACAGTATATACTGAAGTACAACCTATTGATAATTTGAAAAATAATGTAATTGCATTTGAATTAACACAAGATAAACGATTAGCATTTAAATATATTAATGCTAGCGGACTTGTAGTAACAAAATCATCATCAGCAATTATTACTGCAACTGGATTTACCATGATTGCAATGGTATATACACCAAATGATAAAATTGAAGACCCAGAATTACTTGATTGTGCTGAACAAAGAACGGGTAAACTGGTGTTTTATATTAATGGTCGTAGTGTATGGACACTTCCAGAATTTCCTGAATTTTATTTTAAATCATTTGTAAATGATAAAGAAAAACAAATAGGTGTTTCGTATTCAATTAGTTGGGGCGGTGGTAGTTTTGGCTTAAAACATTCGTGGCATTATGATAAACAAACATATTCATTATACACGGGTCAAGACACTGCATATATAAACAATAAATTTATCATTATTGAAAATCCAATTTCAATTGATTGTTATGTTGCACCAACGGGTGATACATATTTAGCAGGATTATCACTAAGTGCGAATAGTACCACATTTACTGAACCTAATATTTGTGACCCAAACATTAACAATCCAATTACTGTAATACAAATTAAATATACTGGTGGTACTGGAACTACATATTTTGTTAAATTTAATCAACCAGTTTCGGTAATATCAAACAGAGATTATGATATTAAAATGTCAATATTTAATGATAATTTTTTCACTGGAACAAATAATGAAATTACTATACTAACGTATAGCGATAGTACTGATATTGACGTTGTTTCTGAAGTTCAATATGTATATCCATTGACTACTGAATATATGAATCAAATCACTAATCAAGGAACGCATAAATGGTTCGACCAACAAGAATATGAATATTCAATAAATGGTATTATGTATTATGGTACGTCTGGACTTCCAGTAACACCAGAAAATGCATATATTGCTGGTTATGATGGTCAACCAGTTCAAATTTCAAATTATTTTTCTACTGGTCAAAATACTTGGTTACCAATAAAAAGTAAAATCAGAATACCAGATAATACAGGACAAGATTTCATATATATTGGTGTATTAATTAAAACTGGAACTGCATTTAATACTGGTGGAACTCTTTATATTAAAGATTTTACATATACTGCAGCAGATATTCTAACACAAGATGAAAGTAAGAACAATCTAACGATTCAACAAAATTTTGACTCTTCATTTATCGGTGGAATTCAAAAACTTAGAATATATGACAAGGCATTTACCTCATCAGAAATTTTAAATAATGCATATTGGGAATCAAAAGCATATCCAAATATGGTTGTAAGTAAAGGTGGAAGAATAATTTATCGTTAGTATGAGTAGATTATCAGAAATTTATGAAGGTTGGAAGAATTATACATTTCCAAATCCAAAAGTTGAAGCAGAAGCAAAACGAAGAATGGAAATTTGTATTAAATGTAAAGATTTAACAAGGCATAATTATTGTCGAATTTGCGGATGTTATATGCCAGCAAAAGTCAGAAGTCCAAAATCACATTGCCGTATAAAAAAATGGTAATTTAAAATGCTAATTCATGCTAGTAATAATATATGTATCTTCAAATGCAATACCCTCAAATTTATTATTTTCGATACGTATTTTACTATATTTATCAATTCTATGTAAAATACCATTTACATTGAGTTCAAGACAACCACTTAAACAAATAATTGAACGAACATATTCTCTTTTTTTATAAGAAAGAATGGTATTTTTTGGAATAAAATGAAATACTATTAATTCGTTTGAATCATTATTGTTCGATATTACTTTGTATTTAATATCTGCATTATCCTTACATTCGCCCCAATCATTAAAAAAACGAATAATAATACCATCTGCAATTTCATGAACATCTGGAAGTATTTTAATTAATTCACCAATTTTTTTATTTAACAGGTGATTAACCTTATCTAATATTTGTTTTCTTTCATCAGTCATATTATTATTAATTAACAATATGGGACATCATTAACCTTAATTTCCATTTCAGGTGTTTCAATGCTCAAATTAGTTTCACTTTTAATTAAATTAGCGGTATAATCTCTTATAAACAACATTTGAATTTTAGATGGTGCTTTTTGAAATGCAATAAATGGTATTTCATCACCATCAACAGTATACATGTTTACTTCAATATCATACCAATTAATATAACTAAACCATGCATCACCAGATGGTTCAATATCAGTATCTGGTGTACCACCTAATCTACCCCTATCATACCAACCATCTTTTATAATTTCAATATTATCACTATAAAATATTAAATCAAATACTGCTGGTTCTTTTGCTTGGTCATAAGTATATTCTACAGTTAAATCATATCTCAATGAGATTCTTGATGCGTCTTCAAAATCTTCTTCATAATCACCACCAATACTCGAATCGTTTATTTTAAGTTTTATTTTATCCTTTTTATTTAAAAGAGAATCACAAATAAATTGCTTTTGAAATTCTTCATTTTTTAAAATATCAATTTTTTCTGATTCCTTTTGATTTAATTCATTATTTAAGAAATCAAAATTGGAAATTTCTTCATTAATAATCCTAATAATATTTCTATTTTCCATAAAACAATAATTTGTTTTAGATAAATACTAAATTATTTTTATTTTTATTTGACAAAAAACATAAAAATATATTATCAGTATTTATTGATGAAGAATCATTGCTTAATCATTGAATTAAGTTAGGTCTGAAAAGTCAGGAATGATTTTTAAAATTTTATTGCCAGATAGTGGTTATGTAAAATTTTAAGACTTGACTATTGTATTTGAAAGTTAATTGCACCACACTCAAGTGGTGCAATTTTTTTATTTATGTGTATAGTATTTATTTAAAAAGTGATTAATGAAAGACAATAAACACAGAATATGGGAGGTGATGCAAAGACTTGACCCAAATTTTAAAGATGAACAACAAGTTCAGCAACAAACTGATACAAGCACTGGTGTTCCTTCTGATGTGACCAGTTTAGATAAAGCACTTCAAAATTCAACAAGCGTATTATATTCATTGTCACGTATTGATACTCCACAAGAATTAGAATCGGCATTAAAAACAATAATCGGTAGCACTGGATTAGTTAAGAAAAAATCCATAACTATCTCACAAGCACAGACTTTACTAAAAAATGCAATGCAAAGTTTAGGATTTCAATAATTTTTTCAAAAATGTTTGTATTTATGATTTTAATGACTATATTTGCAGAAGATTTTAGTTAAACATAGTTTTAAGTTTTAATTATGAAGAATTTAATTCATACACAACCCCAACCGCAACAACATCCACAAGATGGTGAATGGGGATATTATGCTTAAATTTTTCAAATGAATTTTTGTATGAAAAACCCCATTCTGAAAAGAGTGGGGTTTTTTTGTAACTTTTATTTCGTTCTTTCGTATAATGAATTGTTTGTTAAAACATCGAGTAGTATGGTAATTGGTAACCAACCTGAATTGGACTCAGGACTTTGGGGGTTCGAATCCCTCCTATTCGACAAAAACAGGATGTGAGCGAGTTAGGTTGAAGCTGCTGGTCTTGGAAACCAGCGAGGGCACAAAGGCGTTGTCCTCCGTGGGTTCGAATCCCACCGTCCTGACGAAAGTGTGATTTTCGACTAATAATCGGATAGTAAGTTGGTAGATTTATTCACTATCATATTAACGGTCGGGTGTATATGTAGTGTGAGATTTGAAAACCTAAACGTGACTTAACCACAAATGTTGATTAGAATGATGCTGTTTAATATACCGATGAACCTCACATTACATATACACTTTGTTATATGCTGTGCGGATTTAACCTGAAAACGTTGATACGAGAGATAAACCTTTTTGTTTTATTTTTGTGGGTGGAATTTTAAAACTTGAATATTTATATATAAGATAAACTATTTAAGAATATGAAGTTAAGAAAATTTATAGCAACTACTATACGTGAATACTTGAATGAACAACAAGAAACCGAAACCAACTTAAATGATAACTTTAAGAAATGGTTTGGAAATAGTAAGGTTGTTGATAATAACGGTAATCCACAAATATTTTATCATGGAACTGATGC
>ENA-UPTA01002439-UPTA01002439.1-activated-sludge-metagenome-genome-assembly--contig:-NODE-2439-length-19283-cov-5.439931_pt1 | contig 19283 bp, 16 predicted proteins | sample MGYA00238184_ERZ773361 | MGnify/ENA primary metagenome ERZ773361 (study PRJEB29100, sample SAMN05720205) | activated sludge metagenome | isolation source: anaerobic digester from wastewater...
GGACGCGTGGCACGGCCAGAACGACCTGTTCCTCGAAATGTGCAAGGCCAATTACGATTTTGAATTCACATCGGTGCAGGATTATCTCGATATGTATCCGCCGAATGTAAACGACATTATCCATGTCGAACCGGGTTCATGGATCGGCATTGACGGCGGCACGCCGTATTTCGAAAAGTGGCTTTCCTCGACCTATGTCAGCGGCGAAAATCCGGACCGCTGGTCGTGGTCGGTGCTGGTCGCGGCCCAGAACCGCGTGATTCTGGCCGACTCGCTGGAGAACAGTTATCTTACGAATTCGGCCATGAACATGGACGATGTGGAGTGGGGCATCAACAACGACACCGCAAAGGCGTGGCACTGGTATCTCGTGGGCGAAACTTCCTGCTACTGGTACTGGGATCTGGACCGCGCCAACCCGTGGGACGGCAACGTCACGCGCGCCTGCAATGCCGCGATCCCGTTCGCGCAGGCGGTCATTGACCGGCATCCCGGCGTGGACACGAAAGGCCCGAGCATTTTCCCGCCGCAGCGCAGTCCGTATAATCCCGGCGGATATATGTGGAACGAGACCACTCCGGCCTCGTCCGATTTTGAAGTGTGGAGCTATGTGGACGACTACAGCGGCCTGTCCGCCGTGCGCCTGTACTACCGCGCGGACAACGACGGCGTGAATCCCATCAGCTCCGTCCAGAACGAAACCTATGCGGGTGGCGCGGAGGTGGGGTCCTGGAGCATTCTGGGCATGACGAACTCATGGGATCCGACGGTCAAGGGGCCGGACAACATAGTTCCGAGCCCGACCGCGCGCGCACAGCGCTACGGCGCGCTGGTCACCGGCCAGAGCGATGTGCTGATTGACTATTTCATCGAGGCCGTGGACAGCAGGGGCAACACCAATCGAAGCGACATGATGCATGTCTATGTTGGCCAGTTCAATTCTTCCAACGCCGTTCCTGTGACCTTCTCTCCCTCGCTTCCGGACAACTGCGATGGTTCGAAGCTGACCATCACCTACAACTCCGCGGGCCGGAGCCTGAGCGCGGCATCGCCGGTCACGCTGATGATCAATTACAGCACCGAATCGGCCACCAACGAATACGCCATGTCGGGATCGGCCGGAGGCCTGTGGTATTACACCAGCAGCATTCCTTCCGGCGCGACTTCCGCGAAGGTTATGTTCCGCAATGGCGCGACCTACGACAACAACAGCGGCAGCGGATGGACCAAGAGCATTTCAGACTGTGCTGTGCCCGCCTCAGTAAATTTCAACCCCCCGAATCCGGACGGATGCGACGCGGTGGAAATCATTTATCACGCGGGCGACGGCGCGCTGGGCTCCGCCACGCAGGTTTTCATCCACGTCGGCTGCAATGACTGGCAGGGCGTTCCTAATCCGGATCCGGCTATGACAAAGAGCGGCACCAACTGGACCTACACCTATTCGCCGCCCGCCGGCGCGTATGAAATTGACTGCGTCTTCAACAACGGCGCAGGCACATGGGACAACAATTCCGGAAGCGATTACAAGGTGACCGTTTCCAACTGCAATGAGGAATCCGCCGTGGTTGTGTTCACACCGGGCTCGCCGACCGACTGCGACGGAGCCATGCTGAAGGTGACCTACAATCCGACCAACCGCCCCTTGCAGGGAGCCTCCAACGTGACTATGCACCTCGATTACTCCGGCGGCAGTTGGGGGCAGTATCCCATGGTGGCCGAAACCAGTGTCTGGACCTATACCACCGCGGTCGTCCCGGGCACCACGAACATCAGCGTCATGTTCGGCACGAACACCGTCTTTCCGCCTGCCGACAGCAATGGCGGAATCGGCTGGTCGGTGGCCGTGTCCTCCTGCCAGACCAGCGGGCCCTCGGCCGTGGTGTTTGAACCGTCTGCGCCTGTTGGCTGCGGCCCGATTCTGATCACCTACTATCCGAACCAGGGCGTTCTGAAAGGCGCGGCCCAGGTGAACATTCACATTGGCCGCAACGGATGGAAGGACGTCAGCGATGTGCCCATGGCGCCTTCCGGAGGCGCGTGGGTATGGACCAATAATGTCGCCGAGGGCACCTACCAGATCAACTGCTGCTTCAACAACGGTTCGGACACCTGGGACAGCAACAACGGAGCGGACTGGTCGGTTTCCGTGACTGGCTGCACCGGCGCTGTACCTTCGGGAATCACGTTTGTCGAGGGATCTCCGGCCATCACCGATGACAATGCAACGAATCAGAATGACATTGGCGACGCATTCGACATGAACCAGTCCGGGGGAGCCGCCGTCACGCTGGACCAGGGCGGCTTCGGCAGTTTCGGACAGGTCTATGTCAACTTCGATGACAACAATTTATACATTGGTGCGCACGGTGCGGATATGGTTGGCGACAATAACGGGATGGTGATCTTTCTGGAGTTGAACACCCTGTCCGACAACGCGAACAATGTGTGGAATCTCTACGGCGATCCGCAGGGGCTGGAACTTCTGCATAACGTATGGCTGGAACCGGCCATGGATATCGCGATCGTGCTCGGGGACGAATATGGTGATGGCACATATTCGTCCTTCAATCTTGGCAACGGCTACAATTACGGTCAGGGCGTCTACTACCTCTCTGGCAGTTCGTCCTCCTTCTGGCCCGTCGCCGGCGCGAAGCTTTCGCAGTATGACGGAACGGGCACCGTGGCGGTGGTTTCCGCCGATGATGACGGGAACCGGCCGATGGACCGCTGGGAATGCAGTATCCCGTGGAGCAGCCTGAATTCAACGAACGGCATTGCCGGCATCACCAATTGCTGGATTGCGGGTGTGATAGCCAGTGACGGAACCAATGGCAGCGACCGATACATCTCCGGCAACATTCTCGGAACGGCCAATCCGGTCAGCGGCAACTACGAGTTCGGTTTTGTCAACCTGACCGGCACGCAGGTCCGCCTTCCCGTCGCCGATTCCGACGGTGACGGCATCCCGGACAATTGGGAATGGGCATATGATTCCAGCCTCGGGTATTTCTCGGCCTTCTCCGATCGGGACGGGGACGGGGTTTGCGACGGCGATGAATATTTGGCCGCCACGCACCCGAAGGATGACGAATCGTTCTTCCATTTGTATCAGCCCGCGGTGCCCGGCGATGTCCTGGTTCACTGGCACAGCGTCAGCAACATGCAGTATGACCTCTTCCGCAGCACCTCGCTGCTTCTGCCCGACTGGGTGCAGATCGGGACGAACATTCCGGGCGCTCCGCCCATGAACACATACACGGACAATGTCGAAGATGCGGAGACGCTCTTTTATCGCGTGAGGACGGAGCGCTGAGCCCGATTCCTGTAAAAAAACTTTTACTTGCCCCCGGCAAATCGGCTACCGTTGGTCATTGGCTGAAACCATAACCTTGGGACAGGAAACATGAATGTAGAAACTTTTTTCAGGCACTGGGGGCTGGTTGAGGATCCGTTTCAGGCGGAGGAGGCCCGCAATGACCAGGTTTATCTCCGCACCATGGGCGACATGACCCATCCTGATTTCGACAAGATTTTCGGCTCGCCGCGCGATCCCGGCACCGCGGTGGTGTTCGGCGACAAAGGTTCCGGCAAAACCGCCATCCGGCTGCTGATCGAAAAACGCCTTGAAGAGCACAACGCAAAATGCCCCGACGAAAAAGTATGGGTGGTCCGCTGTGACGACCTCAATTCGCTGATTGACCGCGTGATGCACTCGGCCGGCCACAAGGAGGCCACCACGGCTGCGCTCAAGGAAATCCGGCTGGAGGATCACATGGACCACATCCTCTCGCTGTCCATCACCCGCCTGATTGATCTGCTGCTGGGCGACAAGATCGGGATCGAGAAGGCCCGCCGCGCCCGCCGCAGGCTCCGGCGCATGAGCCGCCAGAACCGGACGGATTTTGTTGAGCTCGCGATGATTTATGACCAGGCCAAAGGCAGCAAGCCGATGGAGCGCTGGCACAGGATCAAGCATCTGCTGTGGATCAATCCGTTCGTGAACCAGCGCATCAGCAAGTGGAGTATTGTTTTCACCGCTCTGGCGGCGGCGGGTTTTTCCGCGGCCGCATTTGTCTTCAAGCAGAAAGATCCGCTCATTTACGCCGGAATCGGAATTTCGCTGGTGTCCATGCTGTGGCTGATCTATGCATGGATCCGTCAGGGCATCCACGTGGCCGCGCTGGCCCGCAAACTGAAGCACGAAGTGCGCATTCTTGACCGCACCACGGCAGACCTTCGCGCCAAGATTTCCAGCCTCTCGCCCCGTGTGCTGGACGCGCAGCCGCTGCCGGTGCCCGGCGCCTCCGACAGCCGCTATGAACTCACCTCCCGCCTGATGCGCATCCTGAAGGAGATCGGTTACGTCAGCATGGTGGTGCTGTTCGACCGCGTGGATGAGCCGGTCTCCGTGAACGGCCAGCCGGACAAGATGAAGGCGATCGTGTGGCCGATGCTGAACAACAAATTCCTGCAGCAGAGCGGGGTGGGCGTCAAGATGCTTCTCCCGCTGGAGCTCGGCCACCGGCTGAAAAAAGAGGACACCGAGTTTTTCCAGCAGGCGCGGCTCGACAAGCAGAACATGATCGAACGGCTGACGTGGACCGGATCCACGCTGTACGATCTGGCCAACCAGCGCATGCAGAGCTGCCTCGGGGAAGGGGATTACCGCGCCGAGAAACTCAACCAGCTTTTCGACTCCGGCGTGACCACGCAGGATCTGGTGGACGCGCTCGACCAGATGCACCAGCCGCGCGATGCGTTCAAGTTTCTCTACAGCGTGATCCAGGAGCATTGCAAGAACGTGTCGGACTCCGAGCCCGTCTGGCAGATTCCAAAGCTGGTGCTGGATCAGATGCGCCGCCAGCAGAGCCAGCGTCTGCAGGAATTCTACCGCGGCCTGACCCCGGCTTGAAAAAGTTCCAATGATTGGAACTTTTGCGGGGAAAACTTCCAGTCATTGGAAAATCAGCGCCGCGGAGTGAACTGAACTACCGGACGGTCAGACGTCGCATGGCGCAGGGCAGAAACTTGATGATGTCACCTGCCGAAAGCGCGGCTTGTGTTTTCCGCAGGGCGGCGGCATCTCCGGCTTTGCCGTGAATCCAGACCGCCGCTTGTGCGGCATCAAGAGGCTTAATCCCCTGCGCGAGCAGGCCCGCCAGAAGCCCCGCCAGCACGTCTCCGGAACCGCCCGTTGCCATCCCGGGATTTCCGGTAAGGTTTATGAATAATTCCCCCGAGGGAACGGATAGCAGGGTCCCGGCCCCCTTCAGCACAACAACAGCCCCGGTTTTTTCTGCGGCTTTCCTGCAGGCGTTTCTGCGGTCGTTTTGAACTGCATCGCTGGATATTCCGAGCAGCCGCCCCAGCTCGCCGGGGTGGGGGGTGATGACCACAGGGCACTTGGCCTTTGCGATGATTTCAGGATTTCCTGCAAGAACATTGATGGCATCGGCATCCAGCACCAGCGGAACAGGGGCTGTTTTCAGCAGATGCTCAACAAGCTTTGCGGTGCCGGCATTGTTTCCAAGACCCGGCCCGATCATGGCGGCTGTGCATTTGCCCAGCAGGCTGTCCAAATGGCCCATCTCATGCACCATCGCTTCCGGGCAGGAAGGGGCGGCGATTGAGAGGATGCTGTCCGGAACGGCGACAGATACAAGTCCTGCACCCGATTTTACCGCCGCCCGTGCCGCCATGGTTATGGCGCCGGAATAGCCGGGTGATCCCCCGACCAGAAGCGCGTGCCCGAAATGTCCTTTATGCGCATCAGCTTTGCGCCGCGGAAAGAGCGCGCGGATTTCATCCGCGCAAATCAATTCAGGCCCGTTCGGGTTTGAAATGTTTTTAAGATATTCTTTTGGGATTCCAATGTCCGCCAACTCGAGAGATCCGATATGCGGAAGCGCTATCGGTTCGAGCAAACCTGTTTTGGGCGCCCCGAATGTGACGGTGAGATCGGCGCGCACCACCACGCCTTCGGCAATCCCAGTGTCGGCATCAAGGCCCGTGGGAATATCAATAGCAGCAACCAAAGCCTTCTCCGCTGCTTTCAGAGTCCACTCCACAGCCTTTGCAATCAGCCCGCGTGTTGCTCCCTTTGTCCCTGTTCCGAGAAGCCCGTCCACGATCACATCGGGCGCGAATGCGCTGGTGGAAGCAAGGATCCATTCCGCCTCGCTTCCAATGAGATGAAAATCCAAATCGGATTCAACTTCTTTGCGCCCAAAGGCCCAGACATCAGTTTTGTATCCGCGTTTCTGCAGACAGCGCGCGGCGACGACGGCATCCCCTCCGTTGTTGCCCGGACCGGCCAGGAAACGGATGAAGGGCCTCCGGATGCCGGCGGCGTTCACCATCCATAGGATGTGCCCGGCCACGGCGTGCCCCGCGCGGTCCATGAGAACCTGCTGGGGGATTCCCGCTTCCTCGATGGTTCGCCTGTCCAGCTCGCGCATCTGCGCGGCGGTGACGGAGATCACGGCCGGTCTCCGATGGTTAAGAGGGCCGTGGCGGCGGCATAACGGTGAGTGTGTGACAGACTCACAAATATATTCGCAATCCGCATCTGCTTTGCGAGTTCTGCTCCCTTGCCCAGCAGACGCACAGCAGGCGCGCCCGCTTCGAGGCGCGTCACTTCGATGTCCAGCCAGCCGAGCGATGCGCCTATGCCGGTGCCAAAAGCCTTGGATACTGCTTCCTTGACGGCAAAACGGCTGGCGTAATGCAGGGCGGGGGAGGCTTTCTGATCGCAATAATCCTGTTCGGATTTGAGGAATACGCGCTCTTTGAACTTGTCGCCATGGCGTTCCAGCGCTTCGGCCACGCGGGTGTTTTCGACAATGTCAATTCCGATCCCGGCCACGCCTTGCGGAACTGAGTTTTTACCGGTCATTCATCGCCTCCAGCATTTCGCGCACAGCGGCCTCCAGCCCGATGAACACCGCGCGCGCCACAATGCTGTGTCCGATGTTCAGCGTGTCCAGATGGGGCACGGCGAACAGCCCCTTCAAATTCTGCAGATTGATTCCGTGCCCGGCATTCACCTGCAGCCCGAGATCATGGGCCAGAACAGCGCCGGTTATCAAGCGCTTCAGTTCGCGTTTTTGCGCGGCCCCGCGCGTGTCGCAATAGCGGCCGGTGTGGAGTTCCACGCAGGGCGCCCCGGCTTTGCACGATGCCTCGATCTGACGGGGATCGGGATCAATGAAAAGGCTGACGATGATTCCGGCATCCGCGAGGCGGACGACATTCCGCCTGAGCCGCTTGTCGCCGATCACGTCGAGGCCGCCTTCGGTGGTCAACTCGCGGCGCTTTTCCGGCACGATGCAAACTTCCCGTGGTTTCACCTTGAGGGCGATGCGCACGATCTCCTCGGCATTGGCCATTTCGAGGTTCAGCGGAAGTCGGCCCCATTTTTTCACGGCGAGCACATCCGCATCCTGAATGTGGCGGCGGTCCTCGCGCAGGTGCGTGGTGATGCCGCAGGCGCCGCCGCGGCGGCAGGCCTCGCAGGCCTCAACGATGTCCGGATAATCTGTTCCGCGCGCCTGCCGGATGGTGGCCACATGATCAATGTTCACGCCGAGTTTCATATGTTCATACCTCAGAATTTTTCGATAACATCATTTTTTCGGGCATGAGCCCCCATGCCCGGTTCATACATGACGCAAAAACCGACGCCTTTTTCTTTTGCCGTGTTGAGCGCGTGCGAGGCGTTTTCAAAGAGCCGGCTGAGGGTGCGTGCGTGAACAGGAACCAGCGCGATGCCCATGCTGACAGTGGATCTGAGGGTGACGGCCCGGTACTTGAATTCGGCCCGCTTGATGATAGCCGCGAGACGCAGCGCGATCTGAAGGGCATCCTTCGGCTCCGCCGGGAGCAGGATCAGGAATTCATCTCCGGCATAACGGGCGATCAGGTCATCCTCGCGCAGGTTTTTCTGAAACAGGGCGGACACCCCCTGCAGGAGCGTATCGCCGGCTTCGCGTGAATAGTGCCGGTTGTAGTCCTGGATGTTGTCCACATCGCAGTAGATCATGGCCACTTTGCGTCCGGCCTTGCGGTGCTGGGAGATGAATTTGGGCAGCGTGCGGCCGAGCAGGTCGCCGCGAAGCACGCCGGTGAGATCATCAAGGATAGTTTCCTGGGCAGGCGGCGGTTCTGCGGGGGCCTGTGCCGCCTGCGGCCCCCCGGCCAGGCGGATGCCGCCGTCTGCAGCGAGGGCTTCATTGGCCGCATTTTCCGCGCTTTCCAGAAGATCCGCGAGGCGGGTGCCGTTTTCCGGGCAAGTGGCAATGCCGATGGCCGCGGCGCTGCTCAACCCTGCCGCGATGCGCTGCGCCACAAGTTCCGCATGAATCCGTCCCGTCCTGATCAGCAGGCCACTCTTGCTTCCGTCGTAAAGAGCAGCGACATCGGTCCGCCTGACCATTCCGCGGATCCGGTCCGTTTGCGCCCGGGGATCGCCGCCCGCTTCCGGAAGAACGGTCATGATCGTGAAGGGTTCGGGATCTTTATAAACCGTTCCGAGCTCTTTCAGGATAGCTGCGCGGAACGCATCGACCGATTCCTCCTCGTTCCTGGTTGCGCTTGGGCCGGTTTTCGGGAAAAGAAGGTGAAACCGGGTGAAACTGACAAGCAGGGTCAGAACAACAAACGCGACCGCGATGACGCCAAGTGTTTGGCTAATCACGGTCATAATCTGGTCCATCATCATGCCCACGGCATCAATTCCTTTACAGTACGGTTGCGCCCGTCTGCGCATCGAAGAAGTGGGCTTTTTTCATGTTGAACACCATGGTTATGCTCTGGCCAACGTCGGCGCCCTCATGCGCATCGGTTCGGGCGGTGAACGTGTGCGGGCCGCTGTTCAGGTAAAGATAAACCTCCGCGCCCATTGGCTCCACGACCTCGACGTTTGCCTTGACGGTGTGTTCCGGCGGAGCCTGCTGCACGAAGAGGGCATCCTTCAAATCCTCGGGGCGAAGCCCCATCGTGATTTTCCGCCCGGCGTGTTTGGAAAGTATCGCATGATGCGCTCCGTCGGGGCTCACGGTGAACGAACCGCCGTTGAACGACAAACGTCCGCCCTTTTCTTCGAGGGTTCCCTCAAAGAAATTCATCGGAGGGCTTCCGATGAACCCTGCCACGAACTTGTTGGCCGGATGGTCATAGATGGTCATGGGCGTGTCGGTCTGCTGGACAATGCCGTCCTTCATCACCACGATCCGGTCGCCCATGGTCATGGCCTCGATCTGGTCGTGGGTCACATAGATCATGGTCGAGGCGAGCCGCGTATGGAGACGGCTGATCTCCATCCGCATCTGCACGCGCATCTTGGCGTCGAGGTTGGACAGCGGCTCGTCGAACAGAAAAGCCTTGGGTTTGCGCACGATTGCCCGGCCGACGGCCACGCGCTGGCGCTGCCCGCCGGACAGGGCCTTGGGCTTGCGCTGAAGCAGTTCCGTGATCCCCAGAATGTCCGAAGCCTCGCGGACGCGCTTTTCAATGTCCGCGCGCGGCAATTTGCGCAGCTTCAGGCCGAAGGCAAGGTTTTCATACACGGTCATGTGGGGATAGAGCGCATAGTTCTGGAAAACCATCGCGATGTCGCGGTCCTTGGGCGGCACATCGTTCACCTTGCGGTCATCAATGAAAATGCTTCCGCTGCTGACCTCTTCAAGGCCGGCGACCATCCGCAGGGTGGTGGACTTTCCGCATCCGGAGGGCCCGACGAGCACCACGAACTCCCGGTCCGCGATTTCCAGGTTCACGTTGCTCACGGCGGTCACGTTGCCCGGATAGACCTTGCAGACATTTTCAAGAATCACTTTTGCCATCGGTTCAGACTCCTTTGAAAAGAGTACCAGCTCAATGCCTACGCTATCACCGCACCGGAACGGGTGTCAAAGGGATTCAGGCCGACTGCCAGATGGCGCTGATCCGGTCCGGGAAGGTGCAGGCGATCTGGATGTGCCGGTGGCCCGTTCTTTCGACGGTCTCCCGCATTTCCCGCTCGGCCAGCTGCGGCTCGTTGCAGTCCGAACTGAGGTGGGCGAGAAAAATCTGCCGCAGGCGCGGCCCGGCGATTTCCTCGATCACAGCGGCGGCCTGCCGGTTGGAAAGATGGCCCTGGCGGCCGAGGATGCGCTGCTTCAGCGCCCACGGCCGCTGGGCATTGTGAAGCATGTTCTCGTCGTGGTTGGTCTCGATCACCAGCGCATCGCACTCCCTGAGCCGCGTGCGGATCAGGGTGGTCGCTGTGCCCATGTCGGTCACAACGCCGATGGTCGAGGATGATGAGCGGATCACGAATCCGACCGGATCATAGGCGTCGTGCGGAACCGAGAACGGCTCGATTTCCAGCGGCCCCACGCGGAACGGCTGGCCGGTTGTGAAAATATTCCACGGAAGCCCGTCCATGCCCTTCTGCCGGCCGATGCCGTTGATGGTTGCGCTGTTGGCAAAAAGCGGGATGCTGTGCCGCCGGTAAAGAACCCCGATGCCGGCGGTGTGATCGGTGTGCTCATGGCTGACGCAGATGGCCTGCAGCGCGGCCGGATCGACCCCGATTTCCTCGAGCCGCCGCTCCGTTTCCTTCCCGCTGATGCCGGCATCAATGAGGATGGCCGCCCCGTCTGCCGAAACATAGGTGCAGTTCCCCGAACTTCCGCTGGCCAGTACACACACGCTTGCGCTCATGCAAATCCCTGTTTAATGATCTTGTTTAGGATACTGCACGGAGCTATCATGTCCAGTCAAAGGAACGGAAATGGTACAGCAGGTTCTCAGTCAGGTGCAGGATCAGCGGCTCCAGATGATACTGGCGCCGCAGCTCCGCCAGTCGCTGGAAATCCTGCAGCTGCCCGTCCTGGAACTGCAGTCCGTGATCCAGCAGGAGCTGGAGCAGAATCCGGCCCTTGAGGAGTGCGAGGCTCCGCAGGAGGGTGCCGCCGCGGAAAACGCCCCCGAGCCGACCCCGGCCGTTCCGGAAACCGAACCCGTCAAGGAAATGGATTTCAAGGAGGACTATGAGGTGCTCCTGAAGCTGGACGACGACTGGCGCGAGTTCTACCAGCAGAGCCAGTCGGTGCAGCGCTGGACGGCGGACGACGAGGAGCGCCGCGAGTATTTCATGGATTCAATGGCCCTGTCCGAGTCGCTGCAGGAGCATTTGATGGGCCAGCTCCCGATGGCCGGGCTGGGGCAGGAGGACCGCCGGCTCGGGGAGCTCCTCATCGGGAGCATCACCAGCGACGGCTATCTTTCCACATCCATCGAAGAGCTTGCGGCCTCCACCGGATATTCGATGCAGAAGCTCGGTGAAATCCTGGCCGTCATTCAGGGTTTCGATCCCGTGGGCGTGGGCGCGCGCGATTTGAGCGACTGCCTGATGCTTCAGCTGAAGCGGCGCGGCCTGGATCGGTCTCCCGCCGCGGAAATGGTCCGCCGTTTCCTGGACGACCTGGCGGCTCGGAAATACGCGCACATCGCGAAGGAAATGAACCTGTCCGTGGAGGCGGTGCAGGAGGCGGCCCGCCTGATCGGTTCGCTCGAGCCCAAGCCCGGCCGCGCCTTCGCGTCGGATTCCACGACCTATATCCATCCCGAAATCACCGTCACAAAAGTGGACGGCGAATATGCGGTCCTGCTCGATGACGACCATCTGCCGCACATCCGCATCAGCCGGCATTATCACAAGCTTCTGGAGGATCCGAACACGCCCGCCGAGGTAAAAAACTATGTTCAGGAAAAAATCAAAAGCGGAATGTTCCTGATCAAGAGCATCAATCAGCGCCAGCAGACCATCGCGCGCATCGTGAAGGAGCTGGTGAAAACGCAGCGCGACTTCCTCGAGCACGGGCTCTCGCATCTGCGGCCGCTCACCATGTCGGCGATTGCCGACGAACTGGGCATCCATGAGACCACGGTCAGCCGGGCGATCGCCGGAAAATATGTGGAGACCCCGCAGGGCATCTACGACCTCAAGTATTTCTTCGCCTCCGGCTACTCAAACGCGGAGGGGCAGCTGGTGTCCAACAAGACCGTCAAGGACGCCATCGCCAACCTGATCGCAAGGGAAAGCTCCTCCCAGCCGCTGTCCGACCAGGCCATTGCCGAGTCGCTGAAGGAAAGCGGCTACAGCGTGGCGCGCCGCACCGTCGCGAAATACCGCGAGGAACTCAAGATTCTGCCGTCCCACCTGCGCAAGGCCTGAAAAGTTCCAATGATTGGAACTTCTGGTTCAAAAACTTCCAATGGTTGGAACTTTTTCCGGCAAAACTTCCAATGATTGGAACTTATGCGCGGGTCAGCGGCAGATGCAGCCCGTAATCGTGCATCAGGATGCCGGCCAGTTCGCAGAGCGGGAGCCCGACCACGTTGGTGTAGGATCCGCGGATGGATTCGATCATGTAGCTGCACGCGCCCTGAATGCCGTAAGCCCCGGCCTTGTCCATGACTTCGCCCGTGGCCATGTAGGCTTCGATTTCCTCGTCGCTCAGGGTTTTGAATTTGACCTCCGTGCTGACGGTCATGCTTTCGCTGTGCGCGATGGCGCCGTTCTCCACTTTCAGCACGCAAAGCCCGCTGATGACGTCGTGGGCCCGTCCGCTCAGTTCCCGCAGCATGTGCCGGGCGTGCGCCTCGTCGCGCGGCTTTCCCAGGATGCGCGGGCCGAGGGTTACGATCGTGTCGCCGGAGATGACCAGCGCGGGCTGAGTGAAGGATTTGTCCGCCATGATTTTTCCGGCGACCCATTCCGCCTTGTCTTTCGCGGCGCGCAGCGCAAAGTCGGAAGGCGTTTCGTCGGGCCCCGGAATTTCGTCCACGTCGGGCTTGATGATCCTGAAGTTGAGTCCGAGGCCGCGGATCATTTCCTGCCGCCGGGGCGACGAGCTCGCGAGAACGATGCTGATGTCTTTTGCCATAATGAAAGCGGATTATTGCGGTCCGGGCGCGGTTTGCGAGTCAAAAATTCGGCGGAAAGAGCGAAACCCGTTGCGCGGCCGTGCGGGGTTTGGCATACTGCCGGCAGATATGAACGGAATGAATGTGCCGCACAGTTTGATGGTTTTCCTTGCATCTGTTTTGTGCCTCGGCCTGACGGTTTCGGGCGAGGACAGCCAGTCCCTGCTCGCCGACGGGTTTGCCGCGCTGGTCAATGACCGCGTGGTGACCGTCAGCGACGTCATTTCCATGGTTCAGCAGGGTGACGCTCAGCGCCAGGCGCTGTACGAGGACGAGGAACTGGAACAGAAGCGGAAGGAGGATTTCGACAAGGCCCTTGAGATCCTGATTGAGCGCGCGCTGATCCTCGAAGATTTCGAGCAGCAGAAGGCGGAGATCCCCGACCGTGCGGTGGACGATTATCTTGAATCCATGATCAGGGAAAACTTCGACAATGACCGCGGCGCGTTTCTCGCGGGGCTGGCCGCTGAGCGCATGACCCTGGAGGATTATCGCGAACAGATCAGGGAGCGGCTGATTGTCATGGTCTCGCGCCAGCAGATTCTGCAGGGTAAAATATTTGTGGCGCCTTCCGCGGTTTTCCGGGCGTACGGGGAAAAGGCTTCTGAATATCAGCTCCCCGAATCGGTTCGCTACCGCATGATGGTTTTCAAGGGCGGCAAGACGGATGAGGAGCAATCGGCCCAGCGCGCAAAAGCGGAATCTGTCCGCCAGAAGATTCTGGATGGCGCGGATTTTGCGGAGACGGCCAGGGAGCATTCGGAGGACAGCCGCGCGAAACAGGGTGGAGACTGGGGATGGTCGGCCGTGAAGGATCTGGGTCCTCAGTTCGCGGAGGCTCTCAACGCCCTGGCGCCCGGCGGCGTCAGCGAGGTCATTGAGGCGGGCGGTGATTTCTGCATTGTCAAGCTGGAGGAGCGCCGCGATGCGTCGGTTGCGCCGTTTGACGAGGTGAAGGAAGAGATCGAGAAGGAGCTGCGCAATGCGGAAGAGGAGCGGATCTACAAGGAGTGGATTGCCCGGCTTCGCAAAAAGCACAACGTGAAGATCTTCAAAAGATGAAGCTGATCGCGGTCACGGCAGGGGATATCAATGGAATAGGGCCGGAGGTTGCCTTGAGGTCTCTTTCGGGTCATAAGTGGCCTTCCAATTGCCGCTTTGTCCTGATCGGCAATGCAGACGTTCTTTCGGTTCAGGCGCGCAGGTTTGGCCTTCCGCTGAAGTCAAAAATTTTTTCTGTTTGGGATCCGTATCCTGCACGCATGAAGTGGTTGCCCGGACAAATTTCGGCGGCGGCCTCCCGCCATGCCGCGGACTGGATCCGCATCGCGGCCGAAGGCTGCATGGAGGGATATTTCGATGCGATGGTCACGGCCCCGATCTGCAAGGAAGGCCTGAAGAAAGCGCATTTGAACTTGCCGGGCCACACTGAATACCTGGCGGAAATCACGAAGACAAAACGCTTCGCCATGATGCTCATGGGCGGCGGTCTCCGCGTGATTCTTGTGACGAGGCACATCCCTCTTTCGCGCGTGGCCAAAAGCATTTCGAAGAAAAATATTCTGGAATCCATCAGCATGGCCGCAGAGGCCTTGCCGTGGCTGGGCTGCCGCCGTGCGCGGATAGGTGTTTGCGGATTGAACCCGCACGCGGGCGACGGCGGCGCCATTGGCACGGAAGAGAAAACGGTCATTCTTCCGGCGGTCAAGGCGGCGCAGAAAATGGGCGTCAACGCAGTTGGCCCGGTTGCCCCGGACGCGATTTTCTATCAGGCGCTTCGCGGCGGCTACGATGCGGTTGTTTCGATGTATCATGATCAGGGCCTCGGTCCTCTTAAAATGCTGGCGATGGACGAGGGCATCAACATCACGCTGGGTTTGCCGATCATTCGGACTTCGCCGGATCACGGGACGGCCTTCGATGTGGCCGGAAAAGGGATCGCCCGCGAGGGCAGCATGGTGAAGGCCATCGAGCTGGCCTGCAGCCTGGCCGGGAAAAAGAATCCGTGGCGGACGAAATGATGGAAAACCTGCCGCCGCTCACCAGTCCGTCCGCCGTGAAGGCGGCGCTTCAGGACCTGCAGATGGTTCCCGGAAAAAGCATGGGGCAGAACTTCCTGATTGACCGCAATATCCTCAACATTTTTGTGGAGCTGGCGGAACTGAAGAAAAGCGACTCGGTTCTGGAAGTCGGTCCGGGGCTGGGAACGGTCACCCGCGAACTGATTTCCCGCGCGGGCCGCGTGACAGCCATCGAAAAGGACAAAAGGCTCTGCGATTTTCTGCGCAGGACAGTTGGCGACTGCCCCGGCTTTGAATTGATCGAGGGCGATGCCCTGGATGCCGATCTGGAAGGTCTTTTGGCCGGCGGCTGCAACAAGCTGATTTCAAATCTTCCGTATTCCTGCGGAACGCGGATTCTGGTTCAGGTCATGACGGCACCCGCAAGGCCGGAGCTGATTGTGGTGACGGTGCAGAGGGATGTTGCCGAGCGGATGGCTTCCGGCCCGTCGCGCAAGGATTACGGGCTGCTGTCAGTCTGCACGCAAATATTCTACGAGGTTGCCCTGGAGCGTGTGATTTCGCACGGATGCTTTCATCCGCGCCCGCGCGTGGATTCGGCGATTGTGCGGCTTCGCCGCCGTCCCGAGCCCCTGACCGGTGATCTGCCGCCGGAGTTTATCCTGAGCATGCTCCACGAATTCTTTTCGAAGCGGCGGAAACAGCTTGGAACTTTGCTTTCACAAATCATGCGCGGAGTGGAAACAGAACCTCTGCTTGTCGAACTGGGGCTGGATCACAAAATGCGCCCCGAGAATCTTTCCCCGGAGCAATGGGCCGGTCTGCTGAAGGCGATGCGCTGATTACCGGTGCCGGTGCGCGGCCATGGCGCGCGCGGCTTCAAGTTTCGCCGTCCGTTCCCGCATTGCGTCCCGCTTGTCGTGAAGCTGTTTGCCTTTGCACAGGCCGATTTCCATTTTGATGTGGCCGTGCTTCAGATACATCTTGAGAGGGATCAGCGCAAGACCCTTGATGACGGATTGCGCATGAAGCTTTTTAATCTCGGCCTTGTGAAGCAGAAGCCGCCTCGGCCGCTTCGGATTGTGGTTGTGGGAGGTTCCGAACTCGTAGGGCATGATGGTCAGCTCGTACACCGTGATCTGCCCGTTTTCAACCTGCGCGTAGCTCTCCTCGATCGATATGCGGCCCGCGCGGGCCGATTTGACTTCCGTTCCGCGCAAAGCCATGCCGGCTTCGAATTTCTCCAGCACGGTGTAGTTGTGGAAAGCCTTCCGGTTGGTGGCGAGGGGTCCGCCGCCGGAGGGCTTCGTGGAAGAACGGGCCATTGCGGATCAGCCGCGCATCACAGCGAAATGACGCGCTCGGACGAGGTTTTCCGGTCGGCTTCGAACACCATTTCGGCCTGGAGCTTGCCTTCAGCGACTTCCTTGAGGGCGATGTCCACCTTTTCCATGCTCAGGGAGTCGGGCTTCACCAGCGAGCGTTCTCCGGCATTGAGCTGCCGCACGCGCCGGGAGATCAGGTTGATCAGCAGCGGCACGTTCGGTATGCGTTCTTTAGCCTTATCCAAATAATCCGTATTCAAAAGACTCCTCCGGTTCTGTCAATAAAAGCGGGGCGCATAGTATGCGCCCCGCTTCATTATGTCAAACGGCTTTTGACGCGAATTACATCATGCCGCCCATGCCGCCCATGCCGCCGCCCATATCGGGCATGGCCGGCTTGTCCTTTTCAGGCAGCTCGGTAATCATGCATTCGGTGGTCAGCAGCAGTGCCGCGATGCTGGCGGCGTTCTGCAGAGCGGAGCGCGTGACCTTGGTCGGATCCACGATGCCGCACTTGATCATGTCGCAGAACTCGCCCTTGGCCACGTCGTAGCCGTGGGCGCCCTTGCCCTTTTTCACTTCCTGCACGACAATGGCGCCTTCGACGGCCGCGTTCTCCACCAGCTGGCGGATCGGGGCTTCCAGGGCCTGACGCACGATTTCCACGCCGATCGCCTGGTCACCTTCGGCCTTGAGGCCATCCAGCGCCGACAGCGTGCGAATCAGCGCCACGCCGCCGCCCGGAACAATGCCTTCTTCCACCGCAGCGCGGGTCGCATGCAGCGCGTCTTCCACGCGGGCTTTCTTCTCCTTCATTTCGCTCTCGGTCGCCGCGCCGACGTTGATGACGGCCACGCCGCCGGCCAGCTTGGCCAGGCGTTCCTGCAGCTTCTCGCGGTCGTAGTCGGAGGTGGTTTCCTCGATCTGGCGGCGGATCTGGGCAATGCGGCCCTGGATGTCGGACGTCTTGCCGGCGCCTTCCACGATGGTCGTGTTGTCCTTGTCGATCGTCACGCGCTTGGCTGTGCCGAGGTCGCCGATTTCGACGTTCTCAAGCTTGATGCCCAGGTCTTCCGTGATGAACTTGCCGTTGGTCAGGATGGCAATGTCTTCCATCATGGCCTTGCGGCGGTCGCCGAAGCCCGGGGCTTTGACGGCGCACGCCTGCAGCGTTCCGCGCAGCTTGTTGACCACGAGGGTGGCCAGCGCTTCGCCTTCCACGTCTTCCGCGATGATCAGCAGCGGCCGGCCGGACTTCGCGATGTTCTGGAGCACGTTCAGCAGATCCTGCAGGTTCGAGATTTTCTTCTCGTAGAGCAGAATGTACGGATTCTCCAGGATGACATCCATGGCCTCGGCGTTGGTCACGAAGTAGGGGGACAGGTAGCCCTTGTCGAACTGCATGCCTTCCACGACGTCCAGCGAGGTCTCGATGCCCTTGGCTTCCTCAACCGTGATGGTGCCGTCCTTGCCGACCTTGTCCATCGCATCCGCGATGATCGTGCCGATGGTGTCGTCGCCGTTGGCCGAGATCGTGGCCACCTGGCGGATCTCCTCGTTGTCCTTCACGCGCTTGGTGATGGTCTGCAGCTTTTCGACGCAGGCCGAAACGGCCTTGTCGATGCCGCGCTTGAGTTCCATCGGGTTCGCGCCGGCGGTGACGTTCTTCAGGCCCTGGCGGTAGATGGACTCAGCCAGCACGGTGGCGGTGGTGGTTCCGTCGCCGGCCACATCGCTCGTTTTGCTGGCCACTTCGCGCACCATCTGGGCGCCCATGTTCTCGAAGGGGTCCTTCAGCTCGACTTCCTTGGCCACCGAGACGCCGTCTTTCGTGACGGTCGGGGAGCCGAATTTCTTGTCAATGATCACATTGCGGCCGCGGGGGCCGAGCGTAACCTTCACGGCTGCGCTGAGCTGCTCAACGCCGCTCAGGATCGCCTGCCGCGCGGCTGCATCAAACTTAAGTTGCTTTGCCATAATCTCTGATTCTCCTTAATTTATTTCAGGATGCCGAGGATGTCTTCCTCGCGCATGATCTGGTACACTTTGTCGTCCATCTTGATTTCCGTCCCGCCGTACTTCGGCATCAGGACACGGTCGCCCTTCTTCACATTGAAGGGAATCACCTTGCCGTTGTCGTCGAGCTTGCCCGTGCCGACGGCGATGACCTTGCCCTCCTGGGGCTTTTCCTTGGCGGTGTCCGGAATGATGATCCCGCCCTTTTTGACCTCGCTCTCCTTCAGGGGCTCAACCAATACCCTGTCTCCGAGGGGTTGAATTTGCATGCTTATTTCTCCTTCTGGTTTTGTTGTTTACCAATATTCCGGGCCGGCGGCTGCCGCCCGCTGTTCTCAAATTATTTCTTCTTCTTGCGCTTGTCGTCGTCCATCATTTCGTAGTCGGCGTCAATCACTTCGCCTTCCGCCTCTTCGCTCTTTGATGATCCGCTGTTCTCCTGCGGGCCCGCACCCGGAGGCGGCTGCTGTTGCTGCTGCGAAGCGTTCGCGTAGAGATCCTGCGAGATGGACTGCATTTCGCCGTTCACCGCTTCCATGGCCGATTTCATCTCGTCGGTGTTCTCGTCCTTGACGGCTTTCTTCAGGCGCTCGACCGCAGCTTCAGCTTTCGCTTTTTTGTCGGCCGGAATCTTCTCGCCCTGCTCCTTGAGGAACTTTTCGGTCTGGTAGGCGACGGCATCGGCCTGATTTTTGGTTTCGATGGCTTCCCGCTTCTTCTGGTCCTCGGACGCATGCGATTCAGCGTCCTTCACCATGTTCTTGATCTCCTGTTCAGACAGGCCGCTGGAAGCGGTGATCGAAATCTTCTGCTCCTTGCCCGTGCCCTTGTCCTTCGCGCTGACATGCAGGATGCCGTTCGCGTCGAGGTCGAAGGTCACTTCAATCTGCGGCACGCCGCGCGGGGCGGGGGGGATGCCGTCCAGATGGAACTTACCAAGGCTCTT